>Ga0208965_1000101_pt1 | contig 40305 bp, 25 predicted proteins | sample AOAMet1_07_M0_10_2_FD_188230 | JGI IMG/M metagenome (GOLD analysis project Ga0208965, IMG submission 188230) | Ammonia-oxidizing marine microbial communities from Monterey Bay, California, USA - CAN11_07_M0_10 (SPAdes) | ecosystem: Environmental > Aquatic > Marine > Intertidal zone | place...
ACGCAACGCGCGGTGTGATGCCGAACTGTCGAACTTGGTCTATGCCCAGCAATGTTTTAGAAACGATCTGATCGACGGTGGGGTCCAAGTCGATAAAGCAGTCGGTTAAAAAGAGTGGACCGTCATCAAACAACAAGGTTGTTAACGTTGATGCTCGAACGTCTGCTCCCTGGGTGCCAATTACGGATCTCAGAGTTTGAAAATGGTCCGTAAAGCGACCGACTTTGCCGCAAATCATGGCATCTGCATCACCATTGCGCAGTGCCATGGCGGCAATAACGGTACTGTCGGTGCGGAGAAGAACACTGCTTCCCTCGACCGAGACTCCGCTTCGTCCCGCAATTTGGTGATAGTCGCGCGCGTACTCCTCGTACTGATCGTAGCTGCGTGGGTTGATTACCTCCACGTCTTCTCCGAGTCTAATTCTGAGCCCTAACTCGTCGATAACGGCATTGATGGCGCTGGGGCGACCGACCAATATGGGCCGCGCGATCGCCTCATCGACAACGGTTTGAACCGCACGAAGTACGGTTTCGTTTTCGGCGTCTGAATAAACCATTTTCAGGCCGCTATTGGCCGCCGCATTCACAACTGGCTGCATAAACATGCCGGAGCGCGTCACGTGTTTGCTTAAGTTTCGGCGATACTCATCAAGATCCTCAATCGGACGGCTTGCAACGCCGGTCCTCATGGCGGCCTCAACAACCGCCACCGGTACTCGCTCAAAGAGGCGTGGATCGAAGGGTTTTGGAATAATGTAGTCGGAGCCAAACTTGAGCGACTGACCGTCATAGGCCTGCGCCACTTCCTCGGACGCCTCTTGCTGAGCAAGGTCGACAAGGCCATACGCACAGGCAAGTTTCATCTCGTCGTTAATCGCGGTCGCGCCACAATCCAATGCGCCACGGAACAAGAACGGGAAGCAGAGGACGTTATTCACTTGATTTGGAAAGTCCGACCGACCGGTACCAATAATGGCGTCCGGCCGGGCTTGGCGTGCAAGGTCTGGATGAATCTCAGGATTTGGATTGGCCATCGCCAAAATCAGGGGGTTGGGCGCCATCTGCTTAAGCATGTCTTGAGTGACACAGTCACCGGTAGAGAGGCCAAAGAATATGTCGGCGCCTTCCATGGCCTCGGCTAATGTTCGCTTGTCTGTTTGTCGCGCATATCGCTCTTTGAACTCGTTCATGCCCTCTTGCCGGCCCTCATAAATAAGGCCTTTGCTGTCGCACATGAACACGTGCTCTCGTTTGAGTCCCAGACTCACAATCAGGTCGGCGCAAGACATGCTCGCAGAGCCTGCCCCTGAGATCACGAGCTTCACTTCTTCCATTTTCTTGCCGGTGAGCTTAAGCCAAGAAATAACGGCAGCCGTCGACACAACCGCTGTACCGTGTTGGTCGTCGTGAAACACCGGAATATTCATCCGCTCGCGGAGTTGACGCTCCACGTAGAAACATTCGGGCGCTTTGATGTCTTCGAGCACAATGCCGCCGAAGGTCGGTTCGAGCGCCGCAATAATATTGACGAGCTTTTCAGGGTCTCTTTCGTCAATTTCCAAATCGAAGGTGTCGATGTCGGAGAATTTTTTCATGAGGACCGCTTTGCCCTCCATGACCGGCTTCGATGCCAGCGCACCAATGGCGCCCAGTCCCAGAACAGCGGTGCCGTTACTGATGACCGCAACCAGATTGCCTCGTGCGGTTACCTTGGAGGCGTTAAGAGGGTCCTCAACAATGTACTCACAGGCATGTGCAACGCCGGGTGAGTAGGCCATCGATAGGTCAGCTTGGGTTTCAAGAGGTGTGGTTGCTCTTACCTCTAGCTTCCCTGGCTTTCCCTCGATGTGATACTTAAGGGATTCCTCTTTAAAGGTGGGCTTCTCCATCTGGGACTCCGAATTGTGAGTGAGTGTGCCTGTTCTCTCTTTCTTTCTTTCGAGAGGGATACGGGCGTGCCATTTCGAAAACAGCGCTTTGTGTAGGGTGGACAGTGAAACACGAATTATTCATACGTGCTGTTACGCCCTTAGTATCTGTGACTTTTTGTGTTTAATCCTACGCGACAGGTTTCGTATTGGTTGTCTGCGCCTTTATTTCTAGTGGTGACGCACTGCGCGATGCAGGGGTAAAAAAAAGCCCCGCTCAACTCGATTGGGGCTTTTGCACATCTTGGTAGGTCACTTACTTTGGGGGCATGCGAATACCGCCGTCGAGTCGAATGACTTCGGCGTTCATGTACGGGTTGGTAATGCAATCGACGACCGCAAACGCAAGCTCTTCAGCACTGCCCAATCGCTTCGGAAAAAGGACTGACTTTCCAAGGTGTGCTTTGAACGCGTCGGACTCTGGACCCTCGCCATAGATAGGTGTGTCAATAAGGCCTGGTGCAACCGTGTTGACGCGAACACCGACAGCGGCGAGATCCCTCGCGATAGGAAGCGCCATACCCACTACGCCTGCTTTAGAGGCGGAGTAAGCGCATTGACCAATCTGGCCATCAAACGCCGCTGCTGATGCAAGGTTTACGACAGCACCACGACCGCCATCATCATCAAGAGGGTCGTTCTTTGCCATTTGCGCCGCAGCGCGACTGAGCATATTGAACGTACCGATTAAGTTTACTTTGATGACAAAGCTGAACTTATCGAGCGGAAAGGGTTCACCGTCGCGGCTGACAGTGCGACCCGCGGCGCCCAGACCGGCTGAGTTCACACAAGCCCTAAGCGGGCCCAAGGCGGCAGCTGCCGCCACCACTGCATCGGCGTCTTCAGTGCTTGAGACGTCGCACTTGACGAACTGACCGCCTATTTCCTCGGCTACTTGCTTGCCGCGCTCCTCATTGAGGTCAGCAACGACCACCTTTGAGCCTAAATCGGCCAGCTGCCGAGCACAGGCTTCACCGATGCCTGACGCTCCGCCTGTGACGATTGAAGAGCTACCTTCTAGATTTACTCGCGGCATACCGCTTCTCCTTTGTTGAGTGATCAATATTATTGAGCGCTAAGCGTCGTCTAAGCCGCTTGGCATTGCAATCGTGAACCCAGATTGGGCGCATCAGTCTACAGCTTAACCGCAGCAGAGGTCCCTAGGCCTGCACCGTAAACGAGGGCATTGAGCCAAAGCCGCCCAACGCCACGGGTGGAACCGCGAAAATTGGGCTGGCCAGAAAATAAAATAACTTGGCCTTTGCCGACTCGCTCACGCGTAACATAGGCCGAGTTTGCGATACGCGACGCCGCTTCTGGCCACAATAGCCCACTCATTCGGACGTTCAGGTCGTGTCCTTGAGGGATCGTGGACCAATTGATGGCACGTGCTTTTTCAGCGTTTTGATTGGGGTTTAGTACGCCCACGCGAACCACCGCTTGTTGACGTCCGTTGACCATGAGCGCGGGTTGCTCACTGTATAAGAGTGGCAGTGTCTCGGGCGTACCAAAGGTGAGCCAGTGCAAGGTGTCGACGCGCCCGGCAACCATGGCGCCCGAGGGCATAAAGCGCGATTGCCACGTATCACGACGCTTAAGCTCGTCAGCGTTTAGCACCTTACTGCCCTGATCCCACGGATAAGTAATGTCGGTGTCGACGCTGTGAGCGCTCACCGCGTCAACGTCCAGTTCATCGCTCAGTGCCAAGTGTTCTCGTTGAAGCGCTATGTCGTAGCTCTGAGCGTCAGAGAACGTCTCTTTGATCGCGCGAACGCCACCAATGCCCTTCTCAGTTGCCAAATTGGCCGCGCTGTTGTCGTGCGCGATCAGTGTCCCGCCTTGCTTGACCCAGTCACGCAGCGACCCCAGCTCCGAGCCTGAAAGGGGTCGATACCCGTTGGGTATGACGATCGTGTTGTAACGACGTAGGTCAGCACGGGACAGGTAGGCGGCATCAACTTGACTGTGGCGTATACCCAGGTGCGAGTCGATCGCCCACCAGCTGGACCCGACGTCATAGCTGCTAAAGCGTGCATGGCTGAGGATCGCGATCTGGGGACGCGTTAGCAGTCGGAAATGCGATCCGCCCCAGTCGGGTAGGTCGCCAGCGCCATAGCCGGAGAAGATGGCGCTGACTGACACGTCCAGCGCGCGCGCTTGGACCTCGATGAGGCCTGTCAGACTATCCACTTCAGGGTTGTCCATGGCGGTGACAAACACAGAACCCCGCGAAATACTCTTTCCGGATAATACGGTGGCCTTATCTGTGATTCTGACCTTGACACCTTGCTCCATTAAACGCGCGGCAAACGCCACCGAGCGATCATCCTCACCATTGACGGTCCACGCGATAGCCGACGCTTGGACGTCAACGGTCGGCGTGTGTGCGCGCCATGGCTTGAGTCCATCCTCGAGGTGCTGGGGCACGGTGACGGCAGCGAGTCCATACATCATGCTGAAGTTCCAAGCTGTCGTGTCGTACATGAGGGACGAGCCGTCGCGCAAATTACGTTGACGTTCTTCGACAAGGACCGACTTACGCACATCGGCATCGAACTCCAGTATTGCGGCTACAAACGGCGCGTCAGGCTGTCGATTAGGAATAATTAAGCTGCCCTTGGGAAGCACATATCCCTTCTCTTGAGTGCCCAACTGAGTGGTGGCTGAGGCCACTTTCATCGGCGCCTCGTTGGTGAAAAGTTCAACGCCTTGTGCTTCAAGACGTTCCACGAGCGCGTTCATACGGCCGTGATTTTCATTCGCTAAAATGACGTAGCTGCGATTGGCAAACTGGCTTTTTGGCGAGACATTGTATTTTCTACCGTCCCAATAATCGCGGTACATCGCCTGAGAATGTTCTGCTAATGACGCGAGATTGGCCATGGTGCTGACGAATTGGTGGTGCACAGACTCCTGATAGGTTTGCACTGTTCCCTCTGGACGCCGTACACCATCTTCAGCCATGCGCGACTGCTCGTAGAGAATGTGCATGCTGCCTCGGTACTCTGCGTAATTGGAGTACCCGGGATACCAATTTTCAAACCACTCGCCCGTGAAGTAACGCCACGATCGATCGTCGAATGCGGCGCCTTGCTCTTCAGAAAATACGCGCGCCCATTTTTGCAGGTCGGTATCAATATTGGCGTTGAGAGGCTGTCTCGGTGGGCCCATTAAAAAGGTGCTTTGCGAGCCCATTTCGTGACCATCAATCATAAGCTGTGGGCGCCATGTGTTGATTAATGCCACGCGTCCCCGTGTTTCAGGTTGAGTCAGCAAAAAGAAGTCGCGGTTCAGATCAAAAAAGTAGTGATTCGTGCGACCGTAGGGCCAGTCACCCGTGTGAAGTAACGACTGGTCATCAACGTTGGGCGCCGTGCCGCGGTATTGCTCGAGTGACTTGGCAAACCGAGCGCGACCGTCTGGGTTCATCATGGGGTCAATGACCACGATCATTTTGCCGAGCATGGCGGTGACATCGTCATCTGTACTGGCGATCAAGTGATAAATGCTGGCTAGCGCCGCGTCGGCACCCGACGTCTCGTTCCCATGAATCGAGTACGCCATCCACGCAACCGCGGGCAACGACTCCATAATACCCTTCGCGTCTTTATCGCTGACGCGGCGGGCGTCAGAGAGCATTTGGATGTTTGCTTCAATGGCATTGAGGTTTGCTAAATTCTCGGCACTGGAGATAAACACGGCAAACAGGGGACGACCCTCGTGTGTCTTGGCATATTCAACGACCTTGACGCGGTCCGACTCGCCTGCCCAGACATTAATAGCAGCGCTAATCTGCGCCGGAGTGGCTACCCGCTGACCGGCGTCAAAGCCTAAAAAAACCGAGGGCTTGGTGATATCGCCGGTGTAGTTGCCCTCTAAAATGGTCCCTTGATAGACCAAGTCCGGGTCCACATTTGGCGTCATTAAAAGGCTGGCGAAGACGCCCTGAGACGTTAAGACCAAAAGGGCCACTGCGATGAAGTGTTTAATCAATGACATAGTTACTCGTTTCCTGCTCACCATGGGATACTTTGAATGCGGAGCTGTGTCGTGATACCTACGCGTCACGACGAACCATAGAGCGTTATGATGCCCTGCACAGGGTGCGCTGCAAACAGGAATATGTAATGCGTTTAACAGACTGTCACAACTTTGGTGATTTCAGGCGGCTTGCAAAGAAGCGTCTGCCAGGACCTATCTTTCATTACATTGATGGTGCAGCCGATGACGAAGTGACCTATCGGCGCAATACGCAGGCCTTTGAGGCTGCTGATCTTGTTCCAAATGTCCTCAATGGTGTGCAAGACGTCGATATGTCGGTAGAGGTCATGGGTCAAAAGCTCGACATGCCACTCTATTGCGCGCCAACCGCCCTGCAACGGCTGTTTCATCACGAAGGTGAGCGTGCGGTTGCAAAAGCTGCGACAAAGTACGGGACCATGTTTGGTGTGTCGTCACTCGCGACGGTGGGTGTGGAGGAAATCGCATCGGTTGCACCCGGCCCTAAAATGTTCCAGTTCTACTTTCACAAGGATCGGGCCTTAAACGATGCACTTCTCGAGCGCGCGCGCGCCGCGCAATTTAATGTGTTGGCGTTAACCGTCGATACCATCACCGGCGGAAACCGCGAGCGTGACTTGCGAACAGGTTTTACCTCGCCACCACGATTAAATCTTCAGTCGGCATGGAGCTTTGCAACGCACCCTGCTTGGGCCTGGAACTTTTTTACCAAAGATAAGTTCGATATGCCTCACCTCTCTGGACATATCGATCAGGGCACAAATGTTGCAGTTTCCGTTGGCGACTATTTCTCCACCATGCTGGATCCGACCATGTCGTGGGACGATGCAGAAAAGCTCTGCGCACAGTGGAATGGGCAGTTCGCGCTAAAGGGCATTATGTCGGTAGAGGATGCCAAGCGCGCAGTCGATATTGGGTGCACTGGCATCATGGTCTCAAACCATGGCGGACGTCAGCTCGACGGGTCACGCGCGCCGTTCGATCAACTGGCTGAGATTTGTGATGCCGTGGGCGACAAAGTCGACGTGATTTGTGAGGGTGGCGTTCAACGCGGTACCCATGTGCTCAAAGCCCTGAGCGTGGGTGCCAAGGCGGTATCGGGCGGGCGGCTGTATCTGTACGCACTGGCCGCAGCTGGCCAAGAGGGCGTCGAGCGCGCGCTTGGAAACCTCAAGTCGGAAATGGAGCGTGACATGCGGTTAATGGGTGTAAGGCAGGTGAGTGAGCTCAATCGATCGAATCTTCGTTACCGTTAAACACAACGACGCGGTGGATCCCCCAAAAGGAGTTGTAACAACGTGAATGTGTACGAGTTCAATCAGGCGGCGTGGAATCGTCAGGTTGATGAGGGAGATCGTTGGACTCGGCCCGTCTCGTCAGAGCAGGTTACGCGAGCGCGCGCCGGCGATTGGGAGATCGTACTGACGCCGTCACGGCCTGTACCTCAGGAATGGTTTCCACCACTCGACAAGTGTGACGTACTTTGTCTCGCATCAGGGGGGGGTCAGCAAGGCCCCATCCTCGCTGCGGCGGGGGCTCGAGTGACGGTCTTTGATGCGTCCTCAAGGCAGTTGGATCAGGATCAATTAGTCGCTGATCGAGATGCGCTTGCACTAACAACAGTGGAGGGGGATATGGCAGATTTGTCGATCTTCGACGATCACCACTTCGACTTTATTTTTCATCCGTGTTCGAATTGTTTTGTTCAAGACATCGCGCCGGTCTGGCGTGAAGCGTTCCGAGTGTTAAAGCCTGGCGGAACGATGATCAGTGGTTTTATAAATCCAGTTCAGGCGCTTTTTGACCCTGATCTGGAAAAGCAGGGCACGTTTCAACTCAAGTTTTCCTCGCCCCATTCAGACCTGAGTATCAGTGATACGGACCGCAAACGATGGTTCGGTGCAGAATCCCCCCTGGAGTTCGCGCATTCCCTGAGTGATCAGTTGGGTGGGCAGCTTCAGGCGGGATTTCTCATAACCGGGTTTTATGAGGACGATTGGGGAGGGCGCGAGCCGATCGACGCATTCATGAAAACCTTTGTGGCTGTTCGCTCGCTCAAGCCCGCAAATTAAGCCTGGGCAAAGCGATCTGTGACCTCGATCAGGACGCTAGTATTGGCTGGATCAAAGGCTGAATGACCGGCGTTGGGGACGATATGTAGTGTTGCTTCAGGCCAAGCACTGTGGAGATCCCATGCCGTTTTAGGAGGACAAACAACGTCGTAACGGCCCTGTATAATTTCCGTCGGTATGTGACGAATACGGTCAATGTTATCGAGTAATTGGTTGCCCGAATTGAAGAACCCTTGATTAATAAAGTAGTGACACTCAATGCGCGCCATTGCGAGCGCTGCATGAGGCTCATCGAGCTGACTCATAAAGTTTTTGTTTTGACGTAAGAAGCTTGTTGAGGCCTCCCAAACAGACCAAGCCCGCGCGGCCTCCAGGCGAGTGACTTCGTCGGAACTGGTCAACCGCTTATGAAAGGCACTGACCAAATCATGACGCTCATCATGAGGAATCGGCGCGAGATAATTCTGCCAACTGTCGGGAAAGAGATGACTCGCACCTTCTTGATAAAACCACCTGATTTCCTCCGGACGCAGTAAGAAAATCCCGCGAAGCACGAGCTGTGTGACACGCTCGGGGTGGCTTTGGGCGTAGGCGAGACTGAGCGTGCTGCCCCATGATCCGCCAAATACCAGCCATTGTTTGATACCGAGTTCCTCACGCAAACGTTCCATGTCGTCGACCAGGTGGCTTGTCGTATTCGCATCGAGTGAGGCATGCGGCGTTGACTGTCCGCATCCACGTTGGTCAAAGAGCACAATTCGATAGTGCGCTGGATCAAAAAACTGCCGCGCGGCCGGCGACGTTCCTCCGCCGGGTCCACCGTGCACAAACACGCAGGGTTTTCCGTCCGGATTTCCACTTTCTTCGAAATAAACCTCATGGCCATCCCCCACGGATAACCAGCCACGTCGATAAGGTTCTATAGGGGCATACAGTGTTCGCATCGGTTTGCTTCCCTCCATCAGTCGCTGAGTGTACTGCTCTTGTGGTGGTTAAAGCGATTTCCCAGAGCGAGATTCCGGTGTATTTCTTTGATTTTTAGTGGTGGCTGGGGGTATCTTCATCGGCCCTGTTTTAAGCGCAGTAGAGCGTTTTTAACACGCTGTATAAAAAGCTGAAGAAAAAGCTGAAGAAAAAGGAATTTATATGAAGCGCATTGCTATTTGTAAGGTACTGCTGTGGGTACTCCCGCTGACCCTGACACTCTCGAGCCACTCTTTTGCCGAAGAGGCTGCCAAGCCTGAGGTGCAAGGCGATGCGGCAGTCGATGTGACTGTAGAGGAAACACCAGAGGCCCCCGAGGAAGAAAAGCCGAAGACTATCGCTGAACTCACTGAGGAAGCCGACCGTTTTGACGGACTTTTTACTGTGTTTCAGGATTCCGAAACGGGTGCGACAAAACTGTTGGTTCGTGGTGACCAAGTGGGTCAGGAGTTTATTTACTTCAAGCACATTATGAACGGTGTGACGGACGCGGGTGCGTTTACCGGATCGTATGGTGACAACTTTGTATTCACGATAGAGCGTCGCTTTGACGAGCTCGAGTTTGTTCGACACAACACCGCGTACTATTTTGACCCCGCCAATGCTATATCTCGTGCGTCGCAGGCTAACATCTCGCGCGCTGTTTTGGCTGTTCTGCCGATTGCTGCCGAAGATGACGAGTCAGGCGATGTATTAATCGACTCGGACCCACTGTTTTTGTCGGAAGCTTTTGCCAACATTGTTCGCACCCGAGGGGGTGATGATGATTCAGGCGATCGATTCAGACTGGGGAAAATGGACGCTGATAAAAGCCAGATTTTAGCGATCAAAAACTACCCCAAGAACTCAGCGATTGAAGTCGAATATGTCTACTTCAACCCCAACCCTAAGGCGTCAGGGAGTGACGCGGTGACGGATGCGCGAAACGTCTCCATTCAGGTGCTTCACACGCTCATTGCAGTTCCAGAAAACAACTACCAGCCACGGTTTGCTGATCCTCGGTTGGGATCGTTTAACGTTCAAGTCACTGATCTTACGTCGACCGAGTCGGCGCCGTATCGTGACTTGATGGAGCGTTGGCATCTTGTGAAGAAAGATCCAACAGCCGCTGTGTCGGACCCCATAGAACCCATTACGTGGTGGATCGAAAATACAACACCAGTCGAGTGGCGCGACCTGATTAAAGGTGCTGCGCTTGAGTGGAATAAGGCGTTTGAGCACGCGGGGTTCAGTAACGCCATGGTGGTCAATGTCCAGCCTGACGATGCTGACTGGGATGCAGGAGACATTCGCTACAACGTTCTGCGTTGGACGTCGTCACCGAGACCGCCCTTTGGTGGCTACGGTCCGAGCTTTTCAAACCCACGAACCGGGCAGTTGATCGGGGCAGATATTATGCTTGAGTACTCCTTTCTCAATCGATCAAAACTCACGCGTGAACTGATTCAGGGTGACGCCAGTGAGCCGATGATGATCGATGGGCATGACGCGCGTGCTTGCGCGGTTGGACATGCCATTGCCGAGGGTGGACTGGTTGCCGATATGGGCATTGAAATGTCAGGCGGTGGTGCGGATATCGAAGAGCAGCTCAGGCGTGATCGCATGTACTACCTCATCCTCCATGAGCTTGGGCACACCCTGGGTATGAACCATAATATGAAGGGCACTCAACTGCTGTCGCCAGAAGAACTCGAGGATCCCGCTGTATTGGCATCCGGTATTATCTCTGGATCTGTCATGGACTACCCTGCAGTGAATTACGCACCTGATCGGGACGATCAGACGCTGTTTTATACCATTGCTCCCGGCCCTTATGACGATTGGTACATTGAGTACGCCTATTCACCCGCATCATCAGATCCGTCGGACGAAGGCGAGCGTCTAGAGACGATTGCAGCACGCTCAACCGAGCACGCTCTTGCCTTTGGTAACGACGCTGATGACATGCGCAGTCCGGGTACGGGTATCGATCCGCGTGTGAACATTTACGACAACAGTTCTGACTCGATCGCTTACGCGTCAAATCAGATGAAAATTATGCACGATGCGTTAAACAAGACCGCCGAATGGACACCTGATCAAGGTCAGTCTTATGAGGAAGTGGTGGATGGTGTGGCGTTATTGGTGCGTTTTTGGGGAATTAACGCGGGTGTAATCTCTCGTTGGGTCGGTGGCGTCTACGTTGATCGCGCCGTGGTCGGGCAACCGGGGGCGACCGAGCCTTTTATTCCCGTAGAGGGTGCGCGTCAGAAGCTGGCCATGGCGACGCTTGCTGAGCAGTTGTTTGCTCCTGATGCATTTGAGGTCGACGACGCGCTCTGGCGGCAAGCTGCGCCTGAGCGTCGTGGTTTTGAGCACGGTGGGTCGACGGAAGACCCGAAAGTGCATCGTGCTGTCTTGTCTGCTCAAAAGCGCGTACTCGATCATTTATTACATCCAACGGTGTTAAAGCGTATTACGAATACTGAGCTTTATGGCAACGAATACCCGTTGGTGGAGGTCTTTGACGATTTAACCGATGCGGTTTTCAAGGCGGACGCACGCCAAAGTGTGAACAGTTTCCGACGTAACCTCCAGGTTGAATACGTCGACCGTCTTTCCATGATGGCAAGTGAAGCAGGTGCGTCGAAGTATCACAGCACCGCTCAGGCACTGGCCGTTCTCACCCTTTCGGAACTTCGTGAGGCACTGTCGAATAAGCGCAGAGGTGATCGTACGTCACAAGCCCATGCCAAGTTACTGGTGATGAATATTGACCGCACATTGGACGTTGGGGATTGATCCGCAACAAGAGAGAGGCTGCAAGGCAGCCTCTCTGAGCGGTGCGAGTTTGTTGGCGCCCGTTGTCAGTACGTCATTCCCAATTGGTCAAAAATAGTGCGCCAAGTGACGCTATACCGCGCGCGTCGCCATTAACATCTTAAGCACGCGCTAAAACCAGGCTAAACTAAAGCCCCTCTGCTCGACGCCGATAATAGGACATCCAACAATGACAAACCCCATCAATGCGATCATCCAACGAAAAGGGTGGTGCGTTGCAGACGGCGCGGCGGGCTCCAATTTTTTTGGCCGTGGTCTGGAAGCTGGTTATCCACCAGAACTGTGGTGTGTCGAGCGCCCAGACGAAGTTTTATGGTTGCACCACGAGTTCTTACGTGCCGGCGCTGATCTGATTTTGACTAATAGCTTCGGTGCGAATGCGATGAGGCTGAAGCTGCATAAAAGTGAAAATCGAGTCCACGAGATAAACAAAGCGGCCGCGGAACTGGCGTGCCAAGCGGCGGCGGCGTATGCAGACGAAAGTGGGGTTCGTGCGGTGGTTGCCGGGTCAATGGGTCCCACGGGAGAGTTGTTCGTGCCCATGGGCGAACTCACTTTTGAACAGGCGGTTGCCTGTTTTAAGGATCAAGCAGTCGCGTTGGCAGAGGGAGGTGCACAAGTCCTTTGGATCGAGACGATGTCGGCGAACGAAGAGGTTGCCGCTGCCGCTGAGGCTGCCAAATCAACAGGTCTCCCGGTGGTGGGATGTTTGACATTCGATACGGCACGTCGATCGATGATGGGCGTTACACCCGCTGAGTTTGCCGCATTTGCCGTTGAGATTGGGTTGGACGCGGTCGGTTCAAACTGTGGTATTGGCCCCGCAGAGCTCATGGACTCCACCACTCAACTGTTGGAGGCGAACTGTGGTTTACCCATTGCTGCGAAGGGTAATTGCGGAATTCCTCAGTACGTCGACGGCGCCATCCATTTCCACGGCAGTCCCGAACTCATGGCCGATTACGCGCTCTTTGCGCGTGACTCAGGCGCGACGATTATTGGTGGCTGCTGCGGTACAACCCCTGAACACTTAGCGGCCATGGCCACTGCGCTTAACACAACAGCCCCGCGACCTTTTGATGCTGCGATCATGACTGAGGTTTTGGGCGCACCTTGGCCTGATTTGTCAGAGCGTGGTGCCTCAGAGGGAGGTCGACGATCACGGCGACGGAGTGCGGCGCGCGCCGACTGAGTGTGCGATGGTATGACCTAACACCGATCAATTAGCGCCTCGGTTTCCGTCCAAAGGCGTTCTGCGATGCCACCGTCCACGGCCCAACGTCGCACACCGGTAAAGGCATTACTGTCATCGGCGACCACGCTTGAGACGTTGCAATCTTCGCAGTAAACACCGCCTGTGTTATTCAGTACGTCGGCGGTTGCCGCCCAGAGCGAGGTGGCGCAGCCTTCGCTGGTCGACTTGAAGAGCTTCTGCGCCACGGGGGAGGGCTGACCATCTTGCGTGGTCCACCCAAACTCCGCCATTTCTTCATTACCCAAATGCCTTTGTAGGGGGGTGAAAATACCCCCCGGGTGAACGGCAAAACTTCGGATACCGTTACCACGCTCGCGGCGATCAAGGTCAACCGCCATCAACGACTGCGCAGACTTCGCCTGCCCGTAGGCCTGCCACTTATCATAAGGTCGGTGTTCATAGTTCATATCAGAAAACTCGATCCCGCCAAACCGGTGGGCAATCGATGACAGCGTGATCACTCGAGCCCCCTTCGCCGCTCTCAAGCTCGGAAGTAGCGAGCGTAACAGCGCGAAGTGGCCGACATGGTTTACACCCAACTGCCATTCGAGTCCTTGCTGGGTCCGGTCCAAGGGACAGGCCATGACACCGGCATTGAAAATGGCAATGTCCAAGACCGGATAGGCGCGTGCAAAGGCCTCACCAAAGGCCGTAACGCTCGGTAAGTCCGATAGATCCATAGCACCGATTTGGTCTGCGGGAATGACACCATCAAGCGCCTTTACCGCCCGATCGATGTCTCGAGAGGGGACGACAACATGAGCACCTACGCTCGTAAGTGCTCTCACAGTTTCGATACCAATTCCCGAGTATCCACCCGTCACGAGGGCCGTTTTCCCCGAGAGATCGAGCCCGGATACCACTTCTGTGGCCTCAGGCTTGCTGCTCATGCCGGTGTCTAGGGGATGTTGCTGATCAGAAATGAGCATGGTCACTCTCGGCAAATGTTATTTAAAGGGTAAGTGTGGTCCACTACAGTGTCGGTGGCCAGCGCCTCCGCAAAGAAGAGACCCTTATGTCATTAGAAACCGTATTTAGTCTGTGTAGTGGTGTGGCCCTGTTGGGATGGATCGGATTGGTTGTTGCCCCAAGGTGGGCGTTGGCGCGTGACATCATTCCGAGCGTATTGGCACCTTTATTACTCGGCTCAATCTACGCCAGTCTAATGTTCGCGTTCAGCAACGACGCGCCGTCTGAAGGTGGTTTTGGCACGCTTGAGTCGGTCAAGGTGCTGTTCGGGGTAGACGGCTTATTGCTCGCCGGCTGGATTCATTATTTGGCATTCGATCTCTTTGTGGGCGGTTGGATCGTTAGAGACAGTCAGGAACACGAGATCAGTCACGTGTTGGTCGTTCCGTGTCTCTTTTTCACCTTAATGACCGGGCCGTTTGGCCTTCTAATTTACCTGGGCTTGCGACAGACAAAGCGTCTTACGGCCTCTTAATCAGTCCCATTTTAGCGGCGTACTAGGCGGACAGGTTTGACGCGACTGCGTCCAGAAAACCGTTCATATCGACGATACTCTCAGCATCAGGCGCTGTTGTCTTACCTTTTAAATCACCTGTAATCACACCTTGAGCCACGGTCTCGATCAATGCCGATTTTAGCCGCGCTGCGTACCCCGTCAGTGCCAAATTGTTCTCGCGTCCCGCCAGCTCTTCAAGCGCACTGGCAACGGCAAAGATCAGCGCCGACGAGTTGAAGTTGGCTTCCTTACCATCCGTTTCAAGGTAGCGAACATACAAATCATGGGCGGTGCCATGGGGCGCTTCGAACAATTTTGTCCCGTCTTTACTGATGATCACCGAGCTTGCCGTCGCTAAGCTGCCGCCAAGCGCCGCTGAGATGTCCGAGAAGATATCGCCATCAAGGTTTTGAGCTGGGTACATGCCCCATCGAGGGGGATCGCAAATCATTTTGCTCAGCTGACGAGAAGGGCGCATGATCATGAACGACGGTGGTGGCGTATCGAGGGCTGCGAGCTCTTTTCGTATCTCTAGAATGATCGAGCTGTAAACCTCGTCGTAGTTTACGAATTCGCGCTTGAGCCCAAAATAGACTTCCTTTTTGTTGACTGCAGCATCCTTAAAAACCTGACTGACCCAGTCTTTAATCGCGTCTCGATCGTTGGACATGAAAAGAATGGGGTCGCCCTCTTTGACGTAGCGCGCATGCTTTTCTTCGCCATCGACGATGACTTTAATGACACCTTTTTCGGGTGAAGGCGTGTTGTAACTGCCGTATTGATCGCCGCCGCCAGCACTCATACGAGAGATCGACACGTGCGCTTTTCGCTCTGGAAGCCCGTAGCGCTTGAGTTGTTGTACCAGCTTAAAGAGCTTCATACCGCTGACGTTATCAGGGACGCCCCAAAGCGCTCGCTTGGGCGGGTTAGACACGATTCTAGCCGCCTGCGCGTCAATGAGCTCGTACTGATAGCTCAAGCCCGCTTCAACGACGCGCGCTTGATACTCTTGCGTATAGATCTCCTCAATGGCTGTCCGCATAACCCCGTCGTAGCCAGAGACCACGGTGTCTTTGAGCCCTAAGTAGATGTCCCGCTTCTCTTCAATTGCGCGCTGAAAGAACCGGTGAGCCCACGCTTTCACTTCTTCAAGGCAATTGGTGGCGAGCATCCAGGGGTCGCCTTTATTGAGCGAGCGGCGGTGAAGTTCTACGGGTTCGCCGCTCGAGCCCACGAACATGACTTTAGCCACGCCGGTTGCGTTCGACAGCTCACTGTAGCTGAAGTCCAACCCACCGGTTTCCATAGTGTCCACTTCGATATCGCGGTCAATCCAATTGGGGCGCACACTTTGTATATTGCGAAACTCAATGTCTTCTCGTGTGATGTTCCCGCTGATTCCTTTGCGAATCGCACCGTTAGGCGATTTAGTGGCCAGTGGGTCGAGCGTTGACTCCACGACGTTGGGGTATTGGCTGAGCAGATCGTCAAGTTGCGCACGATTAACGGTCATGCCTGCATTTTTAATGCCGACACCATGCTCTTTGAGTGCTGAAATCGCCTCCTCGATCACTTCGCCGTTACTGGAAAATCGCTTTGTTGCTGAGAGGTCAATTTCAACAAGTTGAATATCGAGTGGCAGCGTGACAAAGCGCGCCAGAATTTCGGTAAACGCTACCTGAGCCATCTCGTCGCCGTGCAGAACAACCAGTGGATTTTCAACCTTGATCTTTGTGCTCAACGTGGACCTCGCGACCGCAATGACGGTAGGGGATTACCGACATTTTTCAGGCGGGGAGGTTACCGAATTAGCCTGAAAAACCCTAGGTTACTTTTGCACAACTGACGTTATCGGTCGCCGATAGACGGGCCGCCCAAGCCTCGCTTAGCGAGGCTCTTCTAACAAATCCCCAAAGAAAATACCGTTGACTAGAAGTCGTTGCGTGCCCCACCAAAATGCCCTGAACGTTGGACTGTCCAGAGAGAGCACAACTGCGCCCGCACCGCGCTGATCCACAACCAGTCCTGCTGAATTGGCAACAACGTCTTGGTTCTCGCTCGACATGTAACCTGAGAGCAACGGTGTCTTGGTGTATGCAAGCGGGGTCGAATAGGGGTTAGCCGAGTGGTTCATAAAGCGATTCGACGTTCTGAACACGGGCAGCTGCGACGACTCGTAGCCAAAACCGAGCGGGTGGGTCACGTCCAATTCACCTTGTAAAATAGCACCCCGGACGAGAGTGAAAGCGTATTCGTCAGAGGCAGTGCCGAAGGGCTTTCGTTTTGGACGTAACAACCCCTGCGTCTCTGCATTGGCGCCACCCTTGGCTGCTCCTTGCGCGCTCGTTGTTCGCCAGGTCACGTTTGTCAGGCCCTGATCAGCGGCCCAGGCAACGGTTGATGCACCCTGCGCCCAAAGTACGCCACCGTCTTCTACAAACGTTTTGAGTTTTGGAGTCATGCTCGATGCACGAAGTGGTGACGCCATAATGACATGGCTGTAGTCACCGAGGCTCACCCGACTTAACCGGTGGCTGTCCACCATGGTGACCGGCATGCCGACACGCGTGTCTAACAAATGCCATATTTCACCGATGCTGTACGCGGAGGTGTCGGGCCCTGTCACCAACAGCACCTTGGGAAGCGAGAGGACAGTGAACGCGCGACTTCCCAGGTCGATACCCTCTGGCGTGTAGCTACTGGTGGCTGAGTAGACGGCGATACCCTCGGCCTTGGCGCGTTGTAAGCGACTGATCACCGCATCAGAAACATTCTCCTGAAGCTTGGGGGCGACGAACAGTGTGCCGTGTGTGAAGTTCACCGGACCTTCTTTCGCAGTGAGTGCGGTGAATGTTGCTTCGGCAACTCGAACATTGGCACCGATCTCAAGTAAGTCGTAGAGAAGGGCGGGGCTTGCTGAATCACGCCAGTCAATCAAATAACCGACCGCAGACGGCGCCAACCCAGTCGTTTGATCCAAGTCGCGCTCAGCCCAGGGCTCCGTCGCTGCACGTTGCACTGCTGACCGCGTGTGCGTGAGGTTAAACGCCCAAGGCAGCGTCCAAGTCGAGACGTCGTAGAATACGTTTTCTTCAAATTCCAACTGCGCTCGCCAGAGTGTCTCGAGGTAGGTTGACTGAGGCTGGTCAAGTGAAACCGCTATCGTCTCGCCCGCACGATAAGTGTGACCGTCCACGGTCATATCCGTGGCGAGTGCTTCAACGGTGATCTGGTGTCCTTTGAGTACCCGCACAAACTCCGCGAGTCGAGTCGGGTCACCCATTGCGCTGGCGAGGTAGTGCCCGCGTTGTCTCTTTTGATCCGTGTAAAAGTTTCGCTGGTAACTCAGTAGTTCATCTTTGAGGGCGGATGTTGCCTTGAGGGACGAGAGCGACGTTCGGAACTGATTTGAAATGCTCACTTCAAAGGTCAGCTTACCGTTCACGGTGTCTTGAACCGCACCTCGAGACGAGGGTTGCTCGAACAAAATACCCACGGTTCCAAACAAATCAGGGTAGGTTGACCCTTTGCCCATGAAGAAGTCGTCATAGCCTTCCTCAGTAAAAAAACGAACGCCCTCAGCGTCAAAGGCTTCCGCGTGGTACTGCCCAATTTTAGCGGTGAGTATCTGGTTGATCGAAGGCGTTAATGGGTTGGTTCGCTCGGGCTTGCCGGGCATAAAGAAGTAGTTGCTGTTACTTCCTTGCTCGTGGAAGTCGAGTTGCACGTTGGGTTTCCACTCGTGAAAGAGCGCAAGTCTTCCTCGGCTCTCTGGGTGCTGGTGGGGCAGCCAGTCGCGGTTGAGGTCAAACCAGTAGTAGTTTGTTCGGCCGTTAGGGACGGCCTCGGTATGCTCACGATCGTGCCCGTCGAGACTGGGGTTCAACCCGCGGTGACCATTCGTCCAGTAGGCAAATCGGTCTAAACCGTCGGGGTTCAACATGGGGTTAAAAATAATAACCACGTCATTAAGTTGTGCCAGCAGCGCCTCGTCTTGAGCGGCATTAAGATAGTAAGCGACCAGTGGTGTCGCGTTGGCGCCGCTGGGCTCGTTACCGTGGATGCTGTACATCATGTGCAGCACGGCGGGTTGGTCTTCAAGCGACACCTCAGCATCTGGGTCGATAATCGATGCGCGTGCGGCTTTTATCTGGGCCAGGCGGGCCAGGTTGTCCGGCGTCGATATCGCGTAGCTGACTAACGGTCGATTCCCGTAGGTCCGCGCGTGCTCGCCCAAGGCCACCATTCGTGGTGACGCCTCTGCCAGCGCCTCCAGGTAGTTTACTATCTCGTAGTGATACCAGTGCCTTTCGCCGACCTTGACCCCCGTAATTTCTTCGGGTGTTGGCAGCGCCATATTCAGGGTCGGTGTATCAGTGAGCACGTCATCCAGAGACAGGCTCGCGGCCTGAACGGTCGATGCGCAAAGGAGTGCAAGAACGAGGAATAAATATTTCATGGTCAGGCCTATTGCGTAAGCATTTGATAATAACGGTAAGGTCTCAGAGAGCTCAATGTCTCGCTTCTCAGGTCCACAGGTAGGCGTTACTCTCACTGTCAGAATAAAAGAATACCAGCGTCTCAGGAATTGTGGATGTCAAAAAGTAACGGAGTCAGTGTTGGACGAAAAATAGCTTACGGCATCGGCTCTGTGGCGTTTGGCGTCAAAAACAACGGCTTCGATTACTTCTTTCTGATTTTTTACAGTCAGGTCATGGGTGTCAGCGCCTACCTGGTCAGCCTTGCGATCATGATTGCGCTGATGGTCGATGCGCTCAGCGATCCGCTCATTGGTTACTTGTCTGACAATACGCGATCTCGGTGGGGTCGGCGCCACCCGTTTATGTACGCCGCCGCCGTTCCTGCCGCTGTCGCATACTACTTTGTTTGGAATCCACCCGCCGGTTTGGAGGGCGATGCACTTTTTCCTTACATCGTCACCATCGCAGTTTTAGTGCGGACCTTGATCACAGTCTATGAGATTCCAAGTTCGTCACTCGTTGCTGAAATGACCGACGACTATGATGAGCGAACCAGTATGCTGAGCTATCGCTACTTCTTTGGTTGGACGGGCGGTACGTTGATGGGCGCGTTCGCAACGATTTTTGTTTTGGTGCCGACGGCGTCAATCAGCAACGGCATGTTTAATGTTGAGGGTCATGGCCAGGTGGGTGCTATCGCTGCCACCGTCATCTTTCTCGCCATTATGGTGTCCGCACTGGGAACGCATAAGATGATTCCTGAGCTGAAACAGCCGCCCCCGCCTCGCGTATTCAGCCTGAGACTCATTTATCAGGAGGTGTTTGAGACGCTGGCGAGCAAGTCGTTCCTGGCCTTGTTCCTGGCCGCCCTGTTTGGTGCTATTGCCACGGGTGTTGCCGCAACGCTTAGCTACTATTTCTCGACTTTTTTTTGGGGTTTTTCCACCGAACAGATCGGTCTAATCTCGCTCAGCGTTGTGATTTCCGCCGTGTTAGCGTTCATGATCTCGCCGGCTATTTCGCAACGACTCGGTAAGAAGCGTGGGGCTATTATTGTGGGTTTGCTGGCCTTTACCGTCTCACCGGCGCCAATCTTTCTTCGCTTGATGGGGCTCATGCCCGACAACTCTGATCCGATGCTATTTCCGCTGATCTTAATGATCACAGTGGTCGATGTCGCACTGATCATCACTTATCAAATCCTTTCTTCAGCAATGATCGCAGACCTTGTGGAAGAGGCAGAGATCAAAACAGCGCGTCGCAATGAGGGCGTATTTTTTGCAGCGGTGACGTTTGTTCGCAAGGTGACTCAGGGGGTTGGTGCGGCGGTTGCAGGTGTCCTCCTGACAGCGAGTCAGTTTCCTGTGGGGGTGGCGCCGTCGGATGTTCCCGACACAGTCTTAGCCGATTTTGGTTGGCTGTACGTCCCCGTTATTTTCACCGTCTGGATGTTGATGATTGCGTGCTTGTCCCTTTACTCGGTTGACAGGGCGAAGCATGAAGCTAATTTGGTGACGCTTGCGGGTAATACTGAGCGCTGAGCGGGCGCCTTTGGCCGCCTTCAGGCGGAGCGGGCGTTGTGCCACCGCTGGGAGTGTGTGTCATCAATGTTCTTCTGTGTAGGAGAAATAGGCAAAATCGGCAGTGGCAGCTTGCCCCGACAGGTCATGGGCGGCCAATCCCACAAAGGTTCCGGTAAATTGTTCGCCCGACACCTGTCCTGCTTGATCCGTTAAGCAGGTCATGTCCAGGCGCACCGGGAGCTTTGTCCACTGCGCCTCATAGGTCTCCTTGTAAAAGACCTCAGCGTATGACGCTTTAATTTCACAGCGCAAAAAGGTCGTCTCTGTGGTGAGCGAAATGCATTCAGAGCCCAACGGGTAGTCATTGAGCAAGTGCTCATCCGCAAGGCAGCTGACCACACTGAGTACCTGTCCTAGCGCCGGGTCATGGGTGACATGGACGTAATGAAATTTTGTTGAGTTGTAGTAAATCATGAGCCCAGCGAGCGACTGAAAATGGCGTGGTGTAAATTCAAGACAAGTCTCTACGGCACAGTTCCAGTCGGTCATTCGGGTCGCAATCAGTGATTGCTTGAATACACTGCCGGGTGATTCACGACCGGTTATTCGCAGAAACCCGGGTCGTGCTGTTAATGAACACCAGCTGTTTGATTCGCTGTCGCGGAGCCACTGGTAGTTGCTGGACAGTGTTTGAGTGTCAAAGGCGTCGCAGAACGCGCGTGCCCGAGTGGGTGTGGCGGTCCGCTCATTAGCATTTGGAAAACACAGCGGTGGGCGAGTTTCACCATTGGGCTGTCTAATCCATTGATCGTCGGTGAGCACCACATTTGCCAAGCCTGACTCGCGACCCATGGGACTGTGTTGGAGTGCGTTTGTTCGGCGACTGCACAAAAAGGAGATGGCGTAATCGTCGTCCCCTAGGTGAACCAGCGAACCGTGGCCACTGCGCTGCAATGGCCACTGGGTGTGGGCGCGCGACGTCATAAGGGGACCCTGAGGATCAAACACATAGGGGCCATTAATCGATCGACTGCGCGCTACAGAAATTGCATGGCCGTATCCCGTGCCGCCCTCAGCGACCATAAGGTAGTAGTAATCACCCAGCCGATAGAGGTGTGGGCCCTCAACGAGGCCGATGTCACTCCCTTGCGAAATCAGTGTCGGCTCACCTTTTAGTTGCAGATCAGACCTGTCGAGTTCCTGAAGTACGATGCCGTGGAAAGGCGTGCGATCTGGTCGATGGTCCCAGATCATATTCAGCCACCAGCTTCGACCGTCCGTGTCATGAAAAATGGAGGGATCGAAACCGGAGGAGTTGATGTGTACGGGATCACTCCAGGGGCCGGTAATGTGGGGCGACGTGGTCACGTAGTTGTGAGTGTCTTTGAAATGACCGTCAAAGCGTTTTACGACGGTGTAGGCCAAGTAAAAAAGTCCGCTGGAAAAGCTCAGACAAGGTGCCCAAACGCCACAGGAATCAGGCACACCGACGATATCGAGCAGGCGCTTTTCATCCAGTGGTCGTGCGATGAGCACCCACTCAATGAGATCGTTGGATCGATGCACCTGAATCCCCGGAAACCACTCAAAGGTGGAGGTCGCCATATAGTAGACGTCCTCGACCTTCACCAGTGATGGGTCAGGATTAAAACCCCTGAGTACTGGGTTCTGTACCGGGTGGTGGTTGATATCTTGACTCACGCAAGCTTCGTTTCAAGACGTTCTAAGGTTTCACCTTTTGTTTCGGGGAGACGCCAAATAAGACCCATGCCAAGCAGGCCGACGACCGCGAACAGGGCAAACGTTGTAGACGTACCGAAGGTGTTGAGTTGCCACGGAAATAAAAACTGCACAAGGAAACTGGCACCGCTGTTAAAGATGGTGGCGAAACCAATGGCAATACCTCTGATTCGATTCGGAAATACCTCGGAAAATAAGACCCACATGACAGGACCCAGCGAGATGGCAAAGGACGCCACGAAGCCTAAGATGCCAGCGAGCACGAGGGCCGCGTTCACCGAAATCGCTGAGGCAATAATGGCGGACTCATGGTTTCGAGCCACTTGTGGATCGATCTGCGTGGCAACGGCCCTCTTGAAGGCCACGTCACTCTGAAAGACGGTACCCGAGAGTGCCATCAGATTGTCTTTGCTCTTCGCGTCTATCTCGAGCGCGCTGACAGAGGTGTCTGTGAGTGTGTAGGTCGCTTGTCCAAAGCCGTAACTGACCAGTGACATACTGACAATGATCCCAGCAAGGCCCGCAATCAGAAGTGGTTTTCGTCCTAACCGATCGATGAGCACCATGGCGACGACGGTAAAGACCACGTTGGTCAAGCCAACGACAGTCGCCTGCGCAAAGGCAGCATTAGTACCCACACCGCTTTGCTCAAAAATGGTTGGTGCATAGAAAAATACGGCATTAATGCCTGTTATCTGCTGGACGATACCAACGGATATGGCAATAAAGAAGGGGACGCGCAGCGAGGGCGATACCAGCTCTTTGAGCTTCTTAAATTGCCCCGTTGTTTCATTACCAGAACGTTTTATCGCCTCAAAGGTTACCTCGGCAACCGCTGCTTCTTGCAGGGTTGCCAGTAACTGCTGTGCCTCGTCTTCTCTGTTGTTTAACGCAAGCCAGCGCGGCGTCTCGGGAACTTGCGTTAAGGCCACCAACCAAACCAGTGCGGGCACGATCTCAAGTCCCAGCATCCAGCGCCAGGTGAGCGTATCGATGGCCAGTACTTGAATCCAGTGACTCTCGAGCTGGCTCGCTGACACCAATGCGTAATTGGCAAAGTAGGCGGCGCTAAACCCAAGAACGATTGCGAACTGATTAAACGACACGTAAAAGCCGCGTCTTTTTTCCGGTGCAATTTCCGCAATGTACATTGGCGCGATACTGAGTGAGGCGAACGCGAGCCCTCCTATGGCACGGGCGAAAACCAAGGCTTGGTAGCTCGGTGCCAAGGCGCTGATGACTGCGGAGACCAAATACAGGGCCCCAAGGCCCAACAGGACTCGTTTTCGGCCTACGGCATCGGCAATGAAGCCTGATAAAACGCCCCCAATAAGGCCCCCTATCGTCGGTGCACCAACCACCAGCCCGATCTCTAAGTCAGTGAGTGAGAAGTCGGTACTGATATAACCCACAACACCGGAAATAACCGAGGCGTCAAAGCCAAATAGGAAACCACCCAACGCGATTAATGTCGCGAGGCGACCCACACGTCCTGCGTTAAAGGTGTCGTTTTTTGGGTCGCTGCTCATTAAGACCTCACTGATTAACAAATGTGCTACTGCGCGTTTAGTGTATGTGACTCTGTCGCTCGAATGCACCTGTGCTTTCGCACGTGGGCGCCCAGCGGTGCGCCATTAAATCGATGGCCACTTACCTAGACGCTGCTCGTCTACCGCGCTCTATTTAATCCGGTGGGCCAACGACAAAGCCTGTTCGTGTCAGGCGACCTTGTTGCCCGAACGCATGACGAACAAGCAGGCCGCAACGATGACGGCGGCACCCGACCAAGTCGAGGCGCCCGGAAATTCGCCAAAGATAAAGAAGCCGATCGCTGCTGCCCAAATGAGCTGACTGTAGGTAATCGGCGCTAACTTCGCGGCAGGGGCCCGTGCGTAGGCAAGCGTTGTTAGCGACCAAAAGCTGACGCCAAAAAACGCGGACACCACGTAGCCACCGAAAAGAGCCGTCGTGGGCTGACTGTCCACTAAAAAGAAGACGGGAATGACGTAAAGCGCTGGCAATGTGTTGGCAAAGAAAGCGACAACGATGGGGTCTTCGCTCTGTGATCGAAACCTCAGTAGCACCACGGAGATAGAGTGGCACAGTGAGGCAAGTATCGGGGCAAGATAACCCAGCACCGGTCCCTCTGTTGTGCCTGAAAATAAAAGCGTCTCGTTATTTACAATGAACATGGCGCCCGCGAACCCTGCCACCGTACCGATAATAACGTCGCGTTTTAACGGCTCCCGCATCAGTAGCCACGCCAGTGGACCGATCATTAATGTACCCGTGAGCCCGAGTGCAGCTGCGGTGGCCAGAGGAATTTGAGTGACTGACCAAAAAAACAAACTGGCCGCACAGATCTGGAAAAAGCCTCGGAATAGATGAAACGGCACTGATCCCCAGCCGGGTAGAGGGGGCCGAAAGAGTAGCCACAGTGTTGAGACTAAAAGAGCACCCAGTGCATAGCGCCAAGCGGTAATGACCATTACGGTCTCATAGACCGATAGGCCTTTGATCATGGCATTCATACAAGAGGCAAAAAAAATGGCGGCTGCACCGAGAAAGTACGGCGAGCGGAGCGTTGCATGTATTCGGGACATAACGACCTGAGTGGGCAGGGACGCATCGCAGTGGACGTCCCGTGCTATTAAATTTTGTATTACTGCGTGTCGTGATCGGTAGCGATAATGCCTGCGAGACGTCGGGCGAGCGACTGTTTTTTTCCAAAGTCGGTTTCGCGTAGAAGTTGAATGCGCTGCGCTTGCGGTGAGCCGGCACCATGCATTGATTCGGTCAGATACCCGACAGCATTGCGCCCTAAGGTCATGTTTTCGATGAGTCGCAGCATTCGCGTTCGATCTTCAGTACTGACCGAAGACTTGCCCTGCAGGTACTTGTCGAGCTTGGGACCAATAGTCTCGTGCTCGAAGTCGGCCTGTGACGGCAGTGTCACCATGAGCCCACCCGCTAAGTCTTGTGCAAGGCGCGAGATCTCATAGGGGAAGCGGGTCACGTTGTGCTTGCAGATATTGGCAAGAATCGGATCGTTAATAAACGCTCCGCTCTCGTGCTGTTTGGCTTCGTAGGACGAGGCGATACCCGAGGAGTAAATCGTTTCATTGAGGTGCGTCATCTCGACGAGTTTGTCACGCACGTGGCTTGCAGTTTCGGCCCCATTCATTTCAGCAACGCTGGATGCTGCGCCGATCATGACGTCACCAAGACCTGTTTTACAGACGTAACTGGCGCGGTGGTAGGCGGTGAAACGCGACACTAGTTCTTGAGCAAATTCGTACTCACCGTCCATGAGAACGTGCGCCCAAGGAATGAAGACGTCGTCGAAGATCACGAGTGTTTCTTGACCGCCGTATTGCGCATTACCCTTGTCAATATCTCCCACTTCAAGCGCACGGGTGTCACAGGACTGTCGGCCATAAATGTAGGTCAGGCCCGGTGCGGTTGCTGGAATCATGCCAATGACCGCGTAGTCTTTGTCCGACTCGAGCATATTCATGGTGGGCATGACGCATATCCAATGTGAATTGAGGCCACCGGTCATATGCGCTTTGGCGCCCTTGACGTATAGGCCTTTGTCCGTGCGGCGCGTTACGTGCATGAATAGATCGGGGTCAGCCTGGTCACTCGGACGCTTGCTTCGATCGCCTTTGGGGTCCGTCATTCCGGCGCCCACAATTAAGTTGCGTGCCTGCGCCTTCTTAAGGAAGGCAAGATAACGCTCGTGGTATGCGGTGCCGTGTTTTTTATCGATATCAAATGTAATGGAGAAAAGGACACTCAGCGTGTCCAGGCCAGCACAACGCTGAAAACAGGTACCCGTAAGTTGCCCCATGCGCCGCTGCATTTTGTTCTTCTGCACAAGGTCTTGAGGCGATTCCGGAATGTGCAGGAATCGATTGATTCTGCGTTCGGTAATCGACGACCAAGCGGTTGCTAGATCGGGTTCATCCTCAGCCAGTTGATACGATGCGGCCATGGCGTTAATTGATGGCCGAACAATGGGGTGGTCGACTGGTTCATCGATACGTTCACCGAGTAAATACACGTCGAGATTTCGCCCTCGGAGACTGTCCACATAGTCGTTCTGACAAGTGAGTTCCCCAAATTGCCGCCACTGATCTTCCGCCGTGGGTTCGCTGTGCTGGCCTTGCGCTAAGTTATTCATGATGATGGCTCTAATTATTAGACGCTCAGTTAAAGCAGAAACTGACGGCTGGGGCAACACTATCAGCCCGCCTGTTTTTGTCAGACTCTGCTACATTTGACAGGGTTAGTGTCAATTTAAGAAACCAGATCCAAAGGGGGATTTTATGTCGGCCACAGCGTTTAAAGAACGGAGCTTTGATCCCGACGCGTTGCGCGAAAAGTATCGCAAGGAGCGAGACAAGCGGATTCGCTCAGATGGAAATGAGCAGTACACCGAAGTGACCGGTGATTTCTCTCACTATGTTGATGATCCCTATGTTGATCCAGGTTTTGAGCGGAGTGCTGTGGAGTGCACCGTTGAAGTGCTTATTATTGGCGGGGGTTTTGGCGGTATGTTGGCCGCCGCGCGGCTTCGGGATCAGGGCATTAATAACTTAATGATTGTCGAAAAAGGGGGGGGCTTTGGCGGTACTTGGTACTGGAACCGCTATCCCGGTGCATCTTGTGATATCGAGTCGTTGGTGTATTTGCCGTTACTTGAAGAGACCGGATTTATCCCCAAACAGAAATACACCAATGCCAGTGAAACGCTGGAGTACTGTCAGGTCATTGCTGATCAGTACCAACTACACGACATCGCCCTCATGCAGACGCAGATTTTAAGTACTGACTGGGACGAGGCAGAAGGGCTGTGGAGGGCTCGGACTAACCGAGACGACGTCATAAAGGCGCGTTATGTCATTCATTCAAACGGACCGCTGAACCGACCCAAGTTGCCGGGTATCGCGGGAATAGATCGTTACAAAGGGCATACGTTTCATACCAGTCGCTGGGATTACGATTACACCGGCGGCAATACTTTTGGCGGTCTTGATCAGCTTTCAGACAAGCGGGTGGCGATTATTGGTACTGGGGCGACTGCCGTACAGTGCGTACCGCACCTCGCTACCGGTGCCAAAGCGCTCTATGTTTTCCAGCGCACACCCTCGTCAATCGATGTTCGCAACAACACCGAGTTGGATCCGACATGGGTGCAAGCCCAGTCTCCGGGTTGGCACCAAAAACGCCGCACCAATTTTGAATCGATTCTGGCCGGTATGCCCGTTAAAAAAGACTTAGTCCGTGACGGCTGGACCGAGGCGTTTCGCGACATTTTTGGTGACTTACGACACTTTCAGCCTTCAAAAGGACGTTTGGCGCTTTGGGCCATGAGGTGGCTCATTACTGGCGCTCGCAAGGAGCGCGGGCTCAAGCAGTACCTCACGGATAAAGCCATGGTGCACATGGGTCTTCAAGAAAAAATGGAGATGGCCGACTTTGCCAAAATGGAAAAAGTTCGAGCGCGAGCCGACAGCCTTGTCGAGAGCGCCGAGACTGCCGAGTCGCTCAAGCCCTATTACCGTCAATTTTGTAAGCGCCCGTGTTTTCACGATGAGTATTTGCAGTCGTTTAATAGACCTAACGTGACCTTAGTGGACACCGAGGGGGGCGGTGTTGACGCGTTTACAGAGACCGGTCTGACGGTCAACGGAATCGAGTACGACGTCGACTGTGTGGTATTTGCAACGGGCTTTGAGGTCGGGACTGACTACTCTCAGCGCGCCGGTTACTCCATTACGGGTGTTGATGGTCTGACTATTTCTCAGAAGTGGGCGGACGGTATGGCAACGTTTCATGGACTGCACGCCCGAGGCTTTCCCAATGCCTTTTTCTTTGGCCCTCAGCAGTCAGGTTTCACCGCCACATACACCTTTGCACTTGATGAAAACGCGATGCAAACCGCTTACATTTTAAGTGAGCTGCAAAAGCGTGGGGCGACGCGCGTCGATGCGTCTGAGAAGGCCGAAGCGCTTTGGATTAACACCATTAAGCGGGTGGCGCGACAAACCGAAGAGTTCCAAAAATCATGCACACCGGGTTACTACAACAACGAAGGTCATGTTGAGTTTGAGTCCCAAAACACGTTTTATGGCGGCGGTCCCATCGAGTTTTTTAATCTCATGGCGAAGTGGCGAAAGGCGGGCGATATGAAGGGCCTCGAAATCAAATAGTCTTCGGTGGCCGTTGTTCTGTGAGCCCAATGTTTGCCTGAACCTATTAGTTATAAGGGGACGGTCACCTCTGTTGAGTTCATGCTCGTAACGATTAAAGACACCGTTTGACTGCCGGGTGTCGGTGACATGAGGTCTTGGGATAAGCTGTCGTGGAATGTGTCTGATAAGGACAAATAATGAGCTGGAAACCTGAAGTTGACGAGATAGAACGCCGCCGAGCACTGGCGCTGGGTCAGGGTGGTGAAGCGGCGGTTGCGAAGCAACACCGTCAAAACCGATTGACCCTGCGAGAGCGCGTCGATCACCTTCTGGATGACGGTTCCTTCGAAGAGCTTGGCCCCGTCGCGGGCACACCTGTTCACAACGAAGCAGGCGATCTCGTCAGTTACGATCCTGCTAATTTTATTTTGGGGTTTGGGAAAATCGCTGGTCGGCGGATTATTGTTGGTGGCGAAGATTTTACGATGCGCGGTGGCTCGCCATCGGCTGCGGGACTGAGAAAGAGCGTTTATGCCGAAGATTTGGCGGTCCAATACAAGATACCATTGGTCCGCCTTCATGAGGGCGCCGGCGGGAGTGTTGGGGGAACGGGTGGTAAAGGGGCAAGTCTTCCAGGCCCGGTGAACGCGCCTTCGCGTTTTCGCTCCGTTGCACAAGCGATGGCGACAGTACCGGTCGCAACAGCCGCAATGGGTGCTGTGGCGGGTTTACCTGCTGGCCGCTTAGTGGCATCGCATTTTTCGGTGATGTCCAAAAGCACCGCACAAATCATTACCGCAGGCCCTGCCGTTGTTGAGCGTGCCATGGGTGAAAAAAAGACCAAGGACGAGTTAGGCGGCTGGAAAGTCCACACCAAGAACGGCACCGTCGATAACGGCGCAGATGACGAAGTGGCGTGTATTGACGAGATAAAGCGTTTCCTGTCTTACATGCCTGATAATATCAACCAGTTAGCACCCGTTCTGGCGTGCGATGACCCGATTGATCGGTGTGATGCGTCGCTTCTTGACGTCGTGCCTAGGGATCGCCGCGTCGCTTTTGAAATGCGCGCTGTTGTCAAAGCCGTGTTTGATAAAGACAGCTTTTTTGAGATGGGAAAGGGCTATGGCCGCTCGCAGATTACGGGATTAGCGCGACTTAACGGTCAAACTGTCGGGGTCTGGGGCAACGACTGTAAGTTTCTCGCGGGCTCCATGACCGCTGACGGTGCACATAAAGCGCGTCGATTCTTGGAGCTTTGTGAGGCATTTACACTGCCCATAGTGACTCTGGTCGATGAGCCGGGGTTTATGATTGGGAGCCAAGCAGAGAAGGAGGCGACCATCAGGCATGGGACATCTGCCGTGCTCACCGCAGCGATGACCACAGTTCCGTGGGCGGCCGTTATGGTTCGCCGATCGTTCGGTGTCGCGCAGGCGGCGCACTACGGTCCCGAGGCGTATGTGCTGGCATGGCCTTCAGCCGAGAGTGGTCCTTTGCCTGTCGAGGGGGGGGTTGCGGTGGCCTTTCGACGTGAAATCGAGGCGGCGCCGGACCCTGATGCCAAGCGACGCGAGCTTGAGGAGATGCTGGCGGCTAAACAGTCGCCATTCCCACGTGCTGAGGCGCTGTCAGTGCACGACCTGATTGATCCGCGTGAGACGCGGCCGGAACTCGGCAAATGGTTGGCTCGTGTGCAACCCTTGTTACCTGAGTTGTTGGGGCCTTCGGCGTTTGCCATCAGACCCTAAGCATTGTGAGGATAATACAATGACACAGATTGAATTTGAGACGGGTGGTTCGGTTTGGAAGCTCCTCGTGGGTGTGGGCGATACGGTTGAAGAAGGTCAGACATTGCTCATCCTCGAGGTGATGAAGATGGAGGTCCCCTACGTCGCACCGGCGTCGGGAACCATTGCATCGATCCATATTGCCGAGGGTGAATCGGTTTCAGAAGACCAGCTTGCGATGGAAATAGACAGCTAGCCCTCGGGGTAGGTCAAACCCCAGCCGAACGGAAACAGCGGATTAACCGTATCGTCCGGTACGTCTTCGAACTGGACTTCAACCTCCGCCATGGAGGAAGGTAGCTCGAAGGGGAGTTTCCCCTGAGGTGCATAACGACCGAATACAATATCCAACATGGCGTTGTCCGACACGCCAAATGTACCTGCGAGGGCTGAACTCGACGCTTTGATATCGGTGAGGATGGCGGGGCGGTTGAGGTCAACCAAGGTGACGACCTGGCTCACCTCTGAGTAGCGCTGTATTTTCGCAAGTACCTCCTCGTTAAAGTTGAGGTTTGTTCCAGGGAACATACTCGCCATCATCTGGTCAGTGGCCCGATCCGTGCCGGGTGGCTGGTTACCGTTAAACACTGTGTTCAAGAAAACTAAGGTGACATCGGCATCATTGGGCGTGTCTACAATGGTGCCGTAGTCTTGAGCAAGTGTGGTGTCGAGCCCATCGACGAAGACACGGGTATTGTCATCGAGCGGCAGCACCTGCTCCGCATTATCAAGCAGGACAATGGCCTTTCGCTGTGCCTCCATGCCCAGCGTTTGATAGCTCGCCAGATTTACCGTTGTATCGATGGCATCTTCGTCGACGAACGGTGCGTCGAACAAGCCTAGGTCAAACTTGTTTCGCAAGATTCGTCGGACAGAGGCGTCTATACGCGCCTCGCTAACCGCGCCAGTATTCACCAGTCTAAGTACGTATTTGGTGTCTTTCTCTCCGCCGTATTGATCGACGCCCGCGTCAATCGACTTAAGATAGCGTTCCTCGATACTCAAGGCCTCAACACCCCAATTTCGACCGGTAACGACACCCCAATCTGTACAAATGACCCCCTCGAAGCCCAGTTGGTCTCTGAGGAGGTCGGAGAGGATGTAGCGGTTGTAGGCCATAGCCACGTCCTCATCCGTTTGTCCTGTTGGAATGCCGTAGTAGGGCATAACCACTCGCATGTCATTTTCAATCGCAGCGATAAACGGTGCCAGGTGATAGTCAAAGTTGTCACCGGGGTAAACCTGACTTTCGCCTGATTTCAAATGCGGATCCAAGCCGTTGAGTTGCGGACCGCCGCCGGGGAAATGCTTGACCATGGTCATGACGCTATCACTGTCGAGCGCGTCCCCTTGAAAGCCTTTCATGTAGGCCACGGTCATCTCCGATGACAGCGCTGCGTTTGAGCCAAAGGTGCCGAAATTACGCGCCCATCGTGGCTCAGTCGCCATGTCACTCATAGGGTGCAGCGCGGTGGTGAACCCCATCGCGCGGTATTCTGCAGCGGCAATCTTGCCAAAGATCTCGAGTGTCTTGGGGTCTCGCCCGGCCGCGAAGCCGAGCTGTGAGGGCCACTTCGATACGCCGTCTAGGGAGAACGAGGCAACGCCACCCCCTCTTGAAACTTCATGGATGGGGTCGCTACTGATCGACAACGGAATACCCAGCCGAGTTCTCTCCGCAATTCGTTGAAGGGCGTTGAGTCGGTCTGCGACGTTAGCGGGCGACGCGCTGCCATAAAAATTGAAATGAGTGATCGACTCCGTGGTGATCAGTTCCTCCACTGAAGTACCTGCATTCATTGATTCTAGGAAAATACGGAACAGGGGGTCGGGCTCTATGAGCACAGGGGGGTGGAACATTTGGCCCACCTTTTCCTGCAGTGTCATTTGGGCCAAAAGGTCATTCACACGATCCTCGGTCACTGCACGATAATCTTCGTACGGGTCGAGTAGGCCGTTGCGGTTGAGATCTCGAAAGGTCTCACCAGCCAGCGTAATTGGACTGGCAATCGACGATTGTGCGAGTGATGCCTTTAATTTACTGATGGGCTTTAAGAATAGATGGCTGGCATAGAGCGCCGCAATCACGAGTGCTGCAATCACAATTCGTGTGATCGTCTTCATTACGATAGTCATCTTGTGCGCGTCTGCCTCAGGCGGGTGTATTCAAACCACGATGTATCCAGTTAAGGTAAAACGTCCAATCCTGAGCGTCCAATAAAAACCACGGTAGGAGTACGCGAACTATGTTGAGAATGAGTGCTAAAAACCTAGTCGCCAACATGCGACAGGGCGAACTGTCGTCTGTTGAGGTCACAGAGTTTTACATCGATCAAATAAAACAGCACAACGACTCGATTAACGCGGTCATTGCACAGCGGTTTGAGGAGGCGCTCGTTCAGGCGCATCACGCCGACGAACGCGCGCGTGCCGGCGAACCAATCGGCGCACTTCATGGCCTACCCATGACGATAAAAGACGCTTATGAAGTGAGAGGTCTTACCTGTGAGGTCGGGCACCTACCGTATCAAGGGCGTGTCTCAACCCGCGATGCTGTTGTGGTCAAGCGTCTTCGTGCAGCTGGCGCTATTATTTTAGGAAAAACCAACACGCCGCTTCAGTGTGCGGACCTGCAAACCTATAACGCGATTCACGGCACAACGAACAATCCGTACAATTTAGCGCATACGCCCGGCGGCTCTTCGGGCGGCGCGGCCGCCGCACTGGCGGCAGGAATGACACCGCTGGAGTTTGGCAGCGACATTGGCGGATCGATCCGAACGCCGGCACATTTTTGCGGCGTCTTTGGACATAAACCCACATTCGGTGTGATCCCCCAGCGAGGGCATGTGCCGCCAGCACACGGTGCGCTAACCGCATCGGCTCTGAGTGTCATGGGCCCTTTGGCGCGCTGCGTCGACGATTTAGCGCTTGCTTTCGATGTCACCGCGGGGCTTGACGACCAATCGGGTGCGGGCTTGAGACTGAGTTTACCCCCGGCGAGTGTGAGTAACGTCCGATCACTGCGCGTGGGGGTTTGGCTGCGCGACGACTATTGTCCCATCGACAACGAAACGTGCTTGGGCATTGAAGCGGCGAGTCGGTCGCTTGAGGCACTTGGCGCCACGGTCCATGAAGCCAAACCGAACTTTGACTTGGCCTGGCACCACGAGACTTATTTAATGCACTTGTCGGCCATTATTGGCGCGGGTTTTAGCGCTCAACAAGTAGGTATGATGCAGCAGGTTGTGGATGCGGCGCACCGTGATGACAAATCGCCAAATGTCCTGCAGGCGCGCGGCACGTTGTTGCGCCACAGAGACTGGCTTATCTGGAATGAAATTCGTGAGCACTTGAGCCAGCAGTGGCGTGCGTTTTTTAATGACTACGACGTATTGATTTGTCCGGTGACACCCACGACTGCCATGCTGCATGATCAGGAAACGAGCTACGCCGCACGAACGATTAAGGTCAATGGCGAGGTGCGACCCTATTCGGATAATGTTGTTTGGGCGGGCGTTGCGACACTCTGTGGTTTGCCCTCAACTGCTGTTCCTGTGGGTCGGCACAGTAACGGCCTGCCCTTTGGACTTCAGATTGTCGGTCCTGAGTATGGTGACCACACCACATTGGCGGTTGCGCGAATGCTGGAAGAGGCGGGTTATGGCAGTGCACCTGTCGTGAGCTTTGCGTGATGACCGGAGCGCGCTGGTAATGACTCGCGACGTCGGTACACTGCGGACAGATATTAATAAAGAGGTCAATCGGCGGGTCCTTAAGGGGTCGCTGGACTGGAGGAGTACGCAATGAACACGTCGATAACTGACACGCAACAGGGTGTGGGTGGATTTTTAGGTTGGGTTGAGCGAAGCGGTAATAAGCTCCCCGACCCGGTCGTCCTCTTTTTCTGGCTCATCGTAGGTTTGGTGGCGATTTCCATCGTCGCCAGCCTGACCGGTGTCTCCGCGTCTCACCCGACTCAGGTGGATCCAGAGACCGGAGTTAACCGGATTATTGCAGCGACCAGTCTCTTATCAGGCGATAACTTGGCCAAGCTTTGGGTTGATATGCCGAAGACTTTCACCCACTTTCATCCGCTGGGGTACGTTTTAGTGGTGATGTTGGGGGCGGGGGTTGCTGAGCGTGCTGGTCTTTTTGGAACAGCCATGCGTGCGGGTGTCCGTGACGTGCCCAAGGCGCTACTGACACCCACAGTTGTGCTGGTGGGAATGCTTGGCAATCTTGCGGCCGATGCGGCCTACGTCGTTCTTATTCCGCTGGCGGGTATTATTTTTCATGCTGCAGGACGGCACCCTATTGCGGGGATTGCCGCCGCGTTTGCGGGTGTCTCCGGTGGTTTTTCAGCGAATTTTTTACCCGGACAATTAGACGCACTCTTGTTCGGAATAACCGAGGCCAGTGTCGAGACGGTCTTTGGTGATTTTACGGCCAATATTGCCGGCAACTGGTTTTTCATTGTGGGCATGACATTCGTTTTTCTTCCGGTGATCTGGGCGGTGACCGACCGGATTATTGAGCCGCGTTTAGGGGTGTTTGATCCTGAGTTGGCGGCAGCAACGGGTGCCGGTGATGACGGTGCTCGTGAACTGACGACTGCCGAGCGCAAGGGTCTTCGTAACGCAGGGTGGGCGGTGTTATTCGTGATCGGGCTCTGGACTTTTTTTACGATCGGTCCTGGAACACCGCTGATCGACGAGAGCGCCTCGGCTGAGGCGCAGATGGCACCGTTCTACAAGAGCTTGGTGGCTGCATTTTTCGTGCTGTTTTTGCTCTCAGGTTGGGCTTACGGGAAGGGGGCTGGCACTGTTGAGAATCACCGTGACTTGGTAAAAATGATGACGGGTGCAATGGAAGATCTCGCCTATTACCTGGTGCTCGCGTTCGTTGCGGCGCACTTCGTTGCGATGTTTTCGTGGTCAAACCTCGGGCTTATTTTGGCGGTCCACGGGGCTGACTTTTTAGGCTCAACCAATATGCCGGCCTGGGCCCTGCTGACCTCTATTATCTTGGTGTCATCACTGCTCAATTTATTCATTGGCTCGGCGAGCGCAAAGTGGGCTTTAATCGCGCCGGTCATGGTGCCCATGCTCATGTTGTTGGGGATCTCTCCAGAGATGGCCACTGCGGCTTATCGCGTGGGTGATGGCGCGACCAACATCATCACACCGTTGATGGTCTACTTTCCGCTCATTTTGATTTTCTGCCAGCGTTGGCAGAGCAATTTTGGTTTGGGAAGCCTTGCGGCAACCATGTTGCCTTACTCGATTGGCCTTTTACTCTCGGGTTTGGCGATGACCATTTTTTGGGTTGTCCTTGATCTCCCACTGGGGCCAGGCGCGAGCGTTTTTTACAGCCTTTAGGGTGCCCAGCGACGCCTTCGGTTCAAGCGTAAGGACTGGTATTTGCGGGTGAGCGGCGAGCGAAAAGAGGTCACTGCAGCTTGGCCCTCTCTCGATCAATTTCGGCGTGTTGAGGTGTGCCTGTTTAGCGCTTAGATGCGCCGTCTTTGACGTTCTATTGTAGCGCCTCATACCCTAAATTCCCGGGGTTCGACGTACGGGATTTGCGCAATGGCTTCAGTCAACTCTCCGACCAGAAAATCACGCCAACTTTTCACTTTATTTTTCGGTTTTAACCACTTGCTCGCACGTGAAACTGGGTCTAGCGTGAGCGGCATAGATCACTCTATAAATAATCCCAATAAAAAGCTTTAGTAGAGACGTTTCCCATGGCATCAGATATTGATATTGCACAGGCTGCAACCCCCCGTCCTATCTCCCATATTGCGGACCAGCTCAGTATTCCAGAAGAGGCACTTGAGCCTTACGGGCGGATTAAAGGCAAGGTCAGCCTCGACTGGTTGTTGAGCCAGCCGATTCGAGACAGCGCACGCATGATTTTAGTGACCGCGATTAGTCCAACACCTGCCGGCGAGGGAAAGACGACGACCACGGTGGGCTTAGGCGATGCGCTCAAGCAGATTGGGAAGGACGCGGTCATTTGTCTCCGCGAGCCTTCGTTGGGTCCAGTTTTTGGCATGAAGGGGGGCGCAGCCGGTGGCGGCCATGCACAGGTCATCCCCATGGAGGACATTAACCTCCACTTTAACGGTGATTTGCATGCAATTGGTGTTGCTAACAATCTGCTGGCCGCACTGATTGATAATCACGTTCATCATGGCAATACGCTCGATATTGACGTACGTCGCATTACTTGGAAGCGTGTCCTGGATATGAACGATCGCGCGCTGAGACAGATTACGGTGTCGTTGGGAGGGCCTGGGAACGGCTACCCTCGCGAAGACGGTTTTGACATTGTGGTGGCTTCCGAGATTATGGCGATATTTTGTTTGGCCACCGATCTGGACGACCTTAAAGCGCGCCTGGGTCGTATCGTGGTTGCTTACACACGCGATCGCCAGCCAGTGACCGCTGCTGACTTAAAAGCTGAGGGGGCGCTTACGGCGGTCTTGAAAGACGCACTGGCCCCCAACCTGGTGCAAACGCTTGAGGGTACCCCTGCGTTCGTGCACGGCGGGCCGTTTGCCAATATTGCTCATGGGTGTAACAGCGTTATTGCGACCACGGCGGGACTTAGACTGGCGGACTATGTGGTCACTGAGGCGGGCTTTGGCGCTGACCTGGGTGCTGAGAAGTTTATCGATATTAAGTGCCGCTCGGCGGGCATACGTCCCTCTGCCGCTGTGCTCGTGGCCACTGTTCGGGCATTGAAATTTCACGGTGGTGTGGCGCGTGAAAGCCTCTCTGAGGAAAATCTGGTTGCGTTGGAGGCAGGGCTTGCGAACCTAGATCGCCACATTGTTAATATCCGTGACCACTACGGTGTCCCCGTGGTTGTATCGATCAATCAATTCATCGCTGACACCCAGGCCGAAATTGATCTTGTCACAGAGCATTGTTGTTCTCGAGGCATTCAGGTGGCGCTGTCAAGTCATTGGGCCGACGGTGGCGCGGGCGCAACTGAACTTGCGCACATGGTTGCCCAGCTCTGTGAGTCGGACGCAACGCCGGCAAACGCGCCGCATCACTCATTTGTTTACGAGGATTCAGCCAGTTTGTGGGAGAAAATTGAGACGGTTGCGACGACGATCTACGGCGCATCTGAAATCACAGCAAGCAGCAAAGTCCGTGATCGTCTTCGCGAACTGACGGAGGGCGGCTACGGTCATTTGCCGGTGTGTATTGCTAAGACGCCGTACTCTTTCTCCACAGACCCTGCCTTGAAGGGCGCGCCCTCTGGACATGCGATGGATATTCGCGAGATCCGGTTGTCGGTAGGTGCGGGCTTCGTTGTTGCTGTTTGCGGCGACGTGATGACCATGCCGGGACTGCCCAAGGTGCCGGCCAGTCAGAATATCGATGTGGTGGACGGACAGATTGTTGGTCTTTTCTGATTTCTGACGTAAAAAAAGCCCGCTGATGCGGGCTTACTTTTGGTGCAAGGAATTGACTTATTTTGAGTAGTAAATGGGGAAGCCTTGGATCGAAGCAACGGGTGTGACTTGTCCAGCCGCTGATGCTTGAAGTGCCCGAAATTCCTGGCTCGCGGCAATCGCATCGCCCGATGAAGCCATAGAGGCCCAGTCCTTCGCGCTCATCACATAGTGAATATTGCCTGTGCCACCGATGCCTTCGTTGTAGATGTTTATTTTCACACCGAGTCCTTCGTGAATGGCTTTAGCCTTCATGAAGGTGTTGTAGACATCGGCCATCTTTCCTGGCGTGGGCTTCCAGATAAAGACACGGAAGGGACCATCCTCGGCAAAGCTCTGTGCAGTGACTGACGGATCCCAGTTGAGTCCTTCCAGAGACATCATGAGTTTTCCCGACGGATTAGCACCGGCTTTGGCAAAGAATGCGGCAAACTCTTCGCCGGAGTTATACGCCTTTGTCTTGGCCCAGTCAGCGCTGCTGTCCCAGCGAAGAACGTAGTCAAACGTGGTGTTTCCAGCGCCGCCGACATCCATCTGAAAAATACCGACACTCGCCCCACTTTTCTCGTGCAACTTTGCCGCTTCCATCAGGGTCCCGGCTAATTGCTGGGCCGTTGTATCGAGTGCCTGCCATCGAAAGACCTCCAGCCGCTCTGCGTAGACCGAAGTCGCGCTCAAGATCATCGATGCGCACACTAAAACTTTCGTCAATTGCTTCATTTTTTTTACCTCTAATCCGCTGGTAATTTGTGGGTTAAGACACCTGAAATGGCCTTATCTAAAAGGTTAGATCTCCTTACTGGATTTGCCATTATTTTTTTTGTCGTGCGCGTCGATCGACGGCGACGCATTGATCGGCTTGCGCAGGAACTGCCTTTTGCGCATTGTGGGCAGTGAGTTACCTCTCTCTAGAGACACAGGAGCAGTACGATGTCTAAAACCGGTGGATGTTTGTGCGGGCAAGTGCGTTACGAAGCCATGACCGCGCCCTTAATGAGTGGCGTGTGTCACTGCAAAAATTGCCAAAAGCAGGCAGGTACTGCGTTTTCGACACTGGCAGCATTTCAAAAATCCGACGTCGACTTTGTCGGTGAGCTCAAGCTCTATCAGGACAGTGACACGGACACCGGCAATACCGTCAACCGATATTTCTGTGGGCAATGCGGTTCGCCTATTTACTCCGAGGTGCCCGGCCAGCCGGGTATGGCCTTCATTAAAGCAGGGACGCTTGACGATACTGACGACTTTGTCGCGATGTTTCACTGCTGGTCGAGTACAAAGCAAAATTGGCTTGAGCTCGCCCCTGATATTCCCGCGTTTCCAGAGAACCCTCAAATGTAAAATCCTCCGATCGTTCGTCGATGGTAAAACGCCCTTGCTTGTTCTCCCGAGGTCTTAGGGCTGATTTAGCTCATCTGCGTTTTACAGGTGTTGTTTTCTGCGCGACATTCAGGACGTGCGATGAATCTTTGGGGTTGATGGAAGTGGTCCTTAGCGCGTTCAGAGTGATACTTTTTTTGGGGTTGGTCGAGGCTGCCAGTGCGGGCAATCTACCGGCCGCTAATCCCTATTTGGCCGACAGCCACAGTGCGATGGCCCACAACGATCCGGCTCAACAGGATGCGGTCTTGCTCTCAGGTCCAGAGGGTCCCTCACGCGCGTTAGCAAATGATGAAATCCAATACTTACACACCGGACCTGCTCACTTTGGTCAGGTGATCTCGGGTGAGTATGAGGACGGGCGACGGGTGTTTTGGGGCAATGGAATTGATCGCATTGTCAAAGTTGATTACGACACCTACACGCTGATTGATGAGTACCCCTTTCCCGGAACTGAGTATTACGACGAGACGCGCGCTGACGCGTCAATTGCGAAATTTGACGAAACTAACGATGGATTTTTTGCCGTTCTGCATGCGTTTAGAGAGGCCAATAAGCTCAGAGACCTGGCTAACTTATACACGGTTTTAGATCGCGACCACACGTATTACATGGGCAGTAAAACCGGCGTTATTACAGCCTACACTGACGAAGATCCCACAGATTCTCGATCGAAGATTATTAAAAAGGGGACGTTTAAGTTTCCCAAGGACATTACGGGCCCGGTCATGGGGCTCAGCATGACCTACGACGGATGGCTCATTGCGGCCACCGAGCACGGTTATATTGTGGCGATGAAGCGCGACTTCTCCGAGTATCACTCAACTAGGCTTAAACACAGCGAGGGCGCCGAAACTAAAGCCACAAAACCGACGGGTTACGGTTGGATACGAAATGCTTTTGCCATCGACGAGCAGGGCGGTATTTACATCGCATCTCAGCAGCACATGCACAAAGTTGTTTGGACCGGCAAGGGTTTGAGTACAGATGTGGCAGATGGTGCATGGTCGTCCGAATATCAGAACAGCTGGGGGCATGGCACGGGCGCAACGCCGTCACTCATGGGGTTTGGTGACGAGGACCCGTTTGTCGTGATTACTGACGGCGAACCGCAGATGAACATGGTGCTTTTTTGGAGAAACGATATTCCCAAAGACTGGCAGGGCGTTCC
>Ga0208965_1000122_pt1 | contig 37148 bp, 53 predicted proteins | sample AOAMet1_07_M0_10_2_FD_188230 | JGI IMG/M metagenome (GOLD analysis project Ga0208965, IMG submission 188230) | Ammonia-oxidizing marine microbial communities from Monterey Bay, California, USA - CAN11_07_M0_10 (SPAdes) | ecosystem: Environmental > Aquatic > Marine > Intertidal zone | place...
AAAAAAATGTGACTTATTTGCTATTTAGCATGTAAGTCATTGATTTATATAGAGTATATTACAAGCCATCATGGGGGCGACTGAAATAATTTTCTTTGTTTTCAATCACTTAACTCCATCTTATTCTGTGACTCCGCTGTGACTCGCCTTTACAGGACGGGTAAAACCATTAAACTGCACCTTGCAACTGTGACTGAAATCACAACTCACAGTATAAAATATAAAAACGCAGGGTGGACAATATCATGGCGACATTTACAGAGAAAAAGACAAAAAAAGGTGAGACCAGGCACCTGGTGCAGATAAGACGAACAGACTTGAAAAAACCAGTCTCTAAAACATTTACGTTGAAAAAAGACGCTAAAGCTTGGGCCAGAGACACGGAGGCCGCCATAGAACGTGGCGAGTTTAGCCAAGATGAAACAAACTTTGGGTTGCTGTGCCGCAGGTATTCATCTGAGTTGTGGCCTATCCAAAAGTGGGGTCGAACTAAGAGCGACCACATAGAGTACCTCAGACGCTCCCCTCTGGGGCGTTTACAATTAAGAGACCTAACCACAAAGGCTATTATGGATTACGCCATGAGCAGGGGAAGACACCCCTCTACGGTTATGGGTGAGATGATTCAACTAGGCGTGATTTTATCTACTGCAAAAGATATGTGGGAATTAGACTTCGACCTGGAAGTCTATCGGAAGGCGCACAGAACCTTAAAGCGTATCGGTGTGATTGGTGAGAGCGATCACAGAGACACGCGCTGCACTGATAAAGAACTAAATTTGATATTGGAGAATGTTGGTTACACCAAAATGCCTATTGCTGACTTGGCTAGATTCGCCATTCATACCGCTATGCGGAGGGCAGAGGTTGTACGACTTGAATGGGATGATCTTGATCTCACCGAGGGTGAAGAATCCGTTTTAATTAGACGGCGTAAACACCCGAAGAAAAAGCGTGATGAGCGGGTGCCTTTGCTGCCAGAAGCAGTAGAAATTATTAAAAAACAAATTGCCGTGTCCGGTGATGAGAAGTTCATATTCCCATACGACGGGGACAGCGTGTCAAACGCCTTCAGAAAAGCGCGTGAGAAAGCCGGTGTAGGTGAAATCCGCTGGCACGACTTGCGCCATGAAGGATGCAGCCGCTTGTTTGAAAGAGGCTTAGATGCGATGACAGTGAGCCTGTTCAGCGGTCATAAGGACTTGAACATGCTCAAAAGATACACGCACTTAACACCCAAAAGTGTCCTGTCCCAAATCAGTCAGTCTTCTCTGAACTAATTAGTCTATCCAGATACCATGCGGCTTTGCGGAGGTCTTCCACCTTTTTCTCTGCAGAGCCGCCCTTGAACCTCCAGCGGTGCAGGTATTTCTTAACATTACCCTCTAGATAATAGCTAAACCCTGCGCCAAGGTTATCTTCCAGATATGTTATGCATTCGATCCCTGAGTGATTGTAATGAGCCGGTCTCTCTACGGGGTCGTTGGTTGCCTTCTTCCCGCCGTCAATAGCTGGGATTTCTTGCTGTATTTTTTTCCACTTAATATCTTCCGTCATGGTCTAACCTCTGGTTGTCGGTGATTTTTTTCAGCCCTTCAAGCCTTCTCTGCTCAAAGAAAGCGTCAACAACATCCTTGTCGGCTACCCGTAGTTTCCCTAACTTGTACGTCGGAATGGGGAACTTTTTGCCGTGCAGAGCGTTGTGCAAGCCTTTAAGGCTCATCGACATAATCTCTGCAAGTTCCTGCATGGTGTAATACGGTCTGATCATCTGTCTCTCTAATCTCTCATTTTAGTTTTTCTAATCTGCTCGACCACATTCAATAATGAATCCTGGGTCTCACATTTATTTTTTAAAGCATCGAGAACTGCATAGTCTGCCGAATTTTCGGCAAGCAAATGCATTACGCGCACGGGCTTTGTTTGCCCCTGGCGATGTAGTCGTGCATTAAATTGTTGGTAAAGTTCAAGGCTGTAGGACAGCCCGTACCACACGATCAGGCTGCCACCCTTCTGCAAATTCAACCCGTGGCCTGCAGAAGCAGGGTGGGTCAGCAGAACAGGAATCTGTTTTTGATTCCATTTATCGATAACGCTGGGGTCTTTGTCTAAAACGACAGCGTCAGGGATTGCGCCTCTTATTTTTGAAAGGTCGCTTTTATAAGAATAAGCGATTAGGAGCGGCTCGTTAGCGTTTTCGACGATGTCGATAAGCGCATCTAACTTTGCAGCATGTATGTTAATAAAGTCCCCATCTTCTGTATATAGGTTGCCGTTGCATATCTGCAACAGCTTGTTGCACTGCACTGCAGCGTTAACAGAAAGAATTTCACCGCCATCATACGCGACAAGAAAATCACGTTTCATATCCTCATAAGCTTTGCGGGCCTTTGGCGGCAGGACAACAGGAACATTGATATCTATGCGCTCCGGCAAGTCGAGATAGTCATCGGCATTCATCCGTAAAACAACGTCAGCAACTGCGCTGTGGATGGCGTCTGCTCGATCAGGTTTGACCGCCCACTGGTTCCACTGGGGGTTGCCCACCAGAGTGCAATACTTTGTTAGAAACTTGCCCCTGGTCTTCTCCAGGCGCCGCCCCTGGTCGAGCAGGTACAGTTGCGGCCATAGTTCTAGCAGCGCGTTGGGTGCCGGTGTGCCTGTTAGCTGCACCATTCTTTTGACCTTGCCTAGAACTTTCCGCAGCGCCTTCCATCGCTTAGATGTGTGCGACTTAAAGCTGCTGCTCTCATCGATCACGACGCAGTCATAGGGCCACGACTGGCCCAGTTGATCGACGAGCCACGGAATGTTCTCACGGTTGATTATGTGCAGGTCTGTGTCATCGTCCAAAGCGTTAAGACGTTTTGATGCTGTGAGTCCTGCTAGGACGGTATATCGCATGCCGATATGCGACCAGGTGGCAATCTCAGTCGGCCATGTGTGCGTGGCAACGCGCAGCGGAGCGATGACTAGCGTCTTTGTTATTTTCTTATCACGCTTGAGCTCAGATAAAGCTGTGAGGGTGGACACGGTTTTTCCTAAACCCATGTCAATCCAGAGTGCAGCCTTCGGATTACATAAAACAAACTCGACGGCCTTTTCTTGATAGGCGTGTAGGTTATCTCTCGTTAGCATAGCAGCGCCTTGCCCTTGTCGATGTCATCGACGATATGAACTTCCCAGCCGACAGCGGCCAATCTGCGATGGATTGCTTGCTGGTAAGGCGTGGGCTTTTTACCTGGCGCTTTAAACTCAACGATCACCAGGTTGCCTTTTTTAAAGTAAAGACGGTCTGGCACTCCGCGCTGGGAGGGTGATACCCACTTATAGGCCAGCCAGCCATTAGCCTTTGCGGCCTGAGTGACCTTTGTTTCAATGTAAGACTCTCTCACTTGCGATACCGTTGGCTTTCGTAGCCTTCCGCTGTCACGGGAAGCCCTTTGGCCCACCGTGGTAATCGACACATCTCAGCTTCAAATTCGGACAGTGTCCCTACGGGGTCAGCAACGTCGGCCACAATCTCATCGTGGACGTGCAGAACTATTGGGTAACCTTTGGCCTCTAATCGCAAAATGGCTTCAGCTAATATGTCACGGGCCACGGCCTGAGTGATGCTTTGAACCAGGGAGCCGCCATATGCTTTTATCTGGCCCCATTTATGCGTGTGGTTATTCATTCCGCTGTAGACCAAATCCATACCGCGATCACCTTTTTGCAGTTTGGCTTCTGGGAATGAAAGGAGGCGTCCACTCGGCAGCTTAAAGAGAAGGTCGCCTTTGACCATTCTGAATACACCTTTGGCACAGTGGTATTCACCAGCGTAACTGACAGCGTTGCGGGCTTGTTTCTCAACCCCAAGCCACAATTTGACAATTGGGTCGTTGGCGTCGCGCCAGTCGTTACGAATTCGCAACGCCTGTTCTTCACTAACCTCAGTTCCGTAAGCCTCTGACATTTTTTGGAACGCTCTGACACCCCCTTGGTATCCCAGGGCCAGGGTCGCCACTTTGCCGACAAACCGCTGGTCGTAATCAACATCGCTGTACGCTATTCCGTACATCTCTGCGGCTGTAAATTTATAGATGTCTTTGTTATCTCTGAAAATGTCGAGCGCATCTTCGTGGTCGGCAAGCCATGAAAGAACACGCGCTTCAATCGATGAGTAGTCGGACACGATTAGCCTGTGACCTTCAGACGCGATTAACATTCCGCGCAGACAACTGGCTAAAGACTCCATAGGCTCGCCATCGATCTCACTGGGTTCCCGCAGAGTCATTTGCTCAATAACCGCATCAACATCGTCGATGGTGGGACGCGGTAAGTTTTGCGGCTGAAAGCCTCTGCCTGACCAGCGCCCAGTTGCTGCGCCGTGATACATCAACACTCCGTGTGCGCGGCCATCACGGCCCAGAAGTGTCTTCATCGATTCGTATTTTTTGGTGCTGGAGCGCGATAGTGCCTGCCTTATTTCAAGAAATTTCTTGACGTTTTCGGGGCAGGATTCGTCAGCCATCGCGTTTGCAATAGCGGCCTTGTCGTAACTTTTTATTGTATAACCCTGCTGCTCAATCCAAGTCATAGACTTGGCGCGTGATCCTGTCGAATCCATCTGGTTATTAGTTATATTTTTAACCTGTGCGTTTAGCACAAGTGAGTGTTTGTCGATGATGTCCAGCGCGTTAAATATGGAGTCGCGGTCAAGTCTTACGCCGCGCCAGTTAATTAACTGATCCACGATCCACACTTGTTCTTCAATACCACGCAGTGGTCTGAGTTTATTTCGTATTTCACGCTCGGCTACAACATCTTGCAGGCAGTAGTCGCACAATTCTTTAAATAGTTCTGGGTCTTTCCTGCGCTCACCGCGATAAGGCTTGCACAGCCTCTGGATAAGCAGCTTGCCGCGCTTAGACTTTGCAGCATCACCAGTAAGACCTAGCGCCTCACCACATTTTCCCAATGCACGGGGGTAAGCCTGTGCGGCTGCAAGGGCAGCGGTATCTCGCCACTGGCTTATAGGCACTTCGGGCCACCCCAGAACCTGGCTCCAAATGCTCATTTCAAAAAAGCTGTTCCACGCCCACAGCGTTGCGCCGCCAGTGATCAAATTAAACAGATCAGTTGGCGGTGGCATTTCTGGCGTCCACAGTCTTGGTTGCCCCTCATCGATGGCGTAGGCCATGCAAAGGACTTTTGTTGTTTCGTGATCGGCATAGGCGTAAGCGCCCGCCTTAAATATGTCGCACTCGCTGTATGTCTCAAAATCTAATGAGATATTCATATTATCGGTCTCTTCAACCACTCCGTGGAGAGCGCGTTGTCATCGTCTTGGTATCTTAGACGCTGTTTTTTTAGGCGCTTATTGCGCTTTTTGGGTTCGAGGTCTGAGTCTTCGATGTAAACAGATCGGATAGAACCAGCGCGTTTCTTTTTCATACCCATTCTGTTTTTAAGCAGGGAGTAGGGGATATCCGAGCGTTCAGCTATGTCTTTAATCACGACATCTGTTCCTGATAGTTCTGGGTATCGCTCACCAATGTATGGGTAACTCAGTGTCGCCTTCATATATCACCTGTAAATAAAAAGGGGCTGACACGCAGCCCCGATCAAGCCACTCAGCTTAAAAAGTCATCTTCCGCTGCATCTGCAGCCTGCTCTGATGAAATGTCATCGAACACGTCGTTGACTTTGACACCGCCGCCGCCGAAGGACTCGCCGTCCTTAACAAACTGGAGGGCCAGAAGGTTAGAGTTGACGCGCTTGCCGAACTGGTTGTTTTGTACCCAGATCGAAATCGCAGCGTTAACGTAGCAACCTGCATAAAGCTTCTCGTCTTCTTCGACCAGGGGGGTACGATCCCGATCTATCGTGGTGGGGCGCTGGCGCGTGGAGCAGCTAACAAACATTGCGTTCTCATAGCCGTCGTATGCTTTTTCATTGCCGTCGCCCAAGAAGCTTTTCAAGCCTTTTGGTATCTCGCCATTGAAGCTAACCGTTGCGGCTTGCTTGATAGCTTTTTTGAGCATATCTATCTGCTCTTTGTCGCCCTCTTTATCAAGCAACAGGTTGGCAGAATACTTTGCTGTCTGGCCTTCCATATATGCCTTGGGAGTCCAGATTTGTGGAAATGATAAACGTACATTTTTAAGTGTGATTGTAGTCATTAGGACTTTTCCTATTCAGTTATATCAGTAAAAAAATCAGCCGCTTCTGGCTTAACTGCCGGACGTGGATCAGTATCCGGTGCAAGCTGTGGTCGGCCTTCGGGTTTGTGGATGAGATCGACGATCTCTCCATACTTCGCCTTGCCAAGCGCCTTCTCTGCTTGGGTCGGTGAAATTAGTTTTGATGTGTAGGCTTCATCACCTAGCATCTTGATAAGTGATTCTTCCGCTATGTCAGCGTCTACCCATTTGCGCTGACCTCTTCCTGCTACCAATTTAAAGTTGGGCAAAATGCCGCCATCTGTTAGCAGCTTGTGCGCGTGTTTCTGTACGCCTTGCGCCCAACCAATAAGCGCATCCATTTTTGGTAGCAGGTTAGAAATCTCTTCAACATTTAAGGTGTGAGGCACTTGCACAAGCAGCGGTTCTTCGAGGTTGTCGAAACTACTTAGCGTTAGAGAGTAGTTGTGTTCAGCTAACGCTCTGCAAGTTGGCTTGGCCTTGCAAAAGTGACACGCCTTTTTGCTGGGGTGGAACTCTGGCTCTGGAGACATGGTTCTTCGCGCTGCTGGCTTCACTACATCGTTGGCCCAAGTAAACAAATCTTTGGCCCGCATAGAGTATGTGTCGATGTGGTCTAGCCGTGGTTGAACTATGGTCATGCTCACGGTATCTACCTTGTCGATAAATTCGTAAGCCGCGCCTAGTCCGTAAAGCATCAGTTGCTCGTTGCGGTTGGCGTTAACTTTAAGACCCTGGCCGTATTTGAGATCGATGACGTGCAGTACCCCGTCATGCAGAACTACAAAGTCAGCGGTTCCGAAACCGCCTGCAGCCCACTCACTGTAATCAACCCGCAACTCGACGTGTGACTCATCGCTGTCTTGGCTGTTGCAGAAGTCCACATATGTAGCGACGTGCGACGCCATCACCTCATCAACTATGAAGCCTTCAAACTCGACGCCGATGAAATGTTCTGGTGGTTTTTGTTTGAGTAGACACTCTTCAGCGAGAGCGTGTGCGGCAGTGCCTTCGGCAGCGTAGAACGATTCTTGCTCTGGAAATGTTGACTCCAGGCTAATCGAGCCAGGGCAGGTCATCCAACGGTGGGCCTTACTTGCACCTAATAATGCATGTTTCATCACTTTAAACCTCTTTGAGCAATTTAATTACTAACAATTTGTATCTGTGGTTGACAGATTAATTTTTAGTTACCATGCTGTCAACCTAAGATCGACAAACAATTTTAATAAGAGGCAATAAATATGATTTTTGTGAGCGAATTCGCTGATGAAGTGAAGGCTGCGATTGATGATGTCGTGGTTTTTGCACGGCTAAAAAACTGCAACGCCCTGGCGCGACGCCTGGACGTTACTAAGCAGGCGCTAAGTAAATGGCGCCAGTCTGGCGTCGTGCCAGCGCACAGGGCGTTGCAAATGGAGTTGATGACAGGTGGTGAGGTGTCGTGGAAAAGAATGTGTCCTGACATCGTTGCTGATTTTAACGACAGCAGTGAGGTGATTTATGAAACGTCTAGAAAGAATTAAAGAGGTTGCGGGAATTTGGTACTGGCGAGCGGTTGAGAAGGTGACCCGCATTGCTTCACCGATAGCGCATTGTATGTCGGTGAAGCTTTTATCTTTTTCCGCTTATTGCGACCACTGGGCGATACATGCAAACCAATTAAAAAAATAAATTCAAAATGTGAAGTGAAGAGGTGACGCAATGGCGTTTTTACAGCAACACGGTCATCAGCTAGTCGATAACGGCTACGAGATTGTGCCGATTATGAAGGGCAAAAAAGCCCCAATGTTGAAAGGGTGGCAAGACATCAGGGCCACCCACGAAGATGTCGATAAGTGGCTTGGGAATGGTCACGCTGATGGTGGTGTAGGCGTTCTGTGCCGAAACACCGTCGCAGTTGATATCGACTGTTTGAACAGGGATGTGAATTACAAGCTGCTGAAGTGGGTCGATGAGAATATCGGCAGGTCGCTAACGAGAGTAGGCCAGGCGCCGAAGTGCATACTACCTTTTAGAGTTGAAGGCGCATTTTCTAAGATTAGAAGCTGTGAGTATGAGGATGAGGTCGGCAGCAAACACGCCGTTGAGGTGTTAGCTGACGGGCAGCAGTTTGTGGCATACGGCATACACCCTGGCACAAACGAGCCGTACAAGTGGGTGAGAGGTAAGAGTATTGCCGATGTATCTCACAGCGAGTTGCCGCTGATCACCAAAGATCAGGCAGAAGCATTTATTGCCTATTTTGAAGAGCTCGCGGGGCAGCAGGACGGCTGGGAATTGGCCCGAAAGGGTATGGCTGCCGCTGAGATAGACCCAGATGACCTATCTATGTTTCGGCCTAAGATGGATGTCGATGAAGAAGGCGTCCGTCAATTATTAGAGTCGATTGATCCCAACTGTCACCATGACGAATGGGTGAGGGTGGGGATGGGCTTACACCACCATTTTGATGGCGATGATACCGGCTGGATGATCTGGGATGACTGGTCATCTGACGGCGAGACGTACATCGACGGGCAGTGTGAGCGACGTTACGCAACCTTTGATAGCAGTAGTAAGACGCCAGTAACCCTCGCCAGCGTGAAGGCTATGGAGGTTGAGGCTGTGCGGGAGGAAATCAAGGAAGAGCGGCTGCCAAAGATGCTCAGAGAGTGGGCATTTGTACATGTTGAAGGGTCGGCGCGTGTGATGCGTGAAGACCTGAACAAAGACAATCTGGTGCTGTACAAGCTAGACGATCTAAAGAAAGAACATATGAACTGCAGGGTGCTATCCGGCGACGAGAAGCCCAAGTTGATAAACCTTGTAGATATGTGGCTTGAACATCCAGAGCGCAGAACCTATGCGGCTGGCCTTACTTTTGCCCCAGACATGCAGGTGCTGCAGAGATATAACCTGTGGCGGGGGTGGAGTTACGAGGCGAGAGGGGGTGATGTGCAGCCGTGGCTGGACTTTGTCACCGATGTGATAGCTGACGGTAACGCTGTGTACGCCAATTATATTGTCGCCTGGGCAGCGCAGATGATCCAGAAGCCTATGACTAAGGTTGGCGTCGGGCTCGTCCTTAGAGGCCGTAAAGGCACAGGCAAGACCAAGTTCGGTGAGATGCTAGGTGGCCTGGTCGCTGCACACCACAAGATCGTTAGCCGTGCTGAACACATCACCGGCAACTTTAACCGGCATCTCGAAGACACGCTGCTGCTACAAGCAGATGAGGCTTACTGGGCTGGCGCAAAAGCCTCTGAGGGCGCGTTAAAAGACCTGCTGACCAACGACAAGATTCAGATCGAGCGCAAGGGTGTCGATAGCTACACGGCGCCAAACTACACCCGCATTCTATTTACTAGCAACGAAGACTACGTTGTTCCTGCAAGTCTCGATGAGCGGAGGTTTGCTGTGTTCGACGTAGGCAATTCTAAGCAGCAGGACAGCGAATACTTTGCGGGCCTGACCGCGTGGTATGAGGCCGGAGGGGCCAACGCGCTGATTCACTACCTGCGTAACTTCGATCTGACAAATATCAACCTGCGCCTGGTGCCGCAAACTGAGGCGCTCACAGATCAGAAGTTAGAGGCGTTGGATAACGTCACCGCATGGATTTACAACTGCCTGCAGACCGGCGAGATGCGAGAGAACCGTGTTGCCGGAAACGTGGTGAACTTTGGGAGTGAGGCAGCAAAGGCAGAGGTCTACGACATCTACACCAGCAGCCTGCGGGGCCACAAGTTTGAGGTGCCTATGAAAGAGGCGCCATTCTGGAAGCGCATGAAGTCGTTCGACAACATGTTTGAAGACGGCGCCATGCGATCAGATGCGGGCCACAGATATAGAACAGTGAAGGTCAACACAGTAGAGGCTGCCCGTTGGATTTTTGAGGCAGCAAACAATTTGAGCAACATAGAGTGGGCGACCCTGGACATCGGGCCAAACACTGACCCCCTCGATCCTGACAACTGGGAGGACATGTAATGGGAAAAGGTAGCAAGCAACGGCCAACGGCCAAAGAGTTCTGGGATAACTGGGACGCGGTGTTTGGTGATAAAGAAGAAAAGCATTACGAGTATCACTGCGGGAAGTGCGGTGGGCTTGATAAGACCGAAGTTCACGAAGAGGTCGAGATTAACTGGGAGCCGTATGGTGATCAGACAGTACCCAGGCCGATGTCGAACCTAACCTGTGAGCATTGCGGCGATGAGGTTGAGTACACAATGTAGTTTCCCCCCGAACCGATGACCTCTTTCGGTTCCTTGCCCTGGTCAGAAATGGCCGGGGCTTTTTTGTGCGTGACTGTTTGAGCCTTTGCGGTCACTCGTATTGTTAGGTCAATTCCAGGTTGACGCTATAATAGTACCTCACTAACGAGATACACCAGGGGAAACAAAATGACTAACATAACAATGTACACGCATGAGTATGAGCTCAACGCTTTTGAGAAAGGCTTACACACATGCTATGGCATGACCCGCTGTTGTCTGAGACAAACAGGCTATCACCACGACAACAAGGTTGTTGTGAACTACATCAACGAGATGGCTTACCGCACTGATCTTTGCGAAGAGTTGATGATGGAAGCGGAGGATATCGCGCTGAACATTAACACAGGGTATTTCGATGGTTGGTCACGAGCAGAGCTGAATGGCTACATCCGTAGACTGGTTGAGGATGTTGTTGGTCGCCAGTGCTACTTAACTAAGGCTATCAATATCCGCAATGTTTGCCGAGTCATTCAAAAGCAGGCTTGGGATCATGTTGGCCGTGTGCCTTTTACCAACGAAATAAACTGGAAACGTGGGCGAGGGTAAGTCAAATAACCGCCCCCTTCGGGGGGCAACTAAGGGGAACAAAATGAAAGTGATCAACGCGGCCAAAGGGCCAAACGTAAAGAACTATTTCTACGATGCCGAACGCGATGTGTTTGACACCGTAGACCCTCGCCAGGGCGGTGTAATGAATGACTTCGACGTGTGGCCCACACATCACATCATCGTCGATGACAGCTACACCGCGCAGCAGCTTGATGAACTGTTCCATGAGCTCGGCTTGTTTAACCAGGATAAAGGAGACGCAGCATGATTATGACAACGAGTGAGCGTCTGCAGCTAACGCCCAAAAAGATCAAGACCACGGGCAGCTATTTCTTTGAGGAAATCCCATGCCGCAAGGCGTACTGCAAGTGCGGCTGTAAGGTGAGGGACGGCGACTGGGTGACGGGTTGCCGCAACTGTGGCCGGAGGATACGCCCGTGAGATTTAACCCAGGTGTTACAATGTCAATAATGAAAACCATTAACGTATGTCAGATGCAAAACATAAAGCAGCGAGAGCGCCGTGCAGCAGCGCGACGTGAGATGCTCGAAGCCTTAAAGGCTGTCGGTGTCATCGTTGGATTCATCCTACTACTCGGCATTGAAGACCTTGTCGAGCATATCCTGTGAGGTCATATAAATGAGTAAAGGTCTATACGCGAACATCCACGCCAAGCGCAAACGCATCGCTGCAGGCAGTAAAGAAAAGATGAGAAAACCTGGCAGCGCCGGAGCGCCTAAGAAAAGCGCGTTTAAAAAGGCAGCCAAGACCGCCAAAAAGAAGTAACCAGTTTCCCCCTAGCACCATCCTTTGCCGCCTTAGGGCGGCTTTTTTATGCGCCATTAAATGTACGTTGCACACTGTGGTATACATACCAGTAGGTAATGAACCTCATAGGCTTTTAGCATTGGTAGAACACAAACCAGGCACTACAATGCCGCCTTAATTAACCTGTTAGCTTGTGAGGATTGTCGTGTTTTTGTGGTGCGTTTATGTGGTAACAATGTTGGTATGGATAGCCGTTGAAGATTCCCAGGTGGGAAAGATTATTTCCCGTGGGAAAAGTGATTAAGTTAGTGGATACTAACCTATTAGGTGTGGGGACGCACAGGCAAGGCCCAAATGCACAGGGTAAAATAGGCACCTGTGCGTCCACCTGTGCGTCTGTGAGTTAGGCGGGGCAAGGGATGCACAGGGAGAACAGGTTATTTGCTTTTTAAGTTTAGAGAGAAAATAAAGAGATAAATATAAGCCTGTGAGGCTATAAAAACTCCAGCCACCAAACATGTCCGATTTTACCTGTACCCTGTGCATTTTGTCTGAAACCCAATGGCTATGCGGCTTTGAGGCGCACATGTGGCTTTTTATGCACCTGTGCGCCTGTGCGGGCTGTTTACCCCCTGGCGAGGGCCACGACCAGGAACGGAAGCATAGCGACCAGGACAATCGTACATCCGGCGATAGCGAGAGCGTTGATAAGGTATTGCTTCCTGGCAGCTTTAGCCTTCGCTGCTTTAATGCGAGCCTCTTTGATTGATTTGCGTTCTCGCAGCATGGAAACGTAAAATTCCTGTCCTGCCGTATAGAGGATGATTTCCCTCAAATCACGTTCAAAATCCGCAATTTGCTTTTTAGCTGTGACAATCTGCAACGCCTCAGCTTCAACTGAGCCACTGGTAAGAAACCCTGCTTTTGTTTTGTTCGCTGCTTCGGCTGCAGATATGGCATCGCTACTGTCGTAAAACTTAGCGACACGATCTGACAAGTCCATAATGCTGTGTCCAGCACCGACTGCTTTGGTGATGAAAGAATGGGCTGACTTGGCGGCACTCACCGCCATTGTAATTTCTGCTATCAATGGGATGCTCCGCTGGGGTTGGCTGTGCCTGAGTAGGCATTGATCATTATATCAGCAGCATCCTGTGTCCCCTGGTTAGGTCAACCACCCCTGTCAACTTGCGTCAGGACACAACGCCTGCGTCACATATGCCATATAATGCGTGTCATTAATGCATCCCCTGGAGTAAATCGCATTGGCTAAAACGAAAGAACTCGACTACGAGAAAGTCAAACACCTAGCATCTATCGGGCTTACCGACGAACAGATAGCTACCAGCATTGGAGTATCACGCTCAACAATAACCAGGCGTAAGCGTGACGATGCCGCATTTGACGCCGCTATAACGGACGGCAAGCAAATGGGCCTGACCACAGTGGTGAGCAGCCTGTTTAACGCAGCGACTGACGCCTCAAAGCCTAATATGTCTGCAGCCATTTTCTATTTGAAGAATAGAAGTGGAGGAACCTGGCGGGATAAACAGGAAGTGGACGCTAACCTATCGGGCTCAGTGGCAGTGGATCACGACATAGAGTCAGCCCTTGCATCACTTGTGGAAGCAGGCGTTGATCCTAGCAAGCTGTAGTCTGCCCGATGCAGCATCGGATAAAAAGCTATATAAATCAATGACTTACGTCCCCGGATCACAAAAAGACGTTGCATTTGATAACCGAATAGCCTGGGAAGCGCCAATTTCAAATGCGCTTCGCAAAATCGAAGTACCTCTGTGGGGCGCTACGCGCCCACATATCTGAGTACATATAGGGCGGTTTATTTATGAAGTGCTGGCACTGCAACACCGACTTAATTTGGGGCGGGGATCACGACGTAGAAACAGAAGAGGGTGAATTTTCTGTGTTCTACATGGTGACTAATTTGTCATGCCCAACATGCCGGTCTTATGTGGAAGTTTATTTACCCACAGAAATTGGACTTAGTGAAGAATGACAGAAACGACTTCAAAAAAAGAGACTTCAAAAAACGAAGTACCTGCTCTGACAGCGGCCCAGAAAAATAAAGCGGAAAAAATAGCAGAAGCAATCCGCGTGGTGAAGCTGCACAAAGCGCAGAACCGTCTGAAGTATTGGAAGCCATACGGTTGGCAGGAAGACTTTTACGCCGCTGGTAAAGACAACAAGCAAAGAATGCTGATGGCGGCAAACCGTGTAGGCAAAACTGCTTCACAGGCCGCAGAAGTAGCATTTCACCTAACAGGCTTATATCCAGATTGGTGGGAGGGGATCAGGTTCACCAGGCCCACGAAGATATGGTGCCTGGGTGTGTCCGGTGAGCAGCTACGCGATGTAATCGTTAAAGAATTGATGGGTATGTACTTGGGCGAGGGTAAGTTTGACGGCTCTGGCCTCATACCTCAAAAGCTTATCTACCAAGTAACCCCTGCAATGGGAACGCCACGGCTACCAAGAGATGTGGCGGTGCGCCATGCGGCGGGTAATACAAGCCTTGTAAGTTTTAAGTCCTACACTCAGGGGCAGCATGTCCTCATGGGTTCAAGCCAGGACTATATTTGGATCGACGAGGAACCAACCGACCCCACAATTTACCCTCAATGCCTAACTCGTACAGCCACAGGTAACGATGGGAAGGGCGGTTACCTCGTCGGTACTTTAACGCCAGAGAACGGGATGACCGAGCTCGTCAGCCAGTTCATGGATAACCCGAACAAGGGCCAGTATCTCCAGAATGTCACATGGAACGATGCTCCACACATCACCGACGAGACTAAGACCCAGCTTTTAGCGGCTATCCCAGAGTACCAGCGGGATATGCGGTCAAAGGGCATACCCGTTCTGGGTGAGGGCATGGTCTTCCCCATAGCCGAAGAGGCTATAAAGGTTGAGCCGTTTGAAATACCGGAGCATTACAAGAAATTGTGTGCTGTGGACTTCGGAATAACGCACCCGACCACCTGTGTCTGGACAGCCTACGACCCTGACAGCGACACCATCTACGTTTATGACGCCTACAAGAAAGAAGGCGAGATTCCAGCCGTCCACTCAACTGTTATCAAGTCCAGGGGTAAGGATATCCCCTGCATATACCCCCATGACGGTGACAACACGGAGAAGGGCAGCGGCAGAACTCTAGCGGAGATGTACTTGGAGGCGGGGGTGCTGATGATCGGCAAGTTTACCAACCCTGACGGCACTAACTACGTCGAGCCAGGGCTGATGGAGATGCTGGAGAGGTTTCGCACTGGGCGTTTGCGGGTATTCAGCAACCTGGTGCCTTGGTTTGAAGAGTTTCGCCGGTATCACCGGAAGAAGGGAAAGATACATAAAGAATTTGACGATTTGATGGATGCCACCAGGTATTCAGCGATCTCAGTGACCCGCTACGGGCAAAACGCAGTCGAGCGACAGCAATTAACTAACGGACAATCGGGATACACCACACATGAATATAACTTCTGAGATAAACGAAGGCGAGTTGTTGGCTTCGTTAGAAAATATGATTAACGCTGCCGACTCGTACTCTGAGAGCGAGATCGGTGAGCAGCGGGACAAGGGCCACAGCTATTATTACGGTATGCCGCTGGGTAATGAGCGCACTGGTCGATCACAGCATGTGAGCATGGATGTCTTTGACGCAGTCGAGAGCGTGAAGGCTATGTTGATGGAGACCTTTACGGCTGACCGCAACGTGTGCCGCTTCGATCCGCAAACCGCAGAGGACTTTCTGCCTGCCAAGATGGCGACTGCGCTGACTAACTTCATCTTTTATAGAGAGAACAAAGGCTCAAAAATTCTCCACGATGTGATCCACGACGCCCTGGTCGCTAAGACTGGAATAGTGAAGCGTTACTACAAGAACTACTACGAGTATGACGAGGAAACCTTTGAGGGTTTGGATGAGGCCAGCTTCAACCAGCTTGTGTCTGATGAGAACGTCACCATCACAGAGTACCAGGACGAGCAGCAGGTAGTTGAGACTCAAGACCCGCAGACGGGTCAAGTAATGCAGATGGCCCAGGCGTCATTCAGCGGTGAGATTCTGCGGAAGATAGATAAGAGCAAAATCTGTATCGAGGTTATCCCACCCGAAGACTTCCTTGTAACACCACGCGCTACAGATGAGGAAGACGCTGACTTCTGTTCGCACAGGACAAGTCGCACCCGTGGCGAGTTACTGAGCGAGGGCTACGACGCTGACCTGGTCGCCAAGCTGGATGAAGATAGGGACATGAAGGGTGACGGGCGTATTGGCCGTGACGCTGTCGATGGGTTTCGCCACGACGATGATAACAGCGACAACCATGATCGCCAGTATGTGACGATCTACGAGTCATACATCAAGAAATACCGCGATGACCTGCAGAAGTGCGTAGTGCTGAAGGTACTTCACAGCCGCACAATTATGTTGGACGTTGAGATAGTCAGCGAGAAGCCTTTTCGGTACTTCACGCCATTCCCACTGCCTCACCGCTTCCACGGTATGAGCCTTGCGGATGTTCTGTTTGATATCCAGAAAACGCAGAGCAGTTTGAAGCGTGGCGTGGTCGATCACACCTTTATGACCAACACCAGCCGCTTCATCGCTAACCTGTCCCTGGTTAAGAACCCCAGAGACCTGCTACAGAATAAGGTCGGCGCCGTTATTGATGTCAACTCACCGAACCCTGAGTCGGTTGTTAGACCTATGCCGATGCCTAACCTCTCAGGCACCGTCTTCCAGGCGATTGAGAACCTGGAAACTGAGAAGGAAGCGCGGAGCGGCATGAGCCGTATGGCCCGTGGCATGGACAGCACTGTTGTTAGTAAGCAGAACAGTTCTGACCTGATCACTCAGTTTATGAACGCCAGTAACCGAAGAATTATGGTCATGGCCCGCAACTTGGCTGAGAACTTCTTGAAGCCACTGATGCATGACATTTATAAGTTGGCTGTGGAGAACGAGTCGCAGGAAAAGATGGTTCAGCTAGACGGCCAGTTTATTCCTGTTAATCCGCAGTTCTTAGGTGACCGCACAGAGATGTCTGTCGCTGTGGCCCTAACGCCTGAAGAGCAGGCACAAGAAGCGCAGATACTGTTGTCACTTGATCAGCAGTTCACTATGAACCCCAACGACCCCAATGTGGGTGGCATGTACAACGCGCCGCAGCGTCACGCGCTGCTGAGTCGTGCGTATGAGTTGCTGAACATTAAGTCTGGCGGCATGTACCTGTTCGATCCCAACAGCCCAGAGTTCCAGCAGCAACAGCAGCAAATGCAGCAGCAGCAGGAAGAGGCCGCAGCCAAGCAGGCTGAAGTTGAGAAATTCAACGCGGGTATGACTGCAAGACAGGTTGCTGTACTCGAAGGTCAGCTAGAGCTCGATGTGATGAAGGAACAGAACAAGATGCTCATCGAGATGGAGAATATGCAGCACAACCAGGAAGAGACAGAGAGTCGGTTGATGTTGGACGTTGAGAAGCAGACTCACGACATGGAAATGTCAGAAGCAGAACTGCAGCTTGAATCTGAACAAAAACGTAATGTGAGTATTGGCTAATGACTGACTTAGAAGCTAAGTGGGCTGGATTTATACAGAACGCCAACGAAAAAAAATACGCCAAGAAGAAAACGCGAAAACAGGCGTTTGATGAATTTCAAAAGTGGAAAGACGGAAAACTGGATAAAGACACTGCAATGCCTAAAGCCCCCTCGCGGGGCCGTATGGCAAAAATTAAACCTAAACCAACCACAACTGTGGAGTTACCCGATGAATGATGCAGAACCAGGCGACCTGGCTACCGAAGCCAACGCCGCAACTGAAATGTTAGGAAGCGTTGTTTTTAACAAAGCTTTTGAAACGATGAACGCGCAAATTGTTGATCAAATTTTAGCTACGCCCCCAGAAGCAGATGCTGAGAGGGAGCGTTTATACAACATGTTTAAGGCCGGACAGGTCTTTGTGCAGCAGCTTGCCAGCATGGTCAATACATATGAACTAACAAAGACACAGGAACAGGTGTAAACTAGGAGAATAACCATGTCAGAAGAGCAAACCGCAACGGACTCAACTGAACCAAGTGGTAACGACATTATCGCTAGACTGCAGGCCGCTATGGAATCCTCACCAGAGGAACAAACCGAAGAGCCTAAAGAAGAGCAAGAGGTGGTTGAAGAAATCACTGATGAAGTGGTCGAAGAGTCGCAGGAAGTTGAAGAAGAGTCGGAAGAATCAGACGAGGTCGAAGACCCAACCGAAGAATCTGAAGATGAATCTGAAAGCGCACCTGAGTATATAACCGAAGGCAATATTGAGATCGACGGCGAGTCCGTTTCGGTCGAAGAGATTAAACTTGGTTACATGCGACAATCCGATTACACCAAGAAGACGCAACTTGTTGCCGAACAGCGTAAAGCCGCCGAAGAACAAACGGCAAATTACGAATCCACACTGAGCGCCCTCTTGACCGCAGCCGGAGCAGACCTGTCACGTTTTGATAATGTGAACTGGGAGCAAGCGGCAGTGGAAAACCCTGATCAATACAAGCAAGCCAAGGCGATGTTTGAGCAAACTAAGCAGACGCACGATTTTATTCGCGCACAGTCTGAAGAGCATCAACAACGCGCCACTAAACAGCAACAGGCAGCGGCGAAAGAAAGCGCCAAAGAAAGCCTGACTGTTCTCAAATCCACGATCCCTAACTGGAACAACGACCTTTATTACTCAATCGGTGAGTACGCAACACAGTCGTTAGGTGTTACCTCAGAAGAATTTAATGAGACACACGACCACAGGATGATTACGGCTTTGTATAAGGCTATGAAGTTTGACCAGGCTAAATCGGTAACGCAAAAGAAAGTTAAAGCGTCACCGAAAAAAACTTTATCGGGCAAGAAAGCAGAACCAAAAGACCTGGGCAAAAAAGATAATTACCGCAAGTCGCGTGAACGTCTCAAGAAGTCCGGCTCTATGGAAGATGCAGTTCAAGCCCTCTTGAATAAAACTTAACTTTAGGAATTTTCTCATGCCAGTAGTAGCAGGTACTTTAAAGACATTTGATCAGGTTGGCCTCAAATCCGATATCGAGTCTATAATTTATGATATCAGCCCGACCCTCACGCCGTTCACTTCTTCAATCGGAACAGGCACAGCATCAGCCACGCTACACCAGTGGCAGACCTCAGAACTTTCTGCTGTAGGCGCTAACGCCGCAGTTGAAGGCGCGGATGCAGGCGCAGCAAGTATGAACACCACTACCATGAAAACTGCTAACACGCAGATTTTCACCAAGGTAGTTCAGTCTTCAGGAACTTCTGAAGCAGTTGAGAAGCATGGCCGCGATTCTGATCTGGCGATGAACATCGCTATGAAAGGAAAAGAAATGCGTCGTGACATCGAACACGCATTCGTTGGCGCTGGACAGGCAGGTACTGCCGGTAACTCAACAACTGCTCGTCAGCTAACCTCGGCTCAGAATCAGATCAACGCAGCGACAACTAACACTGCCGGTTCTAACCGTACTTTTACCGAAGCTCTTTTGCTAGGTACTTTGCAGTCTGTGTATGAAGCTGGTGGCGATCCGAACCAGATTCAGGTGACTCCATCTCACTCTGTTCTGGTTGCTAACTTCGCAGCGTCCTCTGGTCGTAACCGTGACTTCAGCACCGGCACCAAAATTGTGAACAGCGTCGATTTATACGTTAGTCCGTTCTCGGAGTGCGCGGTTGTCCCTAATAGATTTCTCCAAAATAACTCTTGTCTCGTGCTGGACACAGAGTATTGGAGCCGTGCAGTTCTGCGTCCAATGCAGACTATCAACCTTGCCCGCAACGGCGATAGCGAGAAGAAGCAAATGTTGACTGAGCAGACTTTGGTTTGCGAAAACGACAAAGCATCTGGTCTGATTAACGCCCTAACTGCTTAAAGCAATAAAACTGGGTGGCCCTTCGGGGCCATCCTTTTATTAATTTAGGGAGGTTACAAATGTCTGGTTTCCAAACTGGCGAAATGATCGCAAATGTTCAACACGATCAGAGCGATGACAAAATCCACATCAGCCACTCTCAAGACGTAACTGCAATACTGGAAGCTAACAAGCGAGCCAGGGAGCAAGCGGAAGGGCAGCGCATGGGTGACATGGTGCGCGTAGCAACCATACCTGATGTTGTGGCAGTAGAGTGGATGAACGAAGGCATAAACGTCATGGCCCCGAATAAAGAAGACCTGGCGAGAATGAAGAAAAAGCTAAACTCACCGGAGTGGGCATATCTTCGCACAGGCGGCGGCAGACTATGAGTATGACCACTTATAACGGCCTCAAAGCCTCAATTGCTAATTGGTTAAATCGAACCGACCTAGCAACGGAAATACCAGATTTTATTCGGTTGGTAGAAAGTCGAATAGCACATGAAGTTCGGATACCAACGATAGAAAAAAAGGTCATAGTGACCATAGACTCAGAAGGTAAGTCTACGATCCCCTCTGATTTCTTAGAAGTAAAAGATGTTTTCTACAACGACAGACCGTTACAGCGTCTGAGTGGAACGCAGCTTCGATCATATGTGCAAGACTCTGGGACACCCCAGTTTTTTGCGCGTGAAGCAGGAAAACTTTTGTTTTTTCCCACGCCAACACCTACGGCAAGCGACACCTTGGAAATGATTTATTACTACGAGGTAGACGCGCTGACTGACTCCAATCAGACAAACGTCCTTTTGCAAACTATTCCAGAACTGTATTTATATGGTGCGCTTGCAGAAGCAGGTAATTTTTTAGGCTCGGACAACAGCAGATGGGAAGCAGGATACCAGAACGCTTTTAGTCGCATGATGGCGCACCTCCGTTACAGCGAGTTTTCGGGAGCAACACCAGAAGTTGGGAACGGATACTAAAATATGGCAGGTTTTTACGAGAACATATCGAACACAACTGTTCAGGAAGCGGCAGAGGTCGATGCACTAGCATCTAAAAATGCGGCTGCGGAATCAGCGGCATCTGCCCTCGAATCAAAAAACGCGGCAGCCACATCAGAATCAAATGCAGCCTCATCCGCATCAACTGCTACTGGCGCACTTTCGTCTGTCACATCAAGTGTAAATGCGGCTGCGGCATCAGCGTCATCTGCCCTCGCATCCAAGAATCTGGCTGAGTCAGCGAAAACAGATGCTGAGAGCGCGGAAACAAATGCACTCGCATCCAAGAATTTGGCTGAGTCAGCGAAAACAGATGCCTCTGGATCGGCCTCAACTGCGACTACCAAAGCGTCAGAAGCATTAAATTCTGCGTCTAACGCTTTGACCTCAGAAAATAATGCGGCATCAAGCGCAACCTCTGCCTCTGGATCGGCCTCAACTGCGACTACCAAAGCGTCAGAAGCATTAAATTCTGCGTCTAACGCTCTGGCCTCAGAAAATAATGCGGCATCAAGCGCGTCAACAGCATCAGCATCTGAGGCATCTGCACTTGCATCAAAAAACGCGGCATCTACATCAGAGACAAATGCGGCAAACTCAGCGACAAATGCGGCAGGTTCAGAGGCAAATTCGGCTTCATCAGCCACAGTCTCATCAAACAGCGCATCTTCAGCCACCACCGCTCAGTCAGCCGCAGAAGCTGCAAGAGATGCCGCATTAGCGGCTTTTGATTCGTTCGATGATCGATATTTGGGTCAGAAAGCGTCAAATCCTTCTAACGATAACGATGGCAACACACTTGTTGCGGGTACTTTGTATTTCAACACCACGACAGACGAAATGAAAGTCTATGACGGTAGCGCCTGGTTGAATGCATACGCATCGTTGTCGGGTGCATTACTAGCGACTAGTAACCTGTCTGATCTCAACAATGTCGGCACAACCAGGACTAACTTAGGGTTAGGCACAGCGGCCACAACAGACGCAAGTGCATACGCTACTGCTGCACAAGCTGACCAGACGGTAACGCTCACGGGCGCGGGAACAACGACTGTGTCAGGAACATATCCAAACTTTACAGTCACAGGGGTAGGCACTACTTACAATGTCGGAGATGGCGGCCTCACAGAGAAGAACTTTACTACTGCCTTAAAAACTAAGCTAGACAACGCAGGAACACAATCTGTTGTCACGACAGCGCCAACAAGCGCCAGTGGCTTTGCTAACGGACACGTTTGGTATGTAGTTTAAGAGGCCGTTATGACTATTAAAGTTAACGACAGCGGTACTTTAAAAGAACCCACGCAGATTTTTGTTAAAGGTGACCAGGGGACGCTTTATGGCGTTAACTATGTGGTTGCCAACAACAACGGCACGTTAGGCACTGTCTGGAATGCTGTCTATGACACAACCAGAGACACCAGTACCATTTTTGGTACAGTTACAGCGTTTGACACTTCGACCAGCTATACAACTACTTATAGTACGACCCTTGGTACGAGCAACGCGACCACCACAGCGTTCAACACGACCACCACCTTTGGTACGAGCAACGCGACTACGACAGCGTTCAACACGACCACTACTTTTGGTACAAGCAACGCTACGGCTACAGCCTTTAACACCACGACTACTTACGGTACTTCTCGCGGCACCAGCAAAGCAACCGCCACGTCGTTCAACACCACGACTTCTTTCTCTACAGGTGCGGGGTGGTCTACGTCGTTCAGTACGTCGTTTAACACGTCGCGTAGCACTTCGTACACCACGTCGTACACCACGTCGTACACCACGTCGTTCAACACAACAACACACGCACAAAGCTACCCAGCGTACAGCACAAATTACCGTGTACAACGTGTAGCTGGTTCTGGTCAGACTGGCACCCAATTCTGGTTTTACGGTAGTCAATTAAATTCCACATCTTTATTAGCCAGCACCACTTATTCGGTAGGCGGTTTTACATACCAGCGGGGCGCTACACACAGTTCTATTGTTGACTCTTATTCCGTCACGACCACACAGTATCGAATTAAGAGGCTCGCCAGAACCCGCGGTACCTCTCGCGGAACCAGCCGTGGAACCTCTCGCAGCACCTCTCGCACCACTACGTTCGGAACCTCTCGTTCTACTAGCCGAGGAACTAGTACGACTTTCAACACGTCTCGCGCCACTGGCACCAGCAGATCAACTACTACGTCGTACACCACATCGTTTAATACGTCTCGCGCCACTGGCACCAGCAGATCAACTACTACGTCGTTTAATACGTCGCGGGCTACTGGAACAAGCAGATCAACTACTACGTCGTTTAACACTACTCGCGCCACAGGCACTAGTCGTGCAACTACTACGTCGTTCACTACGACTTTTGACACTAACAACACCACCGCGCATGACACAGGGACAAGTAGATCGACTAACACGAATCGGGATACGTCCACGGTGGTTTACGAAAGACTTACAGCAACGGGTAATGAGACCGAAGTAGGCAGTCAAGGCGCTAACAATCGCCGGTATTGGGATGGCTCACAGTGGACAGAAGACTAATGGATGACATGGCTAGAAAACTAGAAAACACGCTCGATGTAATTATGGAGCATTTTTCAGAAACAGAAGACCGTATCTCTGAACTTGAAGTGCAGATCGCTAAATTGGAAGAAAGACTTGAAGAAACTAGCTGAGAATGACGAACTTGGTAATTCTGCAGCACACTTTTTTAAAAGCGGAAACGTACTAAGAAACAGAAAAAGCGACCAACTACTTGAAACTAAGAAGCTGTTACCTGGCACTTGGAGAGGTACAAAGATCGAATACGATCTCTGGTACAACTTCAGCGACGGCAAGATACATGGATACGTTTATACGGACTTGCTAACGAAGTTCATTTACCTAAGAGCAGCAAGTATAAAACACGCATCTCAAACGATGCAGCAAGCAGCTAACAGCCAAATTAACGCAACTGGTGAACGTCTGTTTAGGGATATTGCTGAGAACAACGAAGACAAGTACCGATTACGGTCTACTTCCGACAGCCATGACTTTGTGATTTTTCTCCCAGGCACGAACATATTAGAAAAAGTTGCCGACTGGCCGAAAATCGAAAGAGCGATGGCCCAGGGCGCGAAGCTGAAGTGCCACCCGCTTACGTCGCCAACTGTGTACCAACACCTGGTACACAAGTACGGCGCAAAGAATGTCATTGAAAAGAAAAAAAGTGGAAAAGCAATACTAGATCGAGCGGCGATTGTGGGCTGTTGTGAAAACAGCGAAATGGGAATTGTGGCTTTGGCAAAAGGCAAGAAAGTTTACTTATTTGGCAAGCGCGATGAGTGGTGTACATACACCGCGATATATAGAGCGTTAGAAGACAAAGGCTCTCTTCGAGCAGACCGCTTGAAATCAGTTTTAAGTAGTGACTGTTCTGGGCTGATACCTTCAGACCAAGACAATCACCGAGATAATCTGACTAGGTTTTTTGATCAGTACATAGGAGTTGAGCATGTCGCGCCCCGAAGTTTTAGTAGTCGAGTGCAACAAGCTGGCGTCGCTGACAGTTAACTCTGTAAAAGCAAACATGCCTGACTGGGACTGCAAGGTGGTGCCATACGAAGGTGGGTTTATAGCCACGGCGTTAAAGAATATTGAGAAGCCAGCGTTAGTAGTAAAAAGCGGCGTAATTTTGGACGTGAATAGCGGAGACTTACCTTCTTGGGATTTGCTAAGTGAGTATGACATCTGCCTGGGCCGCGCTGGTGTGTTTAGCGATCACCCAAAGCACAGCCAAGCCTACGGGCTTGTTGGCAGCCAGATTGGTAGAAAACACCTGGATTTGAGCGTGTTTATTATCAACCCAGCGCGATGGGCCGAAATACCGGATTCAGATTCGGGGGTGTTGCAGACAGCTAAACGGCTTCGTATGCCAAGGCATATGAATCATAAAAGCGATTTACTTATTGCGAATGTTTTGTCGGGCCAGATGGCTATGAACTACGGAATGCTTGCTGAAAATGCATCCGTATTTAATTACGTTGATGTGTTTGAAAAAGGTTCAGCCAACGGTAACGAGATGTTTGCCTACGCTTTGGAGAAAGCATTGCCTTTTGCAGACGAGTTACCCGCTGTTAAAAGCTTGGCAGAGAGAACATTAACCCGCGCTGCAAAGTTACGAGTCGGGTTAGCAAAAACATTATTAGAGGACACAACTAATGAACATTGAGTACGAAGCAAAAATACTAGAGGTATATACGATCCCCGAACAAGACGGACGCGAAAACGTAGTCAAGAAAGTGCTGTGGCAGATAGAGTTTTTTGACGCCGATTTCCGTCGCGCAGTGAACAGCGAAGGTCAAATACTGACATACCTGAACACTGACACTCTGTCTGATTCATTTATCGATTACAGCAGTATCACCCAGCAGCAAGTATTGCAGCTTTGCCTTGATCACGAAGGTGGTTCGGATTTCTTAGAGCATCTACAAGGCGCACACGAAGCTAATTTGTCATCGCAGTACGCTGACCGATATTTAACACTGCGCCCAACAGCAGAACTGGCGGTCAGCTAATGACCATTAAAATGGCAAAGCCGGGTGTTTTCAGTGCTAACCCGATGCGGGGCCACGCGGTGCCGCATTGGGAAACAGTGCGGGAGTTTTGCGAGTGGTGGAATGCTGCGAATCGACCAATTGCACCACCAGACGAAGTTGTAAATTTAAGCGACGATGCCACCTCTTTTTGCTTGTTTAGAAGCGGTCAGTTTCAGGTTGAACTGTACCTGATACACCCTTGCCCAAACTTACCTATCCACGGACACCCAGACGTTGATGTGATCAAGATGCGCTTGGACACCTGGGCAGTAGATGACGCAGGTCAGTTGAAGCAGACCACCTACAGAGAGGCATCTGAGACTCTAGTTACAGGTGAGACTCATGGAGCAGGCGTCAATTTTAAAGGTGTAGCCCGTGATGTAGTGAACGGCGGTTTTGGGCTGCTCGCCTTCCAAAAATGGAAGGATGGCCTCACACCTACAACTGTCGCTGCCCGCTGGAAGGGGCCGACTGTAGGGCCAATGCAAGAGGATCTGATTCGCAGACTTACACCAGGGGCCACCGTAATGGATGGTTACGCAGACACAACCGGAGCATCATAGTGTACCTTTCAAAAAAGCATAAACTTTTGTTCGTAGCAGTTCCCCGCACTGCATCTAACTCAGTTCAACACGCTTTGCAGAACGCTGAAATCTCTGATCAAACAGATATTGTTCGCTCTCTTAGCCACTCAGTGGATTTTGACAATATAAAGAAATACCACATGAGGCCATCTGTTTTAGTTGATACAGGGGTTATGACAGAAGACGAACTTAAAGAGTTCCGCGCTTTTGCTTTTGTTAGAGAACCTTTTGAGAGATGGGTTTCAAGTATTTTTCTGGCTAGGTTCATTGGCGTTCTCGACAAACATCAAGACCCTTTAACTCAGATATGTAACTTGGTAAGGCAAACGTCACCGATGCCTTTTGCCGCTCATATGCTTACGGGTCAGAAATCAGACCGACCATTCAGCTACGAACAGTTTTTTTGCCACAACGGAGAAACAGTTGTGGACGCATACCGGTTTGAAGATGCGGAAGCGGCCACAAACAAAGTTCTAAGCGATACACTTGGTAAAAACGTGTCTGTTAATCTTCCCCACATCCAGAGAAATCCGACAGGGACTCCCGAAGAGTTTAAGCAACCTGTAGAGACGTGGTTGCCGTCGGACTGCTACGAAAGAATGAGGCTTTATTTCGCTAAAGACATAGAGTTCTACAATTCAGTAGAACCACTAGATGGGTAAGTATTACGAAAAGAAGAATTGGCCTTCCTTCCCCGATGACATGGCCGCTGATCTAATAGAATGGTCGTTGTCATCTGAAAGAGCGATTCCCGCATCTAAAAAAGAGCCTTTTTCGATGCTTACAGCCCCCTGGTCGTTGCGTCAGTGGGTCGTGGAAAACATACCTATTGATTTGAGTGACGAATGGGTTGTGACGATTCAACGCTTCGACACTGACTACGCCCATTTCCACACGGACACGATAAGAAAATGGTCTTACAACTGCCTGTTACATGGTGAAGGTGCTGTCACGCGATGGAAAGAAGACATGGAGGGGGACGTGGTTGAAACAGTTAAATATGACGCAAACTGTTGGTACTTCCACAACTCAGCCGTTCCCCACAGTGTCTCGGAGATACCCAAGCAACGTACCGCTGTAACCATATACAAGATAGAGCCTGAAGTTGTAGGGACGCATCTGGCGACAGCCTTTAAGTTTTTAGAGGCTCACAGTAAAGACCCTTATTTTTACTACGTTTAGTTTATAGGGGATTTTAGGCTAACTAACTTACATAAGGTAGAATAGAGAATCCGCTCAAACGCAATAGGACAGGCAGGAGAGTATTTAGCTTCCGCTGTGCTACAACGCCACTTTAAGGCGATAGCCTCACCCGATATCCCATCTGTTTACGACTTACTGGTCGAGAGCCATTGCGGCTCTTTCCTAAAATGCCAAGTCAAAAGTACCAACCAGGTCGAAACAATAAATGGCAGCCGCTACTGGCGTTTTAGCACTAAGAAAACAAAAGGGTTGTATGACGCGGGTGAATTTCATTTTTTTGCGTTGGTAATACTACCTCTGCGTTTGGTTATTTTTGAGAAATTGACAGGCGTTAACGCGGCGATATACAGAATCAAAGAGAGCGATGCCTCTCGCAATTTGGAAGAGCAGAGCCTTCAACACGTTTTAGGTGAGTGGTTATAAATGAGCGACTTTAAATACTTCACAAGAGATGAGTTCAAGTGCCAGGAAACTGGAGAGAACCGCATTGAGGACGAGTTGATCTACAAGCTTGATCACCTTCGCGGCGTATTGGGTTGGGCTTGCACGATTACCAGTGGCTACAGAGACCCCAGCCACAGCGCAGAGATAAACAAACCTAATGGTGGCGGGAGTCATACCAAGGGGATTGCCGCTGACATTGCGGTAAGCAACGGGAAGCAGAGACACGAAATAGTTAGACACGCAATGGCGCTGGGATTTACAGGAGTTGGCATCGCTAAGACTTTTGTGCATCTGGACATTCGTGAGGATACCCCTGTCGTATGGACGTACTAGGAAAAAAAATGACTGAAGAAGCGAAACAAGCTGTTGATTTAGCCGCTGCCAGCACGGCTCTAGGAACTATGGTTGCCTGGCTTCCACCGCTTGCCTCACTTTTTACTTGTATCTGGATGGCGATCAGAATTTTTGAGTCAGAGACATGCCAAAAGCTGTTAGGTAAATCTGAATGAATATCTTGGGGTCTTTGATTGCTCCGGTTACTGGTCTACTGGACAAGTTTATCGAAGACAAGGATCAGAAAAACGCTTTGGCGCATGAAATTGCAACAATAGCGCAGAAACAGGCGCATGAAAGTGCGCTGGCGCAGCTAGAAGTTAACAAGGTAGAGGCAGCGCACAAGAGCCTTTTTGTTTCTGGATGGCGGCCAGCAGTCGGCTGGTCATGCTGCTTCGCTCTAGTCTACTCGACGATTCTTGCGCCAATACTTGGCATCTGGTTCACCGTCCCGCCAGTAGATAGTTCTTTGCTAACAACTGTACTGATGGGGATGCTTGGGCTTGGGGCCATGCGCTCCGCAGAAAAAGTTAAAGGCGTTCAGCGCGATAAATAATTTTGAGGAAAAAGTAACATGGCACTTGAATCATCCACATACATAAGCGGTCTGGTGGTAACCAATCCAACGTCGAGCGACAACGTGGGGGATGGAGATAATCATATCCGTTTGCTCAAAAGCACAATACGAGCAACATTTCCAAACATAACTGGCGCACTTACAGCTACTCACACTGCAATTGATGGCGCTGTCACTGCAACCACCGGGGCTACAAGCGCAAACACCGCTAGTAAAATTGTGGCCCGTGACGCATCAGGAAACTTCTCAGCAGGGACGGTAACCGCAGCACTATCGGGTAACGCATCAACCGCTAGTCGCTGGGCTACTGCGCGAACAATATCTCTCACTGGGGATGTGACTGGCAGCGCCTCGATCAGTGGAGATGCAGATGCATCAATAACTGCAACAGTCGCCAATAACTCTCACGACCACACGATAGCCAACGTGACTGGACTGCAGGCCGCACTTGACGACAAAGTGGATGACAGCCAGGTGTTGACCCCTGTGCCTGCTAACGCACAGTTCACAGACAGCAACACAACTTATAGTGTTGGCAACGGTGGACTAACGCAGGTCAATTTTACCACCGCATTAAATAGCAAATTAGCGGGTATCGCCGCTGGCGCACAGGTTAACCCTAGCAACGCAACAATTCAGGCGGCAGCCGCTGGCTGCGCGGCGGGATCGGTAGACGGGTACAGCATCTCTCAATCAGCCACTGGCGCAACCACAAACACCATATATTTCAGGACTTAATATGCCGATATTCATTGGCGGCACCCAAATTAATGACATAAGAATCGGTAGCACGGAGATCAACTCTGTGTGGGTTGGCGGTACTCAGGTTTGGGTTCGATCATTAGTTGATCCTGAATCGGGTTGGAACAGCACCAGTGGCAACTCAACATCTGAGCAAGGGGCAAATCTAACCAGCGGCGTGACGATGACCCAAAATGCCACGTTGAAGGTAACGATTTCTGGCTCTTCGTCAGGACAGTTCAACTTTGCGGCAATGGATGTGAAAACCTCATCTTCCTCAAACTGGCCTGGGTCGGGGACTAGTCCACATAAATGGGGGTATCAAGGTTCAAGTTTTGGAACTCAAAAAACAATAAATGTTTACGCGGGTAACGTAATCCGTTTTTACGGATGGATAGCGCAGAGCGGTACGGGTATTGACGTGTCAGTGACGGTTCTGGACGGGTCAGATAACTCAACTGTGGACACGTTTGACATAGATCACTTTGATCAACCTCAATCTCCATATGGTTGTTTCCTTGAAAACAGCATGGTCATGCTTGAAGACCTCACCTCAAAGCGCATAGCTGATATGCAACCAGGTGACATGGTAATTGGCGACAATGGAATTGTTAACCAAGTCATCGAACTGCGGGTTCGAGACCAAGCTGAACGTGTGATGTTCAACATCAACGACCTACAAACCACAGAATCTCACCCAATCAAAACATCTGAAGGCTGGAAGGCTATAAGCCCAGAAGCGGCAATGGCTATCCACCCTGATATGACGATCACTCAGTTAAATGTTGGTGACAGTCTGACCCGCGTAAACGCTCAGGGCGTTGAGTATGCGGATGAGATTACGAGCATTACCGCAGTGATTATGAACGTACAGGTATACAACCTAAACGTGTCTGGCAACGACACCCCAGACATAACTGGTAACGACACTTATGTTGTCGATAACGTATTGGTGCATAACAAGTAATGGCATATATCCCTCTAAGGCAGATAGGTTCTGGCGGTTTAGTGACCGACCAAGACCCATACGACTTGGAACTTACACAGTTTCCGTCCGGTAATAACGTGTCTTTTCACGAAGGGCGGTTAGGCAAGTCCCTGGGGCATACCGAAAAAACTACAACACCTGTTGCGCCAACGCATGTCCAGGGTTGGCTTTACGCGGGCAGCAACACCCTGGTCATAGGCTCACTGCAGAAGCTTTACCGCTTTGACGGTAGCACCATGACAAATGTCACTAAGACATCAGACTCAACAAACTACAGTAACTCCCCCCGTTGGCAGTCTGAGCAGCTTGGTGTTGCGATGATGTTTAACAACGGCGCCCAGGCACCGCAGTACATGTTGCCAAACGGCACCAGGTTTGCCGACCTTCCCGCGTGGCCCTCTGGCGTGATAACCAGCAATATAAAGCCATACAAGTCTTTCTTGATTATGGCTGGCTACGAGCAGGGTTCTAACAAGTACCCGTACACCGTCAGATGGTCAGATGCGTATGACCCGACATCTGTGCCTACTGATTACAACATCGCATCTACAACTAACCTAGCTGGCGAGAACGTACTGTCTGGTAACAATGGTGAACTTGTTGATCAACTGACGTTGAACAACACGCAGATCATTTACGCAGAGCGTGGCGTTTTTGCTATGGACTTTGTCGGCGCACCTTTTGTGTTTAGTTTCCGAGAAGTGTTTGCAGATGACGGCATCATTAACAGAGGTGCAGTGGCGTCTTTCTTTAACAAACACCTGGTAGTTGGACACAACGACATATACATCCATGACGGCAACCAGAAAAGATCAATTGTAGACAAGCGGGTTCGTCAAACCTTCTTCAACGCTGTCGCAGACACTCGCAGCGTTTATTGCCAGACTATTAACGACAGATCGGAGGTGATGATTTGTTACGCAGATTCAGATGCGGCAGATAGTCAGACAGCTAACCGCGCACTTGTTTACAACTGGGCGCAGGACGCATTCACTTTTATCGACCTGCCTAATCTACGAGCCTTGGCGGTATCGGAGGCACTTAACCCCGAAGGCGGCTGGGATGATGCAGTCGGAACCTGGGGCCAGTCCTCTGACTTTTGGTCTAACTCATCTCTGACCACTGAGGCAAGCAGCCTTACAATATTTGGGGCTGGCTATCAGGCGTCACGAATTTTTGAGTTGAACAAAACGCACGGAGCAGCAGGCAATGCGGTTAACTCTTTTGTAGAGGCTACAAAAATAGATTTAGACTCTGTCATCCAAAAAGCCACGAATAACATTAAACAGATCAACGGCATTATGCCGCAGATAGAGGGCCAAGGATCGGTCAACATATCCGTTGGTGTTTCTAATTCACCACAGGATGGTGTCGCCTGGCAGTCCACAACGCAGTATAATATTGAGACAGACCATAAGATAGATGTTAGAGCGTCTGGCCGCTATTTTGCTCTGAGAATAGAAAGCCAAAGTGCATCAGACTACTGGCGCGTGACTGGTCTCGATATCGATATTAATGAGGTTGCTAGTCGATGAGTTTTATACCAACAAACTCACAGGCGACAACCGTACCGGATTTGCGAACATGGATTAGCAACGAGCTCATACGAGTCTCTAACGCATTCACCACCTCATCGCAAACAACCACACTACCCGTTTTAACAGCCGCACCTACGAAGCCGCAGATTGGGCAAATCGTATTTGCAGATGGCACATCTTGGAATCCAAACAATGGCCGTGGTCTTTATTACTACGACACCGGCGGTTGGGTAAAAATAGCATAGGAACCACCAATGGGATTTTCATTCAGCAGTAGTAAAAGCAAAAACCAATCTAGCAGCAACGCGAACACATATGTTGATCGCAGTCAGCAGCCTTATCTTAATGATATACGGAACCAGGCACAGGCGCTAAACAACCAAGGCGGTATGCCGGTTGAGGGCGTTGCTGGTCTAAACCCAACGCAACTAAATGCAATGGGCATGGCAAACCAAGGCGGCCAAATGCAGGCGGGCGCTGGCGCTGATTTGATGGCCCAAGGCAGCGGTCTGACCCAGGGTTCTGGTGCCGCTATGAACTTTGCAAACCAAGCAATGGGCGGTAACGCGGGCCAAGGCATTGGGACGGCGTTGGGTACTGGTAACCAGTACGCGGGCGGCACGATGAATGTGAACGCTGCCCAAGGCGGCGGCGCTGATTATCAAATGGCCGGGCAAATGGGTGGCCTGGCTGCTCAGAGCGGCATGGCGCAGAACCAGGGAATCAACACCGGCAACCTGAACAGTTACATGAATAACTCTGTTATTGATGGGCAGGTTGATGCCGTAAGCAGAGACATCACTCGTAACCTTCGGGAAAACGAACTGACTGGCAACGCATCTGCAGCTATCGGTGGCGGCAACATGGGTTCGTCGATGAAGCAAAAACTGGACTTCGGTGCGGGACAGCGGGCTGCAGACAGAATTGCTGACGCTTCAGCTTCGATTAGAGGCAACGCTTACAATCAAGGTCTTGGTATTGAGGCCGGTAGGGCCACACAAAACGCGCAGCTTGCTCAAGGTACTAATCAGTTTAATGCAGGCGCTCAGAATGCAGCGCAGAGCCAGGGGTACAACATCGGTGCCTCACAGTTACAAGGCAACCTTGGTCGAAGCCAACAGGCGGCTATGTCAAATCAAGGCGCTTACAACTCGGCACGTCAGTTCGGCACAGGTGTTGGCGCAAATGCTTTCAACACCAACCAGCAGAACCAACAGTTCGGTGCCGGTATGGCTCAGAACCTTGGAGCGCAGGGTGTTAGTAACATGCAGGCGGGCCAGAACATGATGAATACAGGTATCGGTATGGCCCAGGGCGCTGGAGATCAGCAGCGAGCATACGACCAGCAGCTATTGCAGCAGCAGTACCAGCAAGGTATGGCTCCGTACAACTCTCTGAATTTCTACAACAGCGTTGTGGGTGCGCCTAATAATCTTAGCACTGCAACCTCACAGTCAACTGGCAAATCCAAGTCTGGCGGCTTTGGTTTCGGGTAAGGAGTAATATTAATGGCAGGTTATTTCGACATGCTGCGCGACCCTGATGAGAATTATCAGGGTCAGTTGGACACAGCCAACTACAACGCTGACGTTACAAAAAACTATAACTCTCAGATTGCGGATATACCTCCGCAGGTTGCACAGTCCCCCGAAGAAAATGCTTTATACAAGCAGGCGGGATACATCCCTGGCGCAGAGCCAAACACATGGGTCACACCTATGCGTGGATCGCTGCAAAAAATGCAGCAACGGGAACAGCAGATTCAGCTTGCTAGAGACGCGGCGTATGAGAAAACGCACGGATCGACCCTGTTTAAGATCGGAGACTCACTGGCTGATGCAGGCCGCTTTTTCATGTCTCCATTATTTTGGTTATCTGGTGAAGACACGACGAAGTACGACCCGTCTGCGGTATTGGAAACTGGATACCGCAAGCAGTTCGATGCATCAATTGCGTACAGAGAGGGTTTGTACCAAAAGCAGTTGAAGTCCAGAGATGCCAGAGACCTTTATCGGAACAACCTAAACACCTCAAACATCCAGAATCAGGTGCAGCAATATAACGCCACCGTACCAAAAAGCCCACAAGGGCAGTTGGTGTTCGACTTCGCCCGTCTTAATGGCCGCATGGATGAGTTTAATTCCAGAGACCCCCTCAAATTGCAGCAACTTACGCGAGAAGCAAGAGTTAACGCTGGGGAAGGAATGTTTGTCGGTGTCGATAATAGGTTTATGGAAAAACAAACATATGTCGATATGACAGAAATCGGCAAAACCTTCCAAGGAATCAGCGAAGACATTGGCGCTGCGTACATGAACTACCGACAACTGATAAAAGCGTTAGACGCGCAGACAGGTATAGGTGATATCTCCGCTGTATTTAACTATATGAAGACGCTCGACCCAGACTCTGTTGTTAGGGAAGGTGAGTTTGCGTTAGCCAAAGACGCGGCGGGTTTATTTCAGCGTCTATCAAACCTTGCAGAAGAAGCCAAGACAGGTAAAGGACTTACCCCTAAAGCAAGATCGGAGATGCGAAACCTGGCGACACAACTTATTCATACCTATGAAGATAAGTACGAGGATGTTCGTGAATTTCACAAAGGTAAAATTGAATACAGAAAAGGCACTGAAGAAGACGTATTAAACTTCTTGGGTGATTTTAAACAGTTATACCCCAACGCAACAATCGAATCTATTTGAAGGTGTGTTAAATGGCTCAAGCAAAAATTAACGGTCAGATAGTAGACGTACCTGACGATTTCTTTCAAATGCCTCCCGCACAGCAGCAAAAGCTGGGGAACCGAATAGCGGCCAGGCAAACATCTGGCAACCCCAGCCAGATGATGCAGGACATCACCGCATACGGTAAATACTTGGAGCGCCAGGATATTAAAAACGCTGTGGCTGACAACAGCAGCCTAACTGACTTTGCGTTATCTGCGGGTGTTGGCGTGAATAAGTTTGGTATGGGTGTTGCTGACCTGCTTGGATTTGGCCCTAGCGAGCAGACAGCAAGGCAGCTTGAGACTGTCGATAGCGTGTTGGCAGAGCAGTCGCCAACGGCAAACTTCACGGGTCGCATGGCAGGTGCTACCGCAGCAGCAATTCCTACAGCAGTTGCGGCAACAATGGCGGCCCCAGAAGCGACTTTAGGTGTGTTGGGGCGTGGTGTATTAAGCGGTTTAACGGGCGCGGCAGATGGTTTTGTGGAACTGCCGTTCTCTGACGAGTCGCGCCTTGGCAACACTATTACCGGCGGGATGTCTGGCGTAGCAAGCGAGGGCTTAATAACTGCGCTTCAGCAGACCATAAAGCGCATACCGTTTGGCGCACTAGTTGATCGAGCAGTAGGGTTGAGTGATACAATAAAAGACAAAGCCGCTCAAGTTTTTAAAGACGCCGGATACGAGTACGACGCATTAAAGCAAACGACCAGAGATATCTTGGAAAGCATTGGTCGCAGCGATGACGTAGACGTTGCAATAAAAAACGCAATGGAAAACGAGCAGGGCTTTAAGCTAACCGCCGGTGAGGCCAGCCAAGACTTTGATCAGATAGGCAGAGAGCAGGACGCGGTTCGCAGTTCTGGTGAAGCGGGAAATATCCTGCGTGATTTTAAAACTGAGCAAAACATTGACATAACAACGGCTTCAGACGATTTGGCTGCGGCTGCTGGCGGTAACACCGCGAACAATCAGGAGCAGGTCGGTGAGGTTTTGAAGGCCGCGCTCTTGTCTGCCAAAGACGATGATCGTAACGCTGTAAAAATTGCATATGACGCAGCCCAGCAGTTGGCTGAAAACAGCGACATACAGATGCCACTGGATCAAGATGTAATCAGCAAGGTTTTCTATGACCTAGCCGAAAAGAACATTGGCACACACGGCGGTCTTCTGAAAGATATCGGTAGGGAACTCGCCAGGTATGACGTTCTTGACCCCGAAGAGTTCAACGCTGACCTGCCTTTTGCATTACCTGGTGGAGACAGTGGGTCTCTGAGTGTCGCTAACACAGAGCAGTTCATTCAGTTCTTAAACAGTAAATACACAGAGGGTGATTCAGTAGGCAATGCCATATTGGCACAAGTAAAGCAGGCCATAAGCGAAAATGCCGATACGGTTATAGGGCGTGGAATAGAAGGCGCTGACTCTCAGGCAGCAAAAGCATTTATAAAACAAGCCAGAGAGGCCCGTGAACTTAACAAGGGTTACCACGACCTGTGGGAAGCAAAAGATGTTCTGCAAGAAACCACAGGGCTAAAAGTAGGCACGGACACGCCGGTTAGGTCTGCAAGCGAGATGGTCAAACCTATAATGAAAAACCCAGAAAACGCTCGCAGGGTTATCGAAGAACTGACCGCCCGTGGAAACGTAGCCGCAGTAAACGACCTCAGAACATTTGTTTTAAAAGATATGTTTGATCTTTCGTTGAAACCAAATGTCGATGGCTCTGACACACCGTTCTTCTCAGGTTCTGCGTTGTCTACCTACATCAAGAAAAACTCAGATGTGTTGCAGGAAGTTCTCACGCCAGAACAGTTTGCCAACCTCAAAGGCTTTGAGTCTCAGGTAAGCAGGGCGACGAAGCCACCACCTGGGACAGTTAACCACTCAAACACCGCATCGAAACTTTTACAGGCTCTGTTCAATGTTTTGAGTTTGGGCCAGTACGGCATGGCTGGTGGTGCTGAGTTTAAAGCGGCGGCTGCTAACAGCACCATCAAGGACGCTATTAAATCTAAGGGCCGCGCCAACATTGATTACATTTTAAAGCTGGACGGCAACCACGTTAAGTTAAACACGGTTCTAAAGCAGGCACTGGATCAGATGACCTTTTCTGATGAAGCGGCTCTGTCGGAAGAAGACGAAGAAATTTCGACCAGGAGAGGGGTTTTAGCAGAATGATTGATGCACTTGTAGGAATGATCTCAGGGGCCACTGATTCCATCGGGAGTAAGATGGCAGATTTTGAGTCTGCACTAGACAAGGTGTACGACGATTCCCCCCTGGGCAAAGTGGAGAAGGCATTTGATAGCGTGATCCCTGACGCCTTTAAAGGTGGGAACTATGGGTCGGCTCCGCAAGGTTCAACAAACATGATGAACTATGCGATGCCTGGTTCTCTGACCAACACCTATGTGGATGCCAATGATCAGATGGGTGCGCTGATGACTCAGTCTGGAATACTAAACCCAGCAGCCTCACAGCTTCGTAGTGGTGCAGGCATGACCCCGACAAAGATTAATGAAATAAAGCGAATGGAGGAATCTAAAATTGCAGAGCCTGATCCCTACGCGGAATCTTTGAAACAGGTTGATCAGCAGATCGAAGCCATCCCCACTGGTGTGCCTGAGCCTATTTTGATAGAGGAAGAAGAAACAGAGAACCAACCTGGCGGCGTGTTAGCAGTCCCTATCCAGACTCAAACCTTTGCGGAGTAATAGATGTCAGTTTT
>Ga0208965_1000145_pt1 | contig 33843 bp, 31 predicted proteins | sample AOAMet1_07_M0_10_2_FD_188230 | JGI IMG/M metagenome (GOLD analysis project Ga0208965, IMG submission 188230) | Ammonia-oxidizing marine microbial communities from Monterey Bay, California, USA - CAN11_07_M0_10 (SPAdes) | ecosystem: Environmental > Aquatic > Marine > Intertidal zone | place...
GCGAAACCTCAAAATGGAAAACCCCGCCAAAGAGGCGGGGTCCATTATTTTTCAAAGCGCAGGTGGTGCTGCCTGGAAGATTACTCTTCCGCTGCAGCTTCTTCTGCTGGTGCCTCTTCTTCCACCGGAGCGGCCGCTTTCGCAGCTTTTTCTTCAGCGCGCTCAATGGCTTTTTTGCCGGGCTTGGCTTTGATTGGGTTGTTACGCGTTTTTGCTGGGATCACGCCAGCAGCTTCCAGCATACGAGATACACGATCTGTTGGCTGTGCGCCTTGACTGATCCAGTGCTGAATGCGCTCAAGGTCTAGCTTGACGCGCTCTTCGCTGTCCTTCGGCAAAAGTGGGTTATATGTGCCCAGTTTTTCGATAAAGCGACCATCGCGCGGCATGCGCGCATCAGCTGCGACAACACGGTAAAACGGGCGTTTTTTGGACCCACCACGGGCCAAACGGATTTTCATAGCCATTGTTAATCTCCTTGAAAATGGCAAATAGGCAGCAGATATTGCAATCTATTCTTGATAAGTTTTGTGGTTCTGGATGACTTCTTGAACAATAAAGCTCAAAAATTTCTTGGCGAATTCGGGGTCGAGATCAGCGCGCTGCGCAAGATCTTGCAGACGGGTAATTTGTTGTGCCTCGCGGGCGGGATCCGATGGAGGGAGAGCATGCTTAGCTTTGAGCTGCCCCACGGCCTGGGTGTGAGCAAAACGCTCGCCCAGCGTATAAACCAAGATCGCATCCAAACGATCAATGCTTTCGCGATGTGATCTCAGCAGCTCTGCGGCGCGTATTGCATCATCTGTCATAACAGGCCTCCGGGTGTTCTATTGGAATGGTTCATTTCTTCTTGCCCAATCCGCTAAGGCCACCGGGCAAACCGCCGCTAAATCCGCCCATCCCTTTGGGCAGGCTCATGCCTTTGGGCAAGCCGCCCATAGCTCCACTCGCGATTTGCTCTTGCGCTGCGGCCAGCTCTGCTTGACTTGGAGCGCCTTGGCCGCCGAGCATACCCTTGAGGGCGCCCAAACCGCCTTTTTTGCCAATCTTCTTCATCATATCGGACATCTGCCGATGCTGTTTGAGCAATTTATTGAGGTCACTCACGTCAAGCCCCGCCCCGGCTGCAATTCGCTTTTTACGGCTGGCTTGGAGCAAAGCGGGATTGGCACGCTCTTTTTTTGTCATGGAATTGATCAAGGCAATTTGGCGTTTCAACAGGCCGTCATCGAGGCCGGCTTGGTCAATCTTGCCCTTCATTTTTGCCATGCCGGGCATCATGCCCATCAGCCCTTGCATACCACCCATTTTTTGCATCTGCTCGAGCTGGCTGCGCAGATCGTTCATATTGAACATGCCTTTTTGAAGGCGCCGCATCATCCGTTCGGCTTGTTCAGCTTCTAGCGTTTCTTGCGCCTTCTCAACCAAAGCGACGATATCGCCCATTCCCAGAATACGTCCAGCGATGCGTTCGGGCTCGAAAGTCTCCAACGCATCCATTTTTTCGCCGGAGCCGACAAATTTGATCGGTTTGCCGGTGACCGCACGCATAGACAGCGCCGCACCACCGCGACCGTCCCCATCCATACGGGTGAGAACCACGCCGGAGATTCCGATCTTGCCGTCAAATTCTTCGGCCACTTCCACGGCCACTTGACCTGTTAAACCATCCACGACGAGCAGGGTTTCGCGCGGCTCAACCGCATTGCTCACATCCTGAACTTCCTGCATCAGGGTTTCGTCAATTTGCAGACGCCCGGCGGTATCGAGCATATAGACGTCATAGCCGCCCAATGTGGCCTGCTGCTTTGCACGTTTGGCAATTTGGACAGCGCTTTCGCCGGCGACGATCGGCAGGGTATCAACTCCCACCTGCGCACCCAAGATTGCCAGCTGTTCCATTGCGGCGGGGCGGTAGATGTCCAATGAGGCCATCAGAACCTTTTTACCCTCACGACCTGCCAAGCGTTTGGCCAGTTTCCCGGTGGTTGTGGTTTTTCCCGAGCCTTGCAAACCGACCATCAAAATCGCAGCAGGCGGGTTGTCAATTTTCAAATCGCCCGCTTCGCCTTCACCGCGCAGGGTGTCGATCAGAGCGTCATGTACGATCTTGACCACTTGCTGGCCCGGTGTGACCGATTTTGTGACAGCCGAGCCGGTGGCTTTACTTTGAACTTTCTTAATGAATTCACGGGCAACAGGTAGGCTGACATCCGCTTCCAAGAGCGCAACGCGCACCTCTCGCAGCGCTGTTTTCACATCCTCTTCTGACAGCGCACCTTGCTTGGTTAGCCGGTCAAATACACCCCCAAGGCGTTCGGATAGATTTTCAAACATCGGTCTGCCCCTTTCGCTCCGCACACGATCCTGCGGCGGGGCAGGTCGCGAGAATTTCCAAAGTCCCAAACCGAAAAGCACCCGTGGGCGCAACGCGCTGACGGATGGCGATCCTGGCAAAAGCCTGAGGACCGGAAGGTGATTACTTCCGGGATTTGCTGTCGTTTACACGTCTCTTGCGCCCAGAGTCAAGCGCGGCATCCGCCTGGCTCTGAATGGCGGCGCCAGAGAAAAAAATTGCCAAAGCAGAGGTCTGTCATTACTGACACGGGGGCAGCTCGGCAATTTTGTGCTTTGGGCGACATGAGGGCAAGGGCGTTATGTTAAATCCAGTGACGGCAGAGTTTATAAGCCAACTGCAACGCCTCCTGCCTGCCGCAGCCTTTCCCGAGCTTGGTGATAAATATTTGACTGAGCCGCGTGGACACTATCGGGGCTTTGCTGGGCTATTGGTGGCACCGGACAGCACCGCTCAAGTGGCGCAGGTTATTGCAGCGGCGGCGGCGGCTCGGATCGGCGTTGTGCCTTACGGTGGTGGCACTGGTCTTGTTGGAGGGCAAATCTTGCCAGAATCCACAACTGACGCCCCAGCCCCGCTGATCTTGAGCCTTGGGCGGATGCGTCGGATTCGAACCTGTTACCCCGCGGAGAATGTTTTAGTAGCTGAGGCCGGTGCGGTGCTTGCGGAGGTTCAGCAGAGCGCGGCGGATGTGGATCGACTGTTTCCGTTATCGCTGGCCTCCGAAGGCTCGGCGCAGATTGGCGGATTGCTCGCCACCAATGCCGGCGGGGTCAATGTGCTGCGCTATGGCATGGCGCGCGACCAAGTCCTCGGGGTTGAAGCGGTGATGGCCGATGGCCGAATTTTCAACGGTCTTCAACGACTGCGCAAAGATAACACCGGCTATGATCTGCGGCATTTGCTTATCGGATCAGAGGGCACCTTAGGCATCATCACCGCAGCGAGTCTCAAGCTGGCACCCCGTCCGCAATCTGAGGGTACGGCGCTTTTGACCGTAGCCAGTCCGAGCGCGGCGCTGAACCTATTGGGGCGTGCTAAGGGGTTATTGGGTGAAAGCATCTCGGCGTTTGAGTTGATTTCTGGACAGGGCTTGCGCTTTTTGGCCGAGACCCACCCGCAGATGCGTCAGCCATGGTCCTCGCCGCCCGATTGGTCGGTTCTGCTGCATCTTGGTGTGTCGCATGGCACAGGGGCGGAACAGGCGATTGAAGCCCTCTTCGATCAGGCTTCAGACATAATCCTTGATGGGGTGATCGCCCAATCTGCACAGCAAGCGCAGGATTTATGGAGCTTGCGGGAGACTATCCCTCTTGCCAACCGCGAAATTGGCGCAATTTGCTCGTCGGACATTTCTTTGCCATTGTCAGAAATTGCTGGTTTTATCACCAAGATGCCTCAGGCTCTGGCCCGTTTTGGCGACATACGGATCAATTGTTTTGGGCATCTCGGAGATGGCAACCTCCACTACAACCTGTTCCCTGCTGAGGGTGCGCCTGCTTCAAACTACCGCGATATGCGGGCAGATTTGCAGGCAGAGGTGCATCGCCTGACGCATGAATTGGGGGGATCTGTTTCTGCGGAGCATGGCGTTGGGCGGCTCAAGGTGGCGGATATTGCACGTTTTGGTGATCCTGTGAAATTGCAACTTATGCGCCAGATCAAAGATACGTTGGATCCCGATGGGATTTTGAACCCCGGCGCCGTTCTGCCGCAGAGGGCAACCTAGCTGCGGGCCTGTGTTTCTATCCAATTCCAGGAGCTTTGGCACATATCAGCCGGACCGAATTGGGTTTCAAAGCATAAAACCTTCTTCGCTTTGCGCACATCTGCCAAACAGGTTGGAACGTCGCCTGGGCGGCGGGGGGCGATGACATAGGGCAGGTTTCGGCCGACAGCCTCGCCATAGGCAGCGTTCATTTCCAGAACGGAATAGGCCTGGCCCGTGCCGATAAAATCTTGCAGACCTACGGCCACAGAAGGCCAGCGCTCCGTTTCGTCAAGCAGACGGTAGCGCAGATCAAAAGATCTGTCGTAGAGCGTATTTGTTGGTCTTCCGATTGCAGAATAGCGAAAGGCGCCTGTCAGCCGGGGAGATATTTGGAAGGTTAAAGTATTGCGCAAACTTTTGCCGGATTGCGAAACGGAAAAGATCAGCTCTGCATCGGGCGCGGACTGGGCGCTGGGCATATCAATGAGACCAGGCATGCCAAAGGAGTTATATGTGATCTGCGGCTCAGCGACTAAAATATGCCCAGTGCAGCAAGCCCCACCAAGGACAGCCCAAAATAATTTCATAAATAAAATCCTTAACAATGCCTTTGACTAACTTAAAAATGCGAAGCTTGTAAACTATGGATCCAGAAACAGGATATTTTTTGTTGGGCAATTTACCTGTCGGCACGAAAGAGCTAAGGGCATGTCATGACAGCCTATAACCCTCCGATGGACCCTTTGGATGTGATCCATCAGGATCATGAGCTTTTGTTGGTCAACAAGCCCTCGGGTCTGTTGTCTGTGCCCGGACGAGGACCGCTTTTGGCGGACTGTTTGATATCCCGCATCCAGGCAGACTATCCCACGGCGCTTCTGGTGCACCGGTTGGATCGAGATACCTCTGGCGTCATGGTTTTTGCTTTGTCACCCCATGCGCAGCGTCATTTGGGGCTGCAATTTGAAAAACGCCAAACGCAAAAAACCTATGTCGCGCGCGTTTGGGGGCAAATGTTGACGCAAAGCGGAACGGTTGATCTGCCCATCACTGTGGATTGGCCAAACCGTCCGCGGCAGATGATTTGCCATGAGACCGGCCGTGCAGCGCAGACAGATTGGCATGTGATTAAAAGTGGCCCGCAAGAAACGCGCGTAAAGTTAAGCCCAAAGACCGGTCGTTCGCATCAACTCAGGGTGCATATGCTGGCGCTCGGGCATCCGATTTTGGGGGATCCGTTTTATGGCACGCCGGAAAGCCAAGCGTCCCCGCGTCTTATGCTCCATTCCCATCGTCTGCGCTTGCGTCATCCTGATGGTGGCGAAATGATGGATTTTCGAGCGAAAATACCGTTCTAAAACAATATCTTGGTTGCATGGGTGACCTCTGAATAACCCAGAGGCCAGGGCAGGTGTGGCCTTCATGTGGTGTTGAAATGGGGTTACGCAGAGGTCTTTTCGCGCGACGATGCGCCGTGCCGCTGAAGATCTTATGCAGCCCATCAAAATTCCCGTCCAGCCTTTACAGTTTGTCGAGGCAACAGAAATTTTGATGGGGCTTTAGGCCTATGAGCTACGCGTCTTCCCAGCAGCTCACAGCTTTGATTTCCATGAACTCATGCAGTCCAAATATACCGCCTTCGCGGCCATTGCCCGATTGCTTATAGCCGCCAAAGGGGCTGCCCATGCCGAAGCCGACAGAGTTGGTTTCGACCATGCCTGAGCGCAACTGCCGCGCAACGCGCTGACGTTGCTCTTGATCGCCGCATTGGATGTAATTGGTCAAACCATAGGGCGTGTCATTGGCAATTGCGATAGCCTCCTCCTCTGTATCAAAGGGCATGATCGTCATGACGGGGCCAAAGATTTCTTCGCGGTTGATGCGGGCTGTGTTGTCGACATCTGCAAAGATCGTTGGGCGGACATAAAAGCCGCGGTTCAACCCTTCAGGGCGACCAAGCCCCCCGGCGATCACTGTGGCGCCATCTTCTTTGATACCCACTTCGATCAGGGTCTGGATTTTGTCGAATTGCATTTGACTGACCACGGGACCGATGTGATTGCCCTCCTCCGACGCGGGGCCAACCTTGGTCGCTTCGGCTGCGGCTGCGGCTTGCTCCAGGGCCTCCGCATAGCGAGACCGCTCCACCAACATACGGGTTGGGGCGTTACACGATTGGCCGGAATTGCGCATGCAGCGGACGACGCCATTGGTCACCGCATCTTCAGCAGCATTGGCAAAAATGATATTTGCACCTTTTCCACCAAGCTCGAGGCTCACACGTTTGAGCGTATCGGCAGCGGCTTTAGAAATGGCGATTCCTGCGCGAGATGACCCTGTGAAGCTGACCATATCAACATCAGGATGCACAGACAGCTGCGTACCAACGCCCAGACCATCGCCATTGACGAGGTTGAACACACCGGCTGGAAAGCCCGCCGCATGGATCATCTCAGCAAATAACAGGCCTGAAAGCGGAGCGATTTCTGAGGGTTTCAACACCATGGTGCAGCCAGACGCCAGCGCGGGCACAGCCTTGAGCACAATTTGGTTCATGGGCCAGTTCCAAGGCGTGATCAAAGCGGTGACGCCAATGGGCTCCATCACGGTGCGCTCATTGGGCGCTTGAGGGCCGAGCGGGCGATCAAATTCGAAGTCTTTGAAGGCATTAATAAAGCCTTGCAAATGCCATGTCCCGGCACCAACCTGCTGATTACGAGCTAATTTTTGCGGTGCACCCATTTCAAGGCTGATGGCTTCGGCCATATCTGCCTGGCGGGCTTTGTAAACGTCGAGGAGTTTTTCCAAGAGCTCCAAACGCTCCGCTTTGCTGGTTTGGGACCAGCTGGGGAAGGCCGCTTTTGCCGCTGCGACCGCTGCATCCGTATCGGCTTGACCGCCTAAAGAAATCACCCCAAGCACATCTTCGGTGCTTGGATCTATGACATCAAAGTCATGCGTTGTTACTGGATCAACCCATTGGCCGTTAATATAAAACTGGCGTTTCTCGATCATTTTTGCCTCCCGCAGAACTGAATTCGAGCGAGAATGTCATTGCCGGATAAAATGCGCAAGCGTTGAGGGCATAGGCAGGGAAAATTTTTGATAAAATTTCTTTAGGCATATGGTCTGGTCAAAAAAAGCCCCACAAAAAGCGGGGCTTTTTAAGATGTATATCGCTGGCGGTTTAGCCTTCGCTGGCCTCATCGGCTGTGATTTCTTCGCCGGTTTCTTGGTTGACCATTTTCATGGCCAAACGCACCTTACCGCGATCGTCAAAGCCCAGCAGTTTGACCCAGACCTCTTGACCTTCTTTGAGAACATCTGAGGGGTGGTTCAAGCGGCGGTTTTCGATTTGGCTGACATGCACCAGACCATCGCGCTTGCCGAAGAAGTTTACAAATGCACCGAAGTCGACAACTTTGACGACTTTGCCTTTGTAGATCGCATTTTCTTCAGGCTCTGCCACAATCGCGTGGATCATGTCATAGGCTGTTTTGATGCTATCACCATTCGGGCTGGCGATTTTGATCACGCCTTCGTCGTTGATATCGACTTTAGCGCCGGAGACTTCAACGATTTCACGGATCACTTTACCGCCAGAGCCGATAACTTCTCGGATCTTGTCAGTTGGGATCTGCATGGTTTCAATACGCGGAGCGTGTACAGAGAATTCCTGTGCGCCCGAGATGGATTTGCCCATTTCACCCAAGATATGCAAACGACCAGCTTTGGCTTGCGCCAAGGCTTTTTTCATAATGTCCTGCGTAATGCCGGCCACTTTGATATCCATTTGCAATGAGGTGATCCCAGCTTCTGTGCCGGCCACTTTAAAGTCCATGTCACCGAGGTGATCTTCATCGCCTAAGATATCTGTCAGAACGGCATATTCGCCATCATCTTCCAAGATCAGACCCATGGCGACACCCGCGACAGGGGCTTTCAAAGGCACGCCTGCATCCATCATAGACAGTGAGCCACCACAAACGGAAGCCATAGAGGACGACCCGTTGGATTCGGTGATCTCAGAGACCAAACGGATCGTGTACGGAAAGTCAGTTGCCGCAGGCAAAACCGCCTGAAGGGCGCGCCATGCCAATTTACCATGTCCAATTTCGCGGCGACCCGGAGGGCCAAAGCGACCGACTTCGCCGACAGAATAGGGCGGGAAGTTATAGTGCAGCAGGAAGTTGGATTTATAGGTGCCGTGCAAAGCGTCGATCATTTGCTCATCATCGCCGGTGCCCAAAGTGGTCACGACCAGACCTTGCGTTTCACCACGGGTAAACAGCGCGGAGCCGTGTGTGCGTGGCAACAGGCCGGTTTCGCAGTTGATTGCTCGGACGGTATCTAAGGCTCGGCCATCAATGCGTTTGCCGTTCTTAACAACATCGCCGCGCAGAACTTTGGATTCCAATTTTTTCAAAGCAGAACCGAGATTTTCATCGGCCAATTGCTCGTCGCTCAGGCTGGCTTTGATTGCCTCTTTCGCAGCGGCAACCGCAGAGGTGCGTTCCTGTTTGTCGGTGATGGCATATGCGGTGCGCATAGCATCTTCACCAGCGGCAGAAACGGCGGCGAAGAGGTCGCTGTAATCTGGAGCTTGGAAGTCAAAAGGCTCTTTCGCGCAGTCTTCCGCCAGATCCACGATCAGATCAATCACAGGCTGGATTTGTTCATGAGCAAAAGCAACCGCCCCGAGCATCTCATCTTCAGACAGCTCATAGGCTTCGGATTCAACCATCATCACTGCATCTTTGGTGCCGGCAACAACCAGGTCCAAACGCTGCTCAGAGTTCTGGCGCAGATTGTGCATGTCATCAATCGTCGGATTGAGAACATAGTCACCGTCTACAAAGCCCACACGCGCCCCGGCGATGGGGCCCATAAATGGCGCGCCTGAGATGGTCAGAGCTGCTGAGGCCGCGATCATCGCAACCATATCAGGATCGTTAACCAAGTCATGCGACAGAACGGTACAGATCACCAAGACTTCATTTTTGAAGCCCGGCACAAACAACGGCCGGATGGGGCGATCAATCAAGCGTGATGTCAGCGTCTCTTTTTCAGTTGGACGTGCCTCACGTTTGAAAAAGCCACCTGGAATTTTACCGGCCGCGTAATATTTTTCATTGTAATGTACAGTCAGAGGGAAAAAGTCCTGACCGGGTTTTTGGCTTTTGGCGAATGTTACGTTCGCCATAACTGAGGTTTCACCCAAAGTCGCAATTACGGTGCCGTCGGCTTGACGGGCAACCTTACCTGTTTCCAAAGTAAGGGTTTCTTCGCCCCACTGAATGGATTTTTTAGTTTCTGTAAACATCTATGTTTTCCTAAACGGCCCATTGGCCTATCACATGGCGGCCCCATTGCCGCCGACCCCGATATCTTGTTTTCGGGCGCTGGAGTCCGGGCGCCGCGTTTCAGATAGCGCGCATCTATAGTAATATTTGCGTCGGGGAAAGGGGGGGCGTGATTTTGCGGCCTTGAACGCAGCTTAGGTTGGAGCGCCTTGGGCCGCTGGTCCTTCAAAGATCTCTACCATGCAGGCCCCAATGATCAGGCAAGCTCCGATCCATTCCAGCATCCCCATGGCCTCTTCAGGCAGCATCCAGCTGGCAGTGAGGGTGGCGACAATGACTTCGCTCATCATCAAGAGGGCTACACGGCCGGGAAAGAGAAATTTTTGTGCCCAAAAGATAATTAATATCGACGGCAAAATGATCCCAATGGAAATCACAGTTGAGGCGGCTGCGACCTGTTGCAAAAGCGCCATGCTTGGAGCCGAGGTTTGGCCCCATAGAGCCCCGAACAATAGTGCAAATACAGAGGCGAGGCAGAACTGAAACAGCAGCAACGTTGGCATGGGAACTTCGCCATAACGTTTGATCATCGCGCCGCCCACGGCCCAGGTGATGCCCGAGAGGAACCCTAAAGCATCCCCCATGTTAAGAGGAACCTGCCCGCCGCCTTGGGAGACCAAAAACCCAAGGCCGAGCAAGCCAATCGCAATGGCGATCCAGCGGCCGCGGGTGACTTTTTCTTGCAGCCAATAGCTGCCGATTAGCGTTGACCAAATTGGCGCGAGGTAAAACAGTAACGTCACACGCACCACTGAGGAGAGCACAAGACCGATGGTGAACAGCGCCACGGTTAAGCCCATAAACACGCCAATCAAAGCCCCGCGGCGCAGATGCGGCAGCTGGCTGCGCAATTGCCACAAAAACAGTGCCAGTGCGACAAAAGCAGCTGGAATATTGATCAAAGCAACGGCCCAGTCTTCGCGCACGCCCATCCCTGCAAGGTAGCGCAGCGGAATCCAATATAGCCCCCAAATTCCTGCTGCGATCAACACAGCGAGGGAGGCAAACCGGTTTGAGGGGTTGGCAAATCGCATAAAAAATCTGTCCAGCAGATAGGGCCCATTGTCTAGCCCAAATTTAGACGGCGGCCCCCAAACGCAAAAAACCGCACCCCGAAAGATGCGGTTTCAAAATCTCGGATTGGACAGATGCTTAGCGGCGCAGGCCCAAACGTTTGATCAAATCTTGGTAACGGGCTTCGTCTTTGCTTCGCGCATAATCCAGAAGCTTACGACGTGTAGCCACCATTTTCAGCAAACCACGGCGCCCGTGGTTGTCTTTTTTATGGGTCTTAAAGTGCTCAGTCAAAGTCGCGATGCGCGACGACAAGATTGCAACCTGAACTTCAGGGGAACCTGTATCGCCCTCTTTGATGGCGAATTCTTTCATGAGCCGTGCTTTTTCTTCAGCAGTAATCGACATCGGGGTCTCCTTTTAAGGTTAAGGGTTATGGCGCAGGCCGGGATGTCGTCCAGCAAGGCCCGTGGAGGCACCGCTTTGAACCTCACGAGGAATCTGAGCGATAGCTGCGTATAGGGAAGTTTTTTGCGAAAGGGAAGGGGATTCTCTAGGGCGCAAAGAAGGGTGCGAAAGCGGCAAGAACAGCCTGAGGATTTTCCTCCATAACGAAATGCCCAGACTCGCAGACGCTGGCCTCCATCGCAGGAGCCCAGCTGCGCCAGATCTCTGCGGCACTGCCACTTTTGGCGGGGAATCCATGAGCGCCATAGAGCAAGCGGAGCGGTGCGGTGATCTGTTTTCCGGCGGCTTTATCCGCCTCATCCAACTCGCGATCAAAACTGGCTCCTGCGCGGTAATCTGCACACATTGCATGAACTCGCGCGGGGTCCAGGGCTTGGGCGCGGTAACTGTCGAGAGCTGCGGTGGAAAAGGCCGCAAGACTTTTGCTCAGCGTCCATTGCGCCAAAGTCCAATCCACATAAGCGACAGGGTCCGCCCCGATCATCCGTTCAGGCAGGGGGGCCGGTTGGGCCAGAAACGTCCAATGATAGGCGGCCATTGCAAGATCTGCGGTCCAGCTGGCCCAGAAATCGGCTGTCGGTACAATTTCGATAATGCCCAGCTTGCCCAGCCGCTCTGGATGGTCCAGCGCAAAACGATAGGCGACCCGCGCGCCGCGGTCATGGCCGAGGACATCTGCGCGAGAAATATTCAGTGCGGTGAGAAGCTCGGCCATATCCTGAGCCATATTGCGCTTGGAATAGGTGGTGTTGTCTGGATCATTCGCAGGCGCGTCGCTTTCGCCATAGCCGCGCAAATCGGGAATAATCACATCATGGCACTGCGCCAATTGCGGCGCCACAGTTTCCCAACACATGTGGTTTTGCGGAAACCCGTGGATCAACAGCAGGGGCGTTCCCTGCCCGGCGCGATGCACAGCGAGATCGACGCCATTGCTGCGGATGACTGTCTTTGTGAAACCTTCAATCATGTCCAAACCTCGGGCCGCTGAGTATAGGCGATATAAAGCGGATGTTTGGGATGCCCGGCCTTTGACAGGCCCAAATGCAACACCGAACGGCCCGACGCGCGCAACAGCGCTTCAACCTGAGGCCCGCGGTTCAAATGCGCGCCATGGGTGCCCCAGGCGGCAATCAACTGATCGCCCCATTGGCAGGCCTCAAGAATCGCCGCGTCATTCTCGGGACCGATGGGATCAAGGGCGGCGCGCATCTTACGCGGGTCGGTGTCGCGCCAGGCAAAGATATTGGTCACGCGAAACCCGCCAAAGCCCAAGGCCCGCGCCCGCCGCTCGCAGCGCTCAACCGTGGGGTCGTTTTGCACCTCGGTGGCGGTGGAAGGGTTGAGCATGACAAAGCTCAACCGCCGCCCTTGCGGCTCCCAAACGCGGGTCAGAGCATAGCGATAGTGTTCGCAGTCGGAATAGACCGCGACGCTGGGCGCATCGTCTTTGATATGAGAGCGGGTGATCATGGCCTATGCTGGGTCATTGCGCGGCGGAGTTCAAGAGCGTTTGCTCTGCGCGGCTTATGGGCAAGCCTCTGATATCTTGCCATTTGTCAAAATATTTTGCAGGCTCGAGCTGGCCGGCCCATTGGGGCGGCGATATTTGATGACAAAGTGATTTGAACCGATGAGCGATAGCGAACCCGACCAAATTTTGGCAGAAAAGAGCGACAACCCTTGGGTGAAGCTGATCCTTTGGACGCAACAATCACCGTTCCCAGCCGTGCGTTGGAATGGGTTTATGAAGTATTTGGTTGAGGAACGATAGAAGGACTTGCAATCCGCGAACCTTACAGAGGAACAGCGCCTAGAACCTATGAAACAATGGGGGCTGATAGTGCGGAATTGAAGTACGCACCGCCATTTTCTAGTGCCGACCTCGCGGAAGCGAAAAAATTATTTCCGGAGAATACAGATTTCGGGAAATTGGGGCCGGTGATAACGATCGACAACCATAGATTCAGCGAGGTGTTAAATTTAAAGACCACAATTTTTTTTAAAAACGATCAATTTTACAAATTGTTGTTTCGAGCGCCGCGTTGATTTTTTTAATGCAAATTTTGTACTATGGGCCTCATTTTCGGACTCTAAATTTTTGTCTGAAGCCGATTTCTTACTGGCTTAATTCCGCATGGGTGCTGGGTTTGATAGGGTCACTTTTGGTGGACTGGTTAATTTTTATTGCCAGCGGTCTGACGATAATCTTGCAGCAAATTTTAACCAAGCAATATTTAAAACAATGATCCCCATCTTCCACGGCTGAAACTTTCATCTGGCCTGTCAATTTTATGGGGTGACCTGGCCAGAAATTCCAAAAATAAATGGTCCAAAGAGGCCTGAAGCCAGTATCGAAGGCACTTTGCTTCGCCATATCAACTTCTACGAATACATCTGCATCCAAGCCGAAAAAATCGCGCAGCTGGAGCTGCGTAAAGAGATGATCCGGCGAGAGCTGGCTTGCTGCGCGGAGATGGCAGAGCCATCAATTGAGCGGCTTTTGCGCAAAACTTATGGCTGGATTTGCAATCATGGCACCTCAATTGGCCGGCCGGGTCTGGCGCGGTTTGGGCTGTGGTTTTTCAACTTTGTCGCCTGGCTAGGATGGGCCGCGCAGGAGGCGGCGCTCACGACCTGGGATGTGTTTTACCAAAGCGGTGGGCGGATGTTGCCGCTGGTCAGCGGTCATGTCTATGTTGAGCCAGAGACCCTCAACGCCATACGCGCCGCGCCGCATGTGCAGCATTTTTTCAGCGCCAGTGCCGCGATCCTCAGCCCATTTCTTTTGTTTCTCATGGCCCTGGCGCTCAGGCTGAAATTCCGCATGTCGGTCTGATGGGCGCTATTGGGCGGCGATTTGATCCTGGGCGTTTTCCACCTTCACCGCGGAAAATTTAAACTCTGGAATTTTGCCAAAGGGGTCCACTGCGGAATTGGTCAGTAGATTGGCCGCCGCCTCCACAAAGGCGAAAGGCAAAAAGACCATATCCGGCGCAATGGCGCGATCCTCACGGGCCATAATTTCTATGCTGCCGCGTTTGGTGGTCAAGCGGACCAAGCCACCCGGTGCCACGCCGAGTTTGCGCAGGGTGGAGGGATGTAGCGAACAATTGGCCTCTGGTTCCACCGTATCCAGCACCTTCGAGCGCCGGGTCATGGAACCGGTATGCCAATGTTCGAGCTGCCGGCCCGTGGTGAGGATCATCGGATAATCCGCATCTGGCACATCATCGGGGGCAATCAAATCTGCCGGGGTAAAGCGCGCCCGCCCATCCAACCGCGGGAAACCATCACCAAAGACGATGGGCTGACCCGGATCTGTGGGTGAGAGCGATGGGTAGGTCACCGCATTCTCATTTTCGAGACGTTCCCAGCTGATATTGTCAAATGATTTCATCGTCAGCTTCATCTCAGCAAAAACCTCACTGGGATGGGTGTAGCTCCAGCCCAGCCCAAGCCGTTTGGCCAGTTCCACTTCGATCCACCAATCCGCGCGTGCCTCGCCCGGTGGCGAGACTGCTGGTCGGCCCAATTGCACCTGCCGGTTGGTATTGGTGACCGTACCGCTCTTCTCCGCAAAGGCGGCGGCGGGCAGGATTACATCGGCATAATTGGCCGTTTCGGTGATAAAGATATCTTGAACCACCAGATGCTCCAGCTTGGCCAGAGCATCCCGCGCATGGGCCACATCAGGATCAGACATGGCGGGATTCTCGCCCAGTACATACATGCCGCGAATATCGCCCGTGTGCACAGCATCCATGATTTCGGTAACGGTGAGACCTTTGTTGGGGTCCAGCGGTTCATTTACGCCGCCATCGCGGGCCCAGATCGTCGCAAATTTGGAACGGACATCATCGCTGACCACGGTTTGCATATCGGGCAGGAACATCGGGATGAGACCTGCGTCAGAAGCACCCTGCACATTGTTTTGCCCGCGCAGGGGATGCAGCCCCGTACCCGGCCGGCCCACATGCCCGGTCATGAGCGCCAAGCTGATCAGGCAGCGCGAATTGTCCGTGCCATGAATATGCTGCGACACACCCATACCCCAGAAAATCATCCCTGCCTTACCGCCGGCAAATATCCGCGCCACATCGCGCAGGGTTTCAGCATCAATACCGCAGATATCGGCCATTTTTTCCGGGCTGAAGCCTTTGAGATGGGCGCGCTCTGCGTCCCAGTTTTCTGTATAGGCGTCGATATAGTGTTGATCATAGAGCCCTTCCTCAACGATCACATGCATGATGGCGTTGAGCATGCTGACATCCGCCCCGGGTCGAAATTGCAGCATATGGCTGGCAAAGCGTTTGAGCGCCTGGCCGCGCGGGTCCATGACAATCAGCTTTCCGCCGCGCTTGGTGAATTGCTTAAAATAGGTCGCCGCAACGGGATGATTTTCGATCGGATTTGCGCCGATGACAATCGCCACATCGGCGTTTTCAATCTCGTTAAAGGTCGCGGTGACCGCGCCAGAGCCAACGTTTTCCATCAAGGCAGCGACGCTAGAGGCGTGGCACAGGCGGGTGCAGTGATCCACATTGTTGTGCCCAAAGCCTTGTCGAATGAGCTTTTGGAAAAGATAGGCTTCCTCATTGGTGCATTTTGCCGAACCAAAGCCAGCGACAGAGGTGCCGCCGTGAGATTGCTTGAGTTTGGCCAGACCACCCGCGGCAAGATCTAATGCCTCTTCCCAGCTCGCTTCGCGGAAGACATCGCCCCAATTGCCCGGATCTACGTTGAGACCCTTGGCCGGTGCATTCTCCCTGCGAATGAGCGGTTTGGTCAGGCGATGATCGTGGTGAATATAGTCAAATCCGAACCGGCCTTTGACGCAGAGGCGTCCTTCATTTGCCGGGCCATTGATCCCTTCGACATATTTTACGCGATCGCCTTTGATCTTGAGGCTGACCTGACAGCCCACACCGCAGAAGGGGCAGATACTCTCGACTTCATGATCAAAATCTTTGCTGTCTCCGATCTGGTTTTCATCGGTGACTGTGGCCGGCAAGAGTGCGCCTGTGGGGCAGGCCTGTACGCATTCTCCGCAGGCCACGCAGCTGCTTTCACCCATGGGGTCTGCCATATCAAAGGTCGGATAGGCATCATGCCCCCGGCCCGACATGCCGATAACGTCATTGACCTGAATTTCGCGGCAGGCGCGCACGCATAGGCCGCATTGAATACAGGCGTCGAGATTGACTGACATCGCCACATGGCTGTCGTCCAGCAAGGGAATGCGCCCGTCTTCGAGTTTTGGAAAGCGGCTTTCGAGGACGCCTTGCTCCGCAGCCATCTCCCAAAGGTGGCTGGATTTGTCATGGGCGACTTCCGGTTTTGGCTGATCTGCAACCAGCATTTCCATAACCATGCGGCGAGCCTGTTTGGCACGGTCTGAACGGGTGTGCACGACCATGCCTTCGGCGACAGGTCGTATGCAGGAGGCCACCAGTGTCCGCTCGCCTTCCACCTCTACCATACAGGCGCGGCAGTTGCCGTCGGAGCGGTATCCCGGCTCGTCGCGGTGACACAGATGCGGAATGATAAAGCCCTGGCCTTTGGTGACGTCCCATATCGTTTGTCCTGCAGGGGCTGAAACCTCTGCGCCATCAAGGGTAAATGTGACTGTCTTTGACATCGAACGTCTCCTGCGAATCTCTCTCTTGTTAGACCAGTTTTTTGCTAAGAATAGGTGCCATACGCGACAGGCATAGCCAAATTTGCGCCAGGGCAGGTTTCCGATGCACATCATTGTAAGCTGATTGGCAAAACCGGCAAAGCGGGCTAACTCAGGGACATGAGCGAATGTGAAATTATATTGATCCGCCATGGACAAGCCAATACCGGTGCCAAAGATGAGGAAAGCTATGACAAGCTTTCGCCCATGGGGCATCAACAATCTGCTTGGCTGGGCGATTATCTACGCGCGCAGGGAACTGAATTTGATCGGGTGGTTTGTGGCAATCTTCGTCGGCATCAGGAGACCGTGGCGGGGTTAGGCCTATCGCAGAGCATTGAGATTGATCACCGGGTGAATGAGCTGCGCTATTTTGACTTGGCCCAGGAATATCAGGCGCAAACGCGCAAACCTTTACCCAGCTCAGCGGAAGAATTTGCCCAGCATGTGCCTCAGCTTTTCACCGCCTGGCATGCGGGCCGGTTGGACAATGCCCATGAAAGCTACCGCAGTTTTGCAGACCGCTTCGGTCAAGTGATGTCGGAGCTCACAGAGCTTGGTGGCCGCAGTTTGGTGGTCACCTCGGGCGGTGTGATTGGCATGGCGATTGCCCGGCATCTATCTCTGGGGCCGGAGGGATTTGCCCAGGTGATGTTGCCTATTCATAATTCTTCGATACATCGGTTTTCAATTGCACAAGGCGTGACGCAAATGGCAAGCTATAATGGCACACCGCATTTAGATGCCTCCGACCGCCGCCATGCGCGGACTGTAATTTAATAAACGAATTAGGACAGATTGTGCTCAAATTTTTCGCCACCAAAGGCACCATTTCCGTCGCAGTTGCGCTTGTGTTGGAGGAAGTGGGGGCCGATTATGAGCTTTGTTTGATTGATTTTGCCGCTGAAGATCAGCGCAGTCAGGCCTATCTGGAGATCAACCCGAAGGGCCGCGTTCCGGCTTTGGTCACAGAGGGCGGCATTTTGACCGAGACCGCGGCGATCTTGGAATATATAGCCCCGCATATGCTGCCAAAGGACGCGTTTGCCTGCGCCCAGCATCGGGAGATATCCTATTATCTCGCAGCCACCATGCATATCAATCATGCGCATACATTGCGTGGTTATCGCTGGGCTGATCTGCAAACCTCTCATGAGGATATGAGAGCAAAAGTTCCGCAGACCATGGCGGCCAGCTGTGCTTATGTGGAAGATGTCATCGTCGGGCCGTATATATTCGGGGCTGAGTTCACCCCGGCAGACGCCCATCTTTTTGCCATAACGCAATGGCTGGTTGGCGATGGGGTGGAGATCCAAAATTACCCCAAGTTGGCACAGCTGCAACGCTCCATCGCCGCGCGCCCCTCGGTTGCGACGATCGCTGAGAAAGGTCTGTTATGACCCATATTTGGATTCGTGCCGAAGAGCGCCCAAATGAGCGGCGCGTTGCCGTGACCCCGAGCGGCGCGACTGAACTTATTCAGGCCGGGTTTCGGGTAACCTTGGAAGAAGATCCGACCCGCGCCATTCCACTTGCTGATTACCCGGCGTGCAGCTTGGCCGCGACGGGATCTTGGCCCAACGCTCCCAAAGATGCAATTATCCTTGGTTTGAAAGAGCTGCCGGAAGACGATAGCCCGCTGGTGCATCGCCACATTATGTTTGGTCATGCCTACAAAGGCCAGCCGGACGGCGCGCGCTTGCTCAAGCGGTTTGAGCGCGGCGGCGGGCGGCTCTATGATCTGGAGTATCTCACCGATGACACCGGCCGCCGGGTCGCGGCCTTTGGCTATTGGGCTGGATATGCCGGGGCGGCCGTTGCGCTCAAATGTTGGTCGGCGGCGCGCAGCGGTGCGCTTTGCGCCCCTTTGACGGGCTTTGTCTCTGCGGGGGGCTTGCAAGAACATATTGGCTCAGATCTTGGCACGGATGCGCGTCCCAAGGTGATCATTATCGGTGCGCTGGGCCGGGTGGGCAGCGGAGCGCGTGATTTTTGCCACGCCATGGGCTCTGAGGTGACCTGCTGGGATATGGCGCAAACCGCAAAGGGAGGGCCATTCCCTGAAATTTTAGCCCATGACATTTTCCTCAATTGTATTCTTGCCAATGCTTCAACTCCGGTTTTTGTGCCAGCCTCTGCCGCGGGCGCCCCGCGCGCACTTCGGGTGATTGGCGATATCGCATGCGACCCGAGCAGTACCTTTTCTCCCGTCAAAGTTTATGACTGCACCACAAGCTGGGAGCAACCCGCCCTGCGTGTTCACGAAAATCCGATTTTGGACGTGACGGCGATTGATAATTTGCCGTCCCTCTTACCGCGCGAAAGTTCTGAAGATTTTGCCGCTCAGCTTTTGCCAAGCCTCCTGGGGTTGTACGATTTGGCGCAGGGTGTTTGGGGCAAAGCGGGGGCGTGTTTTGACGAGCATATATCAAAGTTGGGCACAGGCACGGCCTCTTAAAGCCTTCAGCTCTTGCCGAAAATTTTGAAATAGAGCCTTTCAGGCAGGAAACGACCGCCGCGAAACACCCAAGAAAACAGACGCGGGAAGCTATATTGAAAACGTGTAGTTTCCATGTGGCGCAGCATATGGTCGGCAGCTTGCTCTGGCGATATGATGAAGGGCATCGGAAAAGTATTTTTGTCGGTCAGGCGGGTTTTGATAAAGCCGGGATTGGCCAGTTGGACCTTGATCCCTGTGCGGTGCAGATCCGCGCGCAGGCTTTGCGCCAAGGCCATAATTCCTGCTTTTGACGGACCGTATCCAATCGCACCGGGTAGACCACAAAACCCTGAAAGCGAGCCGGTCAGCACAATATGCCCGGCATCACGCGCCAGAAACGCTTCCATCACTTGATCCAGCACTCGGAACGCGCCTGTGAAATTGATATCGGCCATGGCAAGCGCCTGCGCGCCATTCCAGTTTTGCGCCGGCATAGGCCAATAGACCCCCGCTAAGAAAACCAACCCGTCCACATGACCCAGCCGTGCGCCGGCAGCTGCGACAGATGCGCTATCGGCCAGATCTAGAGCCAGAACCTCTGCCGGTCCGGGCAGAGCATCGGCCAAGGACTGCAAACGTTTTTCTGATCGGGCAGATAAAATGAGCTCTGCGCCGGCAGCACTCATTTTGTGAGCGAGCGCACGGCCAAGCCCTTCACTGGCACCGATCAGCCAGTAGCGTTTTGCAGCATAGTTCATCTTCGATCAGACCGCTGGCAGGGGCCGCATGGTGGCGACCAATTCTGCAACTTTGAAGCCAAATTTTCGAAACTGGCTGCGATTCATGATCGCGCCATTGTCCATAAGATACATCCAATCTGTGACCTTGAGCGCATGGCCACCGGCCTCTTCAGTGAGTTTGATTTCATAGGAGAGCATCACCGTTGCGCCCGATTGTTGCCCGTGGCCTACGCCGATTAAATCTGGCGCAGTGGCCTGAATTTGGCCATCCCCATTGAGTTTCAAAGTCCATTCGCGGTGCTGGATAGTGCCGCTGTCGTAGTGAAACTCTTCGGTCATGCGACCTTCGTTGCCCTGCCATTCTGCATGCATCTGCGCGACAAAGCGGGTGGTGACGCGGCCAAAGGGACCATAGATCACCCCTTCACAGAGCATCGGCCCTTTGAGAACCTCTCTGATGTCGAATACCGGCGTGCTGGCGACATAGTGCTGCGGGCGCTGGGCTCTGAAGCCGGTTGCATAGCGCAGGCTAAGCGCCAGAGCGAGTGCGGCCAAGATGATGAAAGTCATGGTCATATCTATTCATCCTGCAAAGGGGTTTTGATCAGCAAGCCGATCGCAACCAGTTTTAATATGAGCGGGCAAACTGCGTAGAGCACAGTCAGGCTCGATAGAGCTTGCGCGGTTTGTTCGGGGGCTGAGGCGTCAAATCCTGCCCAGTCTAGAATTGGGAACACAGCTATGGCGGCTGCGGCCAGGGTCAACTTGCTCATCAAAGACCACAGTCCAAAACCTTCCCCACCGTTCGGTGCGATGACGGCCATTCGCTGCGCGAAGGCGGCTGGTAGCAGAGTTAAATCAGCGCCGATGCTGGCACCTGAGGCAATGCAGATCAGTGCAAAAAAAGCCACATCGCCACCGCGCAAAAACGCCGCCAGGGCGAAGACGACGATGGCCAGGCCCATGGCGAAGATCAAGCTTCGGCGCGTGCCGAACCGCTGGGCAGCTTTGGCCCAAAGCGGGGCTGAGCCGGCGGCTGAGAGGAAGAAGACGAGCAGCAATCCGCCAGCCCAAGTGCCGGCTTGCAGCCGATGGGTGACAAAGAACAAAAACAGCGTTGAGGTCACGGCCACTGGCATTGCATTTACGAAGGCTAAGATCAACATGCGGCGTGCCAGTTGATCGCGCCAGATGAATGCGAAGTTGGATGGCGCACAGGGGGCCGTGCCGCCCCACTGATGCCGCATCATCCAAGAGGCCAAGAGCCCACAGGCGGCAAATGCAAGGGCAAAGCCAACCATAGGTGCGGCGGTCCAGATCATCAGCAGGGTGGGCGCTACGGCCGCCAAGCAAACACCAATGAGCCCGCCGGTTTCGCGCCAAGCCGCCAGTTGCATATGCCCGCCAGGCAGATGCGCGGCGGCCGAAATCCCTTGAGCATAGAAATTTATCGTCAGAAAGCTAAAAGCGCTGAATAATCCGGTCATTGAGAGGGCGAACCACAGCAAAGGCGCGGTCCGCGGCGGGACGGCGAACAACACGATTAAAGATCCAATCAGAATAAAAACTGAAAAACCTACCCAAAACCTGCGGTCGCGGCCCAGCCGTTCAGAAATCCAACCAAACAGGGGATCTTGCACCGCATCCAGCAGGCGCAACCAAAACAACACCGCCGCGATGGCTGTCAATCCCGTACCATAGTTTTGCGCATAGAAACTGGGTGCGAAAATATAGATCGGAATGCCAGCGGCGGCCAAAAAACCCGAAAAAACCGCAAAGGCAGGCAGAGCCGGCTGAGAGGCGCTTGCGGTCATCGGCTTATATCGCTTTGTGGAACCTCTGGGCAGGAGCGAAATCGCGCCTTGCGCAACCATAGCTTGACCGCCTGCCAGTGGATCAAAGCCAAAACCCTGCGAGAGCCGAGCGGTCGCCGCAGAAACCCACCGAGGATTGAGACATTGGACAGGGGCTGGCGTGGTCCGACCAGGGTTGCAATAAGACCTCCACCAGCCCGCAGGTATTCAATTGAAATTCCGATGCGCTGCGCGCTGATGTCAAATTGGAACCTGTAATCTCCCTCCACGGGCTGAAACGGAGAGACATGAAAGATTTTTTGCGCACGCAACCTGTCTTTGGCCGTGATGGGAGACAGATCATCTTTATAGCATAGGTAGCTGTGCCTTTGGCCGAAAGTGTTGCTGACCTCGGCAATCACCACCCGCAGTTTGTCATGCGTATCCAAGCAGAGCCAGAAGCTCACTGGATTAAATACATGACCGAGCAACCTTGGTTGCGCCAAAAGTAAAATCTGCTCTTGGCCCGGTAGATTTCGCGCCGTTAAAACATCGCGCGCCCAGGCCAAGCCGCGCCCGTCTTTGGGGGTGCCGCCATGATCGCTGTCACACAGGCTCATCAGATTGAACCGATTGCGCGAAAAAAGTCTCGGCAGGTGAATGTCTGCGGCCAAATCAATCAGCACATAATCTATGGCATAACGAAAGGCATTGGAAACTGGCCCTTTGCGCCCGTGATAGGTATGCGCTTTGATATGGTCGAGGCAGGTCATTCGGCGGCAGCCAGAATTGTGGAATTTTGCGCCATCAACCTACGGGCCGCTTCTATGCCCGTGGCCAGCCCATCTTCGTGAAAGCCATTGCGCATCCAAGCGCCGCAAAACCAGGTGTGATTTGCGCCATTGATATCGCTGATAAGCTGTTGCGCCTTCAAAGCTGCCGTGTTGAAGACCGGATGATGAAAAGTGTATTGATCATAAATCAAGGCGGGATCAATATCGCGCTGGGTGTTCAAGGTGACAAAGCAGGGGTCATCTTTTGGCAGGCTTTGCAAACGGTTGATCCAGTAGGTCAGATCAATGCGGTCTGATTGCCGGTCTTTATCTTCCGTATAAACCCATGACGCCCAAGCGGCCTGGCGTTTGGGCATGATGGAGCTGTCTCCATGAAGCACCATCTCATTGGGCTGATATTTCACTGCGGCCAGCGCCTGATGTTCGAGATTGTTCGCATCGCTGAGCATGCCGAGAGTGATGTCCGAATGTGTGGCGAAAATCACCTCGTCGAAGGCTTCAACGCTGCCATCGGTCATTTGCAACTCAACACCCAAAGGGTTGCGCCGGACTTGAGCCACAGGGCTCGATAGGCGAATTTCAACATTGGCCCGCGTCAAGGCGCTTTGAAGGCGGCTCACATATTCGCGCGAGCCGCCGCGCACCGTGCGCCATTGATGTTGACCACCAGCGCCGAGAAGGGCGTGGTTTTTCATGAAACTAATCATTGCCTGCGCCGGAAAATCAAGGATTTGCGTGATGGGCGTGGACCAAATTGCGCCGGTGAATGGGGTAAGGTAATAATCACAAAACCAATCGCCAAGCTGCCATTCATTGACCAATTCACCGATGGTAATCGTGGAATCAATCAATTCGCTATTGGCGCGTTTGTTGAATTTTAAGATGTCCCGAATCATGCCATAGAATTTTGGCCGAATGATGTTTCGTGGCTGGGCAAACACGGCTTTAGGAGCCAGGAGCCCATATTCCAACCATCCGCCGTTAATGGACGCGCCGAAGCTCATATCTGAGTCCATCACGGGAACGTCCAGCTCTGCAAACAGGCGAACTAAATGTGGGTAATTCACATCATTGAACACCAAAAACCCCGTATCCACCGGCAAATCGGCGTTTTTACCGGCCATTACGGTCCGCGCGTGGCCGCCGAGCCTTGGGGCGGCCTCAAACAAGACCGCCTGATGCTGCTCTCGCAATTGATAGGCTGCCCCCATTCCTGAAATGCCACCACCAATTACCGCAATGCGTTTAGCGCCCACAGGGGCATTCTCAAATGGCATAAGCACGTCCTTTATTATTGCATGAAACTTTTTACGCGGAATGCGTGGTTTTGGATTACTTTTAAAACAGCCAAGTTTTCTGTGATCCAATTGGTTTGATACTGCGTAACTACAACATGAGAATGAATTTGGACATAGCGCAAGAAACGGGTGCATCTGGTCGCTCGTTGGCCTATGCTGTGCTTAATTCAAATGTATCTGACGATCAAAGGGCATACTTTCGCGCCGTGAAACAAACCATCCCGAAAAATATATGGGTTGATCATCTGAAGCGTATTCAGACAGACCAAGACCAGCAGGCCTTTGCTGAACTCTTCGGACATTTTGCGCCGCGAGTTAAAGCATTTTTGATGAAGTCAGGTGCAGCGCCGGGCATGGCAGAAGATTGCACCCAAGAGGTTATGGCCACCCTCTGGCATAAAGCACATCTCTTTGACCCCAGCCGAGCAAGTGTCTCCACTTGGATCTTCACCATAGCACGAAACAAAAACATCGATGCTTTGCGCAAGCAACGGCGCCCCGAGCCAGAGGAGCTGACCTGGGGTCCTGAAGCGGAGCCGGAAGCCTCTGATATTATAGTGATGCAACAAGAATCAGAGCAGTTGAGCCAAGCCATGAAAGCCTTGCCTGGCCAGCAGCGAGAATTGATCGAGAAAGCCTATTTTGGCGACCTCAGTCATGGACAAATTGCGGCTGAAACCGGCCTGCCCCTTGGCACAATCAAATCGCGCCTTAGATTGGCGTTATCGAAACTCCGCCAGACGATGAAATGAACACAATGAACAAGATCACCCATCACCTTTCAGATCAACTTTTGATCGGCTATTCCGCAGGCACTCTGCCGGAGGCATTTAACCTGGTTGTCGCCACGCATCTGTCGATGTGTGATGAATGCCGCGCCGCTGCGCAGAGTTTTGATTCTATTGGCGGCGCTCTTTTGCACGACCAACCCACTGAAGATTTGGGCGATGCGGCCTTGGCCAACACGATGGCTTTGATTGCCAAAGGGCCAAAAATCGCGGCAGCTGCGCCGACTGGTAATGATGTACCAGATCCCTTGAGCGCCTATATTGGCGGTGGCTTGAGTGATGTAAAATGGAGACCCATCGGTCTGGGTGTGCGGCAGGCTGTGTTAAAAACCTCTCGCGCCGCGACCGCGCGTTTACTCTACATTCCCGCCGGTGCGGCTGTGCCGGATCATGGGCACCGCGGCACGGAACTGACGCTCGTGCTGCAAGGGGCGTTTCGCGATGAAACTGCGCGCTTTGCGGCGGGTGACGTTGAAGTCGCGGACGAGGATTTGCAACACAAGCCCGTAGCGGAGATTGGGCACGATTGTATCTGTCTTGCCGCCACCAACGCTCCGCTGCGGTTTAGCGCTTGGATCCCACGGGTGGCGCAATCTATGTTCGGGCTATAGTTTCGGCAGAGGCGCAACCGGATTAATCGCTTCAATTTCTTCAAAATCGAAATTGTCCAATTTATGCGCGCGCTTCCCGGCGCGTTCTGCAGCTGTGCTGATGCCTTCAATGTCTTTGCGCGCTTGGTTGAAATGGGTGTTGAGCTTGTCTACCCGATCCACCACAAGCTCGACATCCCGATGCAATTGCCGCAGAGCGGTGCGAATGGCACCGGCCTGTTCGCGCATCCGTGCATCTTTGAGGATTGCGCGCATTGTGTTTAATGTGGCCATACAGGTGGTGGGGGATACAATCCACACGCGCGCTTCAAAGCCTTCGCGGATCAACTCGGGAAAATTTGAGTGTAATTCGGCATAGACCGCCTCAGAGGGCAAAAACATGATCGCCCCATCAGCGGTTGTCCCCTCTAGGATATATTTCTCTGAAATGGCCTTGATATGGGCTTTCACAGAGGTCCTCATAAATTTGACGGCGTCTTTTGTGTCCAGTTTGGTCGTGGCGTTGCGCAGGGCCTCATACGCCTCCAGCGGGAATTTGCTGTCTATGACGATTGGGCCGGGTGGATTGGGCAGGTGGATCAAGCAATCGGCACGCTTGCCATTGGATAGGGTGGCTTGCCAAGCATAGGCATCCGACGGCAGCGCTTTGCTGACGATCTCTTGCAGTTGGATTTCGCCAAAAGCGCCACGTGTCTGCTTATTGGCCAAAATATCTTGTAGGCTGAGTACGTCGCCAGAGAGTTTTTGGATAGTGTCTTGAGCCTTATCGATTGTGACCAAACGCTGTTGTAATTCGCCCAATGAATTGGCGGTGGTCTTGGCATTTGTGGTCAGGTTGAGCGTCATTTGCTCCTGAACCGCAGCCAATCGAGCCTCCATCAACTTAAGCATATTGTTTTGTTGCGCGGCTTGCGCCTCTGAAACTTGGGTCAGGCCACCGGCCAATTGTTGCTGCCCGTCGCCGATGGTCTGCACTCTTTGGTTGAGATACTCCATTTGATTTGTCAAAGGCGCTGTGGCCTGTGCCGCGCGCCCCGCTGCGCGGGCCACCATCAATAGTAAAACCATCACCACAAGGGCAAAACCGCCAGCGGCCGCCATCAAGATCAAAGTTATTTCAGGGGTGATTATCATGTGCGTCCAAACAGTTTTTCAATATCGCTCATCGCCAAACTGACATAGGTCGGGCGACCGTGGTTGCATTGGCCTGAGTGCGGGGTGGCTTCCATTTCGCGCAACAGCGCATTCATCTCATCGGCTTGCATCCGCCGGCCTGTGCGTACCGAGCCATGACAGGCCACGCGGCTCAGTATCGCATCCAGCTGCGCTTGTAAGCTTTGCTGCGTGCCCCCGTCCGACAGCTCATCGACAATATCCAAAACCAACCGCTGCACATCCACATGGCCCAAAAGGGTAGGTACGGATTGCACGGCAACGGCGCCTTGGCCGAAGGGTTCGATGCTTAGACCCATTTGTGACAAGGTCGCGTTTTGCTCCATCAATAGGGCCATATCTCCCTCGGACAGGCTGATGACTTCTGGAATCAATAGCGCTTGTGCGCCTACGCCGGTGTTTGCCATCTGGGCTTTGAGTTTTTCATAGAGCAAACGCTCATGGGCGGCATGAGCATCCACGATGACCAAACCGTCTTCGGTCTGTGACAGGATGTAGTTCTCATGCAACTGCGCCCGCGCCGCGCCCAAGGGACGATGCTGGGCCTCAACCTGCGGTAGGTCTTCAACCCGTGCCGAAGGTTGGGGTTCAAACATGGTGGCGGTCTCAGCCAGACCGGAGTATCCTGGTGCATTGCGCGGGCGATCCATTTGATAGACCCGTGGCTGGCCCGTTGGTTCAGGTGTAAAGGCACCGAGAGCTGCACTGGATACGGTTGTAGAGGCGCGGTGCCCCGCCTCGGCCAGCGCATGGCGCAGACCTGAAACGATGAGGCCACGGACCATGGCCGGCTCGCGAAACCGCACTTCTGATTTCGCGGGATGGACATTTACATCGACAAGCGTCGGGTCGCATTCCACGAATAACGCCACCGCCGGGTGACGGTCGCGCGACAGAAAATCTGCATAGGCTCCGCGCAATGCGCCGAGCAGCAATTTGTCCCGCACGGGGCGACCATTGACGAAGGGATACTGTGCCACGGCGGCTCCGCGCGAATAGGTCGGAAGGCCTGCAAAACCTGTAAGGTTCACCCCCTCGCGTTCCGCATCCACGGCAATTGCGTTGTCAACAAAATCGCGGCCCATGATCTGCCCCAAGCGGCCTCGGAGCGCGGAAAACATATCGCCCTGCTCTGCTTGAACTTGGAAGACCATCCGGTCAGTGACGGTGTCGCGTAGCGAGAATGCAATCGCCGGCTCTGCCATGGCCAATCGCTTGACCACATCGGCAATAGCCTGCGCCTCGGCGCGATCAGAGCGCAGAAATTTGAGGCGGGCTGGCGTGGCGTAAAACAGATCTCGCAGAGTTGCACGGGTGCCCGGCTGCATCGCAGCAGGGCGTACCGGGCTTAACTTGCCACCCATGACCTGTAATTCTGCGCCGGAGCCTGTCGCCGTGCGGCTTGTCAGCGTCAGCTTGCCCACCGCGCCCAAGGAGGGAAGAGCCTCGCCTCTGAAGCCAAAACTTTGGATATTGAGCAGATCAGAGCCGTCGATTTTGCTTGTGGCATGGCGTGACATGGCCAAAGCTAGATCTTCGGACGCAATACCACAGCCGTTGTCAGTTACCTGTATCAATCGCTTGCCACCGTCGGCATAGTCCACGTCGATGCGCGAGGCGCCGGCATCAATGGCGTTTTCCACCAATTCTTTGATGGCAGAGGCTGGGCGCTCTACAACTTCACCGGCTGCAATTTGATTGATTGCTGTTTCATTCAATTGCCGAATGATAGGTTGGCCTTGGCCTATATTGGGGTCAGGTTCGTGCATACTACAATCCATAGCATGCACGCATCCGATTCTGCTACTCTTCCTTGAGCCCTGTTGGCTGTCCCGCCACAACAAAATTCAAGGCCTCTGGCTGGAGCAACCGCGCAGCAACGCGATTGATTTCAGACAAAGTGACCGCTTTGATTCTTGCGTTACGGGTGTTGATGTAGTCCAGCCCTAAACCTTGGCGCTGCATGCCAACCAAGATCCGGGCAATCTGTGAGTTGCCATCGAACCGCAAGGGGTAAGCGCCGGTCAGATAGGTTTGGGCCGCCTGCAATTCTTCGGCGGTGACCCCGTCATGGGCCAGCTTACTCCATTCGTCACGAATGACCTCAATGGCCGCGCCAATTCGGTCATTGGCACTGGCGACCTGTCCCAACATCACATTGGCATGATCTTTGGTGAGCAGAACTGTCGAAATTCCGTAGGTGAGCCCACGCTTTTCGCGCACTTCCGCCGTTAGCCGGCTTTCAATGCCATTTCCGCCAAGAATGGTGTTAAGAATAAAGGCCGCAAAAAAGTCAGGATCTGCGCGATCAATGCCCCTATGTCCAAAAATTGCGACGGACTGAGGTGTGGTTATATCAACCAAGGTCAGACCGGCAGGGATGTCCAGCTCCAAAGGCGGCGATTCGAGGGCAGATCCTGCCGGCAAATCGCCGAGCAAATCGTCCAGTATGGGTCCAAGCTCTTCGGCTGTAATATCCCCAACAGCCGAGACTGAAACGGCATCCCGGACCAGAAGGTTTTGGTGCGCAGCCAGCAAATCTGCACGCGTGAGGGCCGTGATGGAGCTTTCTGTGCCTTGGTAAGAGGCTCCATAGGCGTGATCTCCGAAAGCCTGCTCTGCCCAAACGCGCTGCGCTGTGTCGGTTGGATCTTGTGCATTTGAGGCCAGAATTGAGAGCACCTGTTGGCGCACCCTTTCAACGGCCTCTGTATCAAAACGGGGCTTGATCAACGCGGTTTTCAAAAGCGCCAAGGCCTCGGCTCGGTTTTCTGTTAAAATGCGCACCGAGATTGACAGCGTGTCATCGCTCACATCAAAGCTGAAAGAGGCAGATAGCGCTTCTCTTGCCGATGCGAAGGCTTGCGAGTCCAAATCTGCCGCGCCCTCGTCTAACAGTCCGGTCATCATATATGCTGTGCCGCGCTTGTCTGGGGGATCAAGAGCCGCGCCGCCGGAAAACATAATATTCAAAGCGGTGAAAGGGATTGCGGGTTCTTCCAAAACCCAAGCAGAGAGACCGCCCGGGCTGGTGATAGTTTTGACAGACACATCAGCCTGCACCGCTCCGGCCCACAGCAGGGCTCCGAGGATGAAAATGCGCATCATTCTGTTTCCTCCCTTGGTCCCATCATCCATCCGGTCACAGAGGCTTTTTCATCAAACAGCCGCTCGGCAATCTCCATGACCTCTTTTGGGGTGACGCTTTGCAAGATCTGCGACCAGGCCTGCACATCTGCAACCGTTAGCCCTCGGGTTAGGGCCGCGCCGTAGCGCCGGGCAATGCCTGAGACATTATCCATGGCGTAAATCTCGCTGGCACGAAATTGGGATTTGATACGCTCAAAGCGCTCAATATCGATTCCATGGGTCAAAAAATTTGTAATCGTGGCATCTACGGCGTCTTCAATTTGCTGCAATGGCACCTCGGGTGCCGGCACGGCCACCAGACTAAAAGAGCTAGGGTCCAAGGCCGTCGGTGAATATTGGGCGCTGGTGTAAATTGCTTGGCGTGTGTCATATTGCAAGGCTTGACCCAGTACAGAGGTGGCGCCTGAGCCCCCTAAAAGCTCTGCGAGATAGACCAGTGCGGCGGCGGTACGTTGATCGCCACTGTTGCGCTTGGGTGCGAGATACGCGCGGGCGAAAAATGGTTGCGCGACCCGCTCGTCGCGAAACATCACGCGGCGGGCTGCCCGATGCGGCGGCTCTTGCCTGCGGGCGCGTGGTGTGACCGCCCGGTTGGCTGGCACGACGCCGTAGTATTGCTCCGCCAAGGTTTTAACCTCTTCAGGGGTTACATCACCCGCTACCACCAATATCGCATTATTGGGAGCGTAATGCTGTTTGTAAAACGCCATAGCGTCGTCGTAATTCAGGGTTTCCAGCTCATGCATCCAGCCGATGATGGGCACGCCATAGGGGTGGTTCAGGAACAAAGCTGCCTGCAAATGTTCGTTAAACAACGCACCGGGCGCACTTTCTGTGCGCTGGTTGCGCTCTTCAATCACCACATCGCGCTCAACGGTAATGTCGTCGGGGGAGAGCTGCAGCCCGGTCATACGATCTGCTTCCATCTGCATCATCAAATCTAAATGATCCGCAGCCACCCTTTGGAAGTAGCCGGTGTAATCAAAACTGGTGAAGGCATTGTGCGACCCGCCATGCGCTGCCACCGTATCGGCCAGCTCACCGGCCTCCAGGTTTGCAGTTTTCTTGAACATGAGATGCTCAAGAAAATGCGCGATCCCGGACTTTCCTGGTGGTTCATCGGCAGATCCAACTTTGTACCAGACCATATGCACAACCACCGGCGCGCGGTGGTCCTCAATCACCACGACTTGCATGCCATTGCCCAGCATGAAGTCTGTGGTTTTGCTTTGGGCCAGAGCCTCCACTGGTAGACAAAGACATAAAATGGCAATTAGCTTATTGAACATGATCCTTCCTTCGGAACGTATCTGCAGTCAATTGTCCATTTAGGTCCCGAGCGATCAAGGTCAAAATCCAGAAATCTAGTTGGATGGGTCAGGCCTTTTGGTGTCACTGGCGAAAAACATTAATCCGAAGAGACCGGCAAATATTGCGATATCGGCAACATTGAATGCGAAGGGATTGCGCAGCCCGCAGCATGTTATGTTGAGAAAATCTGCGACGCTGCCATATAAGACGCGATCGACCGCATTGCCTAAAGCGCCGCCAATCACCAGACCTGCGCTCATCAGGGCGATGGGCCGGGTTTCGCGGCGCATCCAATAGGCCACGACGCCGCAAATGCCGAGAGCTATGGCAATCAAGATCCAGCGCGTTGCGAGGCCGTTACTGGAAAATAGACCAAAGTTGATGCCGCTGTTCCAGGCCATGTGAAAGTGAATAAAGCCGGGCAAAACGCTAATTTCTCCGCGCTCAATCAAGTTCATATAAAATACCACTAGGTATTTTGTAATCTGATCCAGCGTAAAAATGCTCGCTGCGCTTATGAGTAAGAGTCTCTGCATATCAGTGCCTAAAATGTCTCATCCCAGTGAAGACCATGGCCAGACCCGCTGCATCTGCGGCGGCGATAACCTCGTCGTCGCGCATTGAGCCGCCCGGTTGGATCAGCGCCGTGGCGCCGGCTTCAAAGGCTGTGATTAACCCATCTGCGAAGGGAAAGAAAGCATCGGAAGCGACCACGGAGCCTTGTGTCAAAGGCGCCTCAAGCCCAAGAACCTCCGCCATATCCTGCGCTTTGCGTGCGGCGATGCGTGTGCTGTCGACCCGGCTCATTTGTCCGGCACCGATGCCAACAGTTGCACCGTCTTTGACATAAACTATGGCGTTGGATTTGACATGTTTCGCCACTTTCCAGGCAAAAAGTAGATCTTGCAATTCGAGCGCTGTTGGCGCGCGTTTGGTCACAACTTTTAAATCGCTTGGCAAAATTTGGCCCGTATCCTTGTCCTGCACCAGATAGCCGCCAGAGACCTGGCGGATGGTTTGACTGGCGGCAGTGACATCGGGCAAAGCGCCCATGGTTAATAAGCGCAGGTTCTTTTTCTGGGCAAAAATCTGTTTGGCCTCTTCGTCCGCATTGGGTGCAATCACAACTTCGGTGAAGATTTTACAAATTTCAGTGGCCGTTGGACCATCCAAAGTTTGGTTAAGCGCAATGATGCCGCCAAACGCACTGGTTTGATCGCATTGGAAGGCGGCTTGATAAGCTTCCACAAGGCTTTCAGCTTGGCTGACACCGCAGGGGTTGGCATGTTTAACGATCACACAAGCGGGACCATTTTTGGGGTCAAATTCGGCGACCAACTCCACTGCTGCATCGGTGTCATTGATATTATTGTAAGAGAGTTCTTTGCCCTGATGTTGCACCGCAGTGGCGACTCCGGGGCGGGCTTGCCCGTCGGTGTAAAAGGCTGCGGATTGATGGGGGTTTTCGCCGTAACGCAGCGTTTGCGCCAGTGTGCCCGCAGCCGCTTTGCGCCGGGGGGTGACATCCAAAGTCTTGGCGAGCCAATTTGAAACAGCGGTGTCATAGGCCGCCGTGCGGGCATAGGCATTGAGCGCGAGTTTTTGGCGAAATCCATACCCTGTTGCCCCATCATTCTCATCCAATTCTTGCAGCAGCGCGCCATAGTCTTCGGTATCGGTGACAACAGATACAAACCCATGATTTTTTGCAGCCGCCCGGATCATCGCAGGGCCGCCAATGTCGATATTTTCAATCGCCGTGTCATAATCTGCGCCTTTGGCAACGGTGGCCTCAAAAGGGTAAAGATTGACAACCAGAAGGTCGATCCCTGCGATCCCATGCTCTCGCATTGCAGCCAGATGCTCAGGATTGTCGCGCAGGGCCAATAGCCCGCCATGCACATTCGGATGCAGGGTTTTTACACGCCCATCCATCATTTCAGGGAACCCGGTCACATCGGCGACATCCGTCACAGGCAATCCCGCATCGCGCAAGGCTTTTGCAGAGCCGCCAGTTGAGAGCAGTTCCACCCCCCGATCTGCCAGCGCCTGCCCAAGCTCGAGCAGCCCAGTTTTGTCTGATACGGAGATTAACGCGCGTTTGAGGTCTACAAGCTGTGTCATTGGTTATCCTACGAATGTGCCACGCCCGACCGCCTGGCTTCTTAGGGGGCCTTTTGAGGGTTTTCGCTGGCTTTGGCCAGTGACCAACGGACGCGGGTGGTGATTTCTTTGACCACACCGGTCAAAACAATCTGCTTTGACGGGCGTGGGAATTGGCGGCCATCCTCAAAATAGACACTGTCATCCAAGGCCAATTCAGTGCCTGGCTGACAGCGAAAGACCCAAATTTCACCCGTAGTAAGAGTTAGGGAAATCGACGCTGAATCAGCGTCGAAATTTGGCGTCACCTCTGGGTGCAGATGAAAGCGAATAGAAAACCGCAGCGGCGCGTCTGATTTCTCCCGCGCCGCTTGCAAAATCTGCACGTCGCTCTCATCCGGAGCGTAAAGCTCATCCTCGCCCACAAGCCCCTTGCTGTCGACCGGCAGATCAAGCGTGCGCGCATGGATCAACCCGTGGCTTTGTTGATAGCCATTGTGGTTCATCTGTAACCTTACCCCATCCACGGCTCGGTTTTTTTTCAACATCACCAGGCTGGGTGTTTCGGCAAAGGGGCGGTCACCATTGCGTTTTGGCGGGCCAAAGCGGGAGGAAGACAGCCCGTCAATCGCCAATGTTGCATGGGAGGCGGTGGTGCGGCCGGCTTGGTGCCAATCCGTGCCAAAACGCAGGCCTGATCCGCAGTTTACGATGACGCGCGTGCGCCCGACGGAGAGTTCAAAGGCGCAGGTAGATGCATGGCTGGTAAGGCGCTCCTGGCCGAGAGGTGGGGCGGCGACATCGGCGATCACGGCCGTCGCACCGGATGAGATGCGGGCAAATCCCATCGCTGAATCCTCTAGAGTGCTGGCGCGGATTCCTGAGATGGCGAGAGCTTGATCCAAGACATATTCGCTGCCCTGGCCCCCCCCGTGAAAACGCGCCAAAGTGCCGTCACCATGGCGCAGTGCGCGTAGCACCGGCGCGATCCGTGCCAGGCAGCTCATCAGCGCCTCTGGAACGGGCGCACGCGTCAATTCGAGTGATTGT
>Ga0208965_1000149_pt1 | contig 33399 bp, 22 predicted proteins | sample AOAMet1_07_M0_10_2_FD_188230 | JGI IMG/M metagenome (GOLD analysis project Ga0208965, IMG submission 188230) | Ammonia-oxidizing marine microbial communities from Monterey Bay, California, USA - CAN11_07_M0_10 (SPAdes) | ecosystem: Environmental > Aquatic > Marine > Intertidal zone | place...
CCCGTTCTGGATGTTGTCGTCGCAAGTAGAACAAGCAACGCAAGATCCGCCGCAGTCAACTCCCGTCTCGTCCCCGTTCTGGATGTTGTCGTCGCAAGTGGGATTGGGTCCGTTATCAATGGAAACACAGAAGTTGCCCGAAGAACTGCTACTGAAGGAAGCACCCGAAGCCAATTCGTTTCCATATTGATCTGTCACGACATAAGATCCTTGACCATAATTGCAGCACAATCCATCACCATACGAGTCAAAAACCGTCACGGTATAACAACCCTCAGGCAAGCATTCAGTGATCTCCAATGTGGACATCTGAGGCTGAGAACCATAGGTTCCTCCAGATGCCACAGTCTGCCCGCCTCCGGTGATTTGCCAGGAAGTTTCTGATGGGTAATTGTCAAAGTTCAAAGTCATTGTAACATCGACACCGTCACAAACACAGGGCTCACAATTCGACCCTCCGCAATCCACGCCTTCCTCGTCGCCATTTTGGATGTTATCATCGCAAGTTGGAGCAACCACTTCACCACAAGCAGATGAATTCAGTAAGCTCGATCGGTAACCTCCACTTTCAAACAAGGCACGCATTCGGTTTCGTTGCCCTACCGTAAACAAATTCATGCAAGCGTCGTCGGAGTAATCCATGTAGTTTTGGACCATATCCACTGAACCGCATGCAGAACTTCCTACATCGCAACCATAATTCGCTGAATTTGAAGTGGGTGTATCGGAAACGAAATCGTCTACGCTGCAACTTCCATCGCCCCATATGTGACGCAAGTTTAGCCAGTGACCAACCTCGTGTGTTGCCGTCCGTCCCAAATCAAAGGGCGCAGAAGCTGTGCCAATGGTTCCGAAGTATTGGTAGTCGATGACAATGCCATCAGTGGTTGCTGATCCACCAGGAAACTGAGCATAACCCAAGATTCCACCGCTAATGTCGCACACCCAAATATTCAAGTAATCCGAAGCGGGCCAAGCATCAACTCCACCTGAACTTGAAAACTTCATTTGATCATTCGTGCCGAAAGCACTCACAGATGTTGAAGTTCGGACGATACCAGACGTTGAATTGCCCTGAGGATCAGATGTTGCCATGCAAAACTCAATTTCAGAGTCACTCGCTTGGGTCCACGTATCATCAGCATCCAGGTTTGTCCTCCTAAAATCTTCATTCAAAACGTTGATCTGTGATAGCACCTGCGCATCTGAGATATTCTCTGTCGAATTGTTGTAGAGGACATGCACAACAACAGGGATGTTTACCACCCCGTTGACTTCGCGCACACCCGAATTTTCAATGTTGAGCAGATGCGTCTCGATCTGTTCCATTTTAATCGCCCGCTTGGGATCTTCTTCCAATTGCAATTCCAACACATCCATGGAGCCACAGTTGCGCTGAGCCATTGCTGATATGGACACAGCCATCGAAATGAGAATTAGAAACTGCCTTGTAACCGTTGTGTTCATGGCCTATTGGTTTTGGTTTTTGTTACAATTTCCAATGTCTTGAAAATTATTTGCATTAAAAAAATAAAACAAAATAAATTTTCAACATCCATAGAAAGCGCTTTGTAGACGAATGCCATTTCCACGTATTTTTGACTATGAATTGGAGCCATTTCCCTCGCATATCTCTCATCTGTTTTGTTGCCTTTTGGACTCAGTCTCACGCCCAACTCGTCGTTTCAGAAGCTAGTGCAACGGACGGATGGACCACCAATGAGGGTTCCACCTCAGATTGGATTGAACTGCGCAACGACGGGTTGACATCGGTGAATTTGCAGGGGCACCGAATCAATGATGAGTTTGATTTTGAGAGCGCATGGGAGCTACCTGCAATTGATATGGGACCGGGAGAGCGTTTGCTTATCCTTGCTTCTGGGGAAGACAAGGCTTACGTTCCAGAGAATTGGCAACTTCCCGCGCTAGAATCGGACGAATGGCATTACCTCGTGCCTACCGGCAATCCAACTGCCAACTGGAAAGCACCTGGATTTGATGACAGCGCCTGGAATACAGGTCCTGGGGGGTTTGGATATGCAGACGGAGACGACGCTACGGTCATTGATGCCGATGTGATTTTCCTAAGACGCACCTTCACCATTGACGACCCATTCGACTGGGGTTATCTGTCCAGTGCCATCGATTATGATGACGGATACATTGCTTACATCAATGGAATTGAGATCGCACGCTCATCGAGTATGGCTGGGGTGATGGGCAATTTCAATGACTTTGCTACCACCTGGGTGGAAGCCAATTTGTACCAAGGAAACGCACCCGAACAAAACATCTGGAATGCCAGTCAGTTCGAGTCCTGGTTGGTGGAAGGAGACAATGTCTTTGCCGTGCAAGTGCACAACAGCGGCAACGAATCAAGCGACTTATCCATCCGACCATTCTTAGGGCTTACCCGAAAAGACGGCATGAACACAACTTGGCCCGGACCACCCAATTGGTGGCCGGAATATGATGCGTTGATGCACACCTCTTTTCAACTCAGCCCCGGCGAATCAGTCGTATGGTTCGATGCAGAAGGCGATGTACAAGACGCCTTGCCACTGCACCCAGATTTGGTTTTTGGGCTTTCCGTTGGACGACCAGAAGGAAACCAATCGGATTGGTGCATTTTTGAATCTCCCACTCCGGGCGAAGGAAACGACGATGCCATTTGTTATGATGGCTTCGAAGAAGAAGTCAATGCAACGCTGCCTTCTGGCTGGTACGATTCACCGTTCGTCGTTGACGTTGACAATGCCAATTCAAATCAAATCGTTCGGTACACGACAAATGGCGACTACCCGACCAGCAGCGACCCGGTTTTTCCTCAGGAAGGATTGGAGTTTGAGGCCTCCACTGTTCTCAGCTTGCGCTCATGGGATGTCGAGGGGAACTCTATCCCAAGTGAAGTCAGCGATTTCACGTACATCATTGACGAATTCACACCTCAAGTGCCAACCTTCTCCATCATTACAGATGAAGATCATTTGTGGGATTGGAACACGGGCATCTATGTCTCCGGACCAAATGCAGGTCCCGACTATCCTTATTTCGGAGCGAATTTCTGGGAACCGTGGTCTCGTTTTTCAAGGCTCGAGTACTTTGATGAAAATGGAACCTCACTTTTGCAGGAGCAATTGGACTTGGAAATCCATGGAGGCTGGTCCCGTGGAGAGCCGCAGCGGTCATTTCGTTTGGACTTTCGCGGAGAGTACACGGGAGACTTTGACTACCCGATTTTTGATGACACTCCAGAAATCACCTCCTTCAATAATTTGAATCTGCGCAATGGTGGTCAACATAGCTGGGCGACGAAGCTGCAAGACGCCATGTATTCACGCATGGCTCGTCAAACTCATATTTTAGCGAGCAACTGGCGCCCTGCGTTGCTCTACTTGAATGGTGAATTCTGGGGGTTGTACGGAGTGAGGCAAAAAACCGATGAACATTTCATCGCAAACGAATTCCTGGTTGACAAAGACAATGTGGATCTCCTCTCGCCCACTGCTGTGCTCAATGGATCTGACCAAGACTTTTTGGCTGGCTCAAACGCATTGCTCGCTGCTTCTCCTTTTAGCACGAGCTTTTTCAATGCCTTCGAGCAACACTTCGATCTGGAGAATTACATCGATTATTTCGTCTTCGAGACATACGCTCAAAATACGGATTGGCTTGGTTTGGCTTGGGGATTGAACAACATCAAAACCTTTCGGGCTGCACCCGACCAACCTTGGAGGTATCTTATGTACGACACGGATGCGGGGTTTGGCTTTTTTGGAGCAAATGTCAATGACAATTTCATCGATTGGGCACGAAACCCCGGCTCTCCCTCTGTGCACAGCAATTTATTTGACAAAGTCCTGCTAAACAACACGTTCAGGCTTCGTTTCATCAACCGCTATGCCGATTTAATCAATACCATGTTTCAACCGGACCACTTCAACCAAGAAGTTGCAGAAATGGTGAACATGATGAGTGGGTCGATGGCTCCGCACATTGATCGTTGGAACTCACCAGCAAGTTATGGCGACTGGCTAGGTGCCATCAACAACCTGACGGATCACAACAGCAATCGCGTCAACACCGCTCGAAATCACTTGAAGAATAGCTTTGGATTGCCATCCGATTTTGAATGCACATTGGACGTGTTTCCACCTCCAGCAGGTGTGGTAAGAGTGAACACCATCACGCCCGGTCCACTGCCTTGGTCAGGGGTCTACTTTGAAGAATGTCCGATTCAGTTGGAAGCAATTGCGGAGGAGGGCTGGATGTTTGATAGCTGGGACAACAACCAACACATCATCTCAGGAAACATGAATCCAAACATTCGAACCACGACGGTCTCGATTTTTACCAACGACCTTTACCGCGCTCGTTTCGCCCCTTGCCCTGATGATGCTGCAGCAACCATTGTGAGCACCAATGGAATCCTTTCGGTCTCCTTGGACAACATCCCCTATGCGGACTCAATCGCATGGAAACTTGAAGGAAACTTCGTGGGGTCTGGAATGGAGTGGGCACCAAATTCCGATGGCACTTATACCGCCGAAGTTTACTTTGATGGATGTTCTTCGATTTCAAGTTCTTTCGAAGCTGGAGCAGTTGACATCGAGTGGTTCCATGCCAATGAGTCGTTCAAACTTTGGCCGAACCCTGCACGGGACGCCTTCACCTTTGAAATGCCCGAAGCCACTCCTTTCGGAGTGTTCAATGCACTCGGCCAATGTGTCTGGGAGAGTGCATTGGCTCAAGGAACAACTGCGTCGCCTGTTCGCATTCAAGTTCCAACAAACGAATGGCCCGAAGGCACCTATGTGGTGCGCTCCGGGCCAAATGCATTCAAATTGGTTATTCAGCGTTGAGCCGAAGGTCAAACCCTTTGATCGGTGATCACGAGTTTACCTCCTTGCGCCGCCGCTGCTCTTCAGAAAATGTATCCAATCCCTCAGCAGTGCCTTCTGCTCCTCGCTTGGTGGGCACCCGTCGCATTTCATCAAAGAGTTTATCGACCTGATCGTACTCCTCCAGCCAGATGTTGGCATTGATCAGGTTGATGTAAAGCAAGCCAGCCACCTTCGCGTCGATTCTAGCCTTCTTGTTGTCAAAATCCGCTTCTGCCAGTGCAGCTGTCCAAACCGCAGCGCACTTCGCAATGCCCGCTTTTGAAGTTTCTGGATCGGTCAAGTACTTCTCCATCGCAATCTCCATGTCGAACGCCGCATTGTTCAAGTCCGTATAATCGACCTTCTTGGTGGTCTTGGCGTGGTAAATCGTCATCGGACGCTTCTTCGTAGAAAAGCAAAAACGATCATTCAACATCGCATTGGCCTTATCTGAAGCACCTTGAACAGCTGTCATACTCAATCGATCATTGATCGATGTTTGTTTCCATGACTTGTTCAAGGCTGACCGGGAAGCGTACTTGTTGCTGGTGAAAGTTGAATAAAGTGTTTGGTCGCCGATCACCTCGTCCGCAACTACAGAACCATCAGGCAAGCTCAAAGACATCCCGACCAGTTGACGGTACTGCATCGAACGGTAATATTTGTAAGAGACGCTGCCATCTTTTGCCTTGATCTCCTGCTGCTGGTCCTCAAAAGGCATGAATTCAAATTGCTGAATTTCTAGATTCACTACCGCGCCACCTGCGGCTCGATTCATTCCTTCCAAATTAATTTTTGAGCCGACAATGTTGGCCTCGAAAATCTTTTCTGTTCTAACCGGCTTCGTGGGCATTATCAAGGATGGCTTTTTCTCGTCCAATAAAGCGCGTTCAAGAAGCTTCGCTCCTGTTCCTTTGGAATTGTATGCTTCCATTTCCTTGTCATAGTTTTCTTGGGCCATCTTGGTGTCGATTTCCCATTGCGCAAGCTCATCGGCATAGATGTCCTTGTAAACTTGCGAGACGACTACATCGTAATTTGAAATTGCACCAGGAAGTGGCTCGCTTGGTCGGCTGATGTATTCGACCTGCATGGTCTCTCGTTGGATGTTTTGCGCGTTTGCGCCAACGGCCAAGAGACAGAGTAAAAATGAGAAAAAGTGTTTCATGTTGTAGGTAATTTCTCGCGCAAGTTATAGTTATTGTTATTGTTACAGCATCTATAAATCAATTAAATCAGGCTCAGTGAATCCCAAAACAGAATGACTCCCTTAAATTGAGGCTTGTGAAAAGAACTGAATTCATTCGCCACTCAGCGATCATAGGAGCATCCCTTGCACTGCCAAGGACCGTTTATGCAAGGTCGGGCATGTTTGCTGTCAGCGGCGAAAGGAGGGTCTCTCAAGTTTTGAATTCCAAGCGAACCATGGTGCAGAACGTCCCCGTTTTAAGGGCGTTTGGTGGAGGCGAGCATGATCTGGTTTCTCCCTTTGTGATGCTGGATGAATTCGGGCCATTCCAGGTGAACCCCGGAGACATTGGAATGGACATCAAAGCACACCCACATGCGGGCGTCGTGCCCACGACTTTTTTGGTGCAAGGCAGCGGACGTCACACCGACTCGATCAACAATGACATCATTTATCGTGAAGGACAATTCATGCTATTCAGTTCAGGGCGCGGGGCCATCCACGAGGAAGTGAGTGATGATCAACTTCGAAAAGATGGCGGAACCGTGCAAGGCTTTCAAATCTGGCTCAATCTTCCCGCAAACGAGAAGTTTCGCAACCCCGAAACCTTTCTTCACAATTCCGATGCCTTGCCAGTCATCGAGAATGAAGGCCACCGAATACAAATCATGATGGGAGATTTGCAAGGAAAGGCATCACCAGTAGAGACGCACTCCCCCGCCTTTTATTACCACATCAAATTAGAGGCAGGTCATCGACTTGACATCCCCGTAAAAGATGGCAACAATGCCTTTATCTATGTGGTCAAAGGAGTTGTTGAATTGGAAAATCGCACGCTTGTTGCCGCTGCACAACTGGCCCTTTACGAACGACAGGGAGAAACATTGCGCTATTATTCAGAAACAGGGTGCGAATTCCTAGTGCTCGGAGGCAACCCTTTGGACGAACCTTTTTATTCCTACGGCCCATTTGTCATGAACACACCAGAACAAATCGAGTTGTGTTTCCAAAATTACCGAACGGGCAAAATGGGAGAGCTTTGATTGAACGCTTTCTTAAAATTGAACGCTTTCTTAAAAGGGCAGCGTAGCCGACACCCAAGGAGCTCCGAATCCGAAGTCACTTCCAATTACACCGACCATTCCATAATCCCAAAGCCAGCCGTTGCGCTTGCTGAGATTGCGCACACCAATAGAGAGAATGGCGACACCGTCCGCATTGCCACGGTTGTTGCCCCCCATGTAAACGGGGTCTGAAAAGGTCACCATTGGAGCGTTTGTGACGAGCGTTGAATTGCGCACACTGCGAATGAAATAATTCTCTGAAATCAACCATTTAAAATCAGAAATCTGAGCCATGCCACTTACATTTAAAAGAAGTGGCCTCACGCTTTCCTCTTCATATTCTGTGATGGTGTACTCGTAGCTTGTGTATCCGTAATCATAAACAGTCGAGTCAGAAACGCCCCACGCAATTGCCGTTGTGCTGTTTTCAAACTTCGTGCCTGTTCCAATGTTGACCGTCAAATTTCGATCCTCCGTCCCCCAGGTAATGTTGGCGAACACAAGCCCAATTGGTCGATCAAGTTCACCGACATAATCCTTGAATCCGATGCCACCAAATGAGGCGTGAACATTGGGTGCGATTTCCTTTCCAATTTTGAGCGAAGCGCCAGCTCCTATAAAAGAAAGCAAACCTCCAACAGTGATGTTATCGGTGACACCTATGCTCACCGAATTCAGAGCAATATTGGACTGAAAGTACCCCTCGCCTCGTTTCAATTGGATTCCCGAAGGCGCGAAAAAGTAGCGACTGGACTGAGGATTTATGCGTGTGTTTCGAGCGGCGCGAGAAATGCTCAGACGATCATACTCAGAAGCCGTCAAATCCATCATTTGAGCGACGAGATACTTCGGAACATTGATCTTACCGAGGTTGCGCGTATCGAGGTAAATCACATCAGGGGTGTCGCTAAGCAATTGCCCCATTTTTACACTTCCATCGTTCATCACCACCCGCACAAAACGCTCAACGACAGCCTCACTTTGTGACTCAATTGTGGTTTGTGCCTGTCCTTGAATGGCGGCAAAAACCAACACAAACATTGCAACCGTGGACAAAGTCAACCTTGAAAATTGTTGAATCATGATAAATTGTTTGCTGCAAGTTTAGGCAAGCCCTGGTAAAGTATGGCACGCCTAAGGGTGAACGCGCCATTTTCACCCTTTTTTCAGCGAAACAGCCTCGGTCAGCGCAACACGCTGACCCAACCCAGCTGCGTTTCGGTATTGATCGAAATCCCTTGGTCGGTCCCCCACTTGTATGTCAGGCGATAATGATATACCGTGTTCTGCACATAATAGCCGTTGTAGGTGTCATCCCCTTCATAGCCGCCGTGCCATTGAAATTCAGTGTCAAATGACTCAAAAACCAAGCGTCCCCAACGGTCAAACACTTCGATGTGAAAGTCAGAAACCGGGCAAGAGGCCTGAAGTTTCAACACCTCATTGACCAAATCCCCATCAGGGGTAATCGCATTGGGCACGTATACAGAGCAAGGACAGTCCTCCCCCATGTTGGCGTAATTGTAATCAAGTTCGAAAGTGGCTGAAGCGGTGCATCCCGCAGCATCCTCCACGGCCACATCATACTGACCCGCAGCAAGTTGATCAAATGAGCCAGTTGAAGAAGTTTCCAATCCATTGAGCACAAAGTTCAACGGTTCAACAGCTCCATTGGCACGCGCCACGACAGATCCATTGTCGAACCAAGTGCAACTGACATCGTTGCGTTCCACAAGGTCGATGGTGAGGTTGCTCTCGTTCAGGACAGAAGCCAACACCTCACCCTCACAACCGAAGGCATTGGCCGCGAGCACCGTGTATTCACCAGCGCCCAAGTTGACAAAGATTCCATCGGCATCCCAAGTAACGCCTCCGTCCAAACTGAATTCAAAATCAGTTGGCTCATTGGCAACAACCTCGAGAAGTCCCGATTGGTCGCTGCAATATTCGTTTTGAGTGCCGAGCAGGTCCAAGTTCGGCACATCCCTATTGAGCGCAATGTCTTCGACATACTCGCACAAGTTGTCATCCAAAATGGTCACGGTGTAATTGCCTTCTGAAAGCCCCGTGAAATTGCCATTGGGACTGCTCGGTCCCGGAACCATGATGAAAGAAAATGGTCCCGTTCCCCCTTCCACTTCTACCACCACAGCACCGTCATTGCCTGCACATGACTCCGAAGAAACAGCAACATTTCCACTGAAACCGATGCACAGCGTCTCTTGGCATGACGTGACGGCTTGGTTGAGCATGTTCTGAAGGCTTGTTTCAACATATGTTTCCATGCGATCCACTTGGCCTTCGGAAAACATAAACAAACAAGCATCATCGCAATAATCCATGTACGACGGCCATAGGATTGGCGCAGTGCAATTCACAATGGTTTGACCACTTGGACAGCCATATTGAGCGGCATCGGTCACCGGCGTATCCGCGACATCGTCTGTGCTAGCGCAGCCACCAGCACCCCATGGATGCTCCAAAAAGAGGTAATGCCCGACTTCATGTGTGATGGTCCGGCCCATATCATATTGTGCACTCAGGGCATTGCCTCCGCAATTGACACTTCCAAAATACTCAGGGCTGCACGTGACACCGTCACCATTTCCCGATCCCGGATATGGGGAGTAGCCCAACGTGCCCCCACCCAGCGGTCGCACCCAAAAGTTCAAATAACCGGTCCAATCCGAATCATTGTCGTTTTGATCATTGTCCACTTCGTCCACGGTCACAGCATAATCTCCGTCAACCAACCCGTACCCTTCTGGGTGATTGAGCGTCGCGAGGCAAAAACTGATGCACGACTCTTTGTTTTCGATTCCAGGCCAAATGCTAGGCTGCAAATCAAACCACTCACTGATGTCTGCATTGGTTCCGGCAAAATCCTCATTGAGCGACTCTATCTGAGAAATCGCCATATCAATGGCGCAGTCCAGAGGAATCCCTGTATTTTGAAAATGAACGGCCACAGGAATGATCAATGGGGCGTCACACGCATCACGATTGGACGCAGCAAGGGCTTCTGCCACATCATTTGCCCGGTCCTGGTGCCATTTGGCATAACCTGGCAAGCCCATCATGTGGGTGTGAACAGAGTCCATCCCACATGTGCGTTGAGCTGATGCATTGGAAACGACAATGAACATGCAAAAAAACGGAAACAAGAATCGCAAATGGTGCAATGGAAAGAGCGGTGTTGGTTTCTGTTGCAAAGAACATACAACAAGCATGAAAGGTTGCCTTTTTGAAATGAAAGTTGCCCAGCCCGAAATTTCATCCTGAATTTCAAACCCGTACCTTGCCGGACCAGAAGCATTACGACATGAAACTGCCAATTACCCAATTTCTTTGGATCGCCATGGTTATGATTGGGAACCTCTCTGTCCAAGGCCAATTCACCCTGCACAACAATGCCACAAACATCGGCGACGACTGCTACCGACTGACACAAGCTCAACCCAGCCAGCGAGGCGCGATTTGGAAGACAGGACTTTTCGATGCCAATGAGAGTTGGGAGATGCAGGCTGAGGTGTTGTTTGGAGGAAATAATAGCGGTGCAGACGGAATGGCATTCGTGCTGAAAGCTCCCAGTTCAGGATTTATTGGCGGCCTCGGAGGATTGATGGGATTTGGCGGCTTCTTTGGCGCCCCCGCTATTGAACCCAGTGTAATCATCGAAATGGACACGTACCAAGGTGGAGCGCAAGGGGATCCCTTCTACGACCACATTGGCATCCAGAAAGATGGATCCAATAACCACTTTGGAGGCGACATGATTGCCGCTCCCGTTGCTGCCATCCCAGGCAATGGCAATATCGAAAACAACAATTACCACGATTTACGGGTCACCTTCGATGCGACTACGCTTGAGTTGGTCGTCTATTTTGATTGTGTCGAGCGGATCACAGCCACTGTTGATGTGGTTGACATCCTCGGAACAAGCTCCATCAAGTGGGGGTTTACGGCTGCGACAGGAGGAGCTACCAATACCCATCGAGTATGCAATGCACAGTGGATTACGCCTGCTGAATCTGAACTGATCGATTCCGAAACTTGTCCCAGTGATCCTGTTGAACTGGAAGTACCTGGTGACTGGATCAACCCTGTATGGAGCCCCGGTGACGGTCTTTCTGCAACAACTGGCAGCACGGTTACCGCCACCGTTGAGAGCACAACGGTCTATACCATCCAATACGAAGACATTTGTGGCGAAACGTTTGAAGATTCTTTGGTCGTTTCTGTACCTGAACTTCCCGCCGCGAATTTGCCTGCGGACAGCACCATTTGCAACGGAGAGGCCATCGAATTGACCAACGGACCATGGCCGACAGGGATAACAGGAACTTGGGAAGATGGCAGCACTGCAGCCATTCGATCCATCGATTCGGCTGGAGAATACGATCTTACCATCGAAGATACCGCCACGGGGTGCAGCGTGGTAAACGCCATCTCCATTGCTGCTACAACCATTCCCGTGTTCGATTTGGGGGCCGATTTTGCATTTTGCAGCAATTCAGAGGCTTCTTTTGACCTTGGATCCGTTGACCCTGCCTTTGATATTTATTGGAACGGCGAGCTGGGAGCAGATACATACACAACAACCAACGAAGAAACCATCGTGCTCGATTGGAACGGCTTGGGCTGCTCACTCAGTGACACCATCAGTGTTTCAATGCACCCCACCTACAGTGTCGCTTTCGACGAAAACCCCTTGGTGCTTTGTCTGAATGAAACCGTAAATGTCCCTGCCCTCGACGCAGGATGGACAGGAAGCAACGTCCAATGGAATTGGAACAACGGCACAAACAACAACAATGTGACGGTCTCGAGTCCAGGCAACTATGCTGTCGAAATCACCACAGATCAATGCCTGTTTTCTTATGAATTCGACGTCTTGGATTCAGAAAACCAAGGGATTGACTTGGGTGCGGACATCCTGCTGTGCGCCGATGACAGCGAAACGCTCATCAGCAATTATGCAGCCGAGAACACCCTTTGGATCAGCGGAGGAAGTGCAGAAGGCATCAATGCACTCGGAACCACAGTTACCGGATCGACCGAGACTGTCGTTGTAGAAATTGAAATTGGCCTCTGCGTTGAAAGAGATACAGTCGAGGTGGTGCATGTTCCGTTGTTCAATTCAGAAATTGTCACGCCTCAGGTTTTATGCCTCAACGACAGTCTTTTGCTCGCGGCTCAAATGGGAGCTGATGCATATGCATGGCAAAACGGGGAGAACACAAACGAACTTTGGATCGATGCTGCCGGCAGCTACACCGTGAGCATGTCACTTGATGGCTGTCTCTTTGAAGATGACATCATCGTGCAACCATCTGCAAATTCTGGCGTGGACTTAGGAGCTGATCTGGTCATTTGCGATGGGGAAGTACTGAATTTAACCAGCGGATACGCTGCAGATGAAACCACCTGGTGGGAAAACGGAGCAAGTGTCGGGAATGGCAGCTCCTGGAATGTGACCAACATGGATGCCACCATCATCTCGGAGGTGACTGTGGGGCTTTGTGTTGAGCGAGACACTGTTTCCATCGACTACGCCCCTGTTTTTGATGCTGGTTTGGCCTCGAATCTTTCACTTTGCAACGGCGACAGCACGCTGGTCTCGGCCAATCCTGGGGCGCCGAGTTACGAATGGAGTTCTGGCCAATTTGCCTCATCGTTGTGGATCAATTCTCCTGGCACATATACGCTCACCATTCCGGTGCAAGGTTGCCAATACACCACCGATGTGGTGGTTCAGAATGTGCCATTGCCCATCTTCGATTTGGGACCCGATCAAATCATTTGCGAAGACCAGTCGATTGAATTCTCCACAGGATTGCCCAACGCTGATTTGACGGCATGGTCCAACGGAGCAGACACGGCTGCCATCACGGTCAATGCAGCCGGCACGTTTGAAGTGGAAGTCACTGAAAACGGGTGCTCCTATGCCGACACCATTGTCTTGGGTGTACAGGATTTGCCCATATTTGACCTCGGCGTTGATCAGATGCTTTGCCCAGATGAATCGGCTGCGCTGTACATCTACCCACTGCCAGAAGAAGCCGATGTGACCTGGAGCACGGGCAATGTGCAATCATCCATTGAAGTCAATTCTCCGGGGACGTACAGTGCGCTCGTCAATTGGAACGGTTGCACTTGGACAGACGAAGTAATTGTGGACCGTGCAGCTCCTGTCCTCATCGACATCGTGGAACCGCTTTCTTTTTGCGAAGGAGGCGAATTGATTGTGAGTGCTGAAAACGAGACGAACCTCTTCCCCATCGGTTACAATTGGAGCAACGGGGAAACCACGCCTGCCATCGTCATCGAACGTCAAGGATTTTACACCATCGTCGCCGCCAATGCATGCGACACAGTGAGCAAAACGTTTGAGGTGCAGTTGGAGTATTGCGAATGCCCCGTTTATGTACCGAATGCATTTACTCCGGACAATGATGGCGTGAACGACCTGTTCCTCCCGGTTCTTGGATGCGCCGCGCAAGAATATCGCTTGGAAATCTACAACCCCTGGGGCACGCTTGTTTTCGTCACAGAGGACCCTGAAAAAGGCTGGTACGGGCAGGTGAATTTCGGCCTTGACGACTCTGCAATGAGCGGTTATTACGCTCAAAACACCGTTTACAATTGGCGCTTGGTCTATCGCTTGGAAACGGACGAATCCAGCCTAATTTCTCCCGCTCCAATCGAGATGCGTGGCCACGTGCACTTTGTGCATTGACCTGTCGGTCAGCCGAACCGCTATCAGTTCTTGATGGCTCGGAAAGAGCCCGATTCCTTACCGGTGCTCCAGCGAATGAGCACAGGCCCAGCCGTCCAATCAGCTGCGTCCAAACCAAGCGAAGCGCCGTAAGTCATCCTTTCAGTGCTCTGAAAAATCATGCGGCCCTGCAGGTCAAAGACCTCCAGCTGCAGTGAATTCCCGTCCGAACCCGCAAGAGACATGCCAACAGGGCTGATGAAAAGCACATCACTGAATGGATTTGGAAATGCTCGGAGGTCGAAAGAAAGATCGTTGCCTTCATCATTGATATCATCGTTGACTCCAAGCGATGTCGTGACATCAATCGTCTGAGGAAGTTCATCAAATCCAAACGAACCGTCGTAATCAAAAAGCACATTGGTTGGATTGCCGTTGCCGTCGAGCGAACGAATGACACAAGACCCATTCTGTCCTCCCCACTGAGAGCCAAACATGCCGTCACCATACGTGTCTTTGAGTATGAACGTATAGCACCCCGTCGAGGGAACTGAGAGGTTGAAATCGTAAGATGTTTCCCCTTGGTAATTGCCTGCTAGTTCAAAATTGATCAAAGCGCCAAGTTCATTGCGCAGCTCCCATCCTGTCTCCCCGCCATAACTATCGGTGTTGAGCTCAACCGCCCATTCGGTGGTCGCACTGGGAGAAGTGGACACGGAAGCCTGCAAAGCATTGTTATCAGCATTTTCATCAATGGCTGAAATTTGAATCGTAAAGTCCGTTGCGCCCGAAAAAGTATAGGCTCCAATCGTAAAGTCAGTGGATTGGAAAGTCGTCAATGTTCCGGACCAATCGGAAGCCAAAACCACTTCGCCGTCGATGAGCATTTCCACGGCCAGTGCGGACGCATCGCCCGCTGTGAAATCATTCGCTCCCATGTTGGTAAGACGAGCGGTGATGGGCAATTCATCCCCCGTGCAAATCACATTGTCTCCGAGGTAGCTCGTCACTTCCAAATCCAAAGCCTGTGCAGGGACCATGGCAAATTTCCAATTGGTTTCCATGTAATCGAACGTACCTGGATCCAAACTCATGCCATTGATCAGGTACATTTCATCATTGATGATGAACGATGCAGGTGCCCAGCGAGACATTCCTGGATGCGCAGGCCACTCATTCCACGCGTCGGCCTGAGGATCGTACTGCCAAAGCTCTCCGGTCATCATCGAACTGTGATCATCACCATCCCCGCTCAGTGCGTAGCCCATGCCGTCATAAGCGAGCTGCGAACCCGCGACCCGCCCCTCAGCCGGAAGCGTAGCCATCTCCGTCCAAACCTCTGTCACAGGTTCATATTTGTACCATTCATTGTAGATGTCGGCAGCGTGGTGACCAAAACCAACAAAAATCTCTCCGTCAATGCCAAACTGATAAGGGTGGTGCCGTTGAGAAGCTGGGAAATCTGGTTTTTGGCTCCAAGAATCAGATGCCATATCGTATTCCCACCAGTCTTTTGTATCTCCGTTGGGGCCACCTCCGAGCCCAACGAATACCTTGCCGCTTTCGGCGATGAATGCAGGGTGGGTGCGCGCCGAACATGGACAGGAAGCCTTTTCCGTCCAGCTCTCTGTTGCGGGATCGTACATCCACAAATCATTCAAGGCTCCTGAATTGGACTGACCAAAGCCAAACCAAGCTTGGCCATCCCATGTGTCCCCGATGGTGTATCCCCGTGGCTCACCCGGAAAATCTGGAAGCGCTGTCCACGCATCATCGGCAGGATTGTACTGATAAAAGGCATTGCTGTAGCCTGATGTGGACTCACCCCCGACGAGGTAACCCATGGAATTCAGCGAAAACCCAAAACTGTGATTGGAGACAAATCCATCAGGCAATGGAGCGACCGAGGTCCAGCTCTGTGCCGACGCAGACGAGAAAAATAGGTAGCACAAGGCAGCGGTCAAATACCGGTTCAATTTCAAATAGGTCATACCGCAAGGTAAAATGCATTTTGACAGATTCATGGTGCCAAGCGACATTTAACAACGGCCTCTGCAAGATTCATATAGAACTTCCGTTCTTTGTCCCACTGAACCCACCTCCATGCATCGAATTTTACTGGTTTACTTGATGGCCTTGTTGCAATGCGGCATCGCCATTGAGGCCTCGGGCCAAGAAACAAACAAAGGCCACCAAGTGAGCGGTTACGTCCTTGATGCGGCCAGCGGAGAAGCGCTCATCGGCGCCACAGTATGGTGCTCCAGCATCGATGCCGGTGTGAGTTCAAACACCTTCGGCTATTACTCCCTGCAACTGCCCTTCGGCAAACAACAGGTGACGGTTTCGTTCATCGGTTTTCAAGCACAATCGTTTGAACTCGAACTCAAGGAAGACCTCAAGATGGACGTGGAATTGGCTTCCGGCGTAGCGATCCAAGAGGCTGTCGTGACAGGTGCAAGTTTTGACCGCATTGAAGACCAAGTGCAGATGTCCAAAATGGAAATCCCCATGGATCAGGTGCGCAGATTGCCAGCAATTGGCGGAGAAGTCGATTTGCTCAAAAGCTTGCAATTGATGCCCGGCGTGCAATCTGGTGGAGAAGGCACTTCCGGCCTTTATGTACGAGGCGGAAGCCCAGACCAAAACCTCATCGTATTGGACGGTGTACCGCTTTACAGCGTGAGCCATTTGTTCGGTTTCTTCTCTGTCTTCAATGCCGACGCAGTGAAGCAAATGAGCATCACCAAAGGCGGTTTTCCAGCGCGTTATGGCGGACGATTGTCATCGGTTTTGGAGGTGAACATGAAAGACGGCAATATGCGGGAATATCACGGTACCGCAAACGTTTCCATCCTCGCCTCGAAGTTTACTGTAGAGGGGCCGATCGTCAAGGATAAGGCCTCCTTCATGCTCAGTGGACGGCGGACTTACCTCGATTTGCTACTCAATCCCGTCATCAATTCCATCAATTCAAATGACCCTTCGGTGGAGACCGATCCTCGGTATTTTTTCTACGACCTGAATGGGAAGATCAACTGGAAAATCGGATCAAAAGACCGCGTGTACCTGAGTGTTTTCAATGGCAAAGACGACTTTGGTTTGGCTGCTACGGAAAGAGAAGGGGTGAGCACATCGACCTTTGATTTCGGATTGGATTGGAAGAACCAAGTGCTTGCAGCCCGATGGAACCACGAGTGGAACTCCAAGCTCTTTTCCAACATCACACTTACCCAAAGTGAATACAATTTCAACACCGGCATTCAATTCAGCGAAACCGAAAACACATCGGACTCCACGTCGGCCAGCTTTGCCAGCCTTTATCGTTCCGGAATTGTCGACTACGCTGCTCGCATCGATTTTAGCAACGCCATCAGCAACAGGCATTATCTCCGCTATGGAGGCAACATCACCCTGCGCCAATTCAACCCAGGAGCCACCACGCTGCAACTGCAGTCCGGAGACTTCCCTGGCATCGACACAACATTTGGATCGTCCGAGCTGGAATCTGTGGAGCGTTTCTTATACATCGAAGACGAAGTCCAACTTTCAGACCGCATAAAAGCCAACTTCGGTGTGCATGCAACTGCACTGGAAGTGAACGGAAAATATTTCCCATCGCTGCAGCCCCGTGCTGCGCTCAATTGGAAACTCAGAGATGGAAGCGCATTGAAATTCTCGTATGCCCAGATGCAACAATTTGTGCACCTGCTCACCAATGAGGGACTCTCGTTGCCTACTGACTTGTGGGTGCCTGCCACGGACGAAGTCACACCACAGTTGAGCACACAGTATGCCGCGGGATGGGCCAAAACATTTGGCGAGATTGAAGTGAGCATCGAAGGTTATTACAAGGCCATGGACGGTTTGATCAGCTACAGAGAAGGTGCCAGTTTTAGCAACACATTCAATAGCCGTTGGGAAGATCAAGTCACCCAAGGCCAAGGCAACGCTTATGGCTTCGAATGGCTATTTCAAAAGAAAATCGGGCGAACAACAGGCTGGGTGGGTTACACATTGAGCTGGGCCAATCGTCAATTTGATGAAATCAACAGCGGCAACTGGTTCCCTTACACGTACGATCGCAGGCACGACGCTTCGGTGGTGTTGATGCACCGATTCTCCGATCGAATCGATTTCTCGGCGACTTGGGTTTATGGCACAGGAAGAGCATTGACACTTCCGGAAGCCACGTTCCGAACATTCTTGCCCAACAGCTTCACAACGGTGCCCGGTGACTTCACTGGATTGAACGTTGAAGTGCCCAGTGAGAAAAATGCCTACCGAACCAGCCCCTATCACCGAGCAGATGTTTCATTGACTTTCACAAAGGAAAAGCCTGCCTTCTCTCGCTCGTTGATTTTCAGTGTTTACAACATTTACAACAACCTCAATCCTTTCTTCTCTCTTGTGGAGGAGGACATTGATGGTTCATTATCCATTGTAGAATACGGCATATTTCCCATCATTCCATCCATCGCTTGGCGTGCTGAATTTTGATCCAATGAAGCAGAAAACCTCCCCTTCCATTGCCTTGTATCTTGCCCTGCCTCTTGCCTGTTTCGTGCTGCTCCTCAGCGGTTGCGAACGCCTCGGAAACGGTGTTGTGCGCGAAATCGAATTTCCAGCGCACACCCCCCAATTGGCCGTAACCTTGATCAGTCGCCCCACGACCGACACCCTCGTTGCCCGTGCTCGAACCTCTGCAGGAATTCTTGACACCACAGGCAGCAAGCGTCTCAAAAATGCCCTTTTCACCCTGAGCCATGAAAATGGAACCAGCCTCACATGGGGCGGACAGTCCGACTGGGTCGGCGGCGTAGGCCACGTGATCACCAGCGTGAATCTTGAGCCTGGCTTGTGGACTTTGCGATGCGAAGAAGAAAACTTTGAGACGGCAACGGCCGTGCAGCTGACACCGCCTCAAATCGACTCCTTGGGCGAATACCCCTATGCCATTGCGACAACATTGAACAATGTTGAAATAGATGAATACAATGAAGGAGAAGAATTTAAATATGTCGTTTATCGCAATTGGACAATGGAATTGGACTTGCCAGATCGGCCAGGTGACCGGGACTTTTTCGTTCTCAAAGCTCAACAAACGGATGAATGGGACGAAGAGGAAGAATTCTGGGAAAACAACACTCAGATCTCACCCGAGATTGAAGACGATACCCGAATGACTTACAACCGCTTGGCTGGCGGATGGATGATTGAAGACATCAGCGATGCAAATTCCCTCAACGCCTTGGGCTTCGAAGTGGATCAGTATTTGTCCGGTTCAAACTTAGATTCCTTGCTAGCAAGACCTGCAAAACTCGAATTGGCTGCGCTGAGCAATGAGTTAGCAGAATATTACCGAACGCTCGAATTGATCAACAATCCGTCGGGTGGACCACTTTTCACAGAACCGTTATTGGCCTTCAGCAACATGAGCACGGGATTTGGCTGCTTTGGTCTCTACACCAGCTGTGAATTGGAATTGACGGGGGAATAGGTGGTGCGCTTTACCTCAATACAACTGCTGCTGCTGCTATGCCTTGGATCCACCCGAGTGCTTGCACAATTTGATTTTGATGGCGCCAACGACTTTGCAGATCGCCCCATGGAAAGCATTTCAAGCGGGGTGATTCCACTTGGCGGAACCCAAATTGAGGCAGGTGGCTATGCGCAATGGCTTACCATTGATGACGCCCAAGTGCCTGATTACAGTTATGCCGTGCCCATTGGATTGATTCGCTACGGTTGGAAGGAACGCATCGAACTTCGAGCAGGAGCGCAATGGGGACAGAGCCTTGGAACGCCCCAAGCAGCCCGCGTAGGGCTAAAATGGAACGCGTTGCCGCGCAAAAAAAACCTGGGAATCAGCGTCAATGCTGAATTTGAAACAACCGCTGAGCAAGGGCTGTCATTGGGCGAAGAAGTCCCCCTTGATCTCAGGGTATGCGCCGACTGGAATTCTTTTGAACGCTGGAGTGCGCGTAGCAACCTGATGCTTTATCAAGGGCGCTTGCGGTTTTCTGCTGCCGCGATGTGCACCGCAGGTCGACAAGGCTGGTCGCTGATGGCAGAAACAAAATGGGACGCTGCTGAAGGATGGGATTTGCATGTTGGAGCGTTCTTGGCCATCAACGAAAACAGCCGCTTTGACTTTACGTATTTCCGACAGTCAAGGAATGGAGCCATTGCTCAAGAATTCAACACGAAAATGTACCAATTGCGATTTGGCTACAGCCGACGTATTTTGGCTGGAGAGAGCAATTCCCTGGCCAAGTAAACCGTGCAAAACAACCCGTGCAAAATCCACCAAGAATGAAACATCGCCTACCCCTTTCTCTATCGTTGTTCGGTGCAGCTTTGCTCATCACAGGGATTGCGTTCAAGCTCAATCACTTGATGGGGGCTGTGTTGCTATCAAACCTTGGCTTTTGCCTCTTGATCGTGGGACTCATCTGGCTCACGGCAACTGTCTTGCGGAACCGGTAAATATCATGTTGGCTCGAAACATCGCCGTCGTTGCGCTGTTTTGATAACATGCTCCCTTTTGACCCCAAAAATCTGAAGAACGAAGCGCCGCGCGATCTCGACGAAGAGACTGTGGACCGCATCGTTGAGATGGCATGGGAAGATCGAACGCCCTTCGAAGCCATTGAGATGCAATACGGCATCAAGGAAAATCAGGTGCGCGCGATCATGCGCAAGCACATGAAACGCAGTTCCTTTCACATGTGGCGCAAACGAGTGAAAGGCCGAGCAACGAAGCATGGGTCGACCCGAACAGAGGGCATCAAGCGCTTCAAAAGCCAGAATCAAAAAGGCTGAATCCAAATGAAAAAAAAAGACGCACCCCTGCTGAGCAGAAGCGCGTCTTTCACGTTCGATTGCGGAGTCCGACTCAGAAGCCGTAATTCACGGACAATTGTAAGTTGGGCAGAACGCGGCCGTAGCCCAATGTGTTTGGAATCTCATCCATGACGTCCATGTTCACAACCGTTCCCGTTGCTGTCACATCCCCTCCTGAGGTGTGCAATCCTCCGATGTCGAAACCGACAGTGAATCCTTTCACAGGACGCGATCCAAAACCAACGCCTACGTATCCGACTGGATTGTTATCGTACAGGACGGAATAGCTGTGGTTCTCGTCATCCTGCGCAGTGAGCGTTCCTTCGATACCACCGATTCCGATTCCGACATTGAAGCGAATCCAATCGTAATCAGCGAATGGACGGTGATTGAGGAACACCCCCATCCAATTGGTCGCTCCGGTTCCATCAAAGGTGACACCTCCAATCTCTTGTGCGATTGGGTTGTCTCCAGAAAAAGCCCCGATGCCTACGTTGACAGTTGTCTTCTCTGATAGGTTATGTGAAAAGTTCAATGAAGGACCAAATGGACTAATGCCAACGCCTGCGCTGTATGCGGCAAATTCCTTGGCGTTGTCTTCCTGAGCCTGAAGGCCTGTAGTCGTTGCGGCAAACAATGCAGCCGCAGCTAAAATTGAAAATAAATTTTTCATATCTAAAAAAAGAATAGGTGAATAAGACAACAAGAAAGAAAAAACTCACAAAAACAAAACCGCTGCAATTGTCAATTTTTTGCCATCAAATTGTTGAAATATCGAGAGCGATAACGCCTCATGAAAGATTGCTCAAAAAAAGTTGGAGCAATTCAGCAGTTCACCCTAATTTCGCGGTCCGATTGGCCCCGTAGTTCAACTGGATAGAATATCAGATTTCGGCTCTGATGGTTGGAGGTTCGAACCCTCCCGGGGTCACAAAAAAAGCCTCTCCGCGCATTGCGGAGAGGCTTTTTTACTGGAAGAAGCCGCGCGCGGCCTACTCGCAATCCGTGTCATACGCTGCCAATAGCAGCAGCAAATCCATTACATCAATGGTCGCATTGCCATCGATGTCACTGGGACAAAAATCAGGGAGTGCACAATCAAAGACTTCCACGCAATAACTGAAAGAAGCTTCATTCCCATTCACCAGCCAGCCAGGACCGGTCAATGCGAAGCAGACCTCTCCTATTTCGACGGCATCGGCAGATTGCCGCAGCATGCCGTCGGCTACTGAAGTCGCTCCAACTCCTGTATGCTCTGACGTGTGCATCACTGCTCCATCGATTGATTTGACTTGAATCATCCAGCGAAATGAATTGTCCAATGACAGATTTTCACTTCCCACAGCATTCATTTCCATTTCGGAATCAATGGATTCGTAGGGGTCGAAAGTAGAAAGTGGACCATCTGGACTTGGGCCGTGAACGGTCAAATTGCAATCCTCGTCGACCGCAGCTTCGATGTGAAAGTAATTGGGTACCCACTCGGAGGATAGATCGACCAATTCAGGGACATACTCCAACGTAGGACCGCAATAAAAGTCTTGCACCGAAAATGTGGTCGCTCCACTTTCAGGGCACGTGTAGCGCAATTCAACCTCGTGATGCCCCCAATCGAAGCATTGTGATAAGCTCATATCGCCCGGACCAACATAAGAACCATCGATGAACCATTCCGAATCCATCGTGGAACACGTGCTTTGCAGCGGTGTAATTGACTTGGCACATTGCGGCAATGAACAAGGCATAATGGCCCCATCAAAAATTTCAAATCGGGGATGGGCAGGTGGAATGCAATTCCCCAAATCCACCTCTTTCGCAAGCGTGTTTGAGCACATCGGATCCGCGCAATTGGTCAACACCACCGATAAACTATGGCTCCCCGCCGTCGCCACCTCTATCTCCAATGGACCATATCCTCCGCATGGAAAGCTTCCGACTTCTGAGCCATTGAGCAACCACACTCCCGAGACATCATCCAAACAACCCGAACCAAATGGCACGAAGAAATTTCCAAGACTCGCTTGAAGCGTATAGGGAGCTGAAGCACATCCCGAAGCACAGTCAAAAATGGAAATGAAGTCCAACTCAAAGGGAGGCGCAGAACTCGGATAAGAAACGAGCGGTTCATCAAAATCAGATTGACAAGCCCGCAACCACGGCGAGCACGACGGACAGTCACACCCTTCAGGCAATTCAAAATCAATGACATGAGGCATGCCCATCACCGTGACGTTATCACAGCAATAAGGTGTCAATGAAAAGGTTAGCGTGGAAGCACCTCCCGGCCATGCTCTGACAATGGTCGTATTGCCCGAACCTGAAGACGTAACGCCGTCGCTCCAAACAATGTCAAAACACGTTGCATTTGCATCGAGATTGACAGGCTCAACTTCGAGCAAAATGCTATCACAAGAGACGTCTATGACTTCGACTGTCACCTCGGGAAAACACACATCACATGGGAAAATTTCCACAAGCGGATCGTAGAGGTCGGGCACGAACGACATCAACTCATAATCCTTAAAATTCATGCTTACCTCATGTTGAATGTCGGTATTTCGTTCCAGTTCGATGATGTTGGCTTGATACGTCTCACATTCGGTGGTGCCGAGTGAATCCGTTCGCACAAACTCCAAGTCAAATTCATTGGAAGCCATGTGCCGGTCGCGGTATCCGATCAATTTGTATTCCTCTGCTTCGTTGGCAATTAGCATCTCAGGATGGAATATTTGAGGCTGATCACCCGCATTGCTAAAGACATCATAACGATTGAATGCCATGCTCGATCCGAACCCAGTAGATGGGACATCATACACCTGGTGCCACTCCATGCAACTCACGCCCGGCTCAGAGATGGAAGGGTTAATTTCCATGAGAAAAGGAGGTCGGTCGCCCGGTAAGATTCCATAAGCCGGCAGTTCATTTGGATTGATGCCCAAATCGCTGTAATTGACTTCTAAAAAACCTGCTATGATCAGATTTTCCGGATGATTGGGATGCGCATGCACAGACATCGCTTTCAATGGATGTTCCTGGATATGCAAATTCCTGTCAAGGCCGGGGATGACTTCACCATTGACCAAATCAATCTCATGAATGGAAAACCCATTTTTAAAAAAGGTATTATCCCCCCTCCCATTGACAATTTGAAAGTACTTGCCATTGAGATTGGCAACCGTTCGCACCGCGACGGTCTCATACCCTCCCATATCCGAATGCACATATGTCTCGCCCCATACCATGTTGCCCGAATGGCTGACCATGGCGGCTAGCGCCCCTTGTCGCACCGTTGATGATGGATCCAAATAGTTTCCTGACCCTCCGATTAAAAAACCAAATTCCGGAACCTCAATCACGTGGTTCAATGCATCAAAATCGAGCATTGGATTGTTCGTGAAAGAATCCACATGAAGGCTCCATTCTAAGCTGCCGGTAGCTGAAATTTTCACCACCAAACCCGATCGATCAAATCCTTCTTTGTGTTCACCCACCGCGAGCCATCCTCCGTCTGAGGTCTCAATGCCATGTAAAAATGTGGTTCCCTCAAGGTTTGAAGCAAACAGATTGACCAGCTTCATGGGATTTGCAACGCCCCCAGAATCATCCAATCCATAGATCAACGCCTCTGGGCTTCCCTCTTCCATGAATCCGAAAACAGTGGCTGATGCCGTTGCATCCCACATGGATGCAATGGTGTGCATGGCCCGGTTGGGCATATCATCCGCCGTCATGAAAAAGTCCCAGACAATTTGACCGTTTGATTTGATTCGCTTGAAGCGCGCATTCATTCCTTCGACAGGGTGGTCATAGGTGCCCGTAACCAATAATTCACCACCCCAGGATGGAGGTTCTGATACAGCGTAGTGATTCTCATTTCCAGGTGAAACCTGGGTACTTTGAACAACTTGCGAGTGCATCGTGGCCGTCGCAAAAAAACAGATCGATGCGATTGCAAAAAGCAACCGAACCGCCCTCTTTTGGCAGCAGTGAATAGGCATGATTTTAGGTTAAGTGATTCATGCAATGTATCAAATAAATCCTATATGGCTGAAAACCAACAATTAAACGCAATGTTTTGCGCCCATTTGGCCTCCATTTCAACCCAAAAAAAAGCCCTAACCGCATGGTGCGATCAGGGCTTTTGTCAATGGGAACGAATTGCTGGAATTCGATTTTTACATGCGCCTCAAAACGCCATCTCCACTTGGAAACGGAATTGCATGTCAAATTCGTTTTCAAAACTAAATTCGGCATTTTCGTCTATGAAGCTCAGGTCGGTTTGCACCTTCAAAGCATGCCCCACCACGTACTTGGACAATCCAAAGGTGTACATGCGTTGCGCTTTGCGATCAGAGGCCAAATCGGCTACTTCAGGGGTAATCGCCGTATAACGGAACGCCGGCTCCACGTTGTTTTCAAATAAATAGCCCAACTGCACATTGATGCCTTCGCCGGTATAGTAATTGCTCAAAAAAGCTTCCTGTGCACCTTCACCCGAAGTGACGCGATCTCCGATTGCTTTTTTGTTGGCGTATTCGCCGGCGACAACCCACCCCTTGTACTTAAACATGAAATCAGCAAGGACAGTCTGCAAGGTATTGTAGGCGGTATCTGCAACATAGCTACCGAGGTTTCCGCGCTCTCTCGCTGCATTTACATTGTGATCGAAGGTCACTCCGATCGAAAGCTTAGGCGTTTGTTCACGCTTCAAATCCGAGCTGATGTAGTCGCCCTTTCCTGTGAATGCGCCCATCGGCAAGAACTCCAAGCGGCCTGTATACTCCAGTCCACCGTCATTGCCCTCCGTGCGGTTTCGGCCCTCTCCCTGAGAGAACGCCAACGCCTCATTGATGATCATGCCGCCCAACGTGTGCTTGTTGCGAAACTGAATGCCCATGTCACGGTCAATGTTGAAACATGAATTGACCAAGCTTCGGTCCACGAATTGCAACTTCTGCGAGGAAATTACACGCTCGCGATTGCCTGGCAATTTGGTTTGGCCTACCCACACCTCGAAGTTGCCTGCTACTTTCCATCGCACAAACGCATCGAGAATCAAGTTGGAGGTGTTGTTGGTCTGTGGTACTTCGCCACCGTGGTCGCGGTTGGACAAGCCCAACTCAATTTTGTACTGCAAGTTGGGGTGGTGTGCAAATCCGGAAAACTTGAGACGGGACCGCCGGATCAACCAGTCGGTCTTCACCGCATTGAAATCCATGCCCGGTACTTCGGTGATGAACAAGCTTTGGACACGTGCATTGAATTTCATCGAGAAACTTTCGTCGGCTGCCACGACTGTGACGCCTTTTCCGAAAGTGCTTTCGATGACTTGTTGGCCAATCAATGGGTTGGTTGTGGCCATAAGTCCCAAAGCCAAGGCAAGAATGGAGTGCTTCATGTGATGCATTGTAGTTTCTCGTTAAAGAAGTGAACGAATTGATTTTTTATTCTGCAATCGAATCCGTTGGAACGGCCTGAACCGCGGCAGATGGCTCTGCTTCGACAGGCACAGCCACCGCCTCAGTAGGCGCTGGTGCTGCTTCGTCTGCATTCGCTGCGTCCTCACCATAGTGAATGGCCAAGACAATGGCGACACTGACCAAGAGACCAACAATCAACTTCAGGAAATCCTTGGCCACAATGGGGAAAATCGATTTCAAATTGCCTTTCTTGGTCAAGCCAGTGTTCAGGGCGAGTTCACGACCACACAATAACCCTACGAACACCCACGTCGTGGACATGGGGATGTTGTTCAGCTGCTTGAAATAGAGCAACAAGAACGCATACACCAAATCAATCATGGTCGCAGACCGCACGTATTTGGTGCTCTGCTTTGCCAAGACAATGTCCTGGATTTTTCCACCACGCTGGTAGAAAATGTAGCCCAGACCCGCAATGAAAAATACAATGACCAAAATGAGCTGCATCACTGTGAGCTCACGCGGCAAGAATACCGCGATGTTCGCCACGTCATGCGAGAGCCAGGTAAACCAAAGGAAACCCGTAGAGCTCCATTGCATCACGCGCCAGATCTTTCTGGATTTTTCACTTACATCCTCTTTCTCGTCCACAATTTTGGAAATGAGCAACCACAGAGCGTAAGCAACAACCGCAGCCAAACCATATCCCATGATGCTCTTCATCAACATCTTCTCCAACACAAACGTGCTTGCAAATGCAGAGAGCACGAGGAAAGAAGTCGATACAGGGATGCCTTTGCGCGTAAGCAATACGAGGGCAAGAGGCGCCAACGCATGGTACCATTGTGGCTCCTGGTAAGGAATCTTGGTCAATCGGCCGAATGAAATGTCACCATTTCCTGATGAAACCCAACCGTATACCAAGGTGAATACCAATACGGCCGAAGCTGCAGCCCACAGCGTGGTCCACTTGAACTTGTCTCGGTTCGATGCAATCCAGGTTCCAAGGGTCTGGACGCTGTCGTTTGCGATGACGGAAAAGCCTGCTAGGCAAAATCCCACGACTGTAAAAAGTTCTAACATCTGAGTAGTTTTGTTTTCGATTCTGCGTCCGGGAGACGAAGCATCCGTGAATTTGATGCCACAAATGTTCAACGTTGAATTCAGGTATGTGCAATGTTCTATGTTATCCAATTGTTAACATTGAAGCCGTCTGGACCGAACCTAGCCACTGCTCGCCCTTTGGGACGATCATCAGCCGCCAAATCGAATTCCCATCTGCATTCCGGTGCTATCTTTGCAACCTAAAATCAATCCCATTACCTCACCACACATGGCTCCTTACCTCGGTGAATTTTTCGGAACCTTTTTGCTCATGTTGATGGGTGGTTGTGTAAATGCCAATCTGGATTTGGCGCGGACAAAGGGATCAGGTGCAGGTTGGATGCTGATGTCCTGGGGCTGGGGCTTGTCCGTTTTCCTCGGCGTATATACCGCCATTGAATTGGGGGGAAGCGGGCATCTGAATCCTGCTATTTCCATTGGTTTCGCTGCATTCGGTCAATTGGACGGTGGCCTCCTTGCAGGTTACATCGCCGCCCAGATGGCCGGAGCGTTTTGCGGGGCCGTGGGCACATGGGCCGCCTTTCGTTTGCACTTTGAAGCCACCGAAGATCCGGATCGCAAGCTTGGCGTATTTAGCACTTCGCCGGCCATTCGTCACACGTTTTCGAATTTTTTGACGGAGCTCATCGGCACGTTTGTGCTTGCCTTTGGGGCATTGGCAGCATCCGCCCCAACGACTTCCCTCGGAGCGTTGGACGCATTGCCAGTGGCCTTGCTCGTTGCCGGCATTGGTATGGGATTGGGTGGGCCCACGGGCTATGCCATCAATCCTGCACGGGATTTGGGACCGCGCATTGCCCACTTCGTGCTGCCAATATCAGGCAAACGAGATAGCGACTGGTCATACGCTTGGATTCCAGTCGCAGGACCAATTGTGGGCGCGCTCCTTGGAGCTGGATTGTACAGCTTGCTCTAAAGCGGAGTTTATGCAATGTGGCTTACCGATCGGCGAGCCTTGCACACCATTGGTATCAATGCGCCCATACGCGCAAAGTGCGCAGCTGGGTGGGCTGACCCGCAGAAGTGGCGTCTGTCGTCTCGAAGATGTGCACGATGTGCAATCCCCGGCTGCCCCAATCGCTCAATGCGCGCTGGTGCTTACCGGCAGGCACTTGCTCAGATCGAACCCATCGCCCGTCGAGTGCATAAACGTCCAACGTGACCGCCTCGCGGTTTTCGATGTGCAGGAATTCGTCTGTCGCCCACGCCTTCAAAGATTCATCGGAATCCAAGCAATCGGGACACTCAATGTCTGTGACGGCTTCGTCCAAGGTGATGAAAGTCCCCGCATAGGAATCGCCGGCATTGCCATAAGCTCCGTTCGACGCGAGCATACTGGCGTAAAATGTTACCGGACCTTCGCCCCCCGCCGGAGCGCCCCAAAACAACCCAAAGGTATTGGACGGGCTGAGGTCATTCTGCTCCACAATGTGCCGTCCATTCACATCTTCAAGTTGTGCATTGTCCGTGCAAGAGATGAACGTGCCTGCATTGTCACCATTCCCAAATACAGCTGTGGCCTGAAAGCCATACCCAGCCGGTGCACCCGAAGCGTCCACTTCGAAGACCACGTAGTACTCTGTAAACGGAACGAACGTGGTCACCGGGGTGTCGGCTCCTTCAAACGGATATACCGAAATGGAAGGCGTCACGTCGTAGGACCCCGAATTGTGGCATGCCGAACACGGTTGCTGGCTGCCCGGAGCTCCTGTGCGGTCTTTGTTTTGCTCTTCGGCGACGCCGTTGTGGTGCGACATCAGCGCCAGTGATCCAAACATCAAAACCATGCAGGCCGCTGCCCTCATGCGCGAAGTGCTTTGGTGAACGATCTTTCTCAATTTCATCATTTACGCAATATCGCAAAATTTATAACGGGGCGAAAATGCCCGACGCATTTTCCAAGACACTCAACGCGGCCCATTGAGCGTGGCCTCCACCTCTCGCCAATCCGGCATGTGCTCCGTAAGGATGGCCTGGAAGCGGTCGTTGTGAGATGCCTCGATCAGGTGAGCGAGCTCGTGCAAGACCAAATATTCGATGGCGCGTGGCGCATGCTTGGTGAGTTCGAGGTTGAAAACGACGTCTCCGGTGCGCGTGCGGCATGCCCCCCACTTGCGCTTCATGGCGCGGATGCGAATTTTGGTGGTTTGAACGCTGAGGCGTTGTTCCCATTTTGGCACGAGCATGTCCAGGCGCTGTTGCAATTCGCGGCGGTACGCCCGATCGATGTGGCGCTTGATTTCCGCTGCATCTCGGGGGGCGCGGGCGTGGACGACGAGGCGTGATTCTTCGGGTGATTCTGCCGGGCCGTCGGATTGGAACTCGGCTCCGGGACGCCCCACCGCTGCGTAAATTTCCAATGGATAAGGATGCCCCAAAAACGCGTGTTTTTCGCCATGCGTGTAGGCGAGCTCGGGTCGGGGCGGCATCGCGGCGATGCGCGCTTGCTGCTTCCGAATCCAAGGCGCTTTGGCAGCCACAAACTCGGCAATGAACGCCTCGGACGTGCGGCGCGGCGCCGAAACCGTCACCCGCCCATCGGGCGTGTGAATCCGGAGATTGACGTTCTTGACGCGCTTCCTGATGAGTTCGATTTCAATGCCAGCGATGACCATGGGGTGAAGATAACATGCGAACAATATTGAATAAGCGAGCGGGCATAAACGATACCTTTGATCATGCTGAACATGCAACAAAGCGTTATCCTCAAAGACATCTGGGGCTTTGATGGTCTCCGTCCCAGCCAGGAGCCCATCATCAAGCATGTACTCGAAAATAAAAGCGCGCTTGTTCTGTTGCCCACCGGCGGTGGCAAATCGCTCTGTTACCAATTGCCGGCCATGCTGCAAGAGGGCCTCACCGTGGTGGTGTCGCCTTTGATTGCTCTCATGAAAGACCAAGTGGATGACTTGCGCACCCATGGTGTGGCTGCTGCCTTTTTGAATTCCTCTATTTCCGCAGAGGAGACCCGCGCTGTGGCCCGCCAGATCAACGAAAACGAATTGAAGCTCTTGTATGTCTCACCGGAGCGCATCGCAGCCAATGACTTTCAATTGTTGCAGTGGCTTCAGGACAAGCACGTGAACCGGGTCGCCATCGATGAAGCGCATTGCATCAGTGCTTGGGGACACAACTTCCGACCCGAGTACACCCAATTGAATCGGTTGGGTGAATTCTTGCCGGGCGTCCCCATCTTGGCCTTGACCGCAACTGCGGACGAAGCCACGAAAGAAGACATCATGAACCAGCTGAATCTGGTGGGTGAACGGGTCTTTCTCAACAGCTTTGACCGGCCCAACATCCATTACAGCGTTCGACCGCGAAAAAAGGAAAAGGAGCAGCTGCTTTCTTATGTTCAAGCCCAGGGAAATGCAACGGGCATCGTCTACTGCCTTTCACGCAAAAAGACCGAAGAAATCGCCCAACACCTGGAAGAAAATGGATTCCGTGCGACCTACTACCACGCAGGATTGACCGCTCAAGAACGCGAAGAACGGCAAGGCGCTTTCAAAAATGACGACATCCAAATCATCGTGGCCACCATTGCCTTTGGGATGGGAATCGACAAGCCCAATGTGCGGTTTGTGGTGCACCTGAATTTGCCCAAGAACATGGAGAGCTATTATCAAGAAACGGGGCGAGCCGGTCGCGATGGCGAAGAAAGCGAGGCTGTGCTGTTTTACAAAAGTGCCGACTTTTCCTTGCTCGCGGGATTTTTTGAAAACGAATCCGAGGATCAAAAAAACCTTCTTCTCAACAAGCTGCGCCGCATGGGAGATTTTGCCGATGCTTACACGTGCCGCCGCAAAATCCTCTTGCAGTATTTCAATGAGAATCGAGCGTCCGACTCGTGCGGCAAATGCGACAATTGCGACACACCGCAGCGCACGTGGGACGGGACCGAAACAGCTCAAAAGTTGTTCTCCACCTTGGCCCGTCTGCAATATGATTACGGCCTCGCACATTCCGTTTCGATTTTACGCGGCTCCAAATCCAAAAAAGTCACTGCCGCGCAGCAGCAGCTCAGCACCTATGGGATCGGCAAAGAACACAGCCAATCGGATTGGATGGAAATCGGAAAACAATTGATTCAATTGGGGTTCGTAGAACAAAGCATCGGGCAATACCCGGTCATTCGCCTGAATCAACGCAGCTGGCAGGTGCTGCGTGGTGAAGAACGTGTGGAACTCGTGCAATTCGAAGCTCGTCCGGATGCGCCTGCGGATGCTCCGTCGCGGTCAAGGTCCACACGGGGACGCAAATCCACGTCAGCAGGCGCTGCTGCCTCTGCTAAAATCAAGGGCACCCCACTTTTTGAAAAGCTACGCACCAAACGCCTTGAACTTTCTCGAAAATTGGGCCTGCCATCATTTATGATCCTATCCGACAAAACGCTCGTGGCCTTGTGCGAAGCACTTCCAACCGATTCAAAAAGCCTGCTGGATGTGCATGGATTTGGAAAGGTGAAAGCCAAACGCTTCGGGGAAGATTTCCTCGAAGTGATCCGCGAGAATTCCTGATCCTCTGGGGCGTTGCCACGTGTTGGCTCTCTGAATCAAGCCGTTCTGTTCAACCGCCCACCACCGATTTGTAGGCGTTCCAATTGGCATAGACCAAGGCGGCATTGAGGGCAAAGATTCCGCCCATGATCAGCAGGTGGCTGGGCACCATGAAAACGCCCCACGCCAACATTCCCACGCTGTAAGGAAACGCCACCAGAACGCCCAGCGCCTCTCGCTTCGGCAGCACCATGAGCACACCCGCGATCAACTTCGTGGTGCAGATCATCGGCAGCAAAAACTTCGTGGCGAGGACGGCGAGGACAAAGGCCTCTGCCCCTTCCTCCGGGTACCCCGTTGCCATGATGGTCGCATCGCCCCAATACACCGTGTACAGGTGCTTGGCTCCTGAAACGATGAGAAACAGAGCGAAGAGGATGCGCAGGGCGGTGTGGAGTTTGGGGTTCATGGGGAGGGTTTGTGTTCGAGGGTCTGTTTGTAGAGGATCCGGGGCAAAAAAGGCCTCTGGAAGATTCAGGAAATCCAGTGCAAATTTACATCGTCGCAGCGCGGCGGTCTACATTTTCTTTCCTGAGCATTGGCCCATCAACACCTCGCCAAACTGATTCTCAAATTCAATGTCGAGGTAAATGGAATCTTGGACAAAGTAACCGGCGGTCCTGCGGATGATGTCCCCGTTGACTTCCTGATCGACCACCGTCAGCACATCCACATCAATCTCAGCTTCCACCGCAAACACCTCTCCCGTGGTCGTGTTGTTTTTGAAGGCAAAGTTCTCAATGCGCACACAGTGTCTCCCACTGCGCGATTCAGTCAATTCAATCGTGTACGACCGGACATACCATTCCACTTCTGGCGGAGCCAATACCGAATCGTTCACGGCATACGTGCCCAATAAGTCCTCACTGAAGTCCGGACAGCGCTGCTTGTTGCAGGCCACAAGACTGCTGATGAGCAAAATGGCCAACGCGATCAATGGTGTTCTTTCAGCTCTCAGGGGATTGTGCATCTTTTAAACAGCGAATGGACAGGCCGTGGTTAAAATTGGACATTCAGGACTTGAATCGGCGTTGTGCAAATTGCCCCAGGAAGTAAAACCCCATCAGGAAGATGAAGACATACCGGGCCAAGTAATCGAGCCAGTCGAACTCATTCAACCCGACAAGCGCAGCCGCTGTGACCAAAATGACGAGGACAGTGAACGTGAGCTTTTGCATGGGGTTAATTTACTTCAATCCATTTACTTTAAAATGGAGGCGTTTTCAGGAAGGGGGAGGATGAATACTCAAGTTATTCGCAATCTTTCAAACCCATTTCGATACCAAAACTGAATCTACTAGTTTGGCTTTGAATAAGAAAGCAGATGAAAACAATCGAGGTCGTTGCTGCTGTGATCATGGACGCTGAAAAAGCCCTTTGTGTCCAACGCGGAGAAAGCAAACTGGACTACATTTCTAAGAAATGGGAATTTCCAGGAGGTAAGATAGAGGCAGGTGAAAATCATGAGGAAGCGCTCATTCGTGAGATCAATGAAGAATTGGAGTTGACCATTGAAGTGGGCCCTCGGGTTACCACCGTGGATCATATCTATCCCGATTTCCGGCTGATAATGCATGCTTATACATGCCATGTGACTG
>Ga0208965_1000151_pt1 | contig 32895 bp, 32 predicted proteins | sample AOAMet1_07_M0_10_2_FD_188230 | JGI IMG/M metagenome (GOLD analysis project Ga0208965, IMG submission 188230) | Ammonia-oxidizing marine microbial communities from Monterey Bay, California, USA - CAN11_07_M0_10 (SPAdes) | ecosystem: Environmental > Aquatic > Marine > Intertidal zone | place...
ATACTCAAGATAATTGAGGTCAACCCTCTATGGGATACAGACCACTTCAACCCTGCTAACAGCAGTACACGAGAGTGGTTGATGTGGAATCAGATGGACACCGAAGTAATGTACGATGGTGAGTATCTACCCACAGACATGGGGTGCATCAAGGAAGCTACCGATGCTCTCTATGGAACTACTGAGTCTGTTCCGATGGATGATTGGGCTGACTTTGTTGGTGACCTCTTCTACCGAGGTGAAGCCATGCTTGAAGCAGGCGATGTGTGCATCCACTTCTTTCGAATCCCTAAATCAGACACACTATGAACAAGAAACATCACATGAAAAAATACAATTCTGTTTACATAGTGGCGATTACGATTGACCATGACAAAGAAGATGCAAGCGACGTGACGCAAGAGATGCTGATTGAGCAACTGCACCCCCTCTCGTTCCTGACCTTCGACGGTCCTGACAACACAATAGACAACATCTAACCCTAGTTAGTTACAGATGAAAACTTTGAAGAATGAACAAGAAATATCACATGAAAAAAGAAATCATTAACCGCCTCGAATATGTAGAGGAAACATATGCAGGTGAACTAGAGACGTGGCGCGATCCCGTAACAGGAAACTACTACCACGTACCCATCGAAATCAAACGCCGTTGGGATGATTCAGAAGTGATTGGAAACGACAAAGGAAATGGAGACAATGACTAACGAAGAACTACAAGACCTATACGGACTAGAATGGATTGATTACATAGAATACCTAGAACAATGAAAGTTAAACTATCAGACTTATCGAACAGGATGATTGACCATTACGTGAGGCGATGTCATTCCATACTAAAGGATGGATGTGATGATGAAGTCAAGTGGGAAACCGCAAACAAAATGCTTCCAATACTCAGAAGGGAAAAGGACAGGCGAGAGTCTCAACAGACTAAGAACATGATGCACAACCTTATACACACCCTATGAAACATATATGCGTTAGATCAAGCGTTCATGTAAACCCATCACAAGACTTCAATGAGTGGGCGGAGTACACGTTCACCCAAGTAAAACAGAATTTTAAATCCAAAATCAAATCAAATGCCAAATCTATCAAACAGGTGGACAGCGAGTGAAATGTCCTTAGTTCACCAATACAAAAGCCAAATCTTAAAAGAGTCAAAATTCGGAGTATCAAAAAGGGGGGATAACTTTAAAAATCTTTGCGCCTTACTGAACGCTTTAAATGGAAACAAGCGAACAAAGGATGCTGTATGTAAGAAAGTTCGGGACACACTTAACGCAACGAATGACTTGCTAAGCCGCAAGCAAAAGCTAGAGAAAGCCAGGGTCGAAGCTGAAGAAAACGTGAACCTTATTGACCGCATGGACATGGAAGCTTCAGAGCGCAGTCGAGAAGTAGATTCGGATGATAAATCGTTCACATCAGGAGTTGCTTACGTTCCTTTGGAATACATATATGGAAAGGTAAAGATGAGTGAGTTCTTGGATATGTGGTCAGAAAGCAAACAGATTAATGTACAAAGTTAGATTCCACCTCGGACGAGGTAAGAACTTCATGAAGTGGCAAGTAAAGTCGGATGAAGGCGTAGTTAGCTACGTAGACCCACAAGACAATCAGCTAGCGTTGCTAGGCTGTAAGCTAAGTGTACAACCAACAGCCGCTAAGAAGATTCACGACGGTGCGAACAAGACTGTGTGTGCATGGATAGAGTGCGAAGCTGTCCAAGTACTGGAGGTCAATCGACTCAAGCCAAACCAACAAGACTATCGCATCAAGTTCAACCCGCGTCAAAGTCCTAACTGGACTGACGGATACAACAACATCGTTAGCGGTAACCAATACGAAATACTATTTACAAATGACAGGACTCTATGGGTGGTTGGTGAGGCTTATGAGTGTGGATCTTCCGACTTGGTTTAACAACAAGTTTGGATGGTTCTTTAAAAACGGAAACAAATGAATACATTAGAAAAAGAATTCCCTGAAATGCACAGCAAGATGCTGATGAGAGCTGACGCAGAGAAGCTAATGAAGCGATTCATGAGCGTTCACAGGAGGTTGGGTGGTGTAGCAAACGACAGAAGCAAGCTTGCACTAAATGAATACTTGAGAGAAATGAACAGCATATTTAGGGACGGACAGAATCTTGGAATTTAAAAAACAAAAAACATGAACAACGTAAATTTTATTCACTCATACGTCTATAACGGAGCATGGGTATTTGACGATGAGTCAAGGGAGTTAGACAAAGAGCCATTCGTAGAGGGAGCGGACATCTTACTTGACGCTATGAGCGGAAGAGATAAAGATGAATCCATAGAGAGCTGTTCCTTTTACTTTGGTGAAACACCTCTCCCAAACTGGGATGTCAGGCTAAATAACGAGGGTTCTGACGGTTATGACGGCACATACTACACGGTAGACTTCCCAGAGAAAAACGTAAAGGCAGAAGGTCCGATATGGTTGTGCCCTGCATTACTCAAGTTTTTCCCCAAATCACCAGGAGAAATCTTTGTAAAGATTAAGTAATTATGACAAACGAAAAAGCCATTAGTATGATACGCAAGTTGACCAAAGACGAAAGCAAGGCGGAAGAGCTAGCCTCTATGTATGCCATGGATGATATTATTTTCGATGACATCGACGTATGGTTAGACAAGCCTATATACCAACACATCGAACAATTCATACTGATAGGTAGGGACGTCCTAGAAGATTATATGTGTGAGCCCTTGACAAGTGAAGATCAACAGCGTACATTTGCCGAGGGTACTCTAGGGATTGCTGAATCCATGTATCATTACGCTAAGATTTATCACGAACTAAAAGAAGAATCCTTGTCAGAACGCTGACAGGTAAGAAGACGTATGGTGCGCAGGGAGATCCTGCGACGCGCCGTGTGCTGGAGACAGCGCAACATTGAGAGCGTTGAGAAACAAAGTCTTCTTTTTCTTTAAATTAAAATTTAACACATGCATAAAGAACAGCTTGTAGCCGTCATAGGCGAATACTACACATCAATAGGCGTTGAGCCTGATTACAGTACGAGGAAGTCAGAACAGTCGCAATCTAGAGCGGCAATGATGTGCGCATTAAGAGATACTATTACAGCTACCGACACAGCTAGGCTGTTTGGTAAAAATCACGCTACAGTATTACACCATAAGAAATGTCATGATGCAAACATGGATTGCTGGGATGGCTACAGAGAGAAGTATGAAATAGCCAGGAGCATGGTAAACATAAATCTTAGGGCAAGGACAGTTCAGTCTCAGATTGAGCGAATAGAAGACCAAATAGAGCGGTTGAGCATTTCAGCCGATAAGCTTAGAAAATCAATTCAATTAAATAGTTAAGATGAGTAATTACAAATTCAAAACCACAAACATTCGTGGAAAGCAGTATGTCGAAGTCAACGAGCGTATTAAGTTCTTCCGTCAGGAAGATCAATACAAAAACTGGACTATCATGTCTGAATTCACTGTGCTTGACTCAGAGCAAGCCGTATGTAGAACAACCATCGCTGATGATACTGGACGTGTTATTGCCACTGGGCATGCACACGAAATGCAAGGTGCATCCAACATCAATAAGACCAGCTATGTTGAGAACTGTGAAACGTCAGCAATCGGGCGAGCTCTCGCAATGCTTGGAATCGGAATCGACACTTCTATTGCGTCGGCTAATGAAGTCTCAGATGCGATCGCAAAGCAAAGCGGTGAATCTCCAAAGGAGGAGACCCATAAAGAGAAAATGATAAAGAAGGTTCAGGAGAAATTCGACACTGACCCACCTGAAAATATCATGGACAAGGCTGTTGCTTACATCAAGTCACAATCGGACAAGAAGAAGGCGTTCGACAACATCATGACTAAGTACGAGAAGTCGTTGAGTGTCAAGCAAGTAGAGGGACTGAAGAAGTTTGTACGATGATTGATTAATCTACATGCCTAAATGAACAAATATCCAGTCCAAAACAGGAAGCTAACAAACATAGCTACCTTCTCGTCTTTTCGTCAGCACTGCCTTTCATCCAAGTTTAAAAAGAAATGGGTTGAGAACGATGAAGAGGAGCCTAGCTGCACTGGTCTGTATTACATCAAACACAAGGATTTCCTTGGTGATATAGACATCGCTGAGTACCACATTAACAGCAAGGGTAGTAGGTTCTGGTGTACTGGAGGTAAACCTACTCACTGGGCTGAGATTGAAACATATGAATACATGCTTGAGGACGGAACACCCTTATACGAAGATCAATGAACATACCAGAAAAATTAATGGATAGGTACGGAAAACCGCACCTTTCGTACTCATCAATGAAGCAGGCGTTAGGAGATATGGCTCAGTTCGATCGCTACATGAAAGGCGAAGTAAAGTACAAGTCAGACGCACTAGACTTCGGAACCATGTATGATATGCTTTTGTTTGAAAGAGATCTAGCATTCGAAACATACACCGTGATGTCACCGTCAGCTATTGTAGCAACCTTGTCCGAAAAAGCAAGGTCATCAAAGAAGCCAACCCTCACAGCTGAGTACAAATCAAAGCTGAATGAGATTAAGGACGAAGCAGCAGAGGAAGGTAAGTCCATCGTCTCTCACGAAGACTGGAAGATGGCTAACGACATGATTGACAGATTAGCCACTTGCGGTTTGCTTGACTCTCACTTGAAGGGTGAGTATCAAGTTGAATTCAATACCATGCTACACGGGGTTCAAGTAAAGGGGTTTCTTGATTGCTTGGGTGACGGATTCATTAGCGACAGTAAGTCAGCAAGGAGTTCCGAGAAGTTCAGGTATGCCGTAAGAGACTTCTCATATGACATTCAAGCTTACATATACACCCAGGTCTTCAATCTAAAAGACTTCTACTGGGTTGTGCAGGAGAAAACTTATCCTTATCTTCCAGCCCTGGTTAAGTGTACAGACCAAACTCTGTTTACTGGAGAAATGAAGTTTCATGATGCGGTTAAGCGTATTACTGACTTCCTCGATCAGGACTATAACCCTCAAAAAGACTATCTCAAGTATGAAGTATGACAAAGAAACAAGCGAGATTATTGACGGTATCAAAACAGCATTTTTATTTATTCTAATTTTTATAATTCTCTAAACAATGAGTGATCAAACAAAGAAGTACGAGAGTGTACTAGTAGGTTGGGCTGATGAGCCTACTTACAATGACAAAGGCGAGTTAATGGGATGGGGTTTCCGTCTCAAGGACAACGAGCTTAAAGATGCAATCGACCTTTACACAACTAAGCGTGATGCAGAAGGAAAGGGCGGAAACGTTCGATTCAAGTTATTCATGTCTAAGGCAGGTAAGCCTTGCTTGAGTGTATGGGACCCGAATAGCGAAGCGGCGCAAGACCGTCGGAATGAAACAGCTAAAACAAAGGAGTCTTCGGACATCCCGTTCTAATAGGTTGTTTTAACAAGGACTAGGGGGGTGGGGCGGAAGCTCTACCCCTTTTCTTCCTCTAATATTATGGGATATCCAATATACTCTATGACCGCCAAGGTCATTACGATTAACAAGAAGCGACCACAGTACAGGAATGTGTGGATCGTAAGCCAATACGATAACCCTTCGGACATCATGAAGAAGGATGGAAAAACAATGTCAAGGCTTGAGAGAGAGTTGTTTACCGCTAAAGCTAAAAACAAGACCATTGTGATTGATTCCATAACTTCGATAAAACAAGTTGGAACAACATCACGACCAAATGAAACATAGCGACAACCAAGTAGGTGGTAAGCACTACAAAAGCATGAAGATTCAGCCCACTGACTTCATAGCTGCAAACGACATACCCTTCATAGAGGGAAATGTAATTAAATACGTATGCCGACACGAATTCAAGAGCGGTAAAGAGGATATCCTAAAGGCTATCCACTACTTAAATCTATTACTCGAATACAAATACTCAGATGAAAGTAACGATATTTCAAAATCTATACAAGAAGTCAAAGGAGGACTCCCATTACATAGAGATATCAGAGGCGCTGAGACGTATCCAGGAGGGGAAGTCTGCAACAACGATTGACGCAATAAGAAGTGGCGAAAAAGAATTTAAAAAGACGCTCCCAGTTGTACTATTCAGCGGTGAGTTTGCAGGCAGATATGATGATGCGATTGAGCGGCACAGCCAATACATTGTGCTTGATTTCGACCACATTGATGTCAAGGCATCCAAGTCGCTATTGGCCACGGATCCTTATGTCTATAGCTGTTGGGTTTCTCCAAGTGGTGATGGCCTTAAGGCGCTGGTCAAGGTAACCAACCCAGAGAGGCACAGAGATCACTTTCGCGCATTGCGAACTTACTTTGCCAAACAATATGACCTGGAGGTAGATGAGTCGGGCATCAACGAGTCTCGCGCATGCTTTGAATCGCACGACCCAGACATTATAGTCAAGGACAAGTCTGTTGTTTTTGGAGCGTTTGCTACCGAGAAGAGTGAATCACAGGTAGCAGTCTCAAAATCAGGCAGTTACACGGATTACGTAAAGCTTAATCTAGCTGCTCGGATGATACGTCAGTGCGATGACGGGGAGAAACACGCCACCCTACTTCGTGCCGCTAGGCTATGTGGTGGATTCGTAGCTGCCGAACGAATGGAGGAGGATGAGGTTGTTAGGGTCTTGACTCGCGAGATAATGAAGCGTGATGTTGATGATGAACAACAAGCTATCAGGACTATACGGGAGGCCCTAGAGAAAGGAAAGCTTGATCCGATTAAAATTCTAATTGATGACGAGAAGAAAGCTCAGCGTGAGATGCTCGTTAACGATGGAGACATGTCTTTCATATCATCAGATGACGAAGACTTCAGGTGGATTGATGATTACGCAAACGGACGTATCCCTGTAGGGTTAGACACAGGAGACAAGGATTTAGACCAGTACTTCAGGTATAAGAGGGAATTCACTATCATTAATGGTCATAGCAACGTAGGTAAGACCACCATGGCTCTATACTTAATGGTCAACGCTACCGTAAGGCACGAATGGAAGTGGGTTGTATACTCCTCAGAAAACCGCACAGCGTCCCTAAAGATGTCACTCATTCAGTTTGTTCTGAATAAGCCAATCACATCCATGAATTATATGGAGCGAAAGAAAGCTTATGAATGGGTGGGTAAGTACTTTACTGTGATCAGCAACAAGCAGGTGTACAGTTACTCAGACATCATTGTATTCCTTGAGAAGGTAATGAAGCAACAAGATGTTGATGCTGTGTTCATAGATCCCTACAACAGCCTTAAACTAGACATGAATAAGTCAGGCATAGGCGTTCATGAGTATCACTACGAAGCTGCGTCTGAGTTTCTTACATTCTCGACATCAAACAACATCGCGGTGTGGTTAAACATGCATGCTGTTACTGCTTCACAGCGGGTCAAGGGTGATGACGGACTACCTGTAGCTCCATACGCTGAGGATACAGAGGGTGGAGGAAAGTTCGTAAATCGAGCTGACTCGTTTCTTACCATACATAGAAAGGTGCAGCACCCAACTCCATCTGAGCGCAAGATCACAGAGTTTCATGTACGAAAAGTGCGTGACGTAGAGACGGGCGGTGAACCCACCCCGCTTGAAGAGCCGTTTCGATTTGAAATGAACACCTCCAGGACGGGATTCAGGTCATTTAAATCACAAAAAATGTTATTTGACTCTGTAGATTTGGATGGAGGCAAGCAAGATGCGTTTGTTTTCCCTATGAATAGTTCATTTTTAGACAACTAATCGTTATATTGTCTGTGTGAAGCGACAGACAAGGGGGACTCCTAAGCGTAAATCAGCCAAGAAACGAAACTTAGGTAAGTATAAAAGCGGATTAGAGAAGACATGCGCTGATCTTTTATCCGACTCTGGATTGGTTTTTACCTACGAGACACATGAGTACGTGCTTGTAGATAAATTCAGGTATCCAGGTACATATCTTAAGATGACTACCAAGAAGAAGGACCTGTCAGACCGCAGTGGCGCGACAGTACTTCCCATTAAATATACTCCAGACTTCGTAGGACCAAACGAAGGTTGGATAATAGAGACCAAAGGGTACACTCCATCACACCATGACTTCCCTATGCGGTGGAAACTGTTCCTTAAACACTTGATAGACTCAGGAGAACCAGTCCCAGCATTGTTCATCTGCAAAAACAAACACCAGATTGAGCAAGCTATAGTCAAAATAAAAGAACTAGGATATGGTAAAAAAGGAGTTAACAAAAAAGGATCTAGGGGCTAGGTACATGATAGCCACCGTGAGAGTCCATGAACTGATAACAGAATTCTATGAGGATTTGTTCGATCAGGACGGGGACCCACGTACAGATCCAGGAAATGTAGCGAACATGTGTTCAGCTATGCGTCTAATTATCAGTGAAGAGCTCGATCTTGTTAAAGATTCTGCTTACGAATACTTTGAAGCAAATCTAGATGACAAGTCAGAGCAGGAGGCATTATTCCTTTTCAACAGGAAGAGTCGCAGAGGTACGGTTTGAAAGAGCGGCCAAGCATCTAGGGTTTGAAGTGTCAAAATCTAGCAGAAAGGACGATATGTATTGGCATATTGACTTCTGGATGCAGATGCACGACGGTAAGTGGGGGGTAGACGTGAAGGGAAATAATTTACCCGATCAGATATGGTGTGAATTCAAGAACGTTTCTGGAAACCCTGGCTGGATGTACGGAGGCGCCGCTATAATTGCTTTTGACATGCCAGAGGAGGGTGGTTTCAGCGTTGTTGATCGCGAAGACCTTAGGCTGTACTGTGAGGAGAATGTAGAGGATGAGATTGTGAGCAATAAGAAAGACGCTTACAAAAAGAAATACACTCGCAAGGACAGGCAGGATGTGATAACGATTATAGACCTGAATGATTTAAAATCCCTCTCTTCTTATAGGGTTTGGAAGTATTCTATTTATTACTGACATGTCTAGTTTCTCCTCCCTATAAAAGGGATCAAGTTCGGCACCGTAACATATTGTCCCCCATTGACCTAGCAGGATCTGGAAGTCTATTACATTGAAGTAACCGTTACCATTTAGGTCTCCAGGCACGTACCCTGGATTGTCCCAGTTGCCTAGCATTAGCATTAAGTCGGTCATCCCTACAACGTGATCTCCATTGAGGTCGCCAAGACAGTACGCCTCTTGGTCGGTAATGCCTGGACGAGATAGGGGTAGTATGTAATGTATACGCTCAATCTGACCAGGGGTAAAGTTTGTCCTACATGAATCGGGGTAGTAATCCATATGGTTATTTGCTTCGTAGCCATACAAAGCTGGAGGGCATATAGGGCTCTCGCAACTAAAGTTTAGCTTTGTGGGTGGTGTATCGCACACGTAGTCACCTGACTCATCGCAAGGCCCTAGGTCCTCACCACAGAACTCTACGTTTTTGAAGACGTGTTGCAATCCAACATAGTGTCCTACTTCGTGTATTAGAGTTTTATTTTGATCTCTGTCGTCATACGAAAGCTGTGGACCGTAATTACCGAACACATCAGACCTAACCCACACCCCATCCAGTTCCGTGCTAGAGGTGTAAGACGTCCAGGCAAACCCCAGTATTCCGTTACAAAACTTAGGGAATATATGTACGTTCATGTACTGCTCTCTGTCCCAAACCAAATCCTCTACGTAGGCATCCATCCACTGGAACCCGCTCTGACTGTACGGCACACAAATACTATTCTGCTCTAAGATTACAGGAGCGCCCCAGAACTCATCGAAGTCATGGTACACAATCGAAACAAGATCGAAGCTTAACATCGCTTCATCGAACTCCTCGTTAAGATGCTCGTGAGCATCCATGATGATGTCCTCAGGTATGTAGCTATCTGGAAAGCTGTCGGTGTAGTATATGTGGTAGACGTAATCTATCTCCTCCCACTGCATCGGTTCTGGTGCATACCCCATCATCCTGGGCTGGACGTTGTTGTTACCGAATACAGCACAAGAGTCCTGTCCTACAATCACGTACTGTGAGAGCAGGTATAGCGTGAGAATAAACAGCCTCATCGCTTCTTGGTCTGCATTCCTTTCTTCCTTTTCTTGACAGCCTTTATCCTCCCTCCGTTCAAAAGCTTCTCTACTACAGGGTATGGAAAATGAATCTTTGTATAACCAGCTCTTTCTGGAAATCTACTATCTTCAAATGGTACTATTTTAGCTGGGGGTAGACCAACTTCCTTAAGTTTAGGATCGACGTACTTCTCTTTTAATTCCTTTAAATAATCGTTAGCCCCCTCCACTGAGCTAAAACTATCTCTAGCTTTATATGATCCAGTCTCGGTAAGCATACCATCTACCTGAGCCTGTTTAGGTATACCAAAGTAATTCGAGAACTTACCCATACTGTTTAATCCCCTGTAACTAACAGCATCATCCACCTCAACCTTATCTATTAGTTTAGCTCCTCTTTCCTTTATGGCTCTCTTTGTTTCCTCACTAGCTGATTGATATCTATTGCCTTTTTTTAGATTACGAAGAAGCAATGGGTATGAATCTGCACTTAGAGTACCTAATGGAGGTATACCAAGCAAATCCCCCTTCTCTATAGTATTCAATAATGTGTTCATCACATTGGATTGAGTCCTTTGTTGTGTAATTGAAGACTCTGAGGCTTCTTTCGCGGTACTGAAGTCCATGTTCATGCTGTGAACATTCCGATCCCCATATTCTTTAACTAATTCAGGAGCTTTTTCTGAAACTGGACCTGAATTTATTTCGACATAATTGCCATCCATATCAGTGTATGATACTTCTCTTGAGTTTGGACCATCTAATTGAACTCTCTTCTCGAATCCTTCAATGTCATCGGGCAATTTTGAGGCTTCTTTCTCTATTGCGGATGGAGATAAATCCAGATTGGTGGACATTTTTTCCTGCTTTGAAATGTCTCTTATTTCTTCGAGAATAACCTTTTCCGTATTGCTTAAATCAAGGCCAGAGTACTCATCCCAAGAAAGATCTAAAAGTTCATCTACGTCTTTAGCCGTTGCCATTCTTTCAGATTTTGAGAAATCTCTAGCAGCCTCTGAAATCACCTCTTCAAACTCCTTTCCGTCTCCTAGACCTTTAAATATTTTATCTAGCATAGGGTTGTTTACGCTTTGAGCGTAGCTTCTTACCATGTTCAAGTTGCCTGGAAGAAAAGCCATACCAGCTGCACCAAGAGCTAATCCACTACCTAATGCAGCTTTACCTGCTTCACCTTCTTTAATGCCCTCGTAAGCCATCTTTACTCCCTGGTACATATCCTCAACATCACCCACTGGCGATACAAACTTCATAGGGGATACAGACTCAGCCGCACCGCTAGTCATGGGGTCAAAACCTAGCTTCTTTATTTGCTTAATCTCCTCGTTTTTATCCAGGATTCTTTTACTGAAAGCTGCACTCTCAATGGACTCCTTGAAGTAAGGGTTTGCTTCACGTAATGTGGATGTGGATTCAGCGGTGGCTGCCTGATTCATGACTGGCATGTCAGCCCGAAGCCCACCCAAACCAGAAGATGTAGGGAGTTTACCCGTAGGAGGTATTGAACTCTTTGATTCAAGTGCTCTAAGTAATTGTTTTACCTCCCCACCTTTATCATACCTTTTAACTCTCATTTCCTAGTTTTTTCTATTGTTCTTCCTGCGAAGTATGCCCCGAAAACAGTCAGCATAAGTATCTCTAACAAAGATATGTAATTCTCTCTAGGTGAAAATTCCTCAGACAGCCCATCCCAGAGCATCATAACCATAAAGAACAGCATAAGAACGATCATAGTTGCTGGACGAATGATCTTAGCAATCTTAACATCACTAGCCATGTCAGCCTCCCATCGTCTAGAAACATTGTTCTGAAACTCAACCTCAGCCTGAACTACTGCATCAGCCTCCGCTGGATCTACGCCATCCTCCTTGTCTAAAAGGTTCTTTACTATGCCAAGCCCTCCTTTATCTGGAAGAAGGTCCCCCACAATGCTTAGAATGCCTGGAGCCTTCGACTTCAACCACTCTCCAAGCTTAGTGTCTTTTATCTTATCACTCATACTTAGGGTTTTGTTCTTTTAATGGGATGAAACTATCAGGACCGCTCATGATGCTAAATATTCTGTCCTCACTTATCCCCATCCTCTCCTTCATTGTTTCTATTATGTTGTCTACAGGGACTCCAAGCCTAATGGCTGACTGGACATCATCAAATATTAGCTGCTCCCTTCTTCGAAGCATGTCATTTGCTTTCTCCCAAGACTCAAGCTTAAACAGTGGGGATCCCTTTTCGAGATCTGAATACCTTACGCCAGCATCTTCTTTTATGCTTTCTGCATGATCACGCAGCTTGTATGACAAGGATTTCTCAACCTCTACATCTACTTCTTTGTAACCAGTGAATTGACCAACCAACTCATTAGCAGGAGTATCTGATCCGTATATCTTCCTCATTGATGTTACCGTGCCTGGCTCGAATACACTCATCATGTAGAGTGTGGCCTTCTCCATTTTTTCTGTTTCGGTATCATCATCAAAATATATCTTCTTGCCGTAGTCATCTCTGTTTTCAGACAGATTAAGTGCCCTCCTGGTTGCTATGTCCATACCAGTAAATGGCGCTATAAATTCTACCATAGCGTTACCAAATCCTTCAGTTATAGTCTCCCCTCTTGATAGAGCACCGACAACCTTATCTATGCCTCCGAATGGATCCGAGGCAGAAAAATCTACGTAAGAGAACTTACCGTCTCCTGAGAACTCAGACATGTATAGCTTAGACTCTTCGGACCAGAATGGAACAAACTTCCTGATGTCTTCATCTCTTCGCTTCTCTTCCTCTGAAGAAGCTAAAGCACCCATAACACCTTGAGCGCCCATGCCTATAGCTAATGTGGATCCTCCAACCAAGGCTGTTTTTATTCCCTGATACTCACTGACACCTGCCAACCTTGACCTACCTATGGCCCTGACAGAGGGGTTATCTGACTTCATCTCTTTGTTAGCCTGAGCTAATATATTCCAGCTCGTTCTGTATGACTCAGCTTGGAACGAAACAAAGTTCCCCATTACTGGCATTCCTTTAATCCTGTTTATTATCTCAGGCGTTCTGCTGTAAGTGGGGAAGGTGTTCTTTACGATCTCAGCTACTTCTGAGTCTAATTGTGTGCGCTGCTGGTCTGTCAATTGAGCTGGGTCAACACCAAACATAGCGCTAGAGTACCTGCGTTGCTCGCTCTCAAACGCCATTATTTTAAAGAAGTCATCCTCCGCTTGATAAGCGTTCTCTAATCCTTTCTTTGCTCCTTTTAGTTTTTTCTTAGTACTACTATCTAACCTGGCTGATGCAGCGTCTTGAAACTTATCTTCATTAAATAAATAGCTCAACTCACCTATACCTACACTTTGTTTTACGACACCTAATTCGATGTAGTAGTTTAGTTTAGCTTGTTTCTCTTTATTGGAAAGAGCTTTCATATCGTTGTAAACTAAATCAAAAGCTTTAGAGGCGTCTTTAGCCGTACCCTTTAAATTCCATGGGTGGGAATGGCCGTTAGCAATCATAAAACCGAAGTTACCTACCACGTTCTTTCCGTGAGTACCAACAGATCCTATTGTTTTAGCCCACTTAACCCCTCCAACAAATTTAAGTGCTAGCTCAGTGGCTTTACTTCTTGTGTTTTTTTCTGGGTATACTTCGTTAGCTATCTCTTTCGTTGTGTAAAAAGTGTTTTCACCTAAAGTGACCTGCTCACTAAATTCACCTCTTGGTGAGTCAAACAGATAAACACCTTTCCCCGACTCAGACACCGTGTTATTAAACTTTCTAGCCTCTGACAAGGCTGTCATCTTGTGGATTGTCTTTACATAATTCTGAACAGGATCAGAATACTCACCAAGCAATGCTCGTATCTCGACTGGTAGCTCTTTCTTTTGTTTTAGTATACCCTCCTTCTCTGTGCCAAGACCTGAGCCTTTTATGTAGGCTCTATCTTCGTCACTTAAGTATGCGTTTATCTCTCCTTCTACTAAGTAATCAAGAAAGTCAGGCTCTGAAAGACCTTGAGGATTTGCTTCTGGATCTTTATGAGTCTCTCTAGCTAACTTTACTAAGTCTGGTCTAGATTGCTTAATGAAATTGTGAGCTTTATTAACGATGACTTGACCCTCCTCTGTCTTCAGTTGAGTTCTCCACTCCTTCCCTTCAAAATTCCTGTAAGCTGTATTCATATAGCTCCCCAAGTTTGAGACCACAGCATCAACGCTAGAAGCTTTCACGACTCCAGAATTAATTAAATCTATACTTAGGTTGTCTATTTCTGCTCTCATCTCATTGGCCATCGTAACGGCTTCATTTGATAAGCTACCCCTTTCTCCACCAGACAGATACGTATTGAAGTCTGAATTAAACGATTCCCTGTTAGCTTCAGGAATGGATTCTTCCATCGCTTCAAATTTATTTATAGTCTTTGTTAGGTTGTTGTACTGAGATGCCATCCTAGCCTCTCTAGCTTCATAAGCTTTGTACATAGATCGAGGCATGAACTTACGAGCACTAAGCCACTTGCGCTGTAGGCCAGTCCTACCAGTGAGTACGTCAGCTACAAAGCCCTTCACAGTTCTTTTCTCACCCCTGTATATGTCTTCTTCTCTAGCTCTCTGCCTTAATTCTCTTTGCTTCTCTCTTCTTTCCTTCTCTTGATTAGCCAGCTCTTGCTCAGATATTGGCTGCGCATCTAACTCTGACTGACTTATTTGGGCATCCTCTGAAATTGGAGAAGATTCATCAACATCAATTGGCTTTGCTTCTTCTGGTTTGTACCCTTCTACAAGAGTATCAATCTCTTCTTGATATTGATTTCTAGCCCTTTCAGATGATCTGCCCGTCTTGCCATCCAATCTCATGAGTCTAGTCTCCAGCTCTATAAGCTGTTCTCTTGTCTCTCCTGTTATATCTGGGTCGATGTTCGCTTCGACAGCATTTCTCTCCATAACTTCTTCAACCCTTTGAGACATGTCTGGGTCATTCTTTACAGATAGGGGAACTGCCTGAATCTGTTCAGGGGTAGCCGTCTCTATAAAATCAGAGAAATCCTCTTTGTCTACGCGCTCATTATTAAGATAGTACCCAGTACCAGGAGGTAATGTCTTCGGGGTTCTTGCCTTCTCAGCCTTCACGCCTATATAAGTGCTGGCTAAGTTTGTTGCTGTTGTTGGACCACTGGCTAATCCCTCTGTAAGTATTTCTTGCGCACTCATCTCCTGATCGGCAGAAAGCCGAGCCAAAGACTCACCACCCATTCCAGAAACTACATCTGCAGCAGCCTGTCCAGTAACCACCCCTACATCACTTATCTTATCTGCAACCTTTAAAGACCTAAATACACCAGACAGAACAGACCCGAAGAAAGCATCCACATAAGATATGGCGTCACCCCTGGCTATTGATCTGTTTCTAATCGACTTGTACTTATTCTCATCAGTCAGTACAGTTAGTATATCCTCTGGCTTAAACTCTAGGCCAGACTTTTCAAGCTCCTCTTTTAGAAATTCTGTTTGAGAGTTTATAACCTCAATCTCTCTTCCCATACGTGCCATGGCAAAAGGAATAGACCTAGCGATAGCACCTCCCACAGCAACGGGAACAGTAAGTGGGGCAGCAACCCCTCCAGCAAGTCCCACTCCAAATCCAGCAGTCGCAGCTGTAGCCACAACCTCCATCCCTTCCTTTATGACTCCTGCCTCTGGCATAGCAGCCATAGAGTTCACCATGTATTCCACTACAGCCTGTGGGTTTAACGCCAAAGCTTTAAAGGATCCAAACCAATCTCCGTCCTCTTCCTTATACTTAGTCATATCGGACTCAAGAGCTTTCATCTCTTCGCTCTTCCCGTACTCCTTTAAATCACCCTCGTATTTGTTTATACTTTGAGTGTACGCCTCTACAGACTCCTCCGATGGGTTGTTAAAGGCCCATCTAGTGTTCTTGTAACTGTCTGTAGCTGCGTATCCAGATGCAGAAGCTCTAGCCATATTGTCAACGAATTGACCAATTATAGGTACGTTATTGACGGCGCTTCCGAAATCACCCTTAAGGAAGTTTTCTCCGTAATCATAGTAGTTTACAGGGACCATGAATCCCTTCCCGCTTGCAGTAAATCTAGTCCTCTGATACCTAGTGGAGTCCCCCTTCTGTTGCTTTACTCCAAAAACTCCGCTATCTACTGTTTGCCAATCCGAATCTCCACTCTCTGACGGTTGATCCTGAGGCGTACTTGAGGTAGACTCCATAAAAGCCTCTTCCGAAGGAGGCCCCAATGGAGACTGTTCGGTTTCTTCTTTTTTTTTTAAGCCCCCAAAAACATCAGTCTGAAACTGCTCTATTGAAGAAAACTCAATAGGGAAGTCAGGGTCTGAAGCTACCTGTGAGTATAGTGTGTTTATGTTTCCAGACCCGCTGGTGTACTTTTCGTTAAATGACTCAGCGGTACTGCCCTCAGCAAGTGATCCAACTGAACTCAAATAATCATATACCTGTTGAAACTTATCGTTCATTATAGCCCTCCTATTGATTTAATAAATTCTCTCTGAAGCTCAGTGAATGAAACTCCCCTTGTTCTTTGTAGCTCAGCGTCTATAGCTCTGTAAAGATCTTTATTCATTATAGGGTTTATGTAAACAGGTGGTATAGCTCGACCGCCAGAAACGTTCTTTATTCCAGTCCAATTTTTTAGTTCAACTACAATTCCTTGATCTGTATTAAGAAGCGTCATGGCTTGAGGCTTTGCTTCTACATTTAGCCTAGGACCTGGAACCTTCACAGCAACCGTTTCTCCCGCTTCGTTCTTTTCAAACCTGTTAATTTCCTTTCCAGTGGAGTAGTCATCAGACAAGTAGCTAGAGAGTTGAAGCGGCTCGTTGAAGTCAGTCATAGTAATCGTAGCACTACTCTCAATGTTAGGGTTGAAATTGATCTGAGCGTAGGTTGGGTTATCCATAAGGTCAAATTCAGTAGGCATTACCCAGGCTTCAATCTCTTTTACTTGATTAAATGCCTCTTCTTTCCTTTGATTTTTGGCAATTTGAGTCTGGGTAGGAGCTCTACCAGTTGAAGTCTTTTCTGCTTTCTTCTCGCTAAAAGGAGGTATCTCTTCAAGTAAAGATTCTTTAAGAGCCCCCATCGCCTCATCAAAATTATAATCAGTATTGCCAGGATTATCATCTTCCCAGCGCATTCTAGCTGTGTTCTTAAATGCTTTATCTAGGTCCGTCTCCCCTATATTACTTTCAGAAGTAAATGAATTAAGAGCAGTAAGCCACCTCTTATCTTTTTCCTCTTTGTCCAAGCTAGGATTACTATTGATCTTATTCCAAACGGGAAGAAGTCTTTCCTGCCAATAGTCAAGAGTTTGGATTCCCGTCTCCGTTATGCTAGTCTCTGGCTGATACAAAGAGACAACTTCATTCACGTAAGAATCTACAGCCTCTGACTTTTCGTCTTCCGACAACACTTTAGTTGGGTTGTTAGGGTAGTTTCGATTGACGTATTGCTTTATTGCTGTTGAATAAGCATTCTTCCCGTTTGCATCCAAGGTAGTTAAATCACCAAAAGAGTTGGTTAGCAAACCCTTGAGCTTCTCTGTTCTTTCGGTAGTAGATAACTTAGGGTCAGACTCAATCATCTCAACTAAAGGAGATATCTCCTGAAGGTAAGAAGAACCAGGCATGTCAGATCTTTCCCTGACATTGGCTTCGACACTATACAGCCCCTGAATACTATCCGCAGAATAAAAAGGAGACTCATATATAGAACCTCTTGCTTTCACTCCATTGACATAAAGTGGCTGTCCGTTTGCATCCAACCAATCTGCTACTGGCTTACCGTCCTCAATTGTCATGGTCTCTACATCAAACCCACCCTTTGATCGGATGTCGTTGTAGGTGTTTAGCTCTTGCTCCCCAGCAGAGAAGTACATAGTATCGCTTCTGTAAGAGTCTGGCTCTGTCGCGTAACCAGCGAACTCTTCCTCTCTTCCTTCTAGGGATTCGTTTGTATTATTAAACAAGTCAGCAAGGGTGGTAAGCTCACTTAATGAGGATTGAAAGTCAGTTTCACTTTCCCCTAAGTTGTTTTCAGAGACATGACTAGCAAGCATGTCGAATGCCTTTCTCTGAGATACAGTCCAGTTATCGGCATCACCAGAAGACTTATATACAGACTTATTTCTATCGTCTTCGATTTTTTTCTGCTCTTTACGCTGAGCAGCAGCCTGTTTTGCGTACTCAACCTGAAGCTTTTGAGCTCGATCTGATTCCCTTTGATCACGCTGAAAGTCCATCTGCTCTTTAAGCCTTGCATCCTGAGCGGCTTGTTGAACTTTTAGCTGTTGAGATTGAGCAAAAATAGGTATAGCCTTAGCTATAGCATCACTGTAGCTTTGCTTCGTTGGGTTCCTCGCTATAAACTTTGCCATTAGGCTGTTTCGTTAAATTGTGGTTGGCTAAATACCTCATCAACAGCCCCGTAGAATTTCATCCACTCCTCCTGACTTACCTCTTCGCCATTCTTAATCTTCTGAGCTATCATATCATACTCACTATGTATAGTGCCTGCTTGATCCGAATTCAAGATGTACTCTTGCCCAGTAGCCTCAGCTACTTTCTCGCCGTTATCCTCGTCAAGTACAGCTCCGTCCTCCATGATAGCGTACTTCTTCTTGTCGTGATCCTCAGGGCCATCTAGCTTTTGAACCACAGGTTTTCCTCCCTCGGCGAGTATACGATCAATGACACCTCCGTTTTTTCCAGTTGGGCTTGGAGCTGACGCCCATATACTAGCTACATTCCCTAATGTATTAGCCCAAGGATTAGAAGCTTCTGTTTCTGCAAGGTTCTGGCCAGCACTCATTAAGTTTTGACCAGCAAGCTGTTGAGCCATCATTCCCTCCTGTCTTCTTAACCCTATATTCTGATCAATGGCCTGTTTCTCAGCTCCAGCCAAGTAACTCTTACCAGCAAGCTCGTTCTGCACATCTTGCCTTTGAGCTGCAAGTATCTGACCTGTGACGTCAGCCTGTGGCACCATCGCCATCAGTGCCCTGTCACCAGACTGCCCAGCTACATCCAAGAGCTGTGCTTGTTTTGCCTGTAGGGGGGTGAGGTCAGTGGGCCTCTGCATTATCTGAGCTATGTCTCTCTGCTTCTGAGTAGTGCCATACTGCTGCTTAGCAAGGGCAGCCATGGACTTATCATAGTCTACTTCCGCACCAGCTAAAGCTTCTCTCTGAGAAGCCAGCATTTTGTTTCTTTGTCTGTTATCTAAGAATCCAGCACCTAAGGCTGCTATTGTTCCTGCTATTTGTCCTTCGTATGGCATGTCTGCAAATTTAAGAGTTTTGATTTAAACGACTATCTAACTTAGAGAACTGATAATCTACATTGATTGCGTGCAACTCAAAGGGTTTATCGGTGTCTGTGGTGAGTCTTACTCTAGCGTATGGACCTCTCATCTGGTCACCGTTAATCTCTGAATTCTGAACATTAAGTAAGTTTTTATCCGAGGTGAGAGTAGTTCCCTCACCTACGACTTCAAATTCATATAGGTTTTCACCCAAATAATTAATTAAACCTAAAGAAACAACGGCCTGCGGGATTTCAAGAAAGTTAAAGCTGTTATCGTCTTCTTCGCCAGCGGGAGTAATCTTACAGGAAAGAGTCAATTCGTCCTTACTTGCCCTCACGAACTTAATCTTATCAAGTGTCTCTGTGTTTCCCTCTCCATCAATGTATGAAACATTGGTGTTTGGTTGGATGAAGTCTGCCATAAAAGAGCCAGGTAGATTAAACTCAATCTCCGAAACAGGAAGCCCCGTTGTAGTCGACGCGATTGAATTGGCTCCAGGGATGATAAAGTAATTCTGATCAAGCTGGCTTACCATCAGACCAAACAAGGGTCCATAATCGTTTCCAACGGTTGTTATTCCTGAAAGCCCCCCTAACTTTCCTGCAGGAACAAAAACCGATGAGTTGATCTTAGACCTAGGCATCTCAGCGTACTTGAACCCCTCTTTATTCTTAAAGAAAGAGTTCTTTATTTCACCCTCTTGTTTCTCGTTTCCTTCGTACTCATCATTTGTAAAGACCTCTCCTGACCACCCCTTCCCGTTCGTCTCAATAGAAACAGATTTAAAAGCTTTTATTGCAGATGGGTCCTGGTTGGATGATACCTCCAGGTATGATCCACTAGTAGACCCATAAAAACTGCACATGGTTTCGTTTGTGTCATGAACCCATGAGTCACCATCATCATTAAATGATATCATCTCTTCACCTATACTTGCGTAACAAGTAGGCTCAAAGCTGTACTTGGATGTCCAGGACTTAAACTTATTTGAATAGGCTATAGTCATTATGCTGTTCCGTTTTGATCGTCTGTATTGTCTCCTTCATCAGTTGACTGAACATCACCTCCATCGAATGGAGGTATGTTAGCTGCGTCTGCTTCCTCTAATGCCTGTACAAGGTCGGCGCTTATAGGGAATCCAAATGCACTTAGCAGTATGAGCAAGTCAGACGTACCTACAATTCCGTCAAGGTTTAAGTCACTGAGAAGAGGAGCGCTTGCTCCCAGCGCTCTTAAAACATCTCTGTATTCGCTGGCGGAGAACTGGTTATTAACACCCTCCATTGAAGAAGGAACCTGCCATCCATCGCTATCGTTCAGAATTAATTGAGCTGCTAGATCATAATTTGACAGTGGGTTAAAGTCATTGGTTCCGCCATCTCCATCTCCATCTCCAGTAGATAGGTTTGCCTCTGATAAACCTGCCGCATCAATAAATGCAGTGACACCAGCTGGGCTTGTTATGTCAATGCCTTGAGACCCTATATACTCAGAGACTACACCTTCTAATACGTCATCTGGAGTTAAGGTTGAGGTAGTTTCATCAACAAGGAGATTTATGTTTTGACCTACATTGAACAAGGCTTGGTTTATTTCATTCTGATCGGTCGTGTTTATCTGACCTGCCAGGCCTTCAAGTCCATCAAAGCTCGCTGTAACGGCAACTTGACCAGGATTAAGTATTGATATGTCGGTTGCTATGTCTCCTTGCTGCAAGAACTCATTAAGACCTATGATGCCATCGCCATCAGTGTCTACAAATACTTGAAACCCAGTTACGTTTAACCCATCCTCAAAGTCAGGCTCTACTATAGGCCCTGTAATAGCAACATCAGTACCTGGGGATGGCTGACTAACAATCTCAAAGTCGCTTGTGTCAACTTCATTCAGGCGAATAACAGTTAAGAGGTATTCGTCCTTGAGTGGGTCATATCCACCAATCATCTTGAGGGATCCCGTATCACCTGATATTCTTTTAATTTCAGATGATATAGCTGACTCGATTGCACCATCAGATATATTCCTTAACCCTTGAGATCTACTGTAGGTGTATACGTCTCCATGCCTTTTATTGGCATAATATATAGTATCGTCATTCACGACAACAGACTCAGCTGAGTCGCAACCTTTAAATCCATCCTGAGGTATTGCCTCACCTAAAACAACATTGGATGCTATGATATTGCTACCTCCAGAAGCATCTGATATTACATTCTTAGATAGGGGTATTAGAGAAATCCTAGAGTCCTGCATCAAAGTCAGGTAACCAGAAGATGTAGATATGTAGTTTATTTCACCCTGATTATAATCATAGTCATTATAATTGATAGAGTTAATATTGAAGGAGGTAAACCTAGGTCTTGAAGACTCAGGGTTGCTCTTGTCGGAGTAGGTTATTGAAGCCTCCCTTCTAGATTCCTTTGCGCTTTTGCCTATTACATTAGGTCTTCCAAAGCCCTTGAAGTCCCCCCTATTGAGGTCGGTAGCAGTAGAAGACTCTAGAAATATACTCTCAAAGTTAGAGGCAGCTCCCAAGTTGCTAACATTATCAGAAGGTATTAAGTCAACAAACGCTGAGTCTTGAATCTTCTTTAGGTTCAGGGCCACTTTCCTGAACCATACATCTCCTTTATTTAAAACAATAGTAGATGGAGAGTGAACGAGGTTGCCTCCAAGCGTAGCAACTCGATATGTGTTCCCCATCTCGTAGTAAAACTTCTCCTCCTCCTCCATGTTTTTTGAAGGGGAGTAAATCTCTACAATGCAGTTCTCAGACCAGCTGCTTGATCCTGAGCTGACAGACTGATAGGATAATCCCGTAGCTTCTGGGTTGTCTCTGAGCACAAGGAATTGACCTTGAGTTCTTGATGATATTGATGAAGTGCTTTCGGCTTCAAGGTCATTAAGTATTACACTGTACTCTTCCCCTTCTTGGGGTGCAGCCAAGTCAATTAAGTCTATTACATCAAACTCATACGATGAAGGTGGGTAAATTCTTGAATCTTCCTGACCGTAAGATATTACCCTGAGTTTATCTCCCTCCTTGTAGTTGTACATATTCAGCCCGCCAGCAACATTCTTAGCTCCGAATGCACTGGTGTACGATATTTCATTTCCCTGCAAGTAGTTCAAAGAAACATACAGGTTATTTCTCTCTGTGGATTCTACGTCTTCAGAGAATCTTCTCACATAAGCATTAGGAACAGAGTACTGTATGAAATTGTCTGTAGTAGAATTACCACCATAAACTATCTTAAAGTAATGAGCCCATGCAGGCGGTTCATGCTGTATAGATAAAGCGATAGATGATGGACCTCCTTGAGATCCTTCTGGCCTGTCCTGAGAGGATAAGCCAGGAACAAAAACGTTAGTCAGGTAATTAACGAATCCGTGCCTTCCTCTCTCGTCGTAATAAACGATTCCAAAATCGTGATTTGCGTTTGATTTGAAGCTTCTAAATACATCTCCAGAATAACTTCCAGAAACATTCAAAGAGGATGGAACAATAAATTGATGATAAGAAAAATTAACACTAAAAGGATTTAGAGCCCCTGGAATATCATCGTCCTCAAAAGGAACTGGGTATTGTATTGTATTTTTTGTAATATAGCCAAGCTCATACGAGCCTACAGGGCCTCTGTTTTGCAACAAGGGTAAAACCGAAGGTCTATAATCGTTACCCCCAGAAATAGCCCCCAACGGAAGGGAACTGTAAGCAGTGAGACCAATCCTCCCAGAGAACATAGGTGAAACTTTGTGCGTAACCTGCGTGGTCCACTCACCTTGAGAGAGGTCTTCCCATATGCTTCGATTATGAATCGTTGTCTTTAAACTATTTATATCCTTAACGAATGGGGTGCAGAAAGGTATTGAGCCTTGCTGGTCTAGTCTGTAGTCATCATAGGTATTCCCTCCTGAACCCCTTGAGGGGCCTCCCCCTGGTCCTCCCTTGCCGTCAAATATGCAAGCAATACCACCTGAGTTTTGATCACCCTCACTAAGAATGTCAAATTTTGATTCAGTCGAGGGAGTCAAGTAACCTATAATCTTTCTGTATCCAAACCCAGCACCTAAAGTAACGTTACTGTCTGCTGTTTCTGCATTTAAATTTAAAGTATTCGCATCGATATCATTGCCATAGTGAAGCATATGATCATCTAAATTAAAGTCGGTTACATTGCCTTCTTCATCTAAAAACTCTACTGAAGGATCTAATACCCCCCAACTGTTTAAGAAGAATTCCGAACTTACTGATTCCCCAGTAGATATCTCTAAGTTCTTGTAACAGGTCATTGGTTTCACATCAGTCAAGCTCAATAAAGAAAGTCTAAATGCCTTCTTAGTTGAATTCTCAACGCCTGTGTCCTCATCATCAACTGATGAAATACCAAACTTAGCTGTAGCCTCTTTAAATATAACGTACCCAATAGGACATGAAGCCAAATCAGAACTTGCACCAGCCTCAAGTACAGCCATGATCATGCGAGACAAGTCAGCTGTTGTGCTTGACTGACCTATATAAGCTTGAGGTATAATCGTGTGGTTTGATATCGGTAGGCTATGGTTAAGGGTGGATGTCCTATTCTGTACTATAGATCCTTCTGATATAAATTCTTTATACGTAAGTTCTGAATACTCAACACCCGTAAGTATTTCCTTTATTGTTGTCGCTGTTACACCATCAAATCCAGAGGGTATCTCTTGAGAAAGAGTGAATCCTACATTAAATACTAGGGATCCGCCCCTCAATATAATGGGGTTAGCCGCGCTTGTTCCGATTCTAGCCTGTTCAGGTTCATTTATGGTGTTGCCTGAAGCAGGGTTGTATTTTCTTTTCCACTTAAGGCCAGGACCATCATCATCAATTATTCCAGAATTATTTCCAGAGAAGAGAAGAACCTTTCCATCAGCACCATCACCACGCAAGTAAGAAGCTCCTGAGTCAGATGGATTTTGAACAGTGTAGTTCGAGCTGTTGTTATTGTACTCATTGTAGTTAAAGGTTACGGGAAGAGACTGATCGTACTCTCCAACCAAAGAAGACTGATGATAGGATTCGTCAGAGTTGTATATATGCCAATTCCTATCAGGAGTCATATTGATATTCAAGGAGATACTAGCGCCAGGAGGGACTGAGTCTGGAAGCGATGACGTGTCTATCGTAAAACCAACAGACTTGCGCTTTGCGCCTGACGAATTAACAGGCTGTTCTTCGTGTATTCCAATGAAACTATTAGAGGTAACTGTAAAGTCCACACTATCAAGAGGTCTTTGTCTATAAATTACCTGACCCTGACACTCCACATTAACGGAATCAAATCCGTCAAAGTAATTCCCGTACATTAACCTATTCTCAGCAACGGTCTGAGATTTCGCCTTCCTAGGTACAGAATCGAACTGCTTATCTATGTCTGACTCAGGAAAAGCTTTTGCCAGCTTGTCATTGTAGAATGGATACACCCCAACATACTCATCATTAGCACCGAATAAATCTGAGCGTTTTATCTCCTCAATTTCCAAGAAGGAAGACCCCTCCCCTTCCCTAGCTAATATCTTAATGAACTCTATCTCTGGGCCTGGCTTAGGTATGATTAAGTTGCAAAGGTTGTAGCTATCATGACTCCCATAAGTGAGCGCACCTTGCTGTATTACTGATGGGGGGAATGCAACATCAGAGTATACCGATACAGAAGATTCAAATCCATCTATATATATATGCTGATAGGCAAACTGAAAGCCAGACGTACCCTTGAAATTACTAACCTTCCTGTTGTCATCCTTAGTGAAGGAGAATGAGATTGAATCAAGAGGAACCTTAGGGCATGCTGTTATAAAATCAGCCTCCGCATAGGAGTTACCGTATATATTCGATTGAGCTTCATAAGCTCGGTAAGCATTTACCTTTCTTGGCTCATTCTTATTATCGGTAAAGAATATAACAGCGTCCTTGTCAAACTCATCTCCATGAGCGTCAGGAAATGTTTGCTTGTTTATATGCACAACATCACCCTTGACAAACCCAGTGGAGGGAAAGTTGAACTGCTTGCTCTTGTATATCAGCCTAACGGAAGGAACGGATCTGTTTCCTGACAGCTTGTCTTCAGGGTCGTACGCCCATATACCGTGATCAGGACCTGAACTAGAGGACACAAAAAAATAGCAGATGTTCGTCTTCTGATCCAGTACACTACCTAAAACGCGAGAGTCACTCCCAAAAGGGGTTGACTGCTCAATCTTTGTGTTGCCCTTTACGTTCTTTAGAACACCTATATTACCGCCCTCATCTGAGCTTGAATAAAGGTTTAAAGCGTCAATCATGGACGCCTTATCTATTAGCTTACCATCAATATCTGTGTTAAGCTTCCTGGGTATAATCTTGTCTATCGGCATTAGTACTTAGGTGCCTGCTTGAAGTTCTTACGAATGGTCTTTAGAGCTTCTTCTTTAGTGAAGTTGCTCATTCTAGCATTCGCCTTTCTTCTTTCGTTATAATATTCTTGACGGGCCCTAGACTTTTCAGCAGCTGGTACAGTAGATTTTCTTTCAACTATCCTGTAATACATGTAAGATCTCAGGGCTTCTTCTGCGTACACATGAACCTCAGGATCATCAGACCGAGCCTCATCAGCTATATACTCCATCACCACCTGAGACTGACCACTATTAGTGTCTATCTCAATTCTGTTCTGATCTAAATTTATACGATACCCTCCAGCTAGGTTACCCCCGCCCATACCATACAGCCTACCCAAACCACCCTGATATAGGTAATTTTCAAATACGTAAGGATACTCACCACCACTATTCCCGTCATTCCCTGTGGTAGATGATTTAGAATCTGTTCTAGTTGCATCACTCAATAGTTGAGAGTAATTGATGTGTTTATTCTCACCGAAAACGCGAACAACACCATCAGATCCCACAACGCCAATCTTTACCATATCAACAAAGTCAGCAGGCAAAGCAACAGTATTGTTTGAAGCATTAACATCCAACTTCAGAGATCTAACCTTCTTCCCTAAATCAAATCCAATCTCTCTAATTCCCCTAAGAGCAAAGTTTTTTATAGCTATATCAGAAGCATTGCTAGCATAATCATCGCTATCCAGCGTTACTATGAAGTCACTAATTACTTCCGAAAGTTTTACTTTATTTTGACTCATTATTCAGATGCTTCTTCTTGTGTTGCAAATGCCGTTACGTTGGGATCTCTGAGCCTAACACCTATAAGCTTTGCCATTTCCATTACTACCTCAGTCAGATAGTGAGGTGGCAAGTGAAAGTCCCTTGAGTTGGTAGAATCAAAGAAGTCTTGTTCATTTCCGCCAAACTCAATAGAGTTGAAAGCGTACACAGGAGGTGAAGTGCTTACCGTCCCTTCATTTGTTATTGAACCTGGCTTTGAGTAGTAAGTAATCTCCACGTAATCAAGCTGATCAGGGAATACCTCTATTTGACTTCTACCTACAAGAGCTACTGGAAAGTTTGCCGTAGGCTTTGAGAGATTGCTTGAGAGTAAGTAATTAATTTTCTCAGGCTCATAAACCAACTGACACTGCACAAAATCCTCACTGTCTCCTTCTGCGCTGACATTACTATCTGCCATAATACTGATCAGCTTAGACATATCGTCTGGCTTAGGTATAACAACTAAAGTACCGCTAGTTCCAAACGCTTCACCATCATTTTCAGAAGCATCAATCTCCGTTCTCTTAATGTAAAAAGACAGGTCCTCAAGGCGCTGCTTTCTAATTGACTTATCCCTGCCAGGATCGAAATTCTGACGAGCCAATCTCTTTGCACTAGAGAGCTCTGAGAACATCTCATTATAGATATTCAACTGAGCTAAAGCGGAGAAGTTGTTAAAGACCTGAGGCGTTATAAAACCCTTCTGCTCTTTATTGGCTAAGTCCTTTAAGGACTGATATACTTGATACACGCTGACCATGAGACAAATATACGAAAAACAAAATCAGGCCAAATTTGCTGCTTTGTGCTTGTATCTATTGTAGAGTTGAGTGGCTAAATTCCTGCAGGTAAGGTCCCCTAGGTCTTTTCCTACCACTCCAAACCTGGCTATTCTGATTAAACCTTCGTTTGTGTTAAATGGAAGAACCATACCCAAATACCTAACATCAAGCTGAGTGTTTTCTTCGTTAACATCAGACTTCCTTGAGGCTACTAGCTCCCCATCCCTAGAGTATATGAACACATCCCTGTTAATTGTTCTTCTAATCACGAACGTATACAAGTTCTCTTCGCTAGTTATTTCCTGTTGGGTGTTCTGCACGAATGGAAAGCTGCTGAAAAAAGCCTCAAACGAGCTTGACTGCGGATGGCTAGATGAAATATCAGAGAAAACGCCATGATTAACCTCAAACTCATCACCCAGGGAATCGTAAGGGAATGGCCCCATGTTTGAAACAAAAGTAGGGGACGTGAGTGGAACTCCATTATACTTACTGGCGTGTAGCGGTTTCATTAAAGTGCCTGGAGGAATCACCAAGGTCATGTAGGTTACGTAATCTGTATAAGGGAACGTAGGGTCTTGAGGTATATTACTCACGCTCCTTTCGACTATCTGCATTACAGATCTACTGAATTCAGTGGCTATGTCGTTCTGAGATACCGTATATATGATAAGCCCATGAGCCGTTGCTGGAGCACTTGGATCATGAACGGACACATAAATAATGTCTCCAGCTAATAAGTTAGACGACCTAGTAGATGCCTTAAAGCTAGTTAGGTTTGCGGACCCATCAGTAGATACAATGAACGTAGGTATCACTAATCCTAAATCATCTTGATCGCCCTGATTAAGGCTAATTGAATTCCTTACAATACCCTGGGTGGAGTCAATCACATCGCCAGAAACAACAGTAAACGAAAGCTCGGTACTGGTGTGGTTGTGAAGATCGAAACTTATAACGTCACCAATAAATAAATTATTTCCAGTGTTGTTTACCCTGCATTGGGTTATAGTAGCTCCATCGGACTCAATGTCATCAAAAGTAGGTATGAGGGAGCTAGACGAAGGGGTTACATCAACACCACCCCTAGTCACTACCACCGTGCCTGATTTTGAGCTATTGCCAGTAAAAGAAACTAAGCTGCCACTAGTAACGCTAACGGTAGAAGTTATAATGTGATCGCTCTTAAACGTCTTGTAATCAGCAACTTGCGAGTTGGATAGCGATGAAGGTAAAGGGGCCGCTACAACTGTTCCAGAAAAAGATATGTCAGTCCTTAGTTCGCCATCCTTATCAAAGGATATAGTTTTAGAGTTACAGGCAGTGTCTGGGTCTTTACAGATAGGACCATCATTAACTAAATCGTAGTCGTTACCACCAACGCCTGAATTCACAAGCGTAGTTATCGAGTGACCTTCTTTAGCTGTTATGTTCTCGCCTCCGTAATCAACGAAGGGTTTGTTTTCAACCTTTAAAAAGTCAATCCCATTAACTATGGCGTTAGCATCAAGGCCACTAATGATAGCCTCAGTACCTACTAAGCCTCGCTCTACTGGACGAGCTCTTACCCTTGTGTCAATATTAGGTGATGGGGTTATCCTTTTAAATGTATTCTCCCCTCCTATAGCGTCAAACTTCATGACATCCGTCACCGTGTTCTTGTTTATGAAGTCAATGATACTCTCCATAAGATCGGTTTCTTTACCTACCTCACAAGTAACCGTAATACTAGTCTTCTCAAATGACTCGCCAGCAAGTGTTAAGCTGTTCTCTTCGAAGGGAGCGGAGTTATTGAAGTACATTATTAAAGCGCCCCTATCCGCAGCCATATAAGCTAGGTTGTTTGCTGGTAAGGATATAACGCTAATACCCTTTCCGTTGTCAGAGAATACCGCACCGCCACGCAGGGCAGGTTCTTCACGCTTAAATAAGAAAAACTTTTGAGCCATACGCAAATATACAAAACAAAAAAGCCACCCGAAGGTGGCCTTTCTTTATGCGATTTCTTTTTCGATTTGCGCTAGGACTGGCGAAGCTGCCTCTGTTAGACAGTACCTGACGAATATATCCATCGGATCTTTACCTATAGGCACTACGATGATTACTTTATTTGTATCATACCATCTGATGGCATCCTCGGATAGCTTTATGATTTGCATCTTTTCAGCCTGTCTAAGCTTAGCCTTCATAGTGACTACTGGATTATCGAATGAGTCGATAAAAGTCTGTGGTGACGCTTTAGCCTTTAGTAAAAGGTCGTGCTTAATCTCACTGGCTGGACGATCAGTATCAATAGAGAATGATATAGCTACGGCCATTAGCTCATCCAGATCCTTAGACCTGAGCAATGTAACAGCATCATGAACCAAGAATTCATCATCTACCGTTTTTTCAATCTTACCTGAGTTGTCCTCCATGTAAAACTTAGAGCCTCCGTTAGCCATATTGTGAGGGCTTAACTCAAGGAACCTCTGAAGGTTAGGCTGTTCGGGTCTTACGAATAGATTCTTATCCCTGAATACGATTGGCGACTTAGTAGCAAATTCTGATTGCTCATCCTTAAACACCGAGTTCTCTGATGCGCAGTACCTCATTGCTCTTACCTGATTAGACTCTTCGTCAAATACTGTTATATTGCTTTGATTCAGCATAAGAACATTACCACCCTTAGGGGCAATCCACCTTTTAATGGACTTGCCTGTTGGGACGGGGGGCTTCATACCCTCGATTAAGATAGACTTTGATTTAGCGGGACGCCCACGCTTTTTGGCTTGTTGTAATTGTGCCATAATTAAATAAAATTAAAGAAGTTTTGTTTTTACTATTGAATTATTGGCTTGGATACCAATTGCCAATAAGAACCAGTCCAAATCAATGATTGAAAATAAGGATCATAACTACCGTTGTCAAACTTAATACTGTCAAGGGTGTCGTTTATCCCCGTAAAGTTAAATGTTATATCGTTAGTGGATGGCGAAGCACTTAGGGTTGCCGATAAAATCAAAGTAGTGCCTAAAACTTCAGCGTCTGGAATGTTTACGGTTAAGTCACCACTTACAGGTGCAACATAACCTTCTTGCCCAACGGATCCAACAGCAGCGCTTGGGGCATTTGAGATGTAGAAAAAGCTAGTACTTAATGGGAGGGTAATTGACTCAGCAGCACCAACGCTTGCGTAAGTGTATGGATCTCCACCAATGAAATAGGAGGTGAAATTTTGAATTCGTGGGACTATTTTAGGCATGGCTTATGTTTTTTATATTATAGTAAAAAGGCAGGGGCCGAAGCCCCCGCCCATTACCTTCTAGTTTATTACGTGAGCAATACGTGCTGGTTAGCACCGCGAGTTACCAACGCACACTCTGATCTGTAGTGGAACTTAGCGACGTCTTCGTTGTTCGTTTTGAATCCGAGTACATCACCACCTTCGACCCAGTGGTTCATTTCACGATCTTGCTTGTAGTACATCTGCAATGATGGGGCTCTTTCGCCTGTTCTTGCATCAGCAACTTGAGTCATTGGGACCATAGCTCCTTTGTAGAAACCACCTCCTAGGGCATCAGCCTGCGAGCCAGCCAAGGTAGGGTCATTCAAGAGCTTCCAGTCATGCTTGTGGAAGGTATAACCACCACGAGTGAACGACTTAAAGCCAAGGTTCACAGCCATATCCTGAGAGTTATTGAATGCACCGAACTGAGATCCCAATCCAGCAGTAATGCTGGCACCAATACCAGTAGCTACGAGATCATCAATATTCAAAGAAGCAGCTCTATTCAAGTACATAGCGTACTCAGAAGGAGCCCCCTGCGCGTCAAGCTCAAGGATGATATCATCAACCTCGCTTAGTGTTGCACTGGTGCCGAAGCCTGATGAAACGATACCTCGATCACCCAAAGCAGAGAAGTAACCCTCAGTACCTACGATACCATCATTTCCTGTAGCTCCATCCGCTTGACGCTCACCAAAGAGCATGAGCATCTCACGCTGATCCATGAACCTCTTACGAGTATCATTCTCACCCTTCAAGTACCATCTGTAATCACCATTACCAGTATTGATCCAACCTACGTTAGATGCCTGTGATCCATTCACGTGGAATGTCTCTCTTGCGATAATGAAGTCCTGAGTTCTCTTGTTGATCTCTGTCTGATAGAAATCAGCTGGCTGAGAAGCACCCTGCGCAGCAATGTTACCGATTACAGAAAATGCCGCAGCAGTAGCTTGACCCAAAGTAACGCCAGCCAATGAGCGAACAGCCATAGTTGTAGCTCCGAGGTTTTCCTCAACCAAGAGGACGTCACCATTCACTTGATTCAAGAGTACGTCATTCACTCTTGCTCCTGCTCCGTCAGCAACAGTCATGTCGAGATTGGCATAAGCGGTTGCTGTTGTTCCAACTGTACCTGTGAAGCTTCTGTGCAAACGACCCTCCTCCCAGTACTGGATTTGATCAGAAGTTCCAGCGTTCTTCTTTGCACCAGTCAATTCCAAGAATCCTGTAATGCCTTGATCTCCAAACGTCTTAACGTAGAGATCCATATTGTCTGGTTTGTTGTATTCCAGCAATTCACCGAGAGCAACGTAGTTGTCTGGTGTTTGTTTTAGTCCTGGAACTTTATTACTTCCATTTCCTAAACCTTGATTTGAGGTAGCCATATTTTCTTATTTTAAAAGTTTAAACGAACCCAAAACCGTTCTGCTGACCGTATGCTTGTTTTAGTTGGTCAGAGAGCGTAGTGTCTTGAGATGTGTTTGTGTTTTGTTTAGGGGTCTCCGTGGTTACGTTAGCCGCTGTGTTTAACAGATTCTTTTGACCATCACCAAGCCCACGTGTATACGCAGCCTTAACAATCTTGTCAACGTTATCTACTACCGCTCTGTGAGAGGACAGCTTATCGTAATCCCAGGAACCATCCTGATTAACATAATCATCGAAGTACTCATCGAGACGAGCATTCTTTGACTTGAGTTGACTTTTGTATTGATCGTCCAGTCCAAACTCAAAGGTATTATCGTCCCCTAGGTCAAACTCTAGACCTGTGAGTGCATCAACCTCTGATGACATTTGATTAATCCAATCGTCTGTGATGATAGACTCCTGCTGTGGGGCTGCTTCCTCATTCTTAGGTGCAGAGTAGCTATCTCTCATCCTATTGATTTCAGACCTGGCCTTATCGCCATCTATCTTCATTTGGAGTTGCGCAAGTCTAACCTCGTCATCCGTATGGACATCTGGATTATTCTTGTACTTGCTCCCGATTAAAAGTCCCAGCTCTTCATAAGAAAGGTTCGGGTAGTTATTAGCCATTTCAATTTGAATGGCTGTCATATCATCCATACCTTCAGGATTCAACGACTGATACCTGAACCAATCCTCTGGCGCTCTGCCCGTTTCTTCAACGAACTTAGCGATAGCACTGATTCTTTCATCTAAGGCTGGTGCCTCAGATTGTTGAGCCTCCATAAGTTCATCAATACTGCTGACTTCTCTCCCAAGCTTTTGACTTAAGAAATCCATTA
>Ga0208965_1000153_pt1 | contig 32688 bp, 31 predicted proteins | sample AOAMet1_07_M0_10_2_FD_188230 | JGI IMG/M metagenome (GOLD analysis project Ga0208965, IMG submission 188230) | Ammonia-oxidizing marine microbial communities from Monterey Bay, California, USA - CAN11_07_M0_10 (SPAdes) | ecosystem: Environmental > Aquatic > Marine > Intertidal zone | place...
GTATGAATACGCCAGTACCATCACCAGGCATCTGCATATTTTCATCAAGCTTTATCACAACAACATTTTTACCTGACATTTCCATATTCTCATCAGGTTCGATTTCGATAATATTTTTATCATAAGTACTCTTTTGAGAGTGGTGATCTAATGCGACAGAGGGCAGTGAAAAAAGCAGGATTAAGATTAGCAGTAGTTTCATTATAACTTCCAAATTTTATTGATGCCTAATAGACCAAACTTTATAAAAAAAGTTCAATTTTTTATAAAGTCTTTACAGCAAGTTTACAACATTAAAACAGCGTAGGAATGGGGGCTGTAGCGTAGGACACTACTCCCACTCAATAGTGGCCGGCGGCTTACCCGAAATATCATAAGCGACGCGCGAAATACCTGAAATTTCATTGATGATGCGATTTGATACCGTCTCAAGAAGTTCGTAGGGTAAGTGCGCCCATTTAGCGGTCATAAAGTCGATGGTTTGGACAGCACGAATAGCAATAACGTATTCGTAGCGACGAGCGTCACCCACTACACCCACTGATTTGACCGGCAAAAAGACTGCGAATGCCTGACTGGTCTTGTCATACCAGCCGGACTTACGAAGTTCTGCGATAAAAATATCATCAGCTCTTCGCAACAATTCAGCGTACTCGTGCTTCACCTCCCCTAAAATTCTCACACCAAGTCCGGGACCTGGAAACGGGTGTCTAAACACCATCGACTCGGGCAGACCAAGTTCGAGACCCAATTGTCGGACTTCGTCTTTAAACAGCTCTCTCAGAGGTTCTACAAGCTCCAAGGCCATATCTTCGGGCAGACCGCCTACATTGTGGTGCGACTTGATCACGTGAGCCTTACCCGTCTTAGAACCGGCTGACTCAATTACGTCGGGATATATCGTGCCTTGCGCCAGCCACTTCACCTCAGTGAGCTTGGTCGCTTCTTCATCGAATACGTCAATGAATGTATTACCGATAATCTTTCGCTTCGCCTCAGGATCTGACTCGCCTTCAAGCCGAGAAAGAAAGCGCTCTTGAGCGTCCGCACGAATGACCTTTACACCCATATTAGAGGCGAACATCTCCATGACTTGATCCCCTTCATTAAGGCGAAGCAGTCCATTATCGACAAACACGCACGTCAACTGGTCACCAATCGCTTTATGGAGCAAAGCTGCAACCACTGACGAGTCAACGCCACCTGACAGCCCCAACAACACCTTGTCAGATCCAACTTGTTCTCTGACCTTACTAATCGCGTCTTCGACAATATTAGCCGGTGTCCACAGCGCCTCGCAGGCGCAGATATCGATGACAAAACGGGACATAATTTCTTTCCCGAGCGAGGTGTGAGTCACTTCAGGGTGAAACTGAATACCAAACCAGGGCTGCTCGCTGTGGGCCATTGCAGCAATGGGGCAGCTGTCGGTCTCGGAAGTGCGTGTAAAACCCACGGGGAGCTCAGTCACTTTATCGCCGTGACTCATCCATACGTCCAGCACCGACCGCCCCAGATCATCAGTGCGATCTGTAATTCCAGAGAGCAGTCGGTCTTCTGACGTACTTCGAATTTCGGCATAGCCAAACTCGGATGTGTCTGAACCTTGCACTGAGCCGCCCATTTGTTCCGCCATGGTCTGCATGCCGTAGCATATACCCAGTACTGGTAAACCCAGTTCAAAGACGATTTGGGGTGCTCGGGGAGAATCTTCGGCAGTCACCGACTCGGGGCCACCCGACAGAATGATCCCCGAGGGGTTAAAGTCAGTAATGTCTTTATCCGTGACGTCCCAGCCGTGGATTTCACTGTAGACCCCGATCTCGCGTACCCGCCGCGCAATCAGCTGCGTGTACTGCGAACCAAAGTCTAAAATAAGAATGCGATGCCGATGGATGTCCGGGCTCATTAATTACCTGCTTGATGAAGGTTTAAGTCAATGCGGATCGCGTGCGACGGACCCCACGCCGTAATTGTCTCATAGACGCGCAGTTACTCACAGAGCAGGCACCACCGCGCCTCACTATCTAAACTTGTCACAGTTGACATAAATCGAGCCCAGCCCCCTTGAAACTGTCCGATATCCATGGCCTAAAACGTGATCTATGTCACACTCCGCCGCGAAGGAGCGGGAGGTAGTGTCAAGCCTGCCTCATGAGGACGCGTTGATTGAACTATGTTGCAAGCACATTGACGGTAGCCATTCTGGCGGCATCTGCGGGCGCGGCCGCCACCTCGAGTGCGGTTGAAACTAATTTGTATTGGCCCGAGGTTCAAGGCCCCCACTGCGACAGTTACGAGAGTGCCATTAAACAGCTTGAGGACAATATCGTGACGCTTGCGACCGAGCGCTGCGCTGACCACGGTCATCACGCCCCCTCGATTGAACACGTCCACTACCATCTGCACAAAGTGACGTCAGAGTGGCAACATTATCAAAGAGCCATTGCCAGGGACGTACAAGTTCAGTGCCCCACTGACCCTAACCGACTGTAACTCCGGGTCAGGAGTGGCCAGCACACTTATCCCACAGGCCTTCAAGCGCTCAGCGAACCGGGTAGTTTGGTGCTTCCTTAGTAATCGAAACATCGTGCACGTGAGACTCCGACATGCCGGCTGAGGTCACACGAATGAACTGCGGCTTCGTCCGCATCTCATTAATCGAGGCACATCCAGCGTAGCCCATAGAGGACCGGACGCCGCCCATCAACTGATGAATAATCGCTGACACGGGTCCCTTATACGGCACACGTCCCTCGATACCTTCAGGCACCAGCTTCTCAGAGCCAACACTCGAATCTTGGAAGTACCGGTCTGACGAGCCTTGCTTTTGAGCCATAGCGCCAATGGATCCCATTCCACGATAGGACTTGTAGGTCCGGCCCTGGTAAAGCTCAACCTCGCCCGGTGCTTCCTCAGTACCTGCAAACATGCCACCGAGCATCACGGAGTAAGCGCCCGCCACCAGCGACTTCGAAATATCGCCTGAAAACCGAATGCCACCGTCAGCAATAAGTGGCACGTTCGCCTCCGCCAGCGCCTCAGCGACATTAGATACGGCGCTAATTTGCGGTACGCCCATACCGGTCACAATCCGTGTCGTGCATATAGAACCAGGGCCAATACCCACTTTGACACCATCAGCACCGGCGTCTACCAACGCTCGCGCCGCATCAGCCGTCGCGATATTGCCACCGATAACGTCAACCGAGGGAAAGTTCTCTTTAATCCAACGAACTCGGTTCAAGACGTTGAGGGAATGACCGTGAGCAGTGTCCACCACGAGAACATCGACACCCGAGGCCACCAGCGCATCGACACGCTCATCGGTGTCCGTGCTGGTACCTACAGAGGCACCCACACGCAATTGACCGAAACGGTCTTTACAGGCGTGGGGGAACGACTCTGCTTTGTCGAAATCTTTTACCGTAATCAGACCTTTCAAGACACCCGCATCGTCGACGACCAAAATCTTTTCAATACGATGTTTGTGAAGTAAGTGTTGGACCTCGTCCGAGGCGGCACCCTCTTTTACGGTCACCAACTGATTTCTCGGCGTCATAATGGCCGATATGGACTGCGACGTATCGGTCTCAAACCGCAAATCGCGGCGCGTCACAATGCCCGCAAGATCTCCGTTTTTCATTACCGGGACACCCGAAATACCATGAGCACGGGTGAGTTCGATCAGTTCGGCAATCGTGGCTGTGTGATCAATGGTGATCGGGTCTTTGACAACACCGCTTTCAAACTTCTTAACACGGCGGACCTGCTCGGCTTGCTCTTGGATCGTCAGATTTTTATGAACGATACCGATGCCACCCTCTTGCGCGAGGGCAATGGCCAGTCCGGATTCGGTCACGGTGTCCATTGCCGCTGAGACCAACGGGACGTTCAGATTGATATTTTTTGTCAACCGAGTGACCAATGAAACGTCTTTCGCTGTCACCTCTGAATATCCTGGTAACAGGAGAACGTCATCAAACGTCAGCGCTTCTTGAGCGATACGTAGCATCAATACCTCGTAGTAGTCGCGTTGGATAGACGCGGTATTGTACGCTTATGCTTTATCACGAACAATCTCACCAGGGTCGCAACAATACCAATGCCTCTTCCAAAACCCACACCGGTAAGCGTCACCGAGCTTAATCGTAAAGCGAAGTCTCTCCTTGAAAACCAATTAGGCGAGGTCTGTGTCGAGGCGGAAATTGGTGATCTGTCTCAGCCCAGTTCCGGCCACTGGTACTTCACCTTGAAAGACGGGCGCTCCCAGTTGAGATGCGCCATGTTCCGCAGAGCCAATACGCGAGTGAGCTTTCAGCCCAAAGTTGGAGATTCTGTGATCGTCCGCGGTCTACTCTCAATTTACGAGGCTCGAGGCGACTACCAGCTGATCGTCGATACCATGGAAGCGTCAGGTGACGGTGCGCTGCAGCGCGCGCTTGAAGCACTGAAGAAAAAGTTATTCGACGAGGGTTTGTTTGAAGCCTCTCGCAAACGCCCTATTCCCGCTCACTGTGAGCGCATCGGTATTATTACTTCTCCTACCGGCGCAGCTGTTGAAGACATTGCCAGTGTTTTGGCACGACGGTCCCCGCTCAGCCACCTGTTCTTGTTTCCTGTGCAGGTGCAGGGCGCAGCCGCCGCCCAACAAATAGCAGACGCCATTGCACACGCTAATGAATACGCAGAGTCCGGTGAACGTGACCTTGACGTCCTAATTGTCGGCAGAGGCGGCGGATCGCTCGAAGACCTTTGGTCTTTTAACGAAGAGGTCGTTGCTCGAGCCATCGCCAGCTCCCGAATACCCATCGTTTCTGCCGTTGGGCACGAGATTGACTACAGCATTTCAGACCTGGTCGCTGATCTCAGAGCGGCAACACCATCGCAAGCGGGTGAGCTCATCACAAGGGACTCTCTAGAATGGTTACAAATCATCGACAATCAAACGGATCGACTACAACTGCTTTCCCAACGAAAAATAAGAGAGCAGACGGCTTTGTTTTTACAGTTGAAAACCCGTCTTAGGCATCCACGACAACAGCTCTCAACCCTTGCGAACGAACTTCAGCGCGCGCGCGAGCGTGCAGGTCACCTCATTAAGCAACGTCTCACAGTGGACAGACAGTTACTGGCCAAACGACAGTTTCAGTTGAGTGGCGCCTCACCCAGCGCGCGGATTAAATCGAGAAAAGAATTAGCAAAGACACTGGCTGCTCGCCTGCCAGGACAAATCGACAAAATAAGGCATCGCCACGAAGATCGGGTTAGGCATCTCACGCAGCTGCTCACAACCTTGGGCCCGGAAGCCACATTAAAGCGCGGCTACGCCATTGTGACCGATCATCAAGGCAGCGTACTGCGACAAAGCGACTCGGTCGCAATTGGACAAGAGCTGTCCATAACGCTTTCCCGCGGCCAAATTACCTCAACGGTGGCCACCATAGAGGCGCCCGAGGACTCTTAGTACTTAGCGGGCAGTCTTGTGTTGATGACGATGTGACGACCTTCAAATCGAATGTACTCGCCAATGGTCAGATCCTTGAGGATACGCGCAACCATTTCGCGAGAGGCACCAACGCGATCCGCAATATCTTGCTGTGTCAGTTTCTCCGGCACAAACAAAGTGCCGTCACCCCGTTCGTGGGACAGATCCATCAACACGTTAGCCACGCGTCCATACACGTCCTGCAGTGCAAGGTTTTTAACGTCGGTCGTCAACTTACGCACTCGTGCGGCCAAGTTGCCCAACAGTTGCTGTGTGATGCCTGGATTGTCCGAAAGGACTTTCGAGAAATCTTCTTTCTTCACTATCCGGAACTGACAGGGCTCAACCGTTCGCACTGACGCTGAACGCGCAGAGTCGTCAAGCAACGCGAGTTCACCAAAGTAATCGCCAACGCCCAACGAGTTCATAATGAACTCTTTCCCATTCTTGTCGCTGCAGTAAACCTTGACCCGCCCCGACTCAATCACATAGAGCGCATCAGCCGGCTCATTCTCCTGAATGACGACCGTATTTTTTGAATAAGTCTCGGACGTACTCGAGTGCTCAAGCGCCGCTAACTCATCGCTACTTAAGCCATGGAAGATTTCAACTTGGTCCAGCATGACACCATACTCATTGTGGAATATTCACAATTCTAACTGAAGCTGTCGCTCTCGCCTATCCCCACTAGTGGAAAGTCGTAAGCGCGATATACTTTAGGTCGATTTCACCCAGTAATTGGTCCATTTTTGTGTCAAAACAGGCTTTAAGAAAGGTTTCTCAGCTCGGTAAGCGCCTCATTCCAACGCTTACCGGGCTCCACACCTCGCGCAGTGATGATCTTTCAGAGGATATTGTGTCTCTGAAAGACGCGATGGAACGCCTCAACACCATGATTGAGAGCAATGACGCAAACCAACACGACATGCTCAATTCCATCGCGGCAGTCAAAGGCTACGCTGAAATGTTGCTGGAATCAGAGGACGAGGTGATCGCACCGTTGGTTAAAGGTCTTACCGAGATGACCGCGCTACTCAGTACTGCGACGAAGGCGCCCTCAAACGCAGCCACGAGCAACCGCTCTACGGAGACCTTCGAAGATTGCACGATCCTCATCGTTGACGACATGCCCGAAAATCTTGATCTCATGTCGCGTTTGCTCCGAAAAATGGACTGCACCATCGTCACCGCGAATTCCGGAGACGCCGCACTCGCAACATTAGCCACAACGCGTGTCGATCTCGTGCTACTTGACCTCGTGATGCCGGGGACAGACGGTAGAGAGGTGCTTGCGCGAATTAAAAGTGATGAGGACCTGCGCGCGATCCCCGTCATTATGATTTCAGGTCGACAGGACATGGATCAAATTATTGATTGTATTCAGGTCGGCGCTGACGACTACCTCCTTAAGCCCGTCAACGCGGTGCTGCTCACCGCGCGCATCAAGTCAGGCATCGAGCGCAAGCGGTGGCACGATAAAGAGGCGTCCTATCGCGAGCAGCTTGAAAAACGCGAACAATTTATCCGCCAAACCTTCGGCCGGTACATCTCTGATGCAATCGTTGAGGAGATTTTGGAAAAGCCAGAGGGGCTAAAACTGGGTGGCGACTTACGCCACGTCACGCTGATGATGAGTGACATCCGTAGCTTCACAACACTGGTGGAGCATTTGCCGCCCGAGCAGGTCATGGCACTCTTAAACCGTTACCTTGGAAAGATGACTGACATCATTCTCCACCACGGCGGTACGATTGATGAGTTTTTGGGCGACGCCGTATTGGCGGCTTTTGGCGCACCATCGGTGTCAGCCGATCATGCCACGAAGGCCGTCAACTGTGCGATCCAGATGCAAGAGGCCATGGCTGAGATTAATGCGGAAAACATTGCAGACGGTCTGCCCATTATCGAGATGGCGATTGCCCTCAATACCGGTGAAGTCGTCGCTGGTAATATTGGTTCAGAGCGTCGTTCAAAATACGGCTTTGTCGGCCATCAGGTGAATCTGACCTCGCGAATCGAGGACGATGCGCGACCTCACGAAATTTTGATCTCAGAGCAAACGTATCGGGCGCTGAACGGTGATCACTTTGTGGCGGGTGAGAGTCGGACGATTAAGGCAAAGGGAATCGAGGAATTGCTCACCGTTTACCCCATAGTAGGGAGCACATCCAATGCCTAATTCTGAAGTCTTACTGGTTGAAGACAATGATATCAACAGGGACATGTTAACCCGAAGACTCAGTCGGGCGGGTCTGACAGTCATTACGGCACAAGACGGCGAAACGGCGCTTGAGACCATGCGCACAGCCCAACCTGGCGTGGTACTCATGGATATGACGCTCCCCGTGCTTGACGGTTGGGAAGCGACCCAGAAAGCAAAGACCGACCCCACGATCGCCCACATACCCATCATTGCATTAACGGCCCACGCGATGGCCGCAGATCGCGAGCGCGCAATGAGCGTCGGTTGCAGCGAATACGAAACGAAGCCTATCGATTTTCCCGCTCTACTTGCCAAAATTTATCAATTCTTGGGGGCAATTGACTGATGATCACAGCGCGACTGGGGCTACAAGCCCGGCTCTATTTGGCGTCGGCATCGATTGTTATGTTGTTCGCATTCAACGTGGCAACCCACTTATGGGGAAGCTACGCGCGAAGCGAGAGCGTTCTGGCGTATCGAAATGCGACTGAAGCGACAGCCTTGGTCCAGAGCATTCAGCAAGGACTGACAACGGAGCACCAGCGAGTTCAAGTGCTTGCCGCGCTGCGCGAAACCAATGCACCTATTCGGTCCACCCAGCGCGATCAAGCCAATGCAGAACTGACGGCCATCTCCGATCAGCTGCGGGGTTTAGGCGGATTGAGCGACGTGCAAACCGAAGCGGCATTTCGCGATTTTTATAAAGTTTCGTCCGACCTGTTAAACGAATGGGCGCGCTTTTATCAAAACTACAACAATGGCGCGCTCCCAACGCAACTCACAGCGACCATTTATGACGCCAGCGTCGATAAACTGCGTCTATTGGCAGACAAACAAAATGCGGTCGCACTGGAGCGATCGACGGTCATTGACAACACCATTCAGTTGACCGACCGCATTACCATTATCGCCTTTATCAGCTCGATCACGATCACCTTAATCCTGATACTCACGTTAATACGGACCACTAATGCGTCGTTATTTCGTCTGAGGGTCGGTGTTGAGCGATTTGGCGCTGGAGACCTGACTCACCGAATCGATGAGAATCGCGACGCAGGTGAGATCGCAAATCTCGCCCAGACCTTCAACGAAATGTCCGCCTCGCTTCAGACCGCCATGTCTGACCTCAACGAAGCCAGAGCAGATGCCGAAGCCGCTAATGAGGCCAAGAGCATGTTCTTAGCCAACGTGTCACACGAATTACGTACGCCTCTAAACGCCATTATCGGCTACTCCGAAATGCTTCAGGATGAACTCAGCGACGGCGGCGCGATTGACCGAGATCAACACCACCATGACCTCACCACCATTATTTTTTCGGGCCGCCAGCTGCTCACATTGATCAATGACATTCTCGATCTTTCTAAAATCGAAACAGGGAAAATGTCGGTCAGCTATGAACCGTTTAATGTTGCCGGTCTTGTGGTCCAGGTGTGCGACGCGCTGTCACCCTTGCTGGCGCAAAATAACAATCGACTTGACTTGAATATTGAGGCCGCAAAGGACATCGACATCGACAGTGACGCGGCTAAAGTTCAGCAAATACTGACCAACCTCTTTTCAAACGCCTGCAAATTTACAAAAAATGGCACGATTACTGTCGATGCCAGCGTAGAAAATGAGCGTTTTACGCTCAGTGTGTCGGACAGTGGTATCGGCATGACCGAGGAACAACAGGCGAAGGTTTTCCAAGCGTTTGTTCAGGCCGACAGTAAGACCAGCGTCAACTATGGCGGGACCGGCTTGGGTTTGGCAATTGTGAGTAACTTTTGCGATATGCTGGGAGGGACCGTGGCGCTGACGTCATCACCCAACGAGGGCTCTCGGTTTGACGTCAGTCTTCCAGTTGGCCCAGTGTAAGCTCGCGTAACCGCTTGAGCACGGCCTCTCGCTTTTCGAGGTCGCTCGCAAGCTTAATATTGACCTCATCGAGCCGAGACACCTGACTTTCGAGCTGCGTCAGTAACGCGAGGGCCAGAACCATAATTTCAGCTCTGTCGTCTAACGCTTCAGAATTCGATTGGTCTTTGCCGTCTGCACCTAAAAATGCGATGAAGGCCAGCCCTATTTCGGCTTCTCGTGAGGCACTTGGGGCATCAATTTTAGCGTGAGATTGAAAATACCGACGTGCCTGAGGATAGTCGCGAGCAGCCAACGCACGAATGCCACGGTCAAAGTCGGTTTCCTCTGGCGTGACTACCAGGTCAGAGCAATTACAGTCCACATCTAACACCGACTCTGGGATATTAAGTTCCGGTGTCTGCTCTGCGGAAGCCTCGATTGTTGATGCAGGAGCCGCCACAGAAGCGTTTGAAACGGGCGTCGACTGACAACCCACCAGTAACCCACTTGTCAGAAGTGCTAGTAGTGCAGTGCGACTGTGTCGTGAGACTCTGTTCATTGGCGGAGAATAGCAGTCTTTTAGCGACACGGCGTTAGTTATTCATTCAGGACGCATGTGAGGGAATAAGATTACGTCGCGTATCGACGCAGAATTGGTCAATAACATGACCAAGCGATCGATACCGATGCCCTCGCCCGCAGTTGGGGGCAAGCCGTATTCCAAAGCCCGAATATAGTCGTGGTCGTAATGCATGGCCTCGTCATCTCCCGCGTCCTTCTCAGCGACTTGAGCCCGGAATCGCTCGGCCTGATCCTCTGCGTCGTTAAGCTCACTAAAGCCGTTAGCAAGTTCTCGACCACCGACAAAAAACTCAAACCGGTCAGTCACGTCAGGGTTGTGGTCATTGCGACGCGCCAGTGGCGAAACCTCGGTCGGGTAGGCGGTAATAAACGTCGGCTGAATCAGTTGGTGTTCCGCAGTCTCCTCAAAGATTTCCATATGAATACGACCGAGCCCCCAGCTGTCTTTCGCTTGACCACCCAGCTCACTGAGCACCTTGACGGCCGTCTCTCGCGTGGCCAAATGGTCTTCAGTGATACCGCTGTTGTGGGCACATATGGCCTGCGTCACCGTCAATCGATCAAAGGGCTGACTAAAGTCGACGGTTTCACCCCCACAAGGAACGACTGTCGTCCCTAGCACTGCGTCTGAGAGCTCTCGAAGCAACTGCTCCGTCAAATCCATTGCATCACGATAGTCCGCATAGGCCCAGTAAAACTCAAGCATGGTAAATTCGGGGTTATGACGGGTAGATAGTCCTTCGTTGCGAAAATTACGGTTAATTTCGTAAACTTTTTCAAATCCACCAACGGTGAGCCGCTTGAGGTAGAGCTCCGGGGCAATCCGCATAAACATGGGCATGTCGAGCGCATTGTGATGTGTCGCAAAAGGCCTCGCCGTTGCCCCACCGGGAATGGGGTGCAGCATCGGGGTCTCCACTTCCATAAATCCGTGACCGTCTAAAAATGACCGAATAAAGGCAACCACCTGAGAACGAATTTTAAACGTCTCTCGCACTTCAGGATTAGTGATTAAATCGACATAACGTTGTCGATAGCGCAGCTCTTGATCCGCCAAACCATGGTATTTATCCGGGAGCGGTCGCAACGCCTTTGTTAGCAGCTCAGCACGCTCCATATTGATGTACAAATCGCCCTTCCCGCTCTTACAAAGCACCCCTGAGGAACCCACAATATCGCCAAGATCCCAAGCTTTTATCGCCTCAAGGGTCTCGGCTGGGAGACCTTTACGGTCGATGTAAAGCTGAAGCGTATCGGAACCGTCCTGAATCAAGAGAAACGACCCGCGGTTACGGATTAATCGACCCGCCACGGCAAACGACTCGTTCTTTTCCGCTAAGGCTTCTTTGGTTTCATGTCCATAAGTCTCTTGAAGATCACCCGCCATTGCCGAGCGTCGAAAGTCGTTGGGGAATGCGTTACCAAGCGTCCGCAACTTCGCGAGTTTCGCCCTACGCTCAGCAATGAGCTTGTTGTCTTCTTCATTCGGTGTGGTCACTGCGTCAGTCATAAGTCGTCCTAACCTATAGGCCTTTTTTCAACGAGGCCTCAATAAAGGGGTCGAGCGCGCCGTCTAAAACGGCTTGCGTGTTTCGATTTTCAACACCCGTGCGCAAATCTTTAATTCGCGAATCATCCAACACGTACGAGCGAATTTGACTGCCCCAGCCAATATCTGCCTTGCTGTCTTCCATCGCTTGCTTTTCAGCGCTGCGCTTTAGCATCTCCATCTCGTAGAGTTTCGCTCTGAGCTGTTTCATCGCGCTGTCTTTATTTTGGTGCTGTGACCGCTCCGTCTGGCAGCTCGTCACAATCCCCGAGGGCTCGTGAGTAATACGAACAGCGGAATCCGTGGTGTTCACATGCTGCCCTCCCGCACCCGACGAGCGATACGTATCGATGCGCAAATCGGCGGGATTAATATCAATGTCGATATTGTCGTCTATTTCTGGCGACACGAACACGGACGAGAACGACGTGTGTCTCCGACCGCCACTGTCAAATGGCGACTTGCGCACCAGACGATGCACACCGGTCTCAGTTCGCAACCATCCGAAGGCATATTCCCCCTCAAACTGCACTGTTGCGCTCTTAATTCCGGCCACGTCTCCTGCAGAGACTTCGGTTAATCTTGCCTTAAAGCCTTTGCTTTCACCCCAACGCAGGTACATTCGAAGTAACATTTCGGCCCAGTCTTGCGCTTCAGTGCCTCCTGAGCCCGCCTGAACATCGAGAAATGCATTATTGGGGTCCATTTCACCTGCAAACATGCGCCGGAATTCAAGCGTCTCGAGTTGAGTGAGGAGCTTTTCAATGTCATTACCCACTTCATCAGCAGTTTCCTGATCATCCTCAGCCTGCGCCATTTCAAGCAGGGCCTCGCCGTCTTCGTGGCCCGACTCGAGACTCTCTATCGTGTGAACGACCAGCTCCAAGGAAGCGCGCTCCCGACCTAAACTTTGTGCGCGATCCGGGTCATCCCAAACGCTGGGCTCGGCGAGCTCGAGCTCTACCTCGGCGAGTCGCTCTTTCTTAGTAGTAAAGTCAAAGATACCCCCGAAGCACGTCTGTTCGTGCGCGAATATCTTTTAACTGATTAATCAGAGGAGCGATTTCCACGTTCAATCCCGGTCATGTTACGCGGCGCAGAGTGTAGCCGAGCGCGAACCTTTGTTCCAGAAAATCAGCCCGAGACCTCAGCCCACAACGCCTCTATCTGAAGCTGTAACCGTCGCTCGCCGCGATACTCATTCACACACGGTCGATACACGCAGCGCAGCGTCTTTGGCTTATCTCGCGTCCACGTTTCCACCTCCGCGTTGAACGCGATGGCGTCGATCAAACCGGCCTCAGTGAATAACCTGAATTTTAAATGTTTCTCGCCGACGACACGCATATCAGAAATAGTAAATACGCCTTCAAAAGATGGCGCTTCAAACGCCTGCCCCCAAGGCCCACCGGACTCAAGCGCCTCGGCGAGTCCCAGCGTTAGGTCCGACTCGGGTAGCTTGCCATCGGTAACCGTCACTTGATCGGGAAGGCTCCCCTTTAACGCTTGTGCGACGACACGATTGAAGGCCTCTCTAAACCTTGGAAGGTCGTCTTGTGAGAGGCTCAGACCCGCGGCCATCGCATGACCGCCAAACTTGGTGATCAAGTCCGGCGTTGATGTTGCCACACGATCAAGCGCGTCTCGCAGGTGAACACCGGGAATAGAACGACCTGAACCTTTCAGTTCGCCGTCGCCCGACTGAGCAAAAACGATCGTGGGTCTGTGGAAACGCTCACGGATCCTCGATGCCAAAATACCGACGACACCCTGGTGCCAGTCTTCGCGAAACAGTGACAACGCAAAGTCTTCATTGCCAACCGACAGATCACCCTTTTCCAGAAGCGTCATAGCATCCGTCTGCATTGTCCGCTCTATTTCTTTTCGCTCTTTATTAAAGTCATTTAGCTGTGTCGCCAATATCCGCGCTGACGCTGACGATTCGGCCAGCAAACACTCAATACCCACCGACATGTCGTCTAACCGACCTGCCGCGTTAAGCCGAGGACCGGCAACAAATCCAAGATCGGTTGAAGACACCTGACTAATGTCACGACCTGCGACCTCAAAAAGTGCCTCTATGCCAGGACGCGCTCGCCCACTGCGCATACGCGCCAAGCCTGCAGCCACCAATGTACGGTTATTCTTGTCCAGCGGAACGACGTCTGCGACCGTGCCAAGAGCCACTAAATCAAGTGCGTCAGCCAAGTTGGGAATATCGATTCCCATCGACTCAAACCACCCTCGTCCTCGCAGCTCAGCGCGCAACGCCGTCAGTACGTAAAACATAACCCCTACACCTGCCAGCGCTTTACTTGGAAACGGACAACCCGGCTGGTTAGGGTTCACAATAATGTCTGCCTCGGGCAGGGTATCTCCGGGTAAATGATGATCTGTAATGATGACGCTCATACCCAGCATTTGGGCGGCCATAACACCGTCAATACTCGCGATTCCGTTGTCAACGGTGACCAACACGTCGGGTTGATACTGTGCCGCAATACCGACGATTTCAGGTGTCAGTCCGTAGCCAAACTCAAAACGATTAGGCACCAAATAGGTCACCTCCTCCAAGCCCATTTGCTTCAGCAAGGACACGGCGAGCGCACAGCTCGTCGCCCCATCGGCATCGAAGTCTCCAACGATGACGACACTTGCATGAAACTCGATCGCGTCAGCGAGCATTTCAGCCGCTGCCTGAGCGCCTTTGAGTGCCGAGGGTGGCGCAAGCTGACTCAGTGGAAGGGTAATGTCATCCAGCCGATCAACTCCGCGATTGGCGTAAATTTGCTTGAGTGCAGGAGGTAATGGCGCCGCGCTTAACTCCGATGAAATCACACCCGATCTGTGGGTTACGGCGTGAGACATCAGGCGCGACAGTTCTCGGCCATGAATCGCTGAACGTCAGCGAGATCATTGGGTAACACGTCGTAAGTCTCTACCCGCTCGAACAGATCGGCTAAGTGAGCCGGCAGATCGGCTGTTATACCAATACCAGAAGCCTTGATCGAGGCTGGAAATTTTGCTGGGTGCGCCGTGGCGAGCGTCACCATAACCGCGGAGCTACCTCCCTGACAGGCCCGCGCAGCCTTGGTGCCAATCGCGGTGTGAGGATCCACCAGGTAGCCATTATTTTCCCAAACCTGTGCAATCTCTTCACAGGTCTCCTCATCAGAACATCGGTGGCTGTCGAACAGGCTCTTTGCTTGAGCAAGGACCGACTCAGAGAGTGTCAAATCGCCCCCTGAGAATTCATCCATCCATCGACTTAAAACGGCCCCATCGCGACCGGCCAGATCAAAGAGCAAACGCTCAAAATTGGAGGAGACGGTAATGTCCATACTGGGCGACAACGAAGGCTCGAGCGACAACTTCGTATAAGTTCCTTGGGTCAGGACTCGATGCAACACGTCGTTGCGATTGGTCGCAATAACCAACTTCTCGACAGGCAACCCCATTTTTTTCGCCAGATAACCTGCGAAAATATCACCGAAGTTTCCAGTAGGCACCGAAAAGCTGATCGGTGCCTCAATACGCCCAAGCGCGAGCGCTGAGTAAAAGTAATAGACAATTTGGGCCATGATCCGAGCCCAGTTAATAGAGTTCACAGCGACCAACCGTCGGCCGTCGGGCAAAAAGGGCTCTGCAACAAAGCTCGCTTTGACCATGGCTTGGCAGTCGTCGAAATTACCTTGAACAGCGATATTATGGATATTGGGTGCAATGACAGTCGTCATCTGACGACGCTGAACGTCCGAAATACGCTCATGTGGATGCAAAATAAACATATCAATGTTGTCGCACCGCTTGCATCCCTCAATCGCAGCGCTGCCCGTGTCACCGGATGTCGCCCCCATAATGACAACTTTTTCTCCGCGCCGACCCAACACATGGTCGAGCAACCGCCCCAACAGCTGCAGTGCAAAGTCTTTAAACGCGAGTGTTGGTCCTTGAAACAGCTCCAAAACCCACTGATCATCATCAAGTTGAACGAGGGGCGCCACCGCTGGGTGACGAAACTCCGCATAGGTGTCATTGAGAATTGCCCGTAAATCGGACTCGGCAATACATGGACCCACGAACGGTGCGACGATCTCATAGGCGAGTTCCGCATAGGACATCTCGCGCATAGCACGCAAATCTTCTTTACTAAAGTGAGGCAGCGACGTCGGCACGTAAAGGCCACCATCGGGGGCCAGTCCCGCCAACAGTACGTCTTCAAAATTGAGTTCGGGCCCGTTGCCGCGAGTGCTCACATAGCGAATCGCCATAATTTAATCAGTCCTTTGGAATCAAAAGTTTTCGACGCGGAGGCTTGTCACAGAACCCTCGACAGTCGCTAGCGCTTCGATTGCAGCAACCGCCTCAACGACGCTGTGAGTTGATGCCTCGTCAGTAAGAATAATCACCGGGACCCTGGAGAGCTTCGCTGATTTCGGCTTTTGTATCAGTGACTCGATACCGATACCGTGGTCACTCAAACGTTGCGTAATAGACGCCATAACACCCGGTTTATCATCGGCCTCAAGGCGCAAATACCATGCTGAAGAGACGTCGGCGATATTGGAAATCGTAATATCCGCGAGATTTTCGACCGGAACCCCCAACGCGTTGATCTGTGGTTGTCCATTTGACGCCATCGCCCGCGAAATGGCGACTATATCAGCAGACACAGCGCTCGCAGTGGGTCTAGAGCCCGCGCCAGGGCCCACCAGTAATAGCTCGCCGACACCCGATGCGTTAATCATTACAGCATTTAAAACACCGTCAACCTGCGCAAGCGCGTTTGTCTTAGGAATCAATGTCGGGTGCACACGAAGTTGTAAGGAGTCACCCTCACGTTTAGCAATACCCAGATGCTTAATTCGGTACCCCAACTCCAGCGCGTATTCGAGATCGAGCGGTGAGACACTGTCGACGCCTTGCTTAAAGGGCGCGTGCGCATCGATCCTCGCGCCAAAGGCCAGTGCGGCCAATAGTACGAGTTTTTGTGCCGCGTCTGTGCCGTCGACATCGAACGAAGGATCAGCCTCTGCGTAACCCAGTCGCTGAGCCTCTTCGAGTACATCGGCAAACTCCCTCCCCTTCGCCGCCATTTCAGTGAGGATAAAATTACCGGTGCCATTAATAATCCCCGCCAACGCTGTAATGTGGTTCGCCGCCAGACTTGCTCGCACGGCCTCAATAATTGGAATGCCTCCAGCGACTGCCGCCTCAAAATAAAGGGCCTTCCCCTGGGCTTGCGCCAAGTCAAATAACTCATCACCGTAATCAGCAAGCAACGCCTTGTTCGCCGTGACCACGTGTTTACCCTGGTTAAGCGCTTCACGCACCAAGTCGTGCGCCACAGTGGTCCCACCAATGAGCTCGACCAAAATATCCACGTCTGGATTACGCGCCACATCGAACACGTCACGCGACTCATAAGCGCCCAACAAGTCGACGTTGGGTTTCGCTGTGCGAGTGGCGACGTGCACGACCTTTATCGCACCACCCACTCGCGCCTCGAGGACTTCATCGGCCTCCGCTAACAGCGTAAGAAGTCCCTGAGCCACAGTGCCTAGGCCACAGATTCCTATGTTTATCGTTTTTTGTGTCATTGTGCATTCCAGTCACTGGGCAGCCCAGCTCTTAATACTTTTTTGATACCGCGCAGGGCCTGACGGGTTCGATGCTCGTTTTCAATGAGCCCAAAACGAACATACCCCTCACCGTATTCGCCAAAACCAATCCCTGGTGATACCGCAACTCCGGCGTCTTTAAGCAACAGCTTACTGAACTCAAGGGATCCCATTTGATCAAAGGGTGCCGGGATTTTAGCCCAGACGAACATGGTCGCCTTCGGAGGCGTTACCGCCCAGCCCGCCTTGTTCAGTCCGGTACAGAGCACGTCACGACGTTCCTTGTACATTTGACGGATCTCTTCAACACAGGTTTGATCAGACTCGAGTGCCGTAATGGCGGCCACTTGCACAGGCGTGAATATCCCGTAATCCAGATAAGATTTAATCCGCGTTAACGCCGCAATAAGCTCCTTGTTACCGCAACAAAATCCAACCCGCCAGCCAGGCATGTTGTAGCTTTTTGAAAGTGTGAAAAATTCCACCGCCACATCGCGCGCACCCGGAACCTGAAGAATACTCGGTGCTTTGTACCCATCGAAAACCAAATCGGCATAAGCAAGATCATGCACCACCCAAATATTGTGCTCACGGGCTATCGCAACGACCTTTTCAAAGAACGCTAAATCAACACAATCACCCGTCGGATTGGAAGGGAAATTAAGCACCAGCATTTTTGGCTTTGGATAACTCGTGCGAATGGCTTTGTCCAGTTCAGCGAAGAAGTCTCCGTCTTCAGTCATCGGCACATGACGAAGATCAGCACCGGAGATGACAAAACCATAGGGGTGAATCGGATACGACGGATTAGGCACTAAAATCGCATCGCCCACACCCGTGGTGGCCAATGCAAGGTGCGCAAGACCCTCCTTAGAACCCAGCGTCACAATAGCTTCACTCGCAGGATCCAGTTCGACGTCATAGCGTGAGGCGTACCAGTTACAAATCGCCTGTCGCAACCGAGGTATTCCCTTTGACTGGGAATAACGGTGTGTATCACCACGATCGACGGTTTCTTTGAGCTTATCCACAATATGCTCAGGCGTCGGCTGGTCTGGATTGCCCATGCCAAAATCGATGATGTCCTCGCCTCGGGCGCGCGCCGCCTGCTTCAGTTCACCAATGATGTTAAAAACGTAAGGTGGAAGACGCTCAATCCGTTGAAACTGCTGATTCATTTAAATCCCTTAAAAATCATCGCCCTAATTGCGACTACTCGATACCTAAGAGACTCGCGATATCTGCCGCCGATTGGTATCCCGGTATCATCTGCCCATTGCTGGTCACAATGGCAGGCGTGCCCCGCACACCCAAACGATTACCCAACGCATAGTGCTCCGCGATGGGATTTCCCTCGCACTCGTTAAGCGGCATTTCCACCCCAGACTTGAGCGAGGTAAGTGTTGCCTCACGATTGCGTGAGCACCACGCAGTGGCTAGCTGTTTCGCGCCTTGTGACGCCATTCCTCCACGGGGGTAGGCCAAGTACCTCACCTCTATGCCTCGACGGTTTAAGTCGTCCATCTCTTGGTGTAACTTCCGGCAATAACCGCACGTAATATCGGTAAAGACCGTAATAAAGTCCTTGGCCGGCTCTGCCGGTGAGAAGACGATCATCTCATCAAGATCCAGTGCGCCAATCATCGACAAGCGGTCAGCGACACGACGCGTCTCGGTCAGGTTTGCCACCTCGGTATTGGTGACACGCAATAAGTCACCATTGAGCAAGAGAAACTCCCCACTGCGCGTTGCGTAGAGAACAGGACCGTCTTTAATGGACACCTCGATGAGTTGATCCGACTCAGTCGCTGCAATGCGATCAATCGTGATCGAGCTGCCGACCATGATCGATAGGCCAGATTCCAGAAGAGCCCTCGCGTCTGCAAAATTCTCTTGCTCTGATGCCTGCGCGAGGAGAGCGACAAAACATGTCGCAATCGCTGCAACATGACGTAACCAACGGCAGATCGACTGTTTTTTCATTCTAACCTCTAGGATGATGCTTTTCATGAAGCGCCTGCATTCGGCTTCGCGCGACGTGGGTGTATATCTGTGTCGTTGTAAGGTCACTATGCCCCAGCAACATCTGCACGACACGCAAGTCTGCCCCATGATTAATCAAATGCGTTGCAAATGCATGACGCAGTGTGTGTGGTGACAGATTTGGGTCGATACCCGCGCGCTTAGCGTAGATTTTAATACGATACCAAAAGGTCTGGCGAGTCATGACTTTACCTCGGTTAGACGGAAACAGCACATCACTCTGGCGGTCCCTCAATAGCGCCTGGCGAGTCGACTTTAAATAGTCGGTCACAGTCTCAATAGCCACCTCTCCCAAAGGCACCAATCGCTCCTTACCGCCCTTACCAAAAACGCGGACCACCCCTTGATTTAAGCTCAGTTGAGGCAATGTCAGACCGACCAGCTCAGACACTCTTAATCCACTGGCGTAAAGTACTTCAAGCATCGCCAAATCACGATGCTCCACCACCACCGAGGTATCAGGCGCATGAAGAAGCTGGTCTACTTCAGATTCAGAAAGTGACTTGGGCAGAGGCCGCGACGGTTTTGGGCGATCAAGATGCTGGGTTGGGTCCGAACTGAGATCGCCCTCTCGGACCAAATATTGGTAAAAACTTCGGAGACTGGAGAGTAAGCGCGAGATAGAGCGATGTGAACTCCCTTGAGACAGACGCGCACCGAGGTAGGCTTGAACGTCGGACTCAGAGGCGGTCAGCGCATCGCCTCTGCTCTGGTTAAGCAACCAGGCATTTAAACCTAGAACATCACGGCTGTAGGCTTCGCGTGTATTGTCGCTGAGACCGCGTTCAAGCCAAAGAGCCGTGGTGAAGCGCTCAAGTTCAGAGGAGATGAGGCGACCCACTTGATGACCTCGCCCTCAGCTCACTCCTTAAGACAGCTTTTCCTTAATACGAGCCGCCTTACCAGAAAGCTCGCGAAGGTAATAAAGCTTCGCCTGACGAACGTCACCACGTCGCTTAACTGATATCGAGTCAAGTAACGGGCTGTAGGTCTGGAAAGTCCGCTCAACACCAACACCGTGAGAAATCTTACGAACGGTGAACGCTGAGTTAACACCGCGGTTACGCTTGCCAATGCAGACACCCTCGAACGCCTGTAAGCGCTCTCGGGTACCCTCTTTGACTTTCACCTGAACAACAACAGTGTCGCCTGGGGCAAACGCAGGGACTTCCTTAGACATCTGCTCGGCATCGAGCTCTGCAATAATTTTGTTGGCACTCATGGCTATCTCCTCGGCTTTCTGCTCAGTTCATCTGACCAGTGGCACTCTTTAATCACTCGTCGCAAGTCTAAAAGCGCTCGTTTTACGCGCCTTCATCGCTAGGGAACACGTCCCAGCGACGAAGCAGTGCTTGCTGCTCTACTGTAAGCGCAGATCGGCTTATCAAATCCGGTCTGCGGTCGAGGGTGCGTCTCAATGACTGCGCAGAGCGCCAGTCGGCGATGCGCGCATGGTCTCCGCTCATTAACACTGGCGGAACAGCCATGCCCTCGTAATTCTCAGGGCGCGTATAGTGCGGACAGTCGAGCAATCCGTCAACAAAAGAGTCCTGTTCTGCGGACAATTCATCACCTAAAACACCCGGAATGCGACGAATTAACGAATCCATCACCAACATCGCGGGAATTTCACCACCGCTTACGACAATGTCACCGATCGATAGTTCTAAATCCACCTCTCTTGAGATAAACCGCTCGTCAAAACCTTCGTAGCGACCCGCGACAAAAATTAATGCGTCATGTTGCAACAAGGTCTCGAGCATTTTTTCGTTTACTACCTGTCCTTGTGGACTCATAGCAATCACGAGAGCCTTCGAACCCAACCGAGCGCGGGCTTCGTCCACTGCGGCAGTCATGGTCGGCGCTTTCATTACCATACCCGGACCACCCCCGTAAGGTCGGTCGTCTACGGTGCCGTGTTTATCCGAGGCAAAGTCTCTGGGGTTAACTGTTTCAAGGCGAAATCGACCGTCACGCGCCGCGCGTCCAGTAACGCCCCATTGCGTGATTGTTGAGGCCATCTCAGGGAAAATACTCACCAGGGCGAAGGCGTTTAACGCCACGCGATCAATCATCAGGATGCCAACGCACAATGATGGTCTGATTGTCTAGATCAACCCGGTCGATAACATCGGGTTCCAGCCAAGGAATCAACCGTTCACGATCGTCCACACTATCCGCAGTGGCTCGAACGACCAAGACATCGTTGGCGCCCGTGTCTAATAAGTAATCAACAACACCCAAGCACACCGTCTCTTGCCCGTGAATACTCTCGACACGGCAACCTTCAAGATCGCGCCAGTACAGTTCGCCTGCCGCAGGTGACGGCAGTGAGGACTCCGGTATCGTTATGATGTAGCCACGAAGGCCCTCCGCTTGGTTGCGGTCGTCAACGCCAGCCAATTGGGCAATGTAGCCCTTACCTTGGGCACGCACGCTGACGACGCGCACGGGCGCCTCCGTCTTCCCCGACGGATCATCTAACTGTGGCGATAAGAGGGAGGGAAGGAGGCTCGGATCGCTGAGATTGACTCTAAGCTTCACCCAGCCCTTGATTCCGTAAACACCAACGATAGTGGCGACCGCCAGTCGGTGTTGCGTGGCGTCTAAAGGCGCCACGTCTGACTTAGGCTGCCGCAGCTGCTTCGGTTGCCGCTTCTTTCACCAATCGAGCAACACGCGGTGATACTTGGGCACCCTTTGCAACCCAAGCTTCAATGCGACTCGCGTCGATGCGCAGACGCTCTTCTTGCCCTCGGGCAATCGGGTTAAAAAAGCCAACGCGCTCGATGAAGCGTCCGTCACGCGAGTTGCGGCTGTCCGTAACAGTCACGTGGTAGAAGGGGCGCTTTTTTGCACCACCTCGTGAGAGACGAATTGTTACCATGGCTAAGTCCTAAAGTGTTTGCGCCGCGGGGTTTTCCCACAGCAAAATTTAAGGTGCCGAAGCGTACATTAACTCTGCTCAGGTTTAAAGGCCTGTGTGGAGGAATATTAACGCCTTGGGAACCCCGGAGGCATTCCGCCGCCGGGTGGCATTCCACCACCACCCATCATACCGCCCATTCCACGCATCATGCGCTGCATTCCACCGCCCTTCATCTTCTTCATCATTTTTTGCATCTGCTTGTGCTGCTTTAGAAGACGATTCAAGTCTGGCACCGCCGTTCCCGAACCTGCGGTAATTCGTCGCTTTCGCGAAGGGTTAATCAAATCAGGGTTTTTCCGCTCTTTAATCGTCATCGAGTTGATGATGGCCTCCATGCGATCAAACTGTTTCGTGTCTAATTGCGATTGTGCCGCCTGCGCCATGCCACCCATACCGGGCATTTTGTCGAGCATTGCGCCAATACCCCCCATGTTTTTCATTTGTTGCAGCTGATCCCGGAAGTCTTCGAGATCAAAGCGCCCCCCTTTTTCAACTTTCTTCGCAAGACGCTGCGCCTTCTTTTGGTCTACGTTCCTCTCAGCTTCTTCAATCAGTGAGAGTAGGTCACCCATTCCCAATATACGAGACGCCAAACGATCGGGGTAAAACGGCTCCAGTGCGTCAGTCTTCTCTCCAACGCCCATGAACTTAATGGGCTTACCCGTTACTGACCTGACCGATAGCGCAGCACCGCCACGCGTATCCGCATCCACCTTGGTGAGAATGACTCCCGTCAGTTCCAATGCGCGGTCAAATGCACTTGCCGTATTGACTGCGTCTTGACCTGTCATTGCGTCGATAACAAACAGGGTCTCAACAGGATTGATCGCGCGATGCAAGGCGCTGATCTCGTCCATCATCTCGCTGTCGATGGCCAATCGACCCGCGGTGTCGACCAATAACACATCGCTGAAGGCGGTCTTCGCATTCTTAAGGGCCCGATTAACAATCTCGACGGGCTGCTCATCGGTTGAGGAGGGCTCAAATCGCGCGCCTACTTCTTCAGCGAGCGTTTCAAGCTGCTTAATGGCTGCAGGTCGATAGACGTCGGCACTGACCACCGTGACTTTTTTCTTTTCGCGCTCCATGAGATAGCGGGCCAGCTTGGCAACAGACGTTGTTTTACCCGCCCCCTGTAGCCCGGCCACCATCACTACAGCCGGCGGCTGTGCTGCAAGATTTAACTTCTCGTTTGCCTCGCCCATGACACTCTGAAGCTCTGACTGGACAATCTTCAGAAAGACCTGGCCTGGCGTCAGGCTTGACGTGACCTCAGTACCCACCGCTCGTTCTTTCACTCTGTCGGTAAAGTCTTTCACCACAGAAAGTGCCACGTCGGCTTCTAAAAGCGCCATTCGGACGTCTCGAAGCGTCTCTCGAATATTGTCTTCCGTGAGTCGGGACTTGCCCGCCATGGCCTTCAAACTGGCCGATAAACGTTCACTTAAGCTTTCAAACATGTCACTTCCTATTTCGAATAACCGTGCCGCAAGCGCCGGAAGCGCGTATTATACGCCTAAGAGAGAGAAAAAATTAGGGGAGTCGGCGGTAGCGATGCCTGACAGCGAAATCAGTCAACTACTTGCATTGACAGCAACGGGCGCTGCCGCGCTCTACTTGTACACGGCCGCTCGGCAGCTGTTGCGTCTCGAAAAACGTGAAGACACCCTTCCTAAGGCCGTTCTGATTCCAGGACTATTAGCCCTCGCGCTACACGGATTGGTGATCTATACGGGTACAACCTCGGTGAGCGCGAGCTTTGGGTTTTACAAGGTGGCCTCCATTACCTTTTGGCTCATGGGCGTATTAAGCGTTGCTATTGTTATAGCAAGACCCATGCAAACACTATTGATTGCCATTTTCCCATTAGCGGCGATCTCGCTTTTGGTGGCAACGCTCACGCCAGAGACCGCGCGCCCCATGACTGAGACACCGCGTGGACTCTTGCTGCATATCTCTACATCAATCATTGCCTATGCTCTGTTCGGTCTGGGCATGCTTCAGGGACTGCTGGTGTTGCAGCAAAGTCGATTGTTGCGCCAACACAAAACAAGGGGGCTGATACGCCGCCTACCCCCCCTCGATGCTACCGAGCAACTGATGTTCGAACTCATACTCAGTGGCACCGTCATTCTTAGCGTATCGATTGTCGCTGGCATCTACTATGTACAAGATTTGTTTGCTCAACACTTGATTCACAAAACGGTGCTGACTGTCATTGCTTGGATCGTCTACGCCATTCTCACTGTTGGGCACATCCGCCATGGCTGGCGAGTCAACACGGCCGTAATGCTCTGCGGCAGTGGCTTTGCGTTACTCACCGTTGGTTTCTACGGTTCAAAGCTCGTTCTTGAACTCGTATTAAGCTAATTTCAAATCAGGGTTGCGGCAAACGTGTTTTTTCTCAACAATCACCTTAAATACTGACGTGCTTACATAACGCTTGAACGACGCCCCGCTGGGACTCCTTTTTGCCATTTTGGCAGGCCTAATACTCCTCTCCGGATTTTTCTCGAGTTCTGAGACCGGCATGATGGCACTCAATCGATACCGCCTTAAGCACCTGCAGCAGCAGGGGCACAAGGGTGCACTGCGAGCGGGTAAGCTGCTTGCAAGACCCGACCGCCTCATTGGGCTTATCTTAATTGGTAACAACCTCGTCAACATTTTAGGCTCGGCTATCGCTACCGTGGTTGCTATTCGACTCTATGGCGACGCGGGAATCGCAATTGCCACGATCCTTTTAACCATTGTTATTCTGATTTTTGCCGAGATTACTCCCAAGACCATTGCGGCTCTGCACCCTGAAAAGGTTGCATTTCCTGCGAGCTGGGTGCTCCTCCCGCTGATGCGCGTGACCATGCCATTAGTCTGGGCCATCAATGCAATCACGAACGGACTTCTTTCATTATTTGGCTTCAACGCCAGATCATCGAACGAAGATGCCCTGTCTCAGGAAGAGTTACGTACGATTGTCAGTGAGTCGAGCGGTCTGATTCCTCGGCGCCACAGAAACATGCTGGTGAACATTCTTGATCTCGAGCAGGTCACCGTTAACGACATTATGGTGCCACGCAACGAGATTTACGGTATTGATTTAGAAGACGACGACACAACGATCCTTGCGCAGTTGACGCGCAGTACGCATACACTCGTTCCCGTTTTTACAGGTGACATCAATAAAATCGAGGGTGTTTTGCACCTTCGTAACCTCGGCAAATGCCTCACCGAAGGCGACCTAAACCGTCCCGCTTTACTCAACGAACTACAGGCGCCCTATTTCACACCTGAAAACACCGCACTGCACATTCAGCTCCGTCACTTCCAGCAGCGCAAGTTGCGACTTGGAATGATCGTTGATGAATACGGAGATATTCTTGGCCTAGTTGCGCTCGAAGACATTCTTGAAGAGATCGTCGGGAACTTCACGTCGAACTTGGTCGAAGATCAAGAGGAGATCGCCACAAACGCAGACGGTGGTGCGTCGTGCACAGGCAGCATTCCCATTCGCGACATTAACCGTCAATTTGGCTGGACGTTACCCACAGACGGCCCAAAGACGATCAGCGGTTTAGCGCTTGAAGTGCTTGAGGCGTTCCCCATGGGACCGGCCTCTGTGCGCATTGACAATTATCAACTGGACGTCGAGTCGATCGACGGCAATACCATCACGCAAGTGAGAGTGACACCACTTTCCGTAACCCCATCTATTGAGCCGAACGACACCTAGGCCACTAGCGCCAGATAGAGCTGCTCTCGGATCGGCGCTGTGCCGTCACTTTTAGAATTTCGCGTCTACGCTCGTCATCAGCCGTAAACCAGTCAACAATTTCGTTCCCTGATCGAAAACAGCCTTCACAAATATCGTTTTCATCCAGCGAACAAATTGAAATACAAGGGGACTCAGGGGCATCACTCACAAAGGATCTCCAGCTGCCTGTGCATCGTAAAACTCGGTCGAAAATTCGTCCAAAGCAGCATCCTCAATGGCCTTTCGAATGCCCTGCATGTGGCGTTGATAAAACGATAAATTATGAATGGTGCACAGTTGAGATCCAAGTATCTCGTTGCATCGATCCAAATGGTGCAGGTAAGCCCGACTAAAGTTTTGGCAGGTGTAACAGCTGCAATTGTCATCCAAGGGCCTGGTACTGGTTTTGTGTCGTGCGTTGCGTAACTTAACCACGCCTCGACTGGTAAATAAGTGGCCATTGCGGGCGTTTCGAGTGGGCATAACACAGTCAAACATGTCGATACCACGCCGGACCGATTCTAAAAGATCGGCCGGAGTCCCAACGCCCATGAGATAACGCGGCTTATTGCTCGGCAGTTGGTAAGCGATCTCATCCAAAACCTTGACCATCTCGTCTTTGGGCTCACCCACCGACAATCCTCCAAGGGCGTATCCGTCAAAACCGATATCGACGAGTCCAGCCAGTGATTCCTCTCGCAAATCTTTGTACATCCCCCCCTGAACAATCCCGAACAAGGCCGCCGGATTGTCGCCGTGCGCCACTTTACTCCGTTTTGCCCACCGCAGAGACAACTCCATGGATGTGCGCGCCTCTGCCTCGGTCGCGGGATAAGGCGTGCACTCATCAAAGATCATCACGATGTCACTGCCCAAGGATCGCTGAATGGACATTGATTTCTCGGGGTCTAGAAACACCTTGTCGCCGTTGACTGGCGACTTAAACGTCACACCAGATTCTTCGACCTTCCTCACGTCGCCCAAACTAAAGACTTGAAAGCCACCAGAATCCGTCAGTATCGGCCCCTGCCAGCCCATAAAGTCGTGGAGGTCACCGTGGAGGCCAATGATCTCGGTGCCCGGTCTGAGCCAAAGATGGAACGTATTGCCCAGTAGAATATGAGCGCCCGTGGCGCGAACGTCCTCAGGCGTCATACCTTTCACAGTGCCATAGGTGCCAACCGGCATAAACGCCGGCGTCTGCACTTCTCCGCGCTCAAAATGAAGGACACCCCGACGGGCGTGCCCGTCCGTTGTTGTCAGCGAAAAATCCACAACTAACCTCCCTCTTTTCGAGTAACGAACATTGCATCGCCGTAACTAAAAAATCGATACGCCTTCTTAATGGCAACCTGATAAGCGGCCATTGTTTCTTTGTAACCGGCAAATGCCGCAACCAACATGATCAACGTACTTTCCGGCAAATGAAAATTAGTGATCATGGCGTCCACGACGTTAAAGTTGCAGCCGGGGTAAAGAAAAATATCGCTGTCACCCTCAAACGCGTTCGGACAGCGATCATCAGTCGATGAGGCCGCAGCCGCGGTCTCGAGCGATCTGACTGACGTGGTTCCAACCGCGATGACGCGACCACCGCGTGCACGACAGGCACGAACAGCCGCAACACACGCCTCCCCAACCTCAATCCACTCATGGTGCATGGTGTGATCAGTGATGGTGTCGACTCTCACCGGCTGGAACGTTCCAGCACCGACGTGCAGCGTTACGAAGGCCGTCTGCACGCCCTGCAATTGGAGGGCGTCCAATAACGGCTCGTCGAAATGCAGCCCCGCCGTCGGCGCCGCAACCGCACCGTCTCGCTCCGCATAAACCGTTTGATAGCGGGCTCGATCTTCTTCGTTGTCTTGCCGTTCGATGTAAGGAGGCAAGGGCATATGCCCAAATGCCCGCATCATTTGAGACACGGTGCCGATTTCAGGCGCCAGTTCAAACAACGGGCCGTGACGCCCCTTCACCCGCACGCTGTACTCGGATATGTCCGATTCCTGGTCCTGGGCGATATAAATGAGCGATCCCTCTTTGGGGCTCTTACTCGCTCTAATGTGCGCCAGAACAGTGCCGTCGCCCCGCAAGCGCTCAATTAATATCTCAACTCGGCCACCTGTCTGTTTTTGCCCAAAGAGCCGGGCTGGGATAACGCGTGTATTGTTAAATACCAAGAGATCTTCAGGATTAATAAGGGCTAAAACATCAGCAAACCTCGCGTGGCTTATGCTCCCTGTCGCCCCCTCTAAAACGAGCAGTCGGGATCCCGTGCGCTCCACCAGGGGCGTCTGAGCAATGAGATGCTCTGGAAGATCAAAATGAAAGTCTGAAGTTTTCATGACAGGATGCTTTTCGGCCTACCCCTGAGGTGTTCTCACAAAAAAGCCGGCAAAAGCCGGCTCTTGTTTCGCGCTAAACAGCGCTCAGTCTTTCTTTTCTTCTGCAGGGGCTTCCTCTGCAGAAGGCTCCTCAGCAGGGGCTTCTTCTGCAGCAGGCTCCTCGGCAGAGGCTTCTTCTGCAGCTGGCTCCTCAGCAGGGGCTTCCTCTGTAGCTGGCTCCTCGGCGGGGGCTTCCTCGGCAGCTGGCTCCTCGGCGGGGGCTTCCTCTACGACTTCCGGCTCAACTTCTTGAGGCACGGCCACCTTAACCAGGTCTTCAGCGATTAAAATATTGACTTTCTCTTCACCATTGACGGGCTTACCACTTGCGTCTTGGATGGCGTAGCGGTTGTCTCCACGCAAGAAAATTTTATAGTCAGCGGTCTTTCGGACAAGCTTCATGGCCATGTCTTTTCTCCCTCAAGATACTCAGAAAACGGCGCAATGGAGTATACCCTGCGCCAAATTGCGCGGAAGTATACAAGCTACACACGATTATAGCGATCCTTTCATTGCCGAATCAGCCCGAGCTGATATACTCCGCCGCCTGCACGGTCCAGCCTCATGCCAGAGTGGTGGAATTGGTAGACACAGGGGATTCAAAATCCCCCGCCCTTAAAAGCGTGCCGGTTCAAGTCCGGCCTCTGGTACCACAATCAAGGAATAAGGCGTTCTTACGCTCTTAAAATATCGTGAGAATCTCCAACGAGCTTTTAACTTCAGGAGAGAGTCAGGCGCCAACCGTCACACCACCGAGCGATTCCAAACCTCACTTATCGTAAACAAATTCAAAACTGATCTAGACCATTATGCTTAAAGCCATTTTTCCGCTTACACTTTTACTGGTATCCAGTCTTTGTAGCGCCGAAGGTATTTCAGGCTTTTGGCAACACCCAAAAGACCCAGTCTGGATTGAAGTCACATCAGCGGCAGGGAACGGTCTTGCTGTTCGCAATGACAACGACCCGTCGAGCATTGGCTTTGCAGTCCTCAAAGAGGTCACGGTCGGGGAGCAAAAAGGTCGCTGGACTGGCCAAGTGTTCGTCCCACAACTGGGGAGCTACAAGCGCGTGGAGTTGTCCTTACCCACTGCAGACACACTCAAGATGAAGGTAAAGATTGGCTTTTTGACACGCTCTTTAGAATGGGCCCGTGTATCTGAGGTGCCGGAAGCGCCGGAAGCGCCGGAAGCGTGAAGTATATCCCGCTGCCTGCGGTCAGTGCATGGCTGACGCGTGGGTGCATCGGGTTTCGATGAGTCGAATGACGCTGCTTTGGTGGACGGAGACTGCGCTCAACTTTGCAAACACTCGAAACCACTCACTCAACCGTCAATAGGCGCCGAATTACACAATTGCAGTACATATTCATTACCCGCCTCAGTTTCTGACTGTTTGATGAGGCTCGTTCCTGAGTACTGCAAACAAGTAAGGAGTGCTTGACGTGTCACACCGTCGGTCACGGGCAGTCGGCCCTGTTCTGTCGTCGTCACAGACTGCGCGTTCAGAGACATATCACCCCAACCTACCCCCGTGTCACTAATCCGTAAAAACGCACAGGTTTGTCCTGCCACTTTTTCCGACCACAACGAAACCTCTATCGCACCATCGTCCGTACCCTCTGACGACAAAAAAATCGCCGCTATAACAGCTGTGTGGATGCTGCTTGGGAAGCCTTTGATCTGTTTAGGTAAGTCCTCAGAAACAAACAATTTAGTGTCTATTGACGAGTCTAGGGTTGAGACATCCAGGACCATCTGGGCAAGCTCGGCAACCTCTTGCAGATCAACTCCAGGCGAATCCTGAGACGCGGTCAGATTATCTGGGGGTTGCTGAAGAATCAGCGTATTGAGCCTCAGCTGAGCCTGCATGAATTCGTTAATGGCCAAATCAAAGTAGCGTCGGTTTCCCTGAGGTATGTCTTCAGCCCGCATGGCAAACGTGAAGCGGCTCATGACGTCCAAGTGTGCCGAGAGGACCTCATGTATGGACCCATTGAGCGAGTCTTTGTCCGACATAGAGCGAGAGAAAGAATCCTGCAGCGACTCATTTTGCTGCCGGTAGCGGAAATAGCTCAATATCGTGACGAGCAGCAGCAACGCCAAACCCGCTGGCATTAACCTAAGCCAAATCGGCTCTTGTGCCAAAGTGGATGTGCGTGCAGCACGATAAACGTCACTGGGCTGAAAGATGGTGTACGTCAGATCATTTGCACTTGCGTAGTTATAGTTCGAGCGGTATTGAACGGGCTCAGATAATGTCGCTGTGTTGCAGTCTAACGAGCCGACGCCTACCTCCCATACCGAAAGACAGGCTTCAGTTTTTTTGTCGATACTGATGATACGAAGCGGTGTTGCACCACCCGACATTTGTTGACCAATAAGGTCAACACTCCGATTTAAGTCTGAAAACCCAATTCGTAACGCAAGAAACCAACTGGAAAGATTCTCGTCACCCTGCAAAATAAGTTGAGCATCAAAAAGAACCGTCTGGGGAGTGCCGATTAACAGTAAATCATCAGGCGAGGTGACCTGCGATATCGTCGAGGCTTGATCAAAAAGTTCTGCCTGAGAAACATTCACGTGTGCGAAAAGCTTCGAATCGGAGACATCGACGCCCACAAGATTGGTCTGTGTGGGGTAGCGACCTCGCAGAATCAGTTGTTGGCTGGGAGTGGACTCAACCAAGTAAGCCTCAAAAAAGTCGTAGCGCGAATTGCGCAACGAGAACCCGAGTTCTCCGAGGGTCTCATCCAATCGTTCAAATCGCGCCGCATCGGTTTCCAGCGCTTGAACATCTGACACACTGTGTAAGGAATACATGAGTGCTGTTCGAACGTCGCGCCCTAATAGATCGCGCATACCCTCTCGCCGCGATCCGTCCGCCACGAAGCCCAGCCGGAACTGCTCTTCAACAGCCTGCTGTGCGACAAATGACCGTGAAATGGCATCCCAGACCAAGAAAACAAAAAGCGTCACGGGGACGATCAAAAGCCAATTTGAGAAACGACCAGAATTAATCATTAGATCACTAAAGCAATATTAACGAAGTAACTCCAGCGCGCATTGCCTCAAAACGCTCAGGAATTCACCGAATCCGGCACGATGGACACTAGCAGAAAAAAGGTGCGGGCGACATGTGCCACTGCACAGTAACGAGTCAGGGAGAGTGCGACCCGAAATGCTAAAGCGCGATTAGCGCCACGGAAAAATCATCGCGCGACCACTTGCCTTCTTCAATCCAAAGGCAACAGCCAGCCACACAAGAACAATCAAATAAGTGTCTGAAATGAGATCAACAGACCAAATAAGGTCCGAGTCCGACGGTGGGCGCCAAGCCGATAAGACGAACAGATAGGTAATCGGCAAAAACTTAAGCAGCCCCGCAAGCGCAAGGGTAAAATTCATCCAGGCTATTATTTTTAATGCCAACGCTCCCAACTCCTCGTTTGTGTGCCGTCACAGTGGCTAAGCCTGCAAGTAACTTGACTAGAGAAAGTCTCATGCTCAGTGTCATACTCACCGAACTAAAACCGGTGCCACCTTGGACGCAATGTAAGATGAAATATGAGTAAGGACAAATTCAGACCCCCGCAAGGGTTTTTTATCGGGATGGGAATCACCTTCGGTGCAGTGCTTTTCGTGCTCACTCAAGAAGCCGTCTGGATTGGTGTAGGGATTGCAATAGGCGCAGCCCGCGAGCTACGCCACAAGCCTTAATTACCGCGTTTACAAATTTTAAATCATGCTTAGGAAGAGAAAATAATGGATACGCTAGCCGCGTCAATTGATGCATTCATGGCGCCTCTGGCGAGCGCTTTATCCAGTTTCGTTTTTTTTGCCATCCCTCTATTCGGGCAAGATGTGCCTCTCGTGGTGCTGTGGCTTGCGATCGGTGCCTTGTTTTTTACTTTCTACCTTCGATTTATCAATATTAGAGGGTTTTGGCTGGCGTTTCGGCACGTCAGAGGGGACTTTAAAGACCCCTCTGCTGAGGGTGAAATCAGTCACTTTCGAGCGCTTGCCACCGCGATATCGGGGACCGTGGGCGTGGGCAACATTGGCGGCGTTGCAGTCGCCATTAGTCTCGGCGGCGCAGGCGCAGCATTTTGGCTCTTCGTTGCAGGCTTTTTATCCATGTCCACAAAACTGATTGAATGCACCTTGGGTGTGAAATACCGGCGCGTTCATCCAGACGGTACCGTATCGGGTGGTCCAATGTACTATCTCGACGCCTATTTTAAAGAGCGCCATTGGCCAAAAGTCGGACGGAGCCTCGGAATGCTTTACGCGCTCGC
>Ga0208965_1000154_pt1 | contig 32565 bp, 22 predicted proteins | sample AOAMet1_07_M0_10_2_FD_188230 | JGI IMG/M metagenome (GOLD analysis project Ga0208965, IMG submission 188230) | Ammonia-oxidizing marine microbial communities from Monterey Bay, California, USA - CAN11_07_M0_10 (SPAdes) | ecosystem: Environmental > Aquatic > Marine > Intertidal zone | place...
GTAAGTTACACTCGAGACTAGGGAATATAAAACCAATTCGATACCGAATGTCGCACTCAACACTCCCAATCGACCATCCCAGGTCAGGTTGCTAATGGAGTTCGACCGAGACTGTAGTTGCTCCTCAGCCCATTGCAGCGTTTCCACTGTTTTTGGCCGCACCTGAAGCTCGGCTAAAAAGTCTTGCACGGAGTTAGGAAATACTTGGGTTCTTTGAAATAGTTCTCCCAGTTCTTGCACTAGCCCAACCGCCTTTTCGACTGGGATTGGTTGGCGGAAGTTAATGCCGGCAAGATTAGATTGAGGAAGGTCGTTAAGTACTAGTGGATTATTTTCGACAGGGTTTACGAGTTGTTTATCGATCAGCCTGCCGTGTCCAGCTTGATTGAGCCAGACTAAAGATAGGCTAATTGTTTTTGGCAAGGTATTGTCTTTGATGGCTTCTTGAACCTCGACGACAATGTCGAGCATGACTTGGCCGTATAGACTCCAGTCAGCGTTGTTTTGCAGACCTACAAAAATGTGCACGGGAACGCCTTCGATAGATTCGAACGCATCCCATCGCCGGCCGTCGCTAAGCGATCCGCCATCGAGCCACCGTTGACGCGAATCGCGTGCTAAATTCATTCGGTCAACTGAAAAATCCGTTTTATCTGTGTGGACAACGATCCAAACATTCCGACGAAGTGTGTCGTCTCTGCTCAAATATACTTTTCCATATTTGGATTCACCAATCAGCTTTGTTGTTTCGTAGGGGCCAAATTGCAGTGGCTCGATGGCAGTCAACGTAGGAACAATCACTGGAATCGGAAATTTTTGCTTGCCTTGGTTGAGGCGAATGACACGCGTTCCTGTCAGCATTCCATGGATGCCCAGAAATCGATTTGAAGCCCTCATCGTTGAGACACAAATCAGACAGGGAATATAGGAAGCTGCGAGGTCGCGCATAAATATTTGTAACTGAACTTCTACAGTCGCGGTTGGCGAGATATCACTTGCATTCCAAAGCATAAAGAAAATCGGAATTCCGAGGCCGCCCGGCAAAATTGCAGATCGAGCGAAGGCCTTGAGTGCACCGGGGCGTTGCCCTTCGGAGTCGATCAGATTTAACATCATCAATCGCTTGCCGATACCACGCCCGAACCAGCCTTCGCAAAAAGTAAAATAGAGCGTCGTCAGTAACCAGCTTAAGATTACTCCCCAAGAGCCAACCGACTTTGTCACTCGCTGAAGTTTTTCGTCATCAAGTTGGAATCCATCTCCCTGGGAAATGATGAACACCGTGATGATTGAGATTACCAGTGTGAGCACAATCTGAATTACTGTTTGATCGATCATATACGCGGCAAGTCGGCGACCGACATCAGAAATCGACTCGCGTTTTGTAGCGAAAGGAATCAATGCTAGGCGGAGAGATTCCAAAGTTTGAAATCGTTTTGCGGGATCTTTTTCTAGGCATTTCGCGACAGCCCGTCCAAGATCTTTTGGAATCGTGGGATTGATTTCCGAACAGATGGGCGCTCGGTCGGCAATTACCTGTGCGGTAACCGACATGGCGTCACCAAGGAACGGAGTGCGACCGGTGAGCAGAAAAAACAAGGTAGCTCCGACGGAGTAAAGATCTGTCCGTCCATCAACCTTATCGCCCCGGATTTGTTCAGGAGCGGCATAGGACGGGGTGCCCATGAAGGTGCCTGTTTTTGTCAATCCGGTTTCTTTATCACGCGTCGATTTAGAAAGTCCAAAATCACCAATTTTGACTTTGCCATTGGAATCGAGAAAGCAATTTGCCGGTTTGACATCTCGATGAATCATTCCTTGTTCGTGTACAGCAATTAAGCCATCGACGATACCAATGACGTGATCGACGGCAACCGAGCAAGCGAGCGAACCTTCAACGCTAACTAAGTCGGCTAAGGTATTGCCAGGCATCAATTCCATCGCGATGTAAGACTGGCCAGCCTCGTTTCCTACGCCATAGATAAAGGTCACATTCGGGTGAGAGACCTGCGCTGCTAATTGGGCTTCGCGGATAAAACGTTTGACGTATGTCTCATCCGAAACCATGCTTTCGGCATTGCGTTTGATGGCAACCCGACGGCCATTATTCTCGTCGACGGCTTCCCAGACCGTTCCCATTCCGCCTGAACCAAGCCAGCGAATCATTCGGTAATGGTCGACCTGATCGTTTTCTTCTATCGCAAGCTCCCCGCTAAATTTGGGTTCCTGCGGTGCGATCGTTAGGTCTTCCTCCAATTCGGTTGAACCCCTCGATTCATCTGTTAGCTGTAAGGGTTCGCCACAGTGCTGGCAAAAGCGAGGAGGAGTCTCGCTGTACGTCAGTGCTCGATTGCAGTTGTGGCAATTAATTTTCACTGACTTGAATCTCGGAGCAATGAAGAGTGATCAGGCTCTCCGCATTGTAGTTGCCGTCAAAAACTACGTCGACTGCAACCTCTAATCCAATGGGCTAGGTTTCATATTCTGGAGTTAAACTTCATAGATGCAGTGGGTACTTAATGAAATTGATATTAATGATCCATCGGTCGCGGCAATATCGCCTTGTAGCTATAATTGCTCGGAATCGGACAAGAACAAAATTTTTGACCAGTCATCCCTCGGAAGAACCATGGACTTACAGCTAACTATTTTTGCGGGACCAGATGCCGGTCGGATTTTTGATATCGGGGATGGCGAGTCTGTCATCGTAGGTCGTGGAGAGAAGAGTGATTTTCGCTTGGCAGATCCGTCGGTTTCGCGAATCCATTTTGAATTAGGAAATCGTGGCGATGAATATGTTATTTCAGATCGAGGAAGTTCCAGCGGAACGTTTGTCGATGGAAATCGAATAACAACCGGCGCGATCAATGCGGGTAGTGTTATTCAGGCGGGCGATAGCCAGATTAGACTGATCAAAAAAGACAGCGACGAGCACACTTATTCGCCCGTTTATCAGGCAGGTGCGGGTTCAGTAAAACCGCTCCAAAATTTAGTCGGCACTGAATTAGGCCCTTACGAGTTGCTGGAAATTATCGGCAAGGGCAACAACGGAATCGTTTTTAAAGCACGAGACGCTAAAAAGGATCGGATTGCGGCGGTGAAAGTTTTGACTCCGCAATTCACTTCCAACGATGAACAGCGCCAACGTTTTGTTCGGGCAATGCGAACCATGTTGCCGATCAAAGATCCAAGAATTGTCGATCTTTATAATGCGGGTAAGAACGGGCCTTACTGCTGGGCTGCCATGGAGTATATCGATGGCGAAAACTTGTCTGAATTGATTGAGCGGACTGGAATTGAAGGAATGCTGGATTGGAAAAAGGTTTGGCAAATTGCCGTCGATGTAGCGAGAGCATTGAACAAAGGATACGAAAACAAAATTATTCACCGGAATGTGACGCCCGCCAATATTTTGCGGCGGCACAGCGATAAGGCGTGTCTGTTGGGTGATTTTATGTTGGCGAAAGCACTCGAGGGAACTTTGGCGCAGCAAGTCACGCAGCCGGGGCAACTCCTTGGCGATATTCCTTACATGGCTCCGGAAAGGACGCGAGCCAACATGGAAGTCGATACGCGGTCGGATTTATATGGACTGGGAGCAACTTGCTATGCGTTGCTGACCGGTCGTCCGCCGGTCAGCGGCGATTCGCTGGTCGAGATGCTGGCCAATGTTCGCGATGAAACTCCTAAGGATCCTAAGTCGTATCAATTAGCCATCAACGACCTATTCGAAAAGATCGTGATGCAGTTACTCGAAAAAGATCCTGATAATCGATTCCAGACGCCTTCTGATTTAATTAAAGAGTTGGTCCGAATCGGCAGATATCAAAATTTGGATCCGGGATTTTAATCTTCGCTAAAGTAAGAGGCCGGAACCAATTTCAGTCATTATCCTTTGAGACTGACCACTGGCCCCGAAGCAACGTGATCGGTGATGACGGTGCCCATTAGGGTGAACGCAGCGACTTCGTAAATTCCAATGGGAATAGTTTGACCGACCAGCCGCGTCGTGCCATCGAACACAACAATTCGATCGCAATGGGTACGCCCAGTCAGTTGCATCGGCGTCCCTGCTGAGGCGGGCTGGCCGTTGGAAAGGTCGTTGACGTCGGCACCAGTTCGTTTGCTTGGTCCCTCGACGAGCACTTCGACAGTCTTGCCAAGGAATTTCTGATTGTCTTCCTCGCTGATTTGGTTTTGAACATTCAGCAATTCATTATTGCGACGCTTTTTTACCAAAAATGGAATGTCATCAGGTAGGTGATCGGATGCTTTCGTTCCCGGCCGTTCAGAATATTTAAAAATGAAACTGTTTTTGAATCGGCATTCCTTTACCAAGTTCACGGTCTCTTGGAATTCTTCTTCTGTTTCACCGCAGAAACCGACAATGAAGTCAGAAGAAATTGCAGCAGCGTCGCCTAACGTTTCATTAATTCGTGCCATCATGTCGCGATAGTCTCCGACGGTGTAACCACGCTTCATTCGTTTTAGTACGGCATCGGATCCGCTTTGGAGAGGAACGTGGAGATACGGTGAAACTTTTTTTAGATCACGAACGGCGGTCAACAAATCGTATCCCATATCCTTGGGGTAGCTGGTCACGAACTTAATACGTTCGATGCCATTAATTTCATGAAGTTGATAAAGCAGATCGGCAAGTCGTGTTGTCGTTCCATCTTTAGCGACGTGTTTGTAGCTGTTTACGGTTTGCCCGAGGAGCGTGATTTCCTTACACCCTTGGTCGGCGAGTATTTTGGCTTCGTCGAAGACCATTTGCGGTGACCTGCCCTGCTCTGGCCCCCGTGTCATGGGCACAATGCAATAGGTGCAAAATTTATCGCAGCCAATTTGAATTCTGAGAAAAGCTTGAAACGGTGTTGGTCGCATGGTGGGGTCACGTAGCGGATCAAAAGTTTCATGACTCCGTTTAATGTCGGCTACTTTGCCAGCGGTACGGCCTAAACCCACTGCCGTATGTTGACCGCCATCGGTACGCGCTTTTTGAATGAGAGATGGGATTTCTTTTAATTGGCCGGGACCAACAATAAGATCGACGTAGGGTGCTCTCTGGAAAATTAATTTTTGATCTTTTTGTGCCATGCAACCCATGACACCGATGATTTTATGAGGATGATTTTTTTTCTCAGCCCGCAGTCGTCCCAAAGCACTGTAAGTCTTGTTTTCTGCCTGCTCCCTGACCGAACAAGTATTAAACAAAATAGTGTCGGCATCACCAACATTGTCTGATAATTCGTATCCTTCTCGGCGGAGACTCGCAACGACCATTTCACTGTCGAGCATGTTCATCTGACAGCCGACAGTTTCGATGTAGAGCTTGTGTGTTTTAGTATCGTTGGACATAGATCGCGAAAGAAAAAAACGGTGAATCGAATAGCCAACTAGAAAGCTGTAAAAACGTACTAGTTGCTGGGTCGCCAGTCTACCATGAGGCGTTTCGCCGACGCGAGTCGAAATTTCGCGATGCTCAAAATTGTTTTTTAAGCTGGCGATGGCAGTTTGCGGTTCGACGGCGATTGAGCCGCAATATTAAGCTCCTCGGAACCCGCTGCAAAAACCCTTTAGATTGCAAGGCGAAATCGCAGTGCTTTTCCGCGGCATTTCTCCAGACCTGAGCGTTTCCTTAGCCAAATGGGAGAGACTTATTGGAAAAGATCGTCGATTGCCGGTGCCCGACCCCGTAAAAAATCGCCAATTGGCATCGGACGTTTGCCGGCCGGTTGGACGGTGTCAATCGAGATTGGACCCGTTCCCGTTTGAATAACCAAAGCGTTACCATCGGAAACCAAAACACTCCCGGGTGCCTTACCACCGAAATCACTTGGTTCGGGCAATGCAGTCGCCTGATGAATAATTAACCTCAAAGGCTGTTTAAGTTTTTCGTTATGCCAGTTAGTAAAAGTTCCAGGCCAGGGCTGGAAAGCACGGATTTGATTGACAATTTCTACTGCTGATCGTGACCAGTCGATTTTGCCATCGGACTTTTTTAGCCGAGGTGCGCGAGTCGCTTGTGCGGGATCCTGAATCTGTCCGATTGGTGAGTTGCCATCCCAGTTTTCTAAAATATCGATGGCCTCAAGGACAGGTGTGACGCCAAGTTTGGCTAGGCGTGGTTCGATTTGTTCAGCCGTTTCCTGTGATCCAATTTCTGTTTCTGCTTTGATTAAGCAGGGACCGCCGTCTAATTTTGCGGTCATGTGAATAATCGTAATCCCGGTCACGGGATCTCCCTGAAAGATCGCCCAATTAATCGGCGCGGCACCACGGTATTTGGGAAGGAGGGAACCGTGAAGATTAATGCCTCCAAGTTTTGAAGCGGCAAGACAGTCTCGAGATAGAATTTGACCGTAGTCGCAAACAACAAATAAGTCAGCCTCGAATTTCAAAAGTTGTTCCACCGACTCGGAATCATTCACATTCATTGGGTCGAACACTGAAAGACCGGCGCTTTCTGCGACATCCCGCGTCGGATTCTCGGCGGTTTTTCGACGCTTACCCGAATCCGCGATTGGCCGGGTGAAAAGGGCAACTACTTCGTGAGGTGACTGAATGAGAGCCTCAAAAGTCGGAACGGCAAATGGGCCGGTACCGAACATGATCAAACGCATCTCTAAACTTTCTGAGTTGGAAAATTAAACGGAATTAGTTGTTTGGTTTCTAGAATTCGGACAAAAATAAAATCATTGGCTCTAAGCTAACGCTGAGAAATTTTTGCCACTCTCTTCCAACAGGCGGATTAACAATACTTTGATTCGATTTCCGCTAGACGTTTAAGGATAGCAGCATCGTCTAAAATTTCACCAGTCGATCGCTGGTTATCAAAATCAATTTCGAATTCCTCCAACTCGCCATCGATCTGTCGCTTCGACGATTCACTAATCCGGTCAATGAACAAAACCCCTTCGAGGTGATCGGCTTCGTGTTGGATGGCTTTGGCCAATAAGCCATCGACGGTTTGGTTAATTTCTCGACCTGATAAATCATAGGCAGAGATATGAACAGTTTCAGGTCTTGAGACTTGTGCGTTAACCCCCACAATGCTCAAGCACCCTTCCTCGGCTTCGTGACTTCCCTTGGGCGAGCTGACTACGGGATTGATGAAAACTAACTCTTCCCCTTCATCGGGTGATCCCGAGAGGTTGATTACGAATAATTGCAGCGGCAAATCAACTTGATTCGCGGCCAGACCGATCCCGCTGGCGGCGTACATCAAATCAAACATTTCGCGAACCATATTTTTTAATTCACGGTCGATTCGATTAATCGGTTTTGATTTGTAACGCAAGGTGGGGTGTGGGTATTGGACAATTTTCAAGTCAGTCAAGCTCCCGTTCGACTTTTTTGTCGGGTGGATAAAAATGTCTTATGCAAAAGCACGTTGACAATTCAATTAGTGTTCCCCGATAGCATAGCTAGATTTCAAAGCTAAGGGTATCGCGGAGATCTTATCATAAAGGCATAGGAAAATAATAAATCGTTTTTTGTCGACTGAAATATTATCGACGAATGTAACTTGTCGGTTGTGCCCAATGCGAAATTTAGAAATCATCAGTGAAGCTCAAGATGAAAAATGATTCGTTTTGAACGGCAAAAAAAATTGTTGACTAAAAAAATTTTGTTTGCTTGCTTGACAACTCGGGACACGTCATCAAAATAGCCTTCGAGTTGGTTAAGAAAACTTCAACCGCAAGTTGGTTCAACAAACTTACAAAATTGTTGTTTCATCGAGCGTTTCACTTGTAAATATATTGCCCTTATCGTCTACCGCTTCCATGGTCGATGTTGAAAGCAGTTGAGCTGCTAGTGAGTGTTTTCCGTGGACTCAAAAATCGTGTGCGTGCAACTTGTTTTGTTCACCTTGTTAAACGTCAGCACGTCAACCAAACGCTGTAATTTACGAGTCGCATGAAGCGACTCTTGAATTTGGGTGGCGGCGACCGAGGGATGCGACAGTCGGCGACGAGAGTCGTGGAGCGGACCTCCACGCCCTTTAAATTTTGTCTGTGGGATGGAAAAGTAAAAGGAAATCATGCGAAACGATTTATCGAATCGTAAATCCATCGGCGAACAGCATGGCAGCAAGCCAGCAGGCAGCCATTTTTTCTGGTAACGTTGGAATTTTTGACTTATCAGGATCATTCGACGATTTGGCTAGGATGCCGATCGTCGTTTTTTTTGCGCATGACAAAGAAACAAGGTTTTTAGAGTTTGCTGGATTGCGCGGTCAATTGGTTTTGTTGCAAGGTAGTCGTCGTTCATGGTGGATTGTTTGATCGCGTTTGGCTCTAACCAAGGAGATCGCGAAGGGGCTTACGAGGCTGCCGTCAATTCGCTGAATCAGCATCAAGAAGTCGAAGTGGTTGCTGTTAGCAAGCTGCACGCTACGGCGGCAGTGGGAGGGCCTGGCGACCAATCCTCTTATTTGAATGGCGCCATCCGATTATCGACCAGGTTGGGCGAAAACGACCTACATCAGCTGCTGATCCAAACTGAAAACGATCTTGGCCGGGTTAGGTTGAATCGCTGGGGGGCCAGGACGATCGATCTGGATCTGTTACTTTACGGCGAAAACCAAATAAGCACGCCGAAATTAACTGTTCCCCATCCTCGAATGTCATTTCGACGTTTCGTATTGGAACCTGCGAGCGAAATTGCGGCTGAAATGATTCATCCTCCTTCCCGCTTAACAATTGGGCAGTTGATTCAACGAATCGCGACAGCTAATCGGGTAGTACTCTGTCTAGCAGAGAGTTCACTTAATGAGACTTTTGCCGAAGTGGAGGGAGAGTTCAGGGCAAAATTCGGACCGGCCTGGACTCTTGAACAAGTTGACCAATGCGACCAGATAAATGGAAATCCGAAGAATGCGGTGTTGATGGCTTTTTTTGCCCTCGATGGCTCGGAAATCGCCCCATGCTGGTTAGCGGCAAACAGCTTTAAAGGTCCTATGCTGGAATTACCTCGGGATCCAGGGTTAGCGAAACAAGAGTTGTTCGCCGCGATCGAAGCCATTCAATAGGCTGAAATTACGAATTTTTTGGATAGACGGCTTAACTTACGAAAACCGATTCAAAAATAGTTATTTTTTGAAAAGAACCGCCCGGTGAGATAAATCGTTTGGTAAATTTTCAAGCCGAAGTGATGATGGCGCGAGCAATCAATATCTACTCGGTCTGAGCCGCTTAATTCTAAATCGCTTAATTCTAAATCACGTAATTCTGAACCATTTCAATCCGGATCATCGTTTTCATTCCATTAGCCCCCTAAAGAATATGAGAGTCATTCTGGCCAGTAGCGAAGTTGTTCCGTTTGCCAAGACGGGCGGTCTCGCCGATGTTGCCGGTGTCCTCCCCCGCGAATTGGAAAAACTGGGCCATGAAGTCTCAATTTTCCTTCCGGCCTATCAGAGTATCGATCGAAAACAGCACGATATTAAGGCCACGAATGTTGCATTCGAGATTCAAATTGGAGGTCGATTAGTAGCAGGGAAGTTATTCGAAACCGTTTTGCCTGACAGTCAAGTTAAGGTTTTCTTGGTCGAGCAACCGGGGTATTTCAATCGCGAAAACTTTTATGGCCAATCGGGCGAAGACTTCTCAGACAACTGCGAGCGTTTCACTTTCTTTTGTCGTGCAGTGTTGGAGTCGTTAATCCAAATGGATACGGCGCCTGATTTAATCCATACGAATGATTGGCAAACAGGTTTGATCCCGGTTTTTCTCAAAACCGATTACAAACATCATCCTTGTTTCAAGACAACGCGAACGCTGATCACGATACACAACCTTGCCTATCAAGGTTTGTTTGATTACGAAAAAATGGCGGTTGCCGGATTGCCGGCTGAGTATTTCAATTGGCAACAAGTTGAATTTCATGGAAAAATGAATTTGCTGAAAACGGGAATCGTGTTTGCAGACATGATTAATACCGTCAGTCCAACTTATGCGAAGGAAATTTGTGAACCTGAGCAAGGATGCGGGCTTGAAGGTGTATTGCAAGAACGTGCAGACCAACTGACAGGAATTTTGAATGGAATCGACGTCGCGGATTGGAATCCGGCAGTTGATCCATTCATCGAAGAGAATTTTTCTTCCGACTTTGATGTGCGTGTTGGTAGTTCTGGGAAATTGGCTTGCAAACAGGCGCTGCAGAGAGAGGCCAATTTAAAACAAGAGTTAGAGACACCTCTCATTGGAATTGTGGGAAGGTTAGCATCGCAGAAGGGGTGGTCTTTGATCGTTCCAGTGATGAGACATTTTCTTGAAAATACGAATGTCCAATGGGTTGTATTGGGGACAGGTGACCCGAGCTATCATCATCAATTAGAAAGCTTGCAGCAAAGACATCCGGACAAACTCGGTTTGAATTTGGGTTTTTCGAATGAGTTCGCGCATCGGGTCGAGGCTGGCTCCGACATGTTTTTGATGCCTAGCCAATACGAGCCCTGCGGGTTAAATCAGATGTACAGTATGGCTTACGGAACCGTGCCCATTGTTCGCCGGACCGGTGGTTTAGCAGATACGGTTGTCAACGCGACTCACGAAACTTGCGAATACGGAACCGCGAATGGGTTTAGCTTTGACGAATTTTCAGAAGAGGCGCTCCGTTCAGCCATTAAAAGCGCACTGCAAATGTACAGTCAACATCGGTTGATTTGGAATCAACTAATGCAAGCAGGAATGAAAAGAGACTGGTCTTGGCGGCGAAGCGCAAAGCAATACGAAGAACTTTACCGCCAAACTATCGCACGCTAAGCCTGACAAGAGAATTAATATCGGGGCGGGGGTGAAGAATTTTTTTGTGTAACATTCGTGTTTAGATCTACATCTGCTTTTCCACCCTATTTGAACCCAGAGAAAAAATACATGTCTGATCTGCGGCTAGATCCAATCAATCAACGATGGGTAACGATTGCAAGAAATCGTCGAGATCGGCCAATGGAATTTGTGCCGATGGAGCAGCTCCGCCAGCAAATGATTTGTCCTTTTTGTAAGGGAAATGAAGAGGAAACACCTTCAGCTCTTGTGGCTTATCGTCCCGATGGTTCGATCCTGGTGAATGACGAAGATCTATCGAACTGGTCAGCTCGAGTCGTCCCCAATCGCTACCCCTCCTTTTCGTTTCGAGCTGCGGAAGATCGAGATCAACCTGATTTAGGAAATCAGTCTTATGGGCCATTCGAGTGCAATCACTCACAGGGCATTCAGGAACTGATCATTCCCTCATCACGACATGTAAGTTCGCTAAGTGAATTATCCGATGAGGAGTTAGAGTTGTCTTTTCGGGCTTGTCGTGACCGTTTGGAACACGCAAAGTCACTTGAGTACATCAAGCACGCCATGCTGTTTATGAACTGTCGTCTGGCTGCCGGAGCTTCGCTGGGACATATCCATTATCAACTTCTGGGAACTCCAGTAGTTAGCGAATCGTTGATTTCACGGACACAGCGAGCGGAAGCCTATTGGAATAAAAACGGTCACTCAATGCTGGTTGACCTCGGAAAATGGGAGATGGCTCAGGAAGCGAGGGTGGTGGATGTTTCTGATAATTTTTGCGTGGTTTGTCCGTTTGCGAGTCGGTTTGCTTTCCAAGTTTGGATCATTCCAAGAAATGAGAATTTTGATTTTATTTCTTGTGAAGAAGAGGTTAGGAATGAATTGGCGCGGCATTGCCGGAGTATCGTGACGAAATACGAATCGACATTAGACACGCCGGCTTATAATTTGTTGTTTCATGCAGACCCCTTCGAATCGGCTAATGGTCGAATCGGTTACTTCGAGTTATTTCCACGCTTAACCCTCGCGGCCGGGTTTGAGTTGGGTACTGACATTTGGGTGAATCCAGTTGCTCCAGAATCTGCTGCTCGAAGATTGCGACCGGAAAATTAAACGATCATAAAATTTACTCTCTGGCGAGGTATTTCCAGCAGTTTGCTGGCCTACATTAAAATTTACGGGTCAGTTAAAATCTCGTGAATGTTGTAGATGGAAAATGTGAATCGTAGAAGTATTTTCACCGGGAAAGATTTTCGACCTTCGGCCGAAGGCGAAATTCAGTAAAACAATAGCGTTACCAAAGCGGCGGTCAGGCTCAGACATGGGCGGAAAGTTGACCGATTCGTTTCTCTATCAAGATACCTAAGTAATGTCAGCGGCGAATCGTGCCCTTTGTTGTGGCGACCGCCGAGAGGTTAAGTAAAAAATAATATGAGTGATCCCCAAATTCAACTTTGTTTGGTGTTGCACAACCATCAGCCAGTTGGAAATTTCGATGGTGTTTTTGAAGATGCTTATCAAGACAGCTATCTTCCATTTCTAAACGTTTTTGAAAAGTTTGTAGATCTCTCGATCTCACTTCACACCAGCGGCCCGTTGATGCAGTGGTTGCAAACGAATCACCCGGATTATCTCAATCGCATTGCTCAGCTTGTCGAAGCCGGTCGGATCGAAATCATCGGTGGAGCGTTTTACGAGCCAATTTTACCCATGATTCCGCGAAGAGATCGCGTAGGACAGATTACACGTTTTACAAAATGGTTGAACGAGCGGGTTTGTTCGAGCGTTAACGGAATGTGGATGCCAGAGCGGGTTTGGGAGTCATGTTTGACAGAATCCCTTGCCGATTCAAATATCCAATACACTGTCCTCGATGATTACCATTTTCGACGGGCTGGACTTAAGAATGAGCAACTAACAGGCTATTACATTGTCGAGGAAGAGGGAAAAACAGTTCGCGTTTTTCCAGGAAGCGAGCATTTACGCTACCTAATCCCTTTTGCGGAACCGGAACAAACAATCAACCATTGCCGGATGCTTGCGGCCCAATGCCCAGACAGCGTTGTTGTCTTTGGGGATGATGGAGAGAAGTTTGGGACATGGCCCAACACAAAAGAACACGTTTATCAAAACGGCTGGTTGGAGCGATTCTTTCAGGCACTGACGGACAATCAAGAATGGCTGAAAACGACGACTCTTCAACATGCGGTGGCAACGACTCCCCCTCGGGGAAAAATTTATCTTCCCGATGCAAGCTATCGGGAAATGACAGAATGGTCGATGCCAGTTAAACGACAGGTAGAGTTTGACGATTTGGTGCATCAATTGGAGCACGATTCTCGTTGGGAACAGATCCAGTCGTTTCTCGGTGGAGGGTATTGGCGAAACTTTAAAGTCAAATATCCAGAATCAAATCAGATGTACGCCAGAATGATGTACGTCAGCGGATTACTTGAAAAAGCTGCCAGCCAAGGGTGTAGCCAGCAGGTTTTAGACGCGGCACAGGACCATCTTTTTCAGGGTCAGTGCAACTGTAGCTATTGGCACGGAGCTTTTGGTGGCATTTATCTGCCGCATTTACGGAACGCCGTTTATCAACATTTGCTGGCTGCGGAGTCCTTGCTGGAGCGTTCTATGGGGCGAACAGAAACATGGGTCGAAGCCACGACAGACGATTATGATTTCGATGGCCGTACCGAAGTGCGTTTGGCGAACGATCAGTTAGTCAGTTGGATATCACCCAAAGATGGTGGACAAATTTACGGGTTGGACGTGCGAGACGTGAATCACAATCTTGGTGCGACCATCCAAAGGCGGCCTGAACTGTACCACGCAAAGGTTCTCGAAGGAGAGAATCAAAATGAAAATGAAGCGGCGAGCATTCATGATTTAGTCGTTTTCAAACAGGCAAATCTGGACGAGAAACTTCAGTACGATTTGCAGCCAAGGAATTCGTTGATTGATCACTTTTGGGATGATGATGTCGACGTGACGTCGCTGCAGGAAAGTCGTGCGGTGGAACGTGGGGATTTTGCAACGGGAGCCTACACCGCAACGATCAGGCGAAATTCAGACCGCATTCAAATCCTTACTAGTCGAGAGGGAAATGCTTGGGGAATTCCGCTGACCTTGAAAAAGGGAATAACACTCAACGCAGGCGTTAACGCCCTTGAGATCGCTTATTTCATCGAGGGTCTGCCTCAGGATCGCGAATTGCACTTTGCCGTAGAATGGAATTTTGCGGGGCTTCCCGATGCCCAGCACGATCGCTTTTTTAGCGATTCAAAAGGAGAAAAACTGGGTGACTTAGGATCAATTTTGAGTCTTGAGGATTCGCGGCAAATCAATTTGACGGACCAGTGGCTAGGTCTTGAGATCGGACTCGAGTCGGATCAGATGGGCGGCATTTTCGCCTATCCAGTACGGACGGTCAGTCAATCTGAATCGGGATTCGAATTGGTTCATCAATCGGTTTGCGTGCAACCACACTGGAAAATCAAAGGTGATGTAAACGGCTGCTGGGCTTGCCGAATCAATCTGAAACTAGAGGCCGGTGTCACAACAGCGGACCACAGCAATAGCCAGGCAACCGTGACATTTTAGATCATTTGATAACGGTTTAAACTCGCGCCGCTCATTTCGCTATTTTGAATTCGATCCAACTGGATGCTTCGGGACTATGATGGACCCGATGAGTCGCTTTGATGAAATCATCCGCGGTCGCTTTGAAAATGTTCTCTACATACTTTTGTGGATTGCGATCGATTAATGGAAACCAACTGCTTTGAATTTGAATCATAATACGATGCCCGGTTTTGTAGGTATGACACAAATCTTGAAGCGGTAGGTTAATTTCCGCGACTTCATTGGCGACAAACGGTTCGGGCTTTTCGTAGCCGTTACGGAATCGTCCGCGAATGACTTCACTGCGAACCATTTGCTGGAACCCGCCAAAATCCAAACCTGGTTGTGAGCCCTCAACAAAAGGGTGGTCATCAGGGTAAACATCAATGATTTTCACAATCCAATCAGCGGAAGTTCCCGTCGTGGAAACATTTAGGTGAGCCATCACGTCGCCGTTGATTGTCACAGGTTGCGTCAATGGTTCCGTTTGGAATACCAGAACATCCGGGCGAGCGGCAGCGAATCTTTGGTCATCCGACATGTAGGGTCGAGGTGTGAACCTAAGTTCGAGATCCTCGCGATCGCGATGGGGCACGGGATTTTGAGGATCACTGACAAAACTGGTTTCCTTCGGTTCTGATTTTTTTGGCTGATCCTTGGAAAGTGACCGATCGCCGTGAAGGTAATACTTTACGGATTCAACATTCGCCGGCGGCCACGCCATGAACTTATTCCAGCGTCTTAAGCCGGTATCGTACATCATGGCTTTGAAGTTTGGTTTCTCACCGAGACCCTTTAAAAAGTACCGAAAGAAGGGAGATTCAATTTCTCTTTGATAGAATTCAGAAACGTTTTTACCGAAGCCAACTTTCCCGACAACGGCATTGGGAGTGTTCCTTGCCCAATCTCCATGACTCCAGGGTCCCATTACGATCGCGTTGAAAATATCGGGATTGTTTTTGTCGATTTCGCGATAGATATTTAAAGGCCCGTACAGATCTTCGGCATCGAATAGACCACCCACCGTTAAGACGTTGGTTTTGATTCCTTTTAAGTGTGGGAGAATACTTCGTTTTTGCCAAAACTCGTCGTAGTTGGGATGTTCTACCAATTGCTTCCAGAAAAAATTGTCTTCATCATGCAATTTCCCCGCTTCACTCATTGGCCCAAGGCTCATGAAAAAGTTCCACGCATCTCGGGATGTTGGTTCGATCGATTTATACCAGGATGATTCGGTTGGCCCCTGATGTTGAAATCCAAAGGTCGAGGTGGCAACAAAGTAACTTAATAAATAGGCTCCATGATGATGGAAATCATCAAAGAAGAAGTCAGAAATAGGTGCTTGAGGTGAGGCGGCTACGAGAGCGGGATGGTGTTCTGGCAATGCGGCTGCTGTGTAAAAACCGGGATAAGAGATTCCCCACATTCCAACTTTGCCGTTGTTGTTTTTTACGTTTTTGAGCAGCCATTCGATTGTGTCATAAGTGTCGGAACTTTCATCGATGGAATCATCACCGTTGATATGAGGTCGCATATTGTCATACGATCCCTCGGACATCCAGCGACCTCTCACGTCCTGAAGGACGAAAATATATTTTTCCTCTTCCATCAACTTAGACGGCGCGATGCGGCCGGAGTATTGATCAGCACCGTAGGGCCGGACACTGTATGGAGTCCGCTTCATCAAAATTGGGTAGGCAACGGAATCGTCTCGGGGAGAGTAAACGGTGGTATATAGTTTGGTTCCATCACGCATAGGAATCTGGAATGACTCCTTTTGATAGTTGGCCTCAACAGAAGAGACTGTTTGCGAGTAACACGAGTCGGCTGGTGTCGAGATAGTGAATAATACGGTCAAAATCGTAATAATTAACCAGTGGTAATGTCTCGACGCTTGCAGCAAATATCGACGCATGATTGTCTCCAGGGCTATCTCAAAAAAAACGGCAACACCATCCTAGCGAGTATTTGCCTGTTCGGTAACCGACGGGGTCAGCCGCATCTTTGGAGAAGCTCTAAGAATTACTGGATGAAAGACAAAAACTAAGTACATTTCACGCAGTGTTAATATTACGCAGTGTTGAGATCACGGGTTGAGATCACGGGTTGAGATCGCGATCAGCAACTGACTTACATAATCCAGAGTCTGGGCATTATCAGACCAGATGAGTGAAAACGAAAAATCGAGCCACTAAAAGTTCAAAACTGAACTACCGAATGGTGACAGTTGAATCAAGAGTTAGAAGTTCGCAAACTTCTTTAAGTTCAGCATCTGTCAGGCTAATAATCCCGGCCTGTGGAGCAACTGATGACGTTGTTCGTTTCCCGCGAATAACTAGTTCTCGACCACCTGTAGTTTTCAGCAAGATGTTGCCGTTATTCATTTGAACGTGGTACTCGCCCGGAGAGAGATTAACTCCTGTGTAATCAAACTGGCAACCGAAGAGTTCACCGAGATAAAGTGTCATTTTGTCGTCATCGCGGGCAACTTTTAAATCAAACGGCCCCTTAATAACTTTGAGAGTAGAGGGGATTGCGGATGTTTTTGATGCGGGAAGGCCGTTAATTTTTTGAATTACTGGGACTGAGACTCTCCATTCCTGAGCGAGTTTCGCGAGCGGAATTTCTGTCGTTGTCGGATCAGTTTTTTCAAGATGTGCTTCTTGGGACCATATCAATTTAGATGCAAGTTGGTTCAACCAGGCCATTGTTTTCTGATACTGCGGTCCGTTGAGGTCATTCGATGCGTGGTAATTCGATAATGTTTTGAGAGCGCTTTTAAGATTGTTCTGTTCTACATCGAGAGCTACTTGCATCCACAAATCAGCAATTTCTTTCGAGTTAAGCTTGCGAGGCAGAATAACTCCTGCCGGTGCATTGAATGAATTATCGGGTGATGAAGCAAGACTTCCGTTAGGTGGGTTGGGCGATCTCAGGGGACCTCCTAACGAGGCTTGGTTTCGAAACGCCTTTGCCAGATTTTTTTGTTTGAGGTTTTCGTTCAGTGGGCCAGTTGATCCGAAGCTTGGCGATCTTGGTTTTGTCAGTTGAGGTGGATTCGGCTTTATAGGATTTGGTTTAAGCGGCGGAGTTGTTGGGGTTAGGGTTGGTGCTGGTTCAATCGGAGCGACTTGTTTGGGTAATCGCTTTGGGGGAGAAATGTCCACGGGAGGGAGTGGCTCAGGTTCCATTTCTAAAGGGTTCGATGGCCCAGGAAGTGGCTCGTTCGCAAGTTCTAAACTTGCCTGTTGTTCTCCACTGTCCCCTTGTGGTTGTGGAGAAGATGATTGATAAAACATGAACGCAAGTGCGAGCAGTCCAACTGCGACCACGGTGTTTTTTAATGAATGCATTTTAGATATCCACAATTGCGCGACTGGTTAAGGTAAGCCTAGTTGCGGTGCCAATGTTTTTTTGATGCCTGTTTGCAAATTAGTTCAGTGGTTGGAAGATTCCGATGGACGATGACAGTGACTACACCTTGCCATGCCCTCATTGCAAAAAAGAAATATTTGACGACGTCGACCAGTGTCCGTACTGCCGGCAATATTTGCTTTCCAGCGATTTTAAAAAGCCGCTGCCCAAATGGGTGATCGTTCTGGTGGCTCTCACGATACTCTCGTTCTTGCTGCCTACGATCGTCGCTGCTATCCGAAGTTTTTCCTCGCAATGATTAGGAATCTCGAGTGAAATTAACAGATACGTGTTTTTTAAGCGAGATCTGTCGGTGTCATTTGTGCTTGCTGGTATGACATTGCTAGCTTAGAAACCGAGTCTATTCGCTTGCTTGATCGGATGGATCAGGCTTGGCAAGGCGCAATTTTTCACGAATTAAATCGAGTCGTTTCTTGATCTCTGATTCGAATCCACGATCAACTGGTTGGTAATAAGAGCGGTCAACGCCGAGATAGTCTTGGCTGGAGACGCCGTCGGATTCATTGTGGGCGTATTGATACCCGGTGCCGTGTCCAAGCTGGTTAGCTTCGCGATAGTGGCTGTCTCTGAGATGGCGCGGAACTGGTAGGACGCGGTCTTCTCGGACATCATTACGAGCCAAGCCGATAGCGGTAGTAGCCGCATTGGATTTCGGCGCACACGCAAGATAGGTTGCTGTTTGAGACAGGGTAAGCTGACATTCAGGCAGTCCGATCTGCTCACAGGCTTGCGAGCAGGCGACCGCTAACGGCAGCGCGTGCGGGTCTGCGTTCCCAATATCTTCGCTCGCTAAAATAATCAGTCGCCTGCACAGGAATCGAATATCTTCTCCCCCCTCAAGCATTCGGGCCAACCAATAAAGCGCTGCGTCGGGGTCGCTGCCACGGATACTTTTGATGAGTGCACTTGCCAGATCGTAATGTTCATCGCCGGTGGGATCGTATTGGATTGAACGTTGGCCGACTGCCGTTCTCATGATTGATTTTGAAATAACGAGCGGTGTTTGTTGCTTACTTCCATTGGCAGCGATAGCGGCGGTTTCCAGTATAGAAAGGGATTTTCTGGCATCCCCATCGCAAATTTTGGCGAGGTAATCTAACGCATCTTCGTCGATCTTCATGTGAAGGTCGCCAAGCCCGCGATCTTTGTCGGTGAGGGCTTTGTTGATCAATTGCTTGATGTCGCTGGGAGAAATCGGTTCAAATTGAAATACTTGGCTCCGACTAACGAGCGCTCCATTGACGGCAAAGAAAGGGTTGGAGGTTGTGGCTCCGATCAGCGTGACGACTCCATCTTCAACGTCGGCGAGCATTGCGTCCTGTTGAGATTTATTGAAACGGTGAATTTCATCGATGAATAGTAAAGTCCCCTTCCCTCCCGAAGCAAGATCGTCTCGTGCGCGGCTTAAGACTTCGCGAAGGTCTTTGACACCGTGCATGATTGCGCTCAATTGTTCGAACCGGCGGTCAGTTTCACCGGCGAGGATTCTTGCGAGGGTTGTTTTGCCAGTACCCGGAGGTCCATAAAAAATGACGGAGCCAAGTCGATCGGCTTCTACTAACTGGCGAAGTAATTTCCCTTCGCCTAAGAATTGTTTTTGACCCACAAACTCATCAAGCTGAGAGGGTCGCATTCTCGCTGCTAATGGTTTTGCGGCATCAAGATTTGCTTTTTCAGTCGATTCGAAAAGTGACATGAGAATACTTTCGAGGTGGAACCGGCAGTTCGGAATCTCTTAGTATCGCAGCAATTACAGAGCCGAGGAAGTCGGTGGACGAGGCCTTGTAAAAACGTGCGCCCATCCGAAAGAAAAAAAAATGAGACGCTGTTTCGCGTTCGATCACTGAGTCACGATGAATGTGATTAACATGCAGGCCCACACGACATCGAGGAAGTGCCAGTAACTGGCGCAGTGGTCGACAGCCCAGTGCCGCTCGTGGTCGTAACGGTCTTTAAAAGCTTGGTAAATAATAAATCCAAGGAAAACCATGCCGCCCAAAACGTGAAGTGCGTGAATTAGAGACAGCGTGAACGACATGCCATAAACTTTCATCGATCCGTCGGGTTGGCTAAAGTGCTGGCTGAGCAGATCGCTCAAACCAAACATTTGAATCAACACGAATGAGATCGCAGCGACCAAAGAAATCATCAACCACAGTCTGAAACCGGCCTGTCTTTCACGATGCACCAGCCAACAGGCCCGCTGCATAAAAATACTGACCAGTACAAGGATCGCAGAACTGACCCAGAAAGAAGTGGGCAATTTCAAAGGCGCATACACTTCGGGCCCTTGAGTCAAAAAGGAACCCGGAACAGCGTCGGGGATAGGGTTGAAAGCGTGTTGCCGAATAACCAAGTAGGTGATTAGGCTGGCGATGAAAAACATGCCAAGAGACGCGAGGAATAGATAAAACACTAACTTGCTCTTATAGAGATCGGGTCTCGTCGGAACTAAGTTAATTGACTGTTTTAACATGATGCTAGTCGTCTCGAGGTTGTGGCCTGCCGACCCTAACCCAGCGAAACACCTCTCTACTCAGAAACGTCGACGTTCGCAAGATTGTTAATGTCGAACGCTTCGATTGTGGGTTGGTTCTCGCCCGTGTCCATCATTGTTATACCGATAAATAGTGTGACGAATAACAAAGAGGACAAAAATGCCAACACGTTAAAGCTTTTATCCCAATACATGTGCATGAAGAACGCACACACGAGGAAGGCCTTCATCGTGGCAATGACCATGGCGAGCGGAAACGCGAATGCTGGAGGCATTCCCAAACCGGTTCCCAAAGCCGACGTCGCAACTGTCAGGACTGTCAAACCGATCAATCCAAAAAAGACCCCGAACAAAAGTTTTGTTGAGACAGGGTGGCAAAATGCTGGTAGGTCGTCGTGATGTTCAGACATGGAACTTAATCAATCAAATAAAGCAATGGGAACAGGTAAATCCAAATCAAGTCGACCAAGTGCCAGTACAAACCAACATAGTCTACAGGGCCGAAGTAATCGGTCCGCCAGTGTCCGAGTAAGGACCGCCAGTACAGCCAGGCGAGTGCAATGATCCCGCCAATGATGTGAATTGCGTGAAGGCCTGTCATGCAATAATAGATACTAAAGAAGATCCCGATATCACGACTGAGTGTGCTTGGGTCAGGGTGGTGAGCGTCGAAACTGGCCTCTCCCCCGTCCGCCGGATGTGCCCCAAAATGTTCTTCGTGGTCAGCATGGTCGCCTTCGTGATTCGGATCAGCAGCGGCCTTGTCGTGATCACCCTCATCGTGATCTCCCTCGTCATGCTCGTCCTGTGTTGAGGCCATCAGCATCAGAGGTTGCTCAGTAATCACAGATGCATGGGAGCTTCCGGTCTCAGCATCGGTAGCACTCATAAATACGACGCCAACAACAACGCCTAAAAAGTAGCCACTGACAGTGATCGCCATCGCCACCATGAATTTCGCGAGCATTGTCTTGTTGATCAATTTACTGATCACACTCGCTGCCAAGAATCCTGCCAACAGTAGTGCTGGAACGATGCACAAGTACACCAGATAGTCTGAGATATGGAGCGATTTACCAATCTCGGTTGTTGGAGTCGGGTGTGTGTAAGTCAGGTTAAACGCACTTCGTACCAGAATGCCCATGTCCCACTTGTGGCTATATTCGACGGCCTTAACACCGAGGAACATCGTGGCACAAACCATCGTCATCAGGATGTAAACAGAGCAGTTCTTATTGCGTCCGAGTTGTGCGGCACGCACGCCCAGAGCCATCGTGAGGCTGCTAAAGAGCAATACGATCGTGTTCAAACCGCCAAGATACTTGTTGAGAAAGACATGTGCCTGCTCAAAAACCTCGGGGTGGTTCGTGCGATACAAAGTGTAGGCCACAAACAGACCACTGAAAAACAAAACTTCGGTGACTAGGAATAACCAAATACCTAGTTTCCCGGAGTCAAACTGTTGTTCAGCTGAGTCAAAGTGATGGGCAATAAATTCACCATGATCATAAAGATCGTGGTGGTCGTCGTGAGTGTCGTGTGAATCGGCAACGGCCATTTCCGGCTCCGGAAGTTTTGGCTAATTAATTTTAAAAAAGCGTTGAGAGTTATTTTACAAAAATTGCAGTCCTTGATTTAAAGTCAATTCAGCAATCCGATTAGTGATGGACAGGTTCTTTGCGAGGGGCAACTTTATCTGGGTTGGCAAACTCGCGGGGAATGTAGGTATCAAGCTCTTCGTCGTAAACCTGTGATTCGAAATCATAAGGATCCGTTAGCACAGGAGTCTGAAGGAAGTTGTGAAAATCAGGAGGTGAACTGGATTGCCATTCCAACGAAGCCGCACGGAATGGGTTGCTGCTGCAACGAGGTCCACGCAATGCCGCGTAAACTAGAACAACAAAGGATAGGAGAATTCCAATCCCGAGCACAAAAGCTCCAACGGTAGAGAGTTGGTGGAAAATTTGAAATTCCGGGTCATAAGAAGCATAACGCCGAGGCATTCCGCGTGATCCCATCACAAACTGCGGGAAGAAAGTCAAGTTAAACCCGGAGAAGACTAGGAAGCAACCGACGCGTCCTAGGAAGTCATTGTACATCCGGCCCCAAATCTTTGGCCACCAATGGAAGACACCGCCTAATAGTGCTGTAAGTGTTCCACCAACCATCACGAAGTGAAAGTGGGCCACGACAAAGTAGGTATCGTGGAGGTGAATGTCAGTTGAAAGTGCACCGAGGAACAGACCCGTCAGTCCACCAATTCCGAATAGAAAGATAAACGATAGAGCGTAGCACATGGGCGTATTCAACAGGATTGAGCCTTTGTACAAGGTTGCCAACCAATTAAAGACTTTCACCGCAGATGGAATCGCCACTGTGAAGGTAATCGCACTAAAAATCAGGGTGACGACCAAAGACTGGCCGCTGGTAAACATGTGATGGCCCCAGACCAAAAAGCCCAGCAAAGCGATCGCCACGCTTGAGAACGCGATAAAGGAATAACCAAAAATCCGCTTTTGACTGTAAACTGAAATTAGTTCGCTGATCACGCCCATCGCCGGAAGGATCATGATGTAAACCGCAGGGTGCGAGTAGAACCAGAAAAAGTGCTGGAACAAGACAGGGTCACCGCCGTATTTCGGATCAAAAATTCCGATGTGCAATGTCTTCTCTGCAATTAGCATCAGGAGCGTAATTCCGAGTACGGGTGTCGCCAACACCTGAATGATTGCTGTCGCGTAAAGCGACCAAACAAAGAGGGGAAGTTTGAACCACCCCTGATCCTTCGAACGCATCGTATTGACCGTGACGAGGAAGTTCAAGCCTGTGAAAATCGAACTGAAACCTAGGATAAACGCTCCAAAGGTCGCATAAATCACACCGGTGTTCGTGTCGATACTATACGGGGTGTAGAACGTCCATCCCGTGTCCAGACCTTTACCGCTGAGGATAGCCAGCAACAGACAACCGGTACCGATAATCCATAGGTAAAAACTAGCCAAGTTCATTCTCGGAAAGGCTACGTCCTTTGCCCCCAACATCATCGGGAGCACAATGTTCCCCAGGGCTGCCGGGATACTTGGAATGATGAATGAGAAAACCATCACCGCACCATGCAAAGTAAACATCTGGTTGTACATGTCATCTGACAACATCGTGCTGTCGAATGTAAACAGATGAGATCTCAAAACGAGTGCGAAGACACCCGCGAGGAATAGCGCGACCGTGACACCAATGAGGTACATAATACCGATGCGTTTGTGATCGAGCGTGAACGCCCAGGACTTCCAGCCTTTTGAGCAGTTCAGGAAGTTTGTTTCGGGTGTGCCGAATAGTTTTTGCCGCGTGCTTGAATCTACCATATTTTTAGCCTTAGTTTCAGCAAGCTGATTAAGCTTGCCGTTAAGTTGTAAGTTAACGAATCAATTCAAAGAATTGATCAATTCCTACTTCGCATCCCCTGATTGTTCCTTAAGTTCTTTCAGGTAAGCGATTACGTAATCGACGTCCTTCTGATCCAGAATTCCCTTGAAGGAATTCATTTTTGAAACCGGACCATAGCCTTCGACAATGTGTTTCGCTGGGTACCAAATCGAGTCAAGAACATAGTCCTCGTTTACCAGTTCAGTTGTCCCGTCAATCATTTTTTCGTTTTCGCCCCAGATCAGGTTCAACGCCGGGCCGGTTGCTGCCTGCCCGTCTACCTTGTGGCAACCAGAACAGTGAATTTGGTAAATTCGTTGTCCGTTTTCAAAAGGTGTTTTTTCCGCTTCAATCCACTTGGTGTTGTTTTTGCGATCTTCCTCGGAAGTATGAACAATGCAGGCAGTCTTCATTTTCGAATGGCCGGTTCCACAATACTCATTGCAGGAAAGCCTGTAGACTCCGTCCTTGATGGGTTCGAAGTAGGCGTACGTGTAACGACCTGGAACGATATCCATCTTTTGTCGGAACGCGGCGACAAAGAAACTGTGAAGGACGTCTTCCGATTGCATGATGAGTCGGACTGGTTTGTCCCTAACTAAGTGAAGCTCATTTGTCTGGTCCCCATCTTCATAGGTAAACAACCAACCAAATTGTTTCGCAGTCACTTGAATTTCTTCGGCGTTCTCTTTGGGAATCCGCATCTCGAACCAAGTTTCCGCTCCGACGTAGAAAATCCAGACGAGGATGATACTTGGAAGAACCGACCAGAGAATCTCGATAGCCGTGTTGTGTGACGAACTTGGCTCGGGTGCGATAACACCGTCTTTTCTGCGGTACTTCACGCAGAAATAAACCATCGCACCAATGATCGCGACAAAGAAGACGAGGGAGATCCAGAAAATCGACATGTACAGAAAATCAACTTCGCCTGCAAACGACGACGCTTGAGTAGGAAACCAATATTCTGTTACGAACGGATTCGACGTACCCTCGCGGATTAGCGATGAATCGGGAACCGTTGTGCCCTGCATGCTGATCGCTTCGGTGCGCTCTCGTAAATTTTCTAGGTTGCTGTCGTTTGTCTGAGCAAGCATTAGAGGTAATTGCCAATTCATTGTAGTTGTCTATCTCTCAGTGTGATCGTTTTAGGACCGTTTCCGCCTCAGTGTTTACCCGGCCGCTGTTGGTAGGTAATCCGAATCGTCTTTTTTAGTGCCTCGCCGAAAAAGCCAGTAAGGAACCAAAGTACCCAAAAGTAAAATTGCCGTGAATGCTCCACCGATTCTCATAATCGCCATAGCCTGAAAGGTGTAGCGACCTGTTGATTCGTTGAAAGTGAAACATCCCAATCCGTAGTTAAGGATGTTGATAGGAGATCCTATCTTGCCTTCCGCCGACTCAACCAACGCCTGCTCAATCGTGCCGGCGTCGTAATTTAATCCGTGGATGTAGCGAACAATTTTTCCCTTGGGGGAAATCAAAATAAATACTGGTGGGTGGGAATATAACTTTTGTTCTCGGACGTACTTGTATCGAAACCCGCAGATGTCAGCCAGCAGTTGGATGTCATCTTCGTCGCCGGTCAAAAAGTGCCAGCCGTCCTGAGAATTCTCACGGTCGAATTTGCTGTACCTTTTGACGTATTTGGCTTTCGACTTTTTTGCCCGAGACGATTGTTCAGTTGGATCAATACTGAGCGAGACCATCTGAAAATCTTCATCAACTTTAAACTTGATGTCCCGCAGGGTGTCCGTCATGTTTTCCAATTGAACACTGCATAACTTCGGGCAATCCGAGTAGTTGAATGATAGCATCACTGGTCGCTTGCCATCAAAATATTTGCCAATTTGGACGAATCGATTTTCCTCATCGTGAAAAGTGATGTCACGAACAATGAACTCGCCAGTCTGCGAATCGACGCCGATGTTTTGAGCGACTTTTGGTTTCTCGTTGATGCCGTAAGGGTCAGATTTTTTGGATGTTTCAGTGACCGTTTTGGACGATTGATCTTCACCAGCTTGGCCAAGCACGAACCCACCCCAGTTGGCCACGGCGAAGCACGCGGCCAGGGTTAAAGCGATTCGATAATTTGGTTGAAAGATCATTCTTCTTGAGACTTGTTAAGCGGTGTGATGTTGTTTGGACTATTTTCCGTACTTGGAAACGACTTCTTCCATCGCTAAAGAAATTGGAACTGGTGCTTTGACGAGTTCTTCTTTTTGCTCTTCGATCTGAACAACCGAAGGCATCGCCTCAACACCGGAAGCGTTCCTAATAAGAAAACTGTTTTGCCAGTGGTAACATAACCCTTGCACAAACATAATTGTCAGCAAGGTGACCAAAGCACTGATTGCACCGACCAGAACGATCACAGGTGTATTAACATCGTCGTAGCTAGGTGCTTCGTGGGTTGTATTTGAATCGGACATCTTATTCTTTACGCTTTGTGTTTTGTTTTGGTTTGCTAATGAATCAATGACAATGAACGATTAATGAACTTCGTGGTTCAACGCTTCGCCAAGCCGAGGATCTTTTAGTGGCACGAGTGAACGATTTCCCGCAATCATGCAGAACATGGCGATGTAAACGGCAATCACTCCGACCATGCAAGCGAGGTCGATCACGATTCCCATTCCAGTCAGGGTGTAAAGGTTTGCCTCAGGATTCATCTGTGGCATGATCAGCCAATAATGATCAACCCAGTGCATTGCTAAAATAAAGATTGCTGAAAACGCCAGCATCTTGCGGTTGCGGCGGAGTCCACGTCCCATCAGCAGAAAGAACGGGATGAATAGGTGACCGACCAACAACAAAATTGAGAGCGTCATCCAACCTGGTTGATTGATTCGCAGGTTGTACCAGAACGTTTCTTCCGGAATGTTGGCGTACCAGATCAAAAGGAATTGGCTAAAGGCAATGTAGCCCCAAAAGATTACGAAGCCCTGCATCAATTTACCAAGATCATGGTAATGGTCGATTGTGATTTCGTCGGTGACCCGTCCTGTCTTTTGAAGCCAAAGGCCGGTCAGAAGGATCGTGCAGAGAGCACTCAAAAAGGCTCCAGCAAAAAAGTAAACGGGGAACATCGTACTGAACCATAACGCGGAAAGTGACATCTCCATATCAAAGGAAGAGAACACTACTGTTACTGCGAACAAGATCATCAACGGTGCCGAAAATGCTTGCATCCGGGAGGTTAGATTTTTGTCTCCCGTTTTGTCTTGCTTCAATGAATTACTTAAAAAGAACCAAGCCATTCCGCCCCAGGCGAGGAAGTAGGCGATGACGCGAACTGTGAAAAAGTTTTGATTCAGAAACTGGTACTTCATTTGCTCCAGGGGTGGTCGGTTGGCCACGGTTTCAAACTCTACCTTTTCAGCGGCCGTCAGATCGTGCATCGTCCAGCCACCCTGGTTCCAACTATAAATCATGTCACTGCCGCTGATTACCGTGGCGAGGATGGGGATGAACAAAATGCCAAGCCCTAATGCACACATCGCGTAGAGTTCGGCAACACGTCGAACGGTGACGCTCCAACCGGCGCGGGTGAGGTGCATGATCGTGACGAAGAACAGGCAACCTACAGAGATTGAGAGCACGAAACAAAAACTGGTCAGATAGGTAAACATGAATCGCTTCAAGCCCTCTTCGGAGCCCAAGGACAACATGATCGCTACGCCGATTCCGATCGCACCTACGATCAACGCCACTGGAGCGGTTCGGAGGTGCCCACCGTTGAGTGTTGTGATCGGGGAAGTGATTTTTGCAGGTCTAGTTTCGTGCATTTCAGATCTTGTCTTGTTATTTTACTGAACAGCCAGAATAGGTTGGTAAAATCCGTTCAGGTTCGCCTGAGCGGAGTCATCTAAAATTAAGGCGTCGGTTGGGTTTTATCTTCTGGGGTAGACGCTGACTCGCCGGTGTCATTGGCTTCTGAGCCCTCACCACTCTCGTCATCGCTGACAGCTACGACGGGTTTAATCCCCGTTTCCTGAAGTGCTTTTACGTAAGCGACGATCGCCCAGCGGTCTGCAGTTGGAATTTGAGCTCCATACGGTCCCATCGTGCCACGACCGTTTGAGATCGTTTCAAAAATTCGACCGAGTGGATTCTTTTCGGCGTTGCTGACGGTTGCGTCGTGCAATGATTTCGCGGAAGTCCACTGAGCTTTGCCGGTTGCTGCCAGAGCGACAGCCCGTTGATTCACAAGTCCATCGCCATTGGCTGCATAGCCGTGACAGGCAGCACAGTAAATATTGAAACGAACCTGGCCACGTTTGACCAATGCTTCGTCGACAGTGATTTCTTTTGGAAATTCGGTGATGTACATACTGACGTCTTCCACCGGAGGTGCCGCTTCAGCTTCGTCTTGAGTTCCAAGTCCAGTACGAACGGAACCCTGGGGTGTTGTCAATGAAACGGTGGGAACATAATCGCTCTTAATACCCTGATAAAGTTCGGTGTCGGCATCGAGTTGGCCTCGGGCGACTGAACCGTCTACAGGTGCTCGCATGACTCGTTCGTCTGCAAACAAGTAACGATCGTTCATCATGATCGGACTAAGGGTTTGGGTTTTTGATTTATCTTGCCAGTCCATGTCCGGGACGACATGAAGTCGTGGTGCTCGACTGGTCATTCCCATGGCTCGGAAAATCGCAACGGGAGGAAGCAACAATAGAATCGCACCCATCAAAGCGAATAGTCGTAACCAGCTGGGTAAATTGTTGTCAGTTAGATCTCGCCGACATTCATCGATGGAAACCGCACCCCATTCGTTCAGTTGAGCCTCGGTTGAGCCTCGATCGAATTGCTCATCAGCCTGTTCGATCATCAGAAAGAATTTATCGTTGGTCGCTCGCTTGAATCGGGAAATTCGATGCAATGGATTGGAAAGCATCGGAAGTTTGTTTAGGAACCACATTCCGAAGAACGTCGCGAACGCACTTGAAAGCACGATCACTTCAAAAGTTACCGGAATGTTTGCCGGAAGACTGAAGTAAGGCTTACCTGAAATTTTAAAACGATAGCCGGGAAACACAGGTGATTCGTCAGTGCTGAATTCACCTAAGGATCCACCGTTGGTGTACCACTGCATACCCAGACCAATGAATACCGCACCGACAGCAATCCCGAGAACAATGAACGGGAGAATCGTTCGCTTGATTCCCAATGCTGGATCAATGCCATGCACCGGAAACGGTGAGAATGCATCGGTCTTGGTATAACCCGCTTGCCGAGCTTGGTCACACGCCTGCACCAGCGAATCCGGATCATCGAACTGGGCAACCAATCCGATTAGTTTGGAGTTTTCGTCGGTGTTGCTGTTTTTATTTTCTTCAGCCATTTTTCTTCAGTCTCTATTGTAGCTTGGTTAGCCAATGTCTCTCGTGTTTGCCGATTCCGAGGGGCTCGAAGTTCGACAAGAACTTTTGCTCAATTAATGATCTTTTGGTCGCGGCATCACGCCTTTGACTTCTGCCATCGCGATGACAGGCAAGAACCGGCAGAACAGCGTGAACAGTGTAAAGAACAATCCAAAGCTTCCGATTAGCATCAGTATGTCTATCCAGGTCGGATGGAAATACGCCCAACTCGAGGGAACAAAGTCTCGACAAAGGGAGGTGATCGTAATCACGAAGCGCTCAAACCACATTCCGATGTTCACAAAGACGCAAATGATCACCATGAACCAAGGTGTGGTTCGGCACCATTTAATCCAGAACACTTGCGGGATCATGACGTTGCAACTGACCATGATCCAATAGGCCCACCAGTAGTTTCCAAACGCTCGGTTGTAGAAAGCATAACTCTCGTAAGGAACGCCCGAATACCAAGCGATAAAGAATTCAATTCCGTAGGCAGTACCTACCATCATGCCCGTGGCCATGATGATTTTGTTCATGTTCTCAAGGTGCCTGATGGTGATCAGGTTTTCTAATCCATAAAGTTTTCGCACCGGAACGAGCAAGGTAACCACCATTGCAAATCCGGAGAAAATCGCACCCGCGACGAAGTAAGGCGGGAAGATAGTGGTGTGCCAACCGGGAACCTGCGAAACCGCAAAGTCAAAACTAACGATTGTGTGAACACTCAAAACCAACGGCGTCGCCAGAGCGGCCAAGATTGTGTAGGCGATCTCGTAACGATGCCAGGCACGTGCTGAACCCGTCCAACCCAGTGAAAGAAGTCCGTAAACGAACTTGCCAATTTTTGTTGTGCAACGATCGCGGAAGGTCGCGATATCGGGAACCATTCCCATGTACCAGAACAAAATTGAAACGGTCGCGTAGGTCGAAACCGCGAACACGTCCCACAACAGAGGACTTCGGAAGTTTGGCCACATGGCCAAGTGTTCTGTCGGAATTGGAAAGAGCCAGTAAAAGACCCAGACCCGGCCAATGTGAACGCCGGGGAAAAGTCCAGCACAGACGACCGCAAAAATTGTCATCGCTTCCGCCGCTCGGTTGATACTCGTTCGCCAGTTTTGGCGGAACAAGAACAGAATCGCTGAAATCAGCGTACCGGCGTGTCCAATTCCAACCCAGAAAACAAAGTTGACAATCGGCCAACCCCAATAGGCAGGATTGTTATTTCCCCAAACACCGACACCGTCCATCAAGAGGTGCCCGACGCATCCACCAAGAACCATTAACAGTGAAATGGCTGCTCCGAGGACGACGAACCAGATCTTTGGCGGTTTATCTGCTTCCCAGATTCCACAGACCTCATCCGTTACGCCAGCGTAATCAAGACCACCAAGAATCAGTGGAGATCTTTCACCCGCGTCATCATATGTATTGTCTAAAATTGGATTGACCGTAGCCATCAAATAAATCTCTTTGTGGATGTTTAAGTTTTTGTATCGTCGTCGTGATCCGAGCGTGATCCACTCAGGCCTCTCTGTTTTCAGTCTTCTCAATCTGGCAGTTTAAAAACATAAGCTGTCAGAACCGAAGAACTGGCAAACTCTATTTTTCTGTTTCAGCTTTATGATCGCCATCAGCGTGATCATGGTCGTCGTGATCATTCTCATGATTAGTTTCATGATCATGATCTTCGTCGTGGTCATGGCCATGATCGTCATGTCCACCGTGACCCCCATGCCCACCGTGTTGACCAACGGAATCCCGGTCGTCGATGTCTCGCAAGGCTTCATGTGGATTTCGGACGCGTGCCAGGTACTGGGTTCGCGGTCGATTGTTCAATTCTTCGAGCATCGAGTAAGCACGCGGGTTGGCGTGTGCTTTTGCGACTTCGCTTTCAAAATTGTGCAAATCACCAAATTTGATGGCCTGCGTTGGACAAGAGTCTTGGCAAGCAGTGGTAATTTCATTTGGACCAATCTTGCGATTTTCAACCTTGGCTTGAATCTTTCCCGCTTGAATCCGTTGAACGCAGTAGGTGCATTTTTCCATTACACCGCGGCTGCGAATGGTGACTTCCGGGTTCATCATTAAGTTTTGCAGTTTCCGGTCGCCCTCTGGAACCTTGTCGGCACCAGGGTATTTGAGGAATGTTTCGGCATCACTGTAGTTGAAGAAATTGAATCGGCGTACTTTGTAAGGACAGTTGTTGCCACAGTATCGAGTTCCGATACAGCGGTTGTAAACCATGTCGTTAAGCCCCTCGCTGCTGTGGACTGTTGCGGCGACTGGGCAGACCGTTTCGCATGGAGCATTTTCACAGTGGTGACAAGCGACTGGTTGGTGGACAACCTGAATCTCATCCGGAATCGATTTAGTCTCGTCGTTGTCAGTAAGTCCATAGGAGTCTTTGATGTAGAGATTGTCGCCATAGTAGCGATCAATTCGCATCCAATGCATTTCTCGGCCGCGCCAAACATCGTCTTTGCCAACGACCGGAATGTTGTTCTCAGCCTGACAAGCGACGACACATGAGTTACACCCAATGCACTTGTTGAGGTCGATGGACATTCCCCAGACGTTTTCGTAAGTCGTTGGGAGGCCTTCGGGATTTAGGTTTTCGTAATCAACACGAGAACCTGGAGTTAAGTCAAACAGTTCGTGATGCATATGGAATGCTTCAGGCCATTTGTGTTTTTGCCCCTCAGCCCACTTTTCCATCTCTGGAGAGTCGTCCACCGGTGGTGATTGTTCGTCGAGGTCGTCGGTTGTGAAACTGACCTGATTCATAATCGGGAGTGCTCCCGATTTATCTGCCGCCGATTTCGTCTTTGGTGGCAGCTTATCGGTTTGAAGCGGGTACTGCTCCAAAAACTCCTGATAGCTGTCTAGACTACCTTCGCGGATGAGCCCGCTGCGATCACTCTCTTTTTTGCTTGGATCGCGAAACATTCTTGCTTGAATTTCGTCGCGGGCAGTCGCGTCAATTTCCCAAGGTTCCTGAACGATCGCCAGTCGATAAAGTGTCGATGTTGAAACAACTGCTCCGGCATCGGCAGTCTGCACAAGCCAATGATCGTTAACCGCGGATCGAATTGGATTCACGTCGACGCCGACCGAATCAACGCCGCTGTCTTTGTGACCCCCGACTCTTCCGGCGAGTGTTCTTCCGTAACCCGTTTCGATTCCAATCGAACCATCGGCCTGGCCAGGTTGGATGACTACCGGGATCGTAATGTCTTTGCCATTTAAAGTGACACTCATTAGGGTCGCTTTGGACTTTGACGACATCCCGTGTTGATGCAGATTAAATTGCTTCGCTGTTCTTGGGCTAACCGATGCAACGTTGTCCCATGCTACCTTGGTGAAAAAGTCCGGCAGTTCTTGGAGCCATGAACTGTTCGCAAAGCATCCGTCGTATAACGAA
>Ga0208965_1000160_pt1 | contig 31796 bp, 28 predicted proteins | sample AOAMet1_07_M0_10_2_FD_188230 | JGI IMG/M metagenome (GOLD analysis project Ga0208965, IMG submission 188230) | Ammonia-oxidizing marine microbial communities from Monterey Bay, California, USA - CAN11_07_M0_10 (SPAdes) | ecosystem: Environmental > Aquatic > Marine > Intertidal zone | place...
GTGGGCGTGGGCAACATTGGCGGCGTTGCAGTCGCCATTAGTCTCGGCGGCGCAGGCGCAGCGTTTTGGCTCTTCGTTGCAGGCTTTTTATCCATGTCCACAAAACTGATTGAATGCACCTTGGGTGTGAAATACCGGCGCGTTCATGCAGACGGTACCGTATCGGGTGGTCCAATGTACTATCTCGACGCCTATTTTAAAGAGCGCCATTGGCCAAAAGTCGGACGGAGCCTCGGAATGCTCTACGCGCTCGCACTCGTGGTGGGCTGCTTTGGCGTGGGCAACATGTTTCAGTCCAATCAAGCCTATCAGCAGATGCTGGTGATCACCGGTGGCGAGGCCAGTTTCCTCGTCGATTACTCCTTAGCCTTTGGTGTTGTCCTGGCCGCCATTGTTGGCGTGGTCATTATTGGGGGCATCACATCGATCGCTCGCGCAGCGGCGGTCATCGTCCCCTTCATGGCAGGCATTTATATTTTAGGCTGTTTGGTCATCATCAGTATGAGCTGGGAGAACATTCCCATTGCCATCGAGAGTGCTGTATCAGGTGCATTTGGCAGCGACGCTATGGCGGGCGGCGCACTGGGCGCGTTGATCATCGGTTTCCAACGCGCACTATTTTCCAATGAGGCCGGTTTGGGCTCTGCATCCATCGCACACTCTGCGGTGAAAACGAAAGAGCCAGCGTCCGAGGGACTGGTTGGATTACTCGAGCCCTTTATCGACACTGTGGTGGTACTGACATTGAGCTCGCTGGTTATTCTAACAACCGCGGTACCCAATGGACTAATGGGCGGTGAGCTTGCAGGTATCGAGCTGACGTCAGCCGCCTTTGCCTATCACTTACCTTGGGCTCCATACCTCATTGCCTGCGCAGCCGTACTGTTCGCCTTTTCAACCGCATTGGCGTGGTCGTATTACGGGCTCACTGCATGGAATTACTTAGTGGGCATTGGCAAGTGGCGGACCATTGCCTTCCAAGCGACTTTTCTTACGTTTTTTGCGCTGGGCTGCGTACTCGAGTTGAGAGCCGTACTCGACTTCTCAGATGCGATGATCTTCCTTATCGCAGTACCCAATCTCATTGCACTTTACCTTTTTGCACCCATGGTGAAACGCGAGGTTGAAGGCTACCTGCAAGACGCTATGTAATCAGTAAGGCTGGTCGCCCTCACTCACAGCACGATGCAGTGCACGCCGTGCGGGCAAAAAGTCGTTAACTGGCTTATGTTGCGTGCTGCGGTTATCCCATAACACGAGACTGTTCTCCTCCCAGTGAAAGCGGCAGGTGTGCTCTGGCAGAACACAATGCTGATATAGAAAGCTCAGGACTTCAGAGGACTCCAGTGGTGACAACCCTTCGATATGGGTGGTAAAGAGCGCATTAACGAAAATAACTTTTTTGCCTGTTTCTGGGTGCGTTTGGATGACGCGGTGCCTGACGGGTGGATTCTCTGCAAGCGCGGTTTCCAGTCGCTCGCGACCACCGGGCTCCGCAAGGCTCTCCTTGAAACCGCGCGAAAAATCGTGAACCGCGACCAACGGCTCTAGGTAACGTTTCATCCCCTCAGATAGCGAGTCATGCGCCGAGGTCATGCTGGCAAAGAGGGTGTCGCCTCCCACTTCAGGAATGGTAATACCGCGGAGCACAGTCACAGAAGGCGGGTGCTGACGGAACGTCATATCGGAGTGCCAAACCTCAATTTTAGAGGGGTTTTCGGGCGTACTCTCCAACAACATAACTTCGGGAATATTGTCGACCGTGCCGTAAGCTGGGTGTGTCTGAAGTGGTCCAAAAAGTCTTGCCAAATCGCGCTGTTCAGCCGGCGACAATGTCTGATCTCTTAAGAACAACACTTCGTGCTCGTTCAGCAGCTCGCGAATGGCGCTAATACTACCGTCCGCTAAAGCCGCACTCACATCAAGCTGAGACACCGACCCACCCAATGCACCTGAAACTCTTGAAACCTTCATTTAGCCCCCAGTTTTCATGAGGCACCGTAGACTCGTGTGCGTCTGGTGTCATCAGAAAAAACAACCTACTTATTGGGCGTGAGGTTACCAGTTGTCTCGTTTACAAGGCCATCCTCCAAAGCAATTACGTGCACATCTCACACGAGGTCTAAGGCATAGGGCTTGAGTACGTCCAGCGGAATAGCCCGTAAGGTCACGATATTTGTCGCTCGCAAGTACAGTTTTGGCGCCTTTCCAGCTCGATGGGCCTGTTCCCATCGTAGCGCACACAAACACCATCTATTCCCCTCGACAAGTCCGGGGAAACCGTGCTCAGGGCGCGGTGTACTCAGGTCATTCCCCGCCGATGCGGAGTACTCAAGAAACGTCGATGTCATCAAAGCACACACCGTGTGTGTGCCCAGATCGTTCGGACCAGTATTGCAATGTCCGTCACGATAAAAACCCGTCACTGGGTCATTACAGCAGAGCTCTATAGGCTCTCCAAAAACGTTTTGCTGTGACTTAGGCATTCGTTCAGCCTTCACATCTCACCTCCTTCTCTGCTCTGGTTATGTTCTCAAACTTTGTTCTGAAGCCAGCACTAAATGATGACTTATCAGCAGTCGCGGACACACCCGTTGATTACGGATCGCACCGTCAGCGCAGGCAAAAAAAACCGCAAACACCTGTAGCTAAACCCACAAAATACGTATGCCAACGATGAGCACAAGCAATCCTGTCAACTCGGCGATGCGTTGATTCGCGACACCCTCGATCACAAATCGACCACCTAAGATACCGCCAACCGCGACTGCCAGCAGTAAGGGCGCTCCGTAAGCACCCGCTAAGATCACTGCCTCGGATCCTGTTTTCAAGACCTGTCCAGCCAAACCACTCAACGAATTAATTAAAATAAAGAAACTACACAATGCGGCAATCGTTTTACTCGACGCCCAGCGCAAATGATGAAGAACCGGAGCGAGAAAAATACCTCCGCCAATACCCACCATACCTGACAAAAAACCAAGTCCTGCGCCAATAACCGCCGCTAAACCTCGAGAGCCAGGTAGCCCACTGACGTCAGTTGGGGCCGTCCTAAACAACAGGCTCATGCCCGCGATCACAAGACTTAAACCCAGAAGCACAAAATACAGGGTTGCCTCTAATCGAATAAGCCCACCCAAAAAGGCCATGGGTATTGAGGTTATAAAAAACGGGATGGATAAATGCCAGTCGAAATGTCTTCGGTGAACCGCAAAATAGCTCCCAATGGTCACAACTAAAATGTTGCAAGGCAGCGCAATCAGTGGGATTACCTCAGCGGGCTGCCCACTCAGAGCAAGGAGCGCAATGTACGTCGAACCGCCGCCAAAGCCCACGGCAGAGTAGACCACTGCAACAATTAAAAAACCGAACGCCAACATAGCCAAATGATCACACACACACCCAGCCGGGGACCAGAGCCCAGAGGGAGATTAAGTGGCTATCATTGAATCTCGGAGGGCATCTCGGGTCATGCTGGGCGATTAGTCAGCCAAATTGCTTGATAAGGCATCATCGCGATCTCGCCGTCCACTGCACTCTCGAGAGCCAAACCAGTGATCAGATCTTCCCACGTGTCGTTCCCAACCAGATTGAGCGACGCAGTTGAAATTGAGCTCGACTCGCCCGTGACGTTATATAAACAAAAAACACTCTGCACACGATCATGGCTTTGACGCCAAAATCCGAATATGGATTGCCCACAGTTGAGCGTGTACTGCGTCGCATTCGGATGAAAGGCTGGCTGACGCTGTCTTATTTGAATCAAAGCCTTCAGTCCCGACAAACACAACGCATGATGGCTCTCCGGATCTGTTAGGTGCTGTGTTAGCTCATCCATGTCCCACTGATGTCGATTGATCGCCCGGTTGTGCCCGGTATTCTGGACTCGCTCTAAATCATTTTCAGTGCCCAAAAAACTGTGTATGTAAAGTGCGGGTATCCCCTCGAGCCCCAGTACAATGGCGTGTGCCAATATCATGCGCGAAAGCGTTGTCTCGACATCGGCTCTTTGAAACTTAAATGCATCGTAAAGTGACACGTTCACTTCGTAGACACTGCGATCACCCTCGGCGGTCTCTCGCCAAGAGAGAAGTGCCCCGTTTGACTGGAGGCAGTCCACCATCGAATCTAATTCTCCGGAACTGAGCAATCCTTCGACGGGTCTGAGACCCACACCGTCATGGGACGCCAAAAAGTTGAAATAGGTAGTCCCCAATACCGCAGGAGGCATACTCATTAGCCAACGCGTCAGCCTTGAGCAATCCGCTTCGATTAATGTGTGAATCAGCAGCGGGGGCAAGGCAAAGTTATAAATACAGTGCGCTTCGTCTCGCTGACCAAAATAGGCAAGATTCTCAATATTAGGGACGTTGGTCTCGGTAATCACTACAGCATCGGGCTGCTCGTATTCTAGGAGCGCACGTAATAAGCGAACCAGATCATGGGCCTCTGGCAAATTAATGCAGGTCGTTCCCGAGCGCTTCCAGGTAAACGCCACCGCGTCGAGCCTGAAAATCCGAACGCCACGGTCGAGGTAGAGTCGAATAATTTTGACAAATTCGAGCAAGACCTCGGGGTTGGAAAAGTCAAAATCAACCTGATCATGACTAAAGGTGCACCAAACATCCTGACTCCCCTGAGAGGTCAATACTGGCAAGGTCAACTCACTCGTCCGCGGACGCACGACCCGCGATGTATCAAAATGCGCCTCTGCGGTAAAAAAGTATCCGGCGCCAGGGCTAACGCCTTGCTTGAAGTTTTCAAACCAAGCCGATCGAATCGAGCAATGATTCAAGACCAAATCGGCCATTAATTTGTAGTGTGTCGCAATTGACGTGACATCACTCCAATTCCCCAGTGCTTGGTTCACCGATGAGTAATCGAGAATGGAAAAACCATCGTCTGAGGTCCAAGGAAAGAACGGGAGGACGTGTACCCAGGTGACCGCACTTCCCAACCACTCTCGGCAGAAGTCGTTGAGCACTTTAAGTGGCTTCTCATCTTCTTTAACAATCGAGTCACCGTAAGTAATCAGAGCAACGTCAGCCTGAGACCAGAGCTCGGGTAACGGCGACGCGCTCGAGCCTTTATGGCCTGCCGGCGTGTCTGAAATAGCGGACACGAGTTTTTCTGCAAGCACCACTAGATTAGGTGCATCCTCTCGCCCCTCGTACAATCGACAGGTGAGGTAACTCACTCGCGCATGGTGACTACTCATAATGGCTTACTCGCGCCCTCGAGCGGAAAATTCGTTGTGATCCTCCTCTACAGCTTGAATAAGCCGCTCGTAGATATCGGGTATTGCGCTCACCACACGCGACCACGTTGGCATAAACGGCGCGTCCAGCGGACGCTCAAGAAATTGCTTGCCGGCCTCTAAAATATTGGTCGCAAAAAGTTCTACCGCCTGCTCTTCAGTGTGGGTATCAAAGTCCAATCCATTCATCAGTGCGTCACGCCGATAGCTCTCTACGTAGTCGAGTGCAACGCGATAATAGGTCGCTTTGAGCGTGCGAAACGTCTCCTGATTAAACACGGTGCCTTGAATCGCGAGTTTGCGGATCAGCGACTTTGTAATGTCCAAAGACATGCGCGATAGACCTCGCTGCGCATCATTGATCGAGAGGTCTTGGTGCTTGTGATCGTAGAAGTCGGTGAGCTCCACCTGACAGATTCGGTTCGCACTGTTATTTCGGTACATTTCCGACGCCACACCCATCTCGAGTCCCCAGTCACTGGGGACACGCATGTCACTGAGTAATTCACGCCGAAATGCGAATTCTCCAGCTAACAGGTAGCGAAAACTATCGAGGTAATTCAGAAAGTCATTTTCACCTAAAACACGCTTTGTTGCGTGAATCAAAGGTCCAACTAATAGCCGGCAAGCGCGCCCATTTAATTTATTGCCTGCAACACGGGCGTAGTAGCCCTTACAAAATTCAAAACTAAAAAGAGGATTCGCGACCGGGTAGATTAGGCGCGCTAACAGACTCCGGTCATAAGTCAGAATGTCGCAGTCATGAATAGCAACCGCATCGCTACGCGACGTCGCCAGAACGTACCCCATACAGTACCAAACGTTGCGACCCTTGCCTGGCTCCTGCGGCGCGAGACCTCGGGCTTCGAGTTCCGCATGAATCGCCCTTAACCTGGGGCCATCCTGCCAGAGCACCCTATGCTGCTGAGGAAGCTCCGCAAAAAATTTGAGAGCCGACTGATATTCATCCGCATCGGCACGGTCTAAGCCCACAACGATCTGAGACAGATAAGGCACTTTCATCAGTTCCGATCGAATATTAGGCATTGCTGGGGTCTGCAGCTCGGAATACAACGAAGGCAAAATCAGCCCAAGCGGTCGCGACGCAGAAAAATTAACCAGTTGTGCTTCAAGCTCTTCAACCGCGCAATTACGCAAATTGTGAAGCGTTGAGATATAAGGACTTTGATAAAAGTCAGCCATTAGATATTCCACCCTATGCTCGTCAATATTTCGTTTATGCCCTTCACCCAGGCCTCGGGACCTGCGCTGTCGGACAACCAGGTTGGACCGGTCCGCTGCAGTTTTAACGGCGTTCCCTTCATGTTTCGCATGAGTAGCGCATAGTCCGCATTCTCAAGCAGTTCACGATCGTTCGGTGCGTCTCCCGCAGCGATCATGACCGCATCGGGGGCTACTTCTCGTTTCAATACACCCTGAAACCACTGCGCCGCGATACCCTTGTTGTTTGGCCCCATCAAGTGAACAAAGCGGCCGCCCTCTGATACCGAAAACCCTATTTCTGTGAGTACCTGCTTGAACTCGACAAGCGCGTCTTGCGAGTCCCTCCAATCAAGCGTTTCGGAATAGAGTCGATGTTGTGCGCGCTCTGCCGAATCCCGACTCAAACCAGTCGTCGCCATCACTTCGTTAGTACGCATATCGGTCAGGGACTTGAACTCAAAGCGGCGGCTCATGTCGAGCGCCTCGAGGACGTCGCACAAAGCTTGTCGCTTCACCCCAAACTCTCTCACCCAACATCCCTCAAACAGTTTGCTGCCCATAGGGCAGCGGATATCAAGGTCTACTGGGACATAAATTGCCGCGCCGTTCTCGACAATAAACGCGTGCTTAAGCCCCATTTCACGACGAAAATGAGAGACTTCGCTATACGTTTTACTGGTCGCCGGAACAATGGGAATTCCCTGCTCAGTCAGCGACTGAAGCACCGTGCACGCCGCTTCGGCACTATAGGTCTCATGATCAAGAAGCGTACCGTCAAGATCCGTGTAGATCGTGGGCGACTCATTCATGACGCGTACGCTCACCCAAAATCAATCGATCTGCTTGTAAGTCCCAAGTCTCGTCGGCGACTTCGGGTAAAACGGCCATCGCGTGGCAAGTGAGGCGCCGAAAATTCTCAACAAATTCCCGAACCTCCCTGACGGACATACCCCTGGGCGCTTCCACCGTCGACCGCATCTGGCGGTTCGACACTAAACGATTTTCCTGATCGACACGCCAGTCGAAGACCGACTCAAAACTCGGTGGTCTGAGCATGCTTAATCGATCCAGTGTGGAGAAAAGAGACGCATAAGGCCCACTTAATTGGTCATTAACGTAGGTTCGCCATGCGCCCGAATTGTCGTTAACAAATTCAAAACGGCCCGCGGGAACCGCGAGCGACAGCGCGGTTTGCGAGGGGATACCGACGCACCATCCCTCAAACAGCACGACGGTGGGCTTCGCACTGATCTGGATTTTACGCACCTTTTTGGTGCGATCGTCCTTGAGCTTATCGAAGATCGGAACGATTACCTCGTTCGAATCGGGGTCACAAACCGCCGCCAAAACCTCCGCCAATCGCAGGTGTTCATGAGTCCCCGGCACACCGCGAATCGCCAATAGCGGATGTACAGCGGACGCCAGTTTGACACGCCTCGCTCGGGTTAAGTAAAAGTCATCAATTGAAATAATGTGACAGTCAACGCCAAGAAGCCGAGGCATAATTTGGCTTAAATACGAGCTTAGCGTCGACTTCCCGGACCCCTGGGATCCGTTAATTCCCACAATAATCGGTCGAGGACTCGCAGTTGCCAATTGAGCTAAGCGACGCGCATAGGCGTTAAAGTAGTGATCTACATTTCGCCTAAAAATATCGTTTAACCGCTGAGCCCCGATGAAGTCTTCGAGAACCTGGCGACTGGACGTCTCATTGCTCACTTCGGATCCCTAAGTATTCGCATGACCATGCGTCTATCGATGCAAAGAGTGTGCCTATTTCTAGTGGCAGAGGAAATAATTCGCGAAAGACAACTAAAAGATCGCTCACAAAAGCCATCGACTCCAATGCTAAAGTAGGCGTCTGCATAAAAGGAGGCCGCATGTTTAACAATACCCCTTGGCTACAACAAGTTCAGGAGTCGGTTGTCGATCCACATCGTGAGATTGTCGACCCTCATCATCATCTTTGGCCTGAGCCCTCAATGGGCTACAACCTTGATGAACTTCTGGACGATACCGGCGACGGTCACAGAGTGACCCAGACCGTGTTCATGGAGTGTGGTGCCGCCTATTGGCAGGAGGGCCCGGAGCATCTTCGCTGCGTTGGCGAGACCGCGTTCGTTCGAGCGGCCGCCGATAACGCAACCAAAAAGCAGGCCCAAACTCAGATTGCCGGAATTGTTGCCCACGCGAACCTAGAGGAGAGTTGTTTGAGCGAAGTGCTCGATGCTCACGAGCAAACCGGCGGCAAGTTGTTCAAGGGCATTCGACACGCAGGTGCCTCTGCGGGTGACATCCAAGGGCTCGTCATTCCAGGAGGCGCTGACCCAGGACTCATGGGTAACGAAAACTTCAGACACGGTGTCAGAACGCTAGGGCAGCGCGGCTTAACGTACGATACGTGGCTCTACCATTTTCAAATTCCTGACTTTTTCAAGCTTGCCAGGGCCGTTCCAGAAACAACGATGATTCTCGATCATTTTGGGACACCTTTGGGTGTTGGTGACTTTGCCCAAAATAAGGTCGCCATCTTCGAACAATGGCAGGAGGACATCGCCCGCGTTGCTGAATGCCCAAACGTATTCGCAAAACTCGGCGGACTGGCCATGCCCGATAATGGTTTCGGATGGTACGGTCGCGACGTGCCGCCCTCCTCCGATGAGTTTATTGAGGCACAAAAACCTTACTACGATCATGCAATTGCGTGCTTCGGACCCGAGCGCTGCATGTTTGAAAGTAATTTCCCGGTCGATCGACTGTCGATAGGCTACCGCGTGCTGTGGAATGGGCTTAAAAAAATTGCAGCGGACTTTTCTGAAATAGAAAAAGACCTCATGTTTTCGGGCGTCGCTCGGAAAGTTTACCGGCTAAGCCCAGCGGTATGAGGGCATTACTCAGGCAACTGTGGCCTGTCCTTTTCATAGCTTGGCCAGAAGTCAGTATGGCGGGCGAACAGCAAGTTCAAACTAATACGGCCGATCGTCACTATGCCTTTGACGAAGGCGACGGCCTGTATCGCGTTCAATTTAACTACACTGGCGAACACTGGACACACGCCGACGTGGCGGCAATTGTTATCGATACCGATAAACCCATTGCGGTCTTGCCAATGCAGTATACCGAGCCGACTGCGATGCAACCTGGAGCGCGGGTTGATGGCAAATACATTGGCAAAAATTGGAATACCATTACCCAACGTGCAATGGCGATCCGTCTAGAGGCTCTGGGATTTTTTGTTTTAACGCCGACCATTACCCACTACGGAGAGGACTTGGCGGGCTTCCAAGCGCTGGAGCACTTCATAGCAGGCATTCACAAAGGTAACGATCACGTTCAAACGATCTTGCTTACGGCTGATGCAGACACACCCAACCTACAAAACCCAGTGCCTGGCGCTCAAATGCTCGTGACTGGCGTCCATAAGCGAAATGAAGCCTGGGAACAGCTGTTGCAGACGTCCATGAGCGGCTTTTACGCTTCCGTGAAGCTCAACAATATTGGCGCGCGTGTTAGAGGCGGCTTGTCGTATGAAGAAGGCTCATCGGCCGCCTGGCACCCACTCATTGAGCGTGCCGCGGAATATGGAGCGGAGGTCGCCATTATCGAGGTCGCACGAGCCGTCGACATAGTGGCTAGAGCCGGCAGTATCGAACAAGGTGAGCAGTGGGCAGCACCTTTATTCGATGCACTTGCCGATGCCATGCTCGCCGAGACCCAGAAATCGAAAACAGAGCCCCGTCAGTAACAGTGCCTTAGATACGCGGTCACTCATTCACGGTTCGCGTTTTGTAGCGTTTGCCGCGCTGAGCCGCGAGCTCAAACGCAGCCTGTGTCTCCGCCTCAACCTCCTGGCGTTGCTGCTCCTTAAGCGACTCAAATTCATCCACCCACCAGCGACGGGTCACTTGTGGAAACGTCCCCATTCGATTCACGCAGGCGTTTGCGCCTCGGTCGCGTCCCGCCTGATAACCTGCGGCACCGGTCTTATCAGCTGATGATCTCCCAAAAGGCACTAAATCACCGTCCATTTTAGGCAGCAAAAAATAAGGCATGGAGACGCGCGTTTCACCCTCTGGAATCAACAACGTATTGACTCGGTGTAATGTCGCAGAGTAACGCCCCTCGCTGAGATGCATCAGCGTGCCACCGGTGTTCACGATGACCGATCCCTCGATCACAGGCACACCGTACTCTCCAGACGATGTTCGACAGGTCACGGGCGCATTCACCCAATCACCCTCTCCCGCCACCACCTGTAGACCCGGACGATCATTAATCAGGAGCGCGATAAAAGGAGGGCCGTCAATGTGCGCACCCACGTTATCCGCATCAAATCGCGCATACGAGTCGCGAACCTCTTTTTTTGCCTCATCAGAGAAGACCTCAAGGCTATAGTTATGATTGAGGCTCGCCGCAAGGTAGGGCTCTTCAAAATCAAAATAACGCCGAAACTCGGCTGGGTCCTCACCCAGAGACTCAACAATCAGAGCGCCCAGTCGATGCGTGAGCTGGTGATAAACTTGGTTAAGGTCGTTAATCAGAGGTCGAAAGCCGGGCATCGAGTCTTGCTTAGGCCAAGTATTAGGCCCGACGAACAAACGTTTATGAATCGGCTGAGCAACATCGTCGTGCGCACAGATCGGCTCTTGCTCAAAGCCGTACTGGAAATTTTCAATGACTTGCCCGTGACCGCGATCGGCCGGCGTTGGTAGGGTGTAGCCTCGAAAATACGGAGTGTTTGATATGTGTGCGGTTTTTTTAATATCCATCGGCGCATCAAAAAACTGACGAACCTCTCGAAACGCCCTGTGTTGAAAGGCGTCGTCCAGCCCTGGTGCATTTTTGAGCACCAAAAATCCACATTCCAAAAGCGCGTACCGCAGGTCTAGCATGAACTTATCGCGGTCAGCTTTAAGATCGAGCCAATCGACCGTTGGAATTTCGTTTACTGTCTTTGACTTCATAGGGGCGCCTGCTTTTATTATCTGAGTCGCATTGGGTCCAGTTGAGGAGCTTAAACCTAAATAGCGCGCTTAACGAGCCAGCTCGGGCGGAAACCAGTCGCAATCGAGGACCGACGTATGCCCCTCATAAACCCGCATTCCGAGCATATAGGGCCCATCGGGGACTGGTAGCCAATTTCCCGCCCGTTGAGGTCGTTGCGCCGATAAAATAATCGTCAAACCACCATCATCGTCATAGTGTAAGCCGGGCGTTCGATCACCAACGGAGTAACGATTAATCTCGTTTTCAACAAGGTAGAGATCCATGCCATAGGCTGTCAGTGACCAGAAGGCACCGCAAGGCGGTAACTTATCGGCATCAAACTTCATGCAAAGCTCGTGCTTGCCACTCAATGCGCCTCGCTGGGAATCCGACAACGCCATATATGATCTGTTTTCGACTGCATAATGGCCTCCAAGACCGAATTTTGCGCCCACCGCGCGCTTCAGAATATCGTCACCAGGCCCGCCCACAGCTCTACCGGTACTCCAGCCATTTTGATAGACCGTATCACTGGTTCTCCCCGACTTAATCAACGCCTCTGCTTCACTGATGCCTGCCTCTAACTCGGCGTCTGTTAAACACGAAGGGTCGTCCAGTATTGCCTTTGCAGCGACTGACAATGTTGCGTGCCACGGCGCTGGGGGCGAGTGCGCAACGTAGCCACCAAGTTCCGTGAAAAATGGCGCGCCCGACTCGGCGATTTTTGCAGCGCGGCCCGCTGACTCCAGCCTGATATGTGGGTGATCAGGGGCAGGCTGCACACGAAATTGTCGCTGTAGTGCTCTCGCTTGAGCGAGATCATCTGGAGACTCGACCAGAACTCTAATAATGATCCAGACAGTCCGCGTGCCCAGCCGAATTGTGGTTTCACCGTCGCCCAGTGGTTCAGCTGTTCGATCGAAGGTTACTCGAGCCGATACCCCTGACACGCCATGGTGTCGACGTGACAGATAGGCAACATGGGTATACGCATCGACCACCATGAGATTCCAATACCGATTGGGCTTATCCATTGGCGGGACATCGATCATCACGTCACCGTAGGACAAGTCGTACCACCCCGACGAGTACAAGGTGTCGTTGTTAATAGCGACAATGGCTTTATCGCTTGGCGTCGCCAAGGACTCAACGTGGCGTAAGGTACCAGTGTCATGGTGAGACGACAGCATGAGTCGAGTGCGGTGCACTGACACGGTGGGAAATCCCCACAAATAAAGCTCTGCAGCAGGCGAGAGCGTCTTTCCTGGCGACTCACTCATAGGCCGACTCTGGCGACATAAACACCTCCCTCACCTAAACAGCGAACCACTCAAGCCCTAAGCCCGAGATAGTCCTCAAAATTCCATCGATAAAACCGATCAAGCTCTTCTTTAGTCGGATCGATAGCATCCAAACTGCGTTCAAAATCGCCGTAAGGATCACTACCACCCTCCGGGTGGGGGTAGTCGGTGTTAAACATCAAAATATCCTGCCCCACATTTCGAAGAATCCATCCGGTGTTTTCAGTGTGCATAGGCGCCACACGAATCTGCCGCTGAAAATACTCCGAGGGTTTTAGGGATAGCTTTTTCAGTCCCTGATCAAATTTACCCAACAGCGAGACACCCATATCCAAGTTCATCAAAGTAGCGGGGACCCAATTGGCGCCCAGCTCGATGATGCCGATTTTCAGATCAGGGAAACGCTCCAACACACCGTCATAAATCATGCAGGTAATCCAGCGCTCAATGCTGTGGTGGACCACGGGGAGATCCTTCGGCTTCGTCGTCTCTATATTCCCAATATTGCCCTCCAGAACACGTTCTACTCCAGTGTTCATATACACCGATGGCATATTTTGACCACTGCCAATGTGGAGTGTGACCGGCACTCCCGCCTCTTGCATCATCGACCAGAGAGGGTCGTAGGCGATATGCGAAGGTGCTCTACCCTCGACAGCATCGCTTCCAATCCAGATTGCATTAACGCCCAAGTCCAAGGCTAATCTGAGTGCGGTGAGCGCACGCTCAGGGTCACGCAGTGACAGATAACCCACTGAAAGTAGGCGAGGATCATCCGCACAGAAATCCGCCATTCCACGGTTAAGCGCGTCGCAACCGCCGTACACCACATCTATGTCGCTCGAGCGCGCAAACCGGGCAGCACCCACCGAAGGAAAGATCAATTGTGAGCTAACACCCATGATGTCCAGCGCAGCACTGCGCTCAACTTTCTCGACCGCGCCATAGGCACTCCACATATTGCGCTTTCCAGGGTGGGCAAAGATGTTGGACTTCAGTGCTTCGGTAAGCACTGGATCATCGCCCGCAAGCCGCTTGTCGGCCGCTGCGATCAACGGGTCTAAAGCCTTCATGTTGAGATCGAAAGCACCCGTGTCTAAATTAGTTTTGACATACTCGGTCGCATAGCTCTCTAGCCAACCGCGGCCTTCAATAATGTGGCTATCGGCGTCATGGATAACACGGCCTTGCTGATGTGACATGCCTTCCTCCTCATCGTGTTTAATGTGTCTCCACCGCCCACTCAAGCAGCGCCGCAGGACTTTAGCTCACCCATTTCAAACTCGTCTCAAAAACGGCTGCCGTCGTATTTCTGTATTTCTGCCCAAACTGTGAAGCATCCAGTACCGCTTAGAGATTCAGACAGACATGGCCCCAAGTTCGTGCAACACTATTAAAGTGAGACTACAATTGTTATTAAAGCCTAACAATAATAGCGAGGCAATAACTTTTTAGCCCATGCTAAAGACCCCACTGAGTATAAGGATTCGCTACCTGTGATTGATAACGCGCACGCCGGCTCGACCCGTCTGAGCTTTGGTACAAAGTTCGCCTTCGGCGCGGGCGCCATGGCTGAAGCCGTGTATCTCGGTCTCTTCAATACCTTCATTACAATTTTCTATAACCAGGTTGTTGGCTTGTCCAATACCCTGATCGGCGTCGCGATCATGCTGGCGCTGATTGGCGATGCACTGACGGATCCGCTGGTGGGCGTTCTCTCAGATCGATGGCGCGGTCGTTATGGACGGCGACATCCGTTTTTATTTGTTGCGCCTGTCCCGCTTGCCATCATGGTATACCTCATCTTTAACCCGCCAATAGGGCTGGTAGAGCTAAGTCACCAATGGGGGCTATTCGCTTGGTTGGCAGTCACCACCATACTCAGTCGTGCGTTCCTAACGCTTTACCATGTGCCCCATTTGGCGCTCGGCGGCGAGCTTTCAACAAATCAGTACGAGCGGTCTCAGCTTTTCAGTGCGAATACAGTTATTGGGGCTATTTCGGGCGCAATGGTCGCGTTCGTGACCTGGGGTTATTTTTTTGCGGGCGAGCGTGTCCGGGAGACTGACGGACAACTCGTTCCTGGGCACCTTGATCCCGCGGCGTATGGACCCGTTGTGATCTTCGCTTGTGCAACCATCATTATCGCGATCTGGGGCTGCGCAGCTGCAACCTACAAACATGTTCAAGACCTAACCGAAGCACCCGAGCCTACTGAACGCTTCACGATAGTGCTGCTGTTCAAGGAGATCTTCTCCACCTTTAAAAATCCAAACTACGTTGTACTCATGATCGGATACTTCTTTTTCATGATCACCAGCGGCGTTTATGACACGTTTAATGTGTTTATTAATACCTACTTCTGGGAACTGGAGCCTCAGGAAATACGCTGGTTTGGGTTAGTAGCAGCGCCCATGATCATCTTGGGCGCTGTTGTGTCGCCAATGCTTCAGAAGCGATTTGACCGCAAACCCATTATCGTCACTGCGCTGATTTTGATGATGATCTTTGCGCAACTGGTCATTGATTTAAGGCTTCTCGGCTGGATCCCGGAAAATCATGATCCCAATTTATTGCCAATGCTTATTGCGAACGCCGGTGCTTTCGCCTTCACCATCGGCTTAGGGAGTGTTGCCGCTGTCGGAATGATCGGTGACCTGATTGACGAAAATGAGCTGATGACGGGACTTCGCCAAGAGGGGCTCTACTTTTCGGCACGGGCTTTCTTTGCAAAGGCATCGTATTCGGTTGGGCATTTATTTGCCGGCATCGCCCTAGATGTCTACGTCGTGCTGCCTTTCGAGGCTATCCCGGGTCAGCTCGACGAACCCACCCTGACACGAATGGGGATCGTTGCAGGACCCATTATGGCTTTATCGGCGATTCTTGCGGTGTTTGCGTATAGCCGTTACAACCTGACCGCATCGCGGCACCGCGAAATAATCAGTGCGCTGAACAAACGACGTCTCATCGACCGCAGCAACCGCTAAACGCTCGCCACGTGAGTAACTCAGCCGTCACGGGCGAGAGTCGCAATCAGCCGCCAAATGGACCGATACACGTTACGCTTGTATCGAACAACCGGGTCTGAGAACAGGTGTAACCGAGCCGATGGTCAGTAATGACTCGACGCAATCGCGAATCGACACATCAAGCGAGCGAAAGTCCATGCCCAACGCACCCTTAATGCGATCATTGCGAAGCTCACAGCCATTCCAAACGGCCCTAAACTCAGCCTCTCGCGCTTTAATGCTGTCGGGCAATGGATCGACTAGCGTCGCCCCTGCAAAGCCCAACTCCGGCAGCAGTCGATCGATGCTGGCGCAAATATCTTCAACGTCGCGCGTCTCTGTCGACCAGGCAATAAACCGCTGTCCATTTTCAAGCCCATCTTGTTCCAACATTCGAATGTGAGCCTCAGCCACGTCACGAACGTCGACCGTATACCAGGCCCGATACGCGCCGACCACATTTTGCGTGTACTCGCCGAGTAACATGGTCTCTATGTGGTGCTGCCAGGGTCCACGGGTTTTGTGGTGTGGCGAAAGAATGGGACCCACGTTATCCCCAGGGCAGCAGGTGATCGCATCCCACCGCCCGCTTTGTTCGGCAGCATCTGCAAAAGCCCGCTCAGCAATCATCTTTCCAATAGAGTAGCCCTGTCCCCGAGCTGCAGTTCGCTTTGGGTTCTGCTCGTCGGGGTATCGACCCTCAAACAACACCGGACGTCGCACTAGCTCTTGGATATCTTGTTCAGAAATCACAGCCGCAATGCTCGACGTCACGACAACACGGTTCACCGATCCAGACTTATTGACACTCTCAATAATGTGGTCGCAAACACCACTCACATAGCTCTCATCGTCGTACGTGGAGACGTGCGAAAGGTGAGCCACGCCCTGACAGCCTTGAAAAATGTTGTCGAAACAGCCAGGACTGTCAAGATCGGCTGTGTGGAGTGTCAGTCGTCGCGTTGCATAACCCGGCATCGCCTTGAGAAAAGACGTCTTTTTCTCGTCGTCGACATCTCTGACGCAGGCTCTGACACGGTAGCCCTTATCAAGAAGCTTTTTTACAACCCACCCACCGATAAAGCCGGCACTCCCCGTTACCGCGATCGTGCTGCCCTTTGGAATTGGCGCCATATGAAAACTCCTTTTTACTACCAGGTTTTTTGTTTGAGACGAGTCACTGAATGCGGCGATTCAGCTGTGGGTTGGATCAAGCTGAGAAGATTGCCGTCAGGGTCTCTGAGGTAAACCTCCGCGCATTCATCACCCAAGACGGGTTCCGACAAAAACGCCACACCTGCTGCTCTCAAGCGCGCATACTCTCGCTGGATATCAGTCACCTCGAAGGCGACTTTGTTGTAGCCAATGCCATCGAACGGGGTGATGCCCTTTGGCTGAGGTGTTTTAGGGTTCGTAAACTCCCACATCTCTAAAATCATGTTGCCAATATCGAACCAGCCGGCCCGAATGGACACATCATCGTAGTCGGCCACTGCATCAAACGTCGGTCCTGACGCGCTATTAGTTCGTCGATCGGGTTTTGCATCGAGAAGCAGACTATAAAATGCGATTAAACGATCAAGGTCCGGCGAGACAAGCGCCACGTGAGAAAACCAAATGGGTCCCTCGAACGGCGCTCGATTCAAGTGCTCGGTCTCAAACATAACGCCGTCACGGTCTCTGGCGTAGGCGTAATAGACCCCTTGTCCGAGTAAGTGTATGGGTTCTGACCCACGACTAACCGAGGTCGCGCCCTGCTCAACAAGCCGACCATAAATATCGTCGGTCGTCGGCGACTGATAGCAGACATGGGTGAATCCAGGCCCCTTCACCGGGAGTTTCGGACTGTCGCGTCCCTCCCTTTCATACTCTGTCACTTCGAGGTAGCCGTTGGGGAACGTTAATACTTCGCGGGCCCGCAGCGTACTGTGTAATCCACTTGCGCGCTCTGCGTTTTGGTTTATCTTTCTCTTGGCGCGCGCGATGCCCGCCCCCGTTCCCTTTGTGTAAAAGGCAAGAGACGCGTCGAGGTTACTAACGGACAGGCCAACGTGGTTGATCCCAATGACGCTTGACGCGTCGCGCTTCACTCTTTGTTGACTCATTCACTGTCCCTCTGACGGCCTAGCGCTTGCGTTCAAGAATAATTTCATCGCGCCGTTTCTGGTAATCGGCACTGGTTACCTTGTCACTCTCTTCAAGTTCCGGCGGAACATACCAATGTAGCTGATCCCCGAAATACGCCTCCCACACAGCCTTGGCCACTTCTGAAGGCGCAATAGTGCGCGCACTGTCAGTCCTATTCGAGTTCATTTCGGGCATTTTCGCGTAGTTACCCGCCGGCCGACCTTCTTTGTACCGAGTGCCTTGCCAAAGTGGTGTATCGATAATGCCCGGCATTACGTCCGCCACACGAACACCGTACCGTGCAAGCTCTACACTCATTGCGTGGGTGAAACCTTTCACTGCGTATTTCGTCGCGGTATAGACCGCCATGCCGGCTGCGCCATAAATCGCAGCTGATGACGAAGTCGAGATACACAGCGAATTTTCCGCCTTTCGCAAGTACGGGATCGCCGCATAGAACCCATTGAGCACGCCGACTAAATTAATATTCACCATGTCCACGGTTTTTTCATAAGGCACGTCCTCAAAATAACCGCCTGTGGCGATACCCGCGTTGTTAAACATAATGTCCAAGGCGCCATTTGCCTGATCACAAAAATCTGCCAGTGCCACCTCGAGTGCCGATTTATCGCGCACATCGAGACAGATGAATGCGTTACGCTCCTGAAGCTCGCGACTTAACGCTTCCAGCGACGCTTGGTTCGCATCGCAACCGCCGATAAACCAGCCTTGCTCGTGAAAGAGCATCGCCGCTGCGCGTCCAATACCACTCCCGACGCCCGTAATAAAAATAGTCTTACTCATCTAAACCCTGCTTCGACACTTTCGCACCCCTACTTTTACAACGATTTACTCAACCACTGACTGTCAAACTGACGGCACAGGCTTGCACCCGCCATAACCCCCACCCAAGCGATGATCGCACCGCCAAACATCTGAGACCATTATTATAGACATACCCTAATAGTTTGAGCGGCAGCACGCAAACTTTGATCAACAGTATTTCTACTCCGAGCCCCAAAAACCGACACGGCCAGCTTTGCGACGCCGCAGAGAAACCAAGGCTATGGTGATCTCGATAGATTTCCTGTAAACCTCTGTGGATGCCCGCAAATAATCCACAGACTTCGACCAAGAGAACGCGTTTGTCGCCAAAAGCGCGTCGTGATCAGATTTTAGATGTGGCAAAGCAGTACATTCGTCGGCAAGGGCTTCAGCAGTTCTCCCTCAAGCAGCTAGCGGTAGAAGCTTCAGTCAGTGAACCCCTACTGTTCCACTACTTTACCTCCCGTACCGAGCTGTTACAGCAGCTTTTGAAACGAGAATTCACAGGATCCCTTAAGTCACTGAACACGTCGCTAGACAATGCGGTGACCTTGGACGACATCGTCAGAATCTACGTTGCTGTCAACTACGATCAGGCCTTTGAGGGAAGCGTTATCAATATCCTGTTAGCAGAACCCGAAATTGCCGTTGCAATTGAGGAGATACGGTCAGAGAACGAGCGACTTGGACAAAGAATGTTGATCGATACGATCTCTGGCGAGCTGGGTGTCACTCGAAAAAAAGCGGCTATGATCGCAATAATGGCGTCGTCTGCTTCGATCTCTGCTGCAAAGTTTTCCCACGAGCATGGTGTGCCCAGAGCCGACGCCATTCAAACTGTTATCGACTTCGCGAGGGCTGGCTTTGAGTCTCACCGCACCAAGGACCACTAACCGACAGATGATGCAACTCAAGCGATGACCGAGGGTTACACAGACCACTACTTCGATACACGCGGCTGTCGGCTACACTACGTCGAGGCGGGCGTCGGACCACTGATTATTTTTTATCACGGATTTCCCTCCTTCTGGTTTTCGTTTCATCATCAGATGGCGGCATTGAAGGACCGCTTTCGGGTTGTAGCTGTCGATGGGCCCGGCGTTAACTTATCGTCAAAACCCACAGATATTTCTCTCTACAAGCTCAAAAATTTGGTGCTGCAAATTGATGATCTGGCGCGACACTTAGCGGAGGATAAGCCGTTTTATCTAGTCGGTCATGATTGGGGAGCCGCCCTAGCATGGTCCTTTGCGCAACACCTACCCAGCCGTCTCCACAAAGTCGTCGCAATTAACGCACCACCCACGAATCAACTTCTGGCGCTTTTAGAATCGAACTCGGAACAACAGAGGCGGTCGCATTACATGTGGGCAATGCGCAGTGGCGCGACGCATCAAGCCATGACCGCGAATAATGGGGAAAAGGTGTGGGAACAGGCCTATGCGCCATTCAGAGGCCGACCTCACTACACTCCCGAGCACGACACCATTTTTCGTGCGGGATTAGGTCAAGCGGGTGCGATAGACGGGGCTATCAACTGGTATCGGGCCAACATTCCCGAACGCGGTAACGTGGACCAGTCAGACTACTGGCCCTCAAGGCACGCGTCCACGGAGGTTCCCGCTTTACTGATATGGGGCGAAAACGATCAAACGTTTGTCCCCGAATTCATCGATAACCTCGGGCACTACGCGACAAATTTAACCATAAAACGGCTGACCAACGTGGGACATACACCCATGCTAGAAGATCCCGAGCAAACCAATCTAATACTGACGGAATTCCTCACCCTTTAAAGTGCGCTGGATACGCCGTCCCTGCATGCATCGAAAGCGGTAAAGAGGTCGAGGTCTTGACTGCACGGCTTCTGAGTTCTCAGGCGATAAAACGGGTGCCTTACTGACGCTGCAAACTCGCCAACATCTGCTCAGACATGACAAATTTTTGGATTTTTCCGGTAACTGTCATGGGGTACTCCGTCACAAAGCGAATATGACGCGGCACCTTGAAATGTGTGATCTGATCGGCGCAATAATTCTTGACGTCTTGTTCAGTCAGCGCATGGCCGGCGTTCAACTGAATCCAAGCGCAGACTTCCTCCCCCATTTTCGCGTCAGCAATACCGAATACCTGCACTTCCGATATCGCGGGATGCTGATAAAGAAACTCTTCGACTTCTCTCGGGTAAATATTTTCACCACCTCGGATGATCATGTCTTTAATGCGCCCGACAATTTTCACATACCCACACTCATCCATGGTCGCTAAGTCACCGGAGTGGAGCCAGCCCGACGCATCAATGGTCTCAGCTGTTTTAACAGGGTCGTCCCAGTAGCCCTGCATTACCGAGTAACCGCGGGTGCAAATCTCCCCCTTTTCACCGACTGGAACGACGTGACCCTCTTGGTCCACGATCTTTATTTCCACCCAGGGCATTGCGCGACCCACGGTTTCAGTCCTTCGCTTGAGTGAATCGTCATGTCGCGTTATATGGTTGATGGGGCTGAGTTCCGTCTGACCGTAAGCAATCAAAACGCTTTCCATGTGCATTTCTGAAATCACGCGCTTCATCACTTCTACGGGGCAAGGTGCACCGGCCATAATACCCGTGCGAAGACTCGAGAGGTCGAAGTCTCTAAATTTTGGGTGATCAAGCTCGGTGATAAACATTGTTGGGACGCCATGAAGCGCCGTGCAGGACTCATCTTCGACGGTCCTCAAGGTGTCTTCAGGATCAAATGACGGCCCGGGAAATACCATTGTGGCGCCATGCGACACGCAGGCTAGGACTGACATCACCATACCAAAGCAGTGGTAGAGGGGAACCGGCACACATAACTTATCACTGGGCGTCAATTGCATGGCCAGGCCCGTCAAAAATCCATTATTCAAGATATTGCAGTGAGACAGTGTGGCGCCTTTAGGATTTCCGGTAGTCCCACTCGTAAATTGAATATTAATTGCGTCGTCAGGCTTCAATTGATTTTGGAGCGCTTGGAGTAGCTCAAGCTCGACAGCACCCCCTTTGTGACATACGTCATCGAAGTTGTGTAACCCGGGTGTGTGCTCCGACCCCATGCGAACCACATGCCGCAAGTGCGGCAGCTTCGCAGCCTGTAAATGATCGTGCCCGCTCAGTGCTAATTCGGGGGCCAGCGTCGTAATCATCCCCAGGTAATCACTGGTCTTGAACTGCACATCACAAATCAATACTGAGCAGGATACCTTGTTCAAAGCGTACTCGAGCTCATAGAGTCGGTACGCCGGGTTAATGCACACCATCACCGCACCAATTTTTGCCGTCGCGAGCTGAACAAGTACCCATTCGCTGCTGTTCGGCCCCCAAATCCCAACACGATCGCCAGGTCTCACATTGAGGGCCAACAAGCCGGTGGCCAACTGATCAACCCGCGCTTGAAGCTCTCTGTAAGTCCACGAAACCCCTTGATGACGGACGATCAACGCAGGATTATCAGGGTGCACTTGGACAATCTCATCAAAGTAGCGACCGATCGTCTGATAGATAATCTGCGTGCTCGAAGCACCACAAAAATAACTGCGCGTTAAAGGGGCCATGTTGACTCCAACTGTCGTTCTTCAAACCGTTTCGGCAGACTGGTGCGCCTAGCTCTTCGTTGACGCCGCTGCCGCCTTCATTGCTTCTTGCACACGTTGCTGTTCGGTCCCGTCAAGACGGGCTTTTAACCCACGATCCATCTCTGTAATTATACGAGCCGCGTGTTCGTTCTCTTGAATCCGCGCCCAGTAAGCTTCCGTTTTTGGGTGTCCCACAATGGGGTTAGCCACCCCCAGCCTCGGAACCGTTCGGTCACACATGTACAGTGCAGGAACGAGACTACAATCGGCACGCGTTAACGCCTCTCCGCCAGTCGCATAGCCGTGAGACGGCAGATGTTCTTCCAGCGCAATAGCGCCCCGCAATAGCTGCCCCATGAGCAAATCGATAACACCTTGGTTACGATCAGGGGTCGCAAGCTGGCCAAGACACAAGAAAATATTATTTAACAGGTAGGTGTCCCCTATGCGTGAGATAACACGAACCTTCGCGCGTTCGATCGGCGTCTGACCCAGCATCGAACGCTCGGGATAGATTTCGTCGATGTATTCTGCGATGACCTCCGACTCAGGAATCACGCCCTGATCAGTTTCTAAGATCGGGATGCGTCCCAACGGTGAAACGTCCTTTAAACGGCCAGTGACAAATTCGGCCAAGGGTAAATCAAACACAAAATCCGCAGCGATATCCATCGCGTAAATTTGCATTCGGATTTTTGCACTGTAAGGACTGAGGTCACCACTGAGGAGTCGCATCGGTTATCACTTATAAAAGGAATTCACGTCACAATACCAAAAAGGCGGAGCTCGGTGACCTCTAACCCGCGACTATGGCAAAAACGAGTGCGAAAACAATCACGGGGCAACCCTTCGACGAGAGCGCAAAACACTAGGAATCACATCTTGAATTTAATGCAATAGCCACTTCTAGGTTATCTAAATCTGCAAGTCACTCTGCTCGAGTCAGAGATCGTACTCTGTACAACCAATACCGCCTAACGCGTCAGATTCCGCCTGAACAAAAGCCGTACCAGTAAACAACAGTTTATAAGCACGACAATACTCCTCCTGATCGGCAAAGTTTTTTTCCTCAAAAAACATCTGCTTGAGATCCTGAAGATACAAGCGCTCTGATGACATCCGAACACCACCATCCATTTCACTATCGAGCACCATCAGTCGATCTTCGCCGACACCATTCTCCCAAGCCCTCCACTCAATTTGCTTGCCGTAATAGCCTTTACCCGGCGCACCATAGTGCGCAAAAGCTGCCCAGTAGGACATCATACTGCGCGACAATGCATCTCTGGCCTCGCGGCCCGATTTGGGGTGAATAACCTTGCTCATGGATGACGTAAAGTTCCCAAAAACGTAAGGGACCTCAAAAGCATGCGCCGCACCGAAAAGCTCCTTTAGATCTAAGAAGCCGAAATCGCGCAAATCATCCGCATCAAATCGATACGCAAACACCGACTCGCCTTGAGCCTCGCGCATCACGCTGGCCAGGCGATCTACGGCTCTGACCTTCCACAAGTCACTGCTGTATTTGCTGAAGGCTTCGTATCGCTCATTGTCTTTAATGCCAATAGGTATGCCCAAAAATTTGTCGACATGATCCGGGCTAAAACTTAAAAACAACTTCATCTCGTCACGATTGGTGCCCATCATCACTGGAACCGCATTGTAACTATCCGTCTTCGAGAATAGCTCCTCCGATGCGATCGCTTTAGGCAGCGTCACGCCGTCGCCAATTAAATCAAGGTTTGTATAGACTTTCCCCCCAGTTTCACTGCGAAAAGCTTGGAGCACCTCCTCTGTGGTTTTACCGCGTAAATAACCGGCTAAGACCGTTTCCGTCATCCTATCTTGAAAAGTCTTAGCGCCGCGTGTATCCGCGGCCGAACCATCCTCTATAAGCAACTGGCTAATAAACTCTCGGGAGCTGTGCGGATGCCCCCCTTCGTCTTGATAATTTTCGGTTGCCGCAATTGGTTCGAGATCAAGCCCGCCGCTCTGTACAATGGCGCCATGGAATAGACCCTTTGCCAGCGGCGAGGCCATCAACGCCATAACGTTCCAGCCGCCTGCGGACTCTCCAAAAATAGTGACCTTTGTAGCGTCGCCACCAAATTTCGTAATATTTCGCTGAACCCACTGCAGACCAAGTATTTGATCGAGGGTGCCAAAATTGCTCGATGCATCGTCCGGAATCTCTGCAGTGGCGCGCAGCGCCGGATGTGACAGCCAGCCAAACACGGTCAATCGATAATTGATACTCACGACCACAACATCAAACTGCGCTGCTAATTGAGAACCGTCGTAGACCGGATTCCCGCCACTACCACTGTTATTTGCACCACCGTGAATCCAATACATAACGGGTAGATTTTTTGCCCCTTTCGGCGCAAAGACGTTGAGGTACAAGCAGTCCTCGACACCAGAGAAGTGATTGTTGTCTATTGCAGTCTGACCGGTCTGGCTCGCACAGTCAGGACCAATTGCTAAGGCCTCTTTAGTACCTTGCCAATGCACCGCCGGCCTTGGTGCTTTCCAGCGAAGCTCGCCAATCGGAGGCTGGGCATAGGGGATTCCTTGCCATACCGACACGCCAAGCGAGTTTTGATAACCAACAATTGCGCCCGTATCGAGCGTTATTTGCGTGGCTTCAGACGCCACCGGATCTGACTGGCGCTCCGGTGAAAAATGGAGATAAACAGCAATGGTAGTAATCACCAGGATGACAACGAGGCAAAGCACGACGCGAATAACGTATTTCATTACACCTTTTCCAGTAGTTATGTATTGAGCGCACATGGGCATCGGATCTAGCGTCGGCGTGTTGACAGTATTAGCGCAGATCAGCTGCTCGTCAGGCGGTACCTAGCATTACCCAAACGCAGCAATGAGTTGGAACGAAAGCGTTCAAGAGATCGCCGCTCACTTAAACCAAAACCGACGGATGAGCGATCGCAAATAACAGCAGTCTCGTTTTTATGCGTTTTATTATAGTTAAGCAACAATAAGTTTGCTTAATTGCATTTTTGTAGGTGATGAGCAGATATCGGATAGTGGCGGAGAAGGAGGGATTCGAACCCTCGATACGCGATTAACGTATACTCCCTTAGCAGGGGAGCGCCTTCAGCCACTCGGCCACTTCTCCGGAAGCGCGAAGCCTACCACAAAGACTTCCGCCAAAAAAAGGCGTTTTACTCTGCGGCATGAGAAGAATCTGAAGTTCCATCGTCGACAGGAGATTCCTGCTTTTCAGTCAGCTCTTGTCGGTGCACAGCAACATCCCTTGGGGCATCGACACCAATTCGGACCTGGTTCCCCTTGACCCCTAAAATAGTCACCGTCACGTTGTCACCAATGATCAGTGACTCGTTAATTCGCCGCGTAAGAATAAGCATCGTCAACGTCCTTGTTTACTGAGTACAAAAACAGCCTACACCTCAGCTGTGGTCTTCTCCAGCATCTTCCCGGTCGAGCCCAAACGCCGAATGCAGTGTCCGAACGGCAAGCTCTAAAAACTTCTCCTCGATGATGACGGAAATCTTTATTTCAGAGGTACTGATCATCTGAATATTTACACCAACCTCGGCAAGCGCTTTGAACATACTCGCCGCAACTCCCGCGTGTGAGCGCATGCCCACACCGACCACAGACACCTTGGCAATTTTACTGTCTGAACGCCACTCCATGGCACCGAGGTCATCAACGTACGAGTCGAGGATTCCTTCCGCTTTCTCCAGATCGTTTCGTGCAACCGTAAACGTGAAGTCAGTCTTACCCTCGTCGCCGACGTTTTGAAGAATGACGTCGACTTCAATATTTGCCTCACCAATCGGCCCAAGAATTTGGTAAGCAACGCCTGGCGTATCTGGAACACCGATCACTGTCAGCTTCGCTTCGTCTCGGTTAAATGCGATACCCGCAATGGTTGGCGCTTCCATAACATTGTCCTCGTCCATTGAGATAAGAGTCCCCGGACCCTCCTTAAAACTACTCAAAACCCTCAGCGGTACCGAATACTTTCCCGCAAACTCGACCGATCGAAGCTGAAGCACTTTTGAGCCCATGCTGGCCATTTCGAGCATTTCCTCGAAGGTAATACTCTCAAGCCTTCTGGCACCGTCAACCACTCTCGGGTCTGTCGTGTAAACGCCATCAACGTCTGTGTAAATCTGACATTCATCCGCCTTAATGGCAGCCGCGAGTGCAACCGCAGAGGTATCAGAGCCGCCACGCCCCAGCGTTGTCGTTTCACCATTTTCGTCGACACCTTGAAACCCAGCGACGACGACAACTTTTCCTGCCGCCAACTCTGATCTAAGCCGACGATCATCGATACTTTGAATACGGGCTTTATTGTGAAAACTGTCGGTTCGAATCGCGACCTGACTGCCCTTAAGGGACAGCGCCGGTATGCCGCGCGCGTGCAGCGCCATTGACAAAAGCGCCATGGACACTTGCTCTCCGGTGGAGACGAGTACGTCAAGCTCTCTGGGGCTTGGGCTGGACGTTAAGTCACTCGCAAGACCGAGTAATCGATTGGTTTCCCCAGACATGGCTGACACCACCACGATCAGCTGATCGCCGGTGGCGTGATTTCCGGCAATTCGGTCGGCCACAGCCTCTATGCGCTCCACCGAGCCGACTGACGTTCCGCCATATTTTTGTACGATAAGCGCCATAATTTTTTGGAAACCCGTTGAAGCCGCACATTAAACACGGTTTAAGTCGCGACTAGAAGCCGAAACAAGCGTGCAAAATAGCGTTTTAAGACACTCAGGTGAGCCGATCAGCAACCCACGAGGCCAACTCGTCTAGCGCCGGTTTCAGTGCGGAAACGTCTGAACCACCGCCTTGCGCCATATCGGGTCGCCCACCGCCTTTACCCCCCACGCGCGCAGCGAAGTCCCTCATGACATCACCCGCTTTAATACGATCAACGAGGTCTGGCGTCACGCCCGCCACAAGGGAGATCTTGTCCCCCTCAACAGCAGCCAAAAGTACGACGCCCGAGCCAAGCTTGTTTTTGCAGTGATCCAGCGTCTGACGCAGCGTTGATGAGTCAGCACCCTCGACGAGGGCCCCAAGCACTTTAACCCCAGAAACATTAACAGCTGAGGCGGTCAGGTCGGTCCCTGCACCCGTTGCCAGTTTTTGCTTGAGTTGCGTGACTTGCCTCTCGAGCTCACGCACCTCTTTGCGCAAGCCAACGACTTTTCCTGCAGCATTATTGGGTGATGCTTTAACCACCTCACAGATTTCAGCCAGCGCCTGATCCGCCATCGCGACACTATCAAGCGCACCCACTCCAGTGACCGCTTCTATACGTCGAACCCCCGCGGCAACACCGCCCTCACTGACAATGCGAAACAGCCCGATGTCCCCGGTGCGCTCAACATGAGTGCCACCGCAGAGCTCTACCGAAAAGCGCTCGGAGCCCATAGTTAAAACGCGGACTTCATCACCATACTTTTCACCAAACAATGCGGTTGCACCCGCCGCAACAGCATCGTCCATACCCATCTCTTGCGTCAAAACCTCAGAGTTATTCCGTACTTGATCGTTCACAATTTGCGCCACTTTAGCGAGTTCAGACGCGCTGACGGCCTCCGAGTGTGAAAAATCAAATCGCAACTTATCCGCATCGACCAGCGAGCCCTTTTGCTGCACGTGTTCACCCAGCACTTGCCTTAGTGCCTCGTGCATGAGGTGCGTCGCCGAATGATTCGACTTGATACGCAGTCGCAATGAGTTGTCAATCGTGGCGGCAACCTGAGTCTCTAGATCAATCGCCCCTTCGACAACGCGAGCATGATGTAAATGATGACCCTGTGCTTTAGTGGTGTCTCTGACTTCTAACTTCGCACCGGGGGATACTAGGTAACCCGTATCACCCACTTGACCACCACTCTCGGCATAAAACGGCGTGCGGTCCAAGACCACTGTCACCTCATCACCTTCAGATGCCGTCTGTTGAGATTGACCTGAGAGAATCAAACCTCGGACTGTTGCGTCGGCGGTGGTCTGACGGTACCCCAAAAATTCGGTCTCGCCGTCGACAGTCACAACATTGCTATAGTCAACCTGAAAAGCGCCGCTCTCCTGAGACCGCTTGCGCTGTTCCTGCATCGCGGTCTCGTAGCCGTCAAGATCGAGCTCAAGTCCACGTTCACGCGCAATATCATTCGTCAGATCGACGGGAAATCCATACGTGTCATAAAGCCGAAACACGACATCGCCTGGAATGAGTCCGCCGTCGAGTGATGACAGCGCATCCTCAAGAATATCCATTCCCTTATCTAGGGTGCGCGCAAACTGCACTTCCTCAGCGGCCAGCGCTTTGATAATAGTGGCTTGTTGCTTCACAAGTTCAGGGTACGCTGGGCCCATTTCAGCAACCAGTGCGGGTACCAAATTCGCAAAAAATGGCTCGGTCGCCCCTAACTTATTTCCGTGGCGAATAGCGCGCCGCAGTATACGCCTGAGCACATAGCCGCGACCTTCGTTACTCGGCAACACCCCGTCTGAGACTAAAAATGCGCAGGCCCGCAGGTGATCAGCAACCACCCTCAACGATGTGTGAGACAAGTCCTTGACTCCCAACGCACTCGCGGCCGCGGCAATTAGCGCCTTAAACAGATCAATGTCGTAATTGTTGTGAACACCCTGGAGCACGGCCGCAACACGCTCGAGCCCCATTCCTGTGTCCACTGAGGGCGCAGGCAAGGCATGGAGTTCACCCGAGCTGTCTCGGTTGTACTGCATGAACACTAAGTTCCAAATTTCAATGTAACGATCCAAATCGTCGTCCGGAGACCCAGGCGGCCCACCGGGCACGTCAGCCCCGTGGTCATAAAAAATTTCAGAACTTGGACCGCAGGGTCCGGTATCACCCATCTGCCAGAAGTTGTCTTCGTCTAACCGAGACAACCGGTTCGCGTCCACCCCTATCTCGTCAATCCAAATCCTGGCAGCTTCATCGTCTGAGGTGTGGACGGTTACCCAGAGCCTCTCCTTGGGGAGCTGCAGGTCTTCTGTCAAAAACGTCCATGCGAAATTGATGGCTTCTCGCTTGAAATAGTCACCGAAACTAAAATTACCCAACATTTCAAAAAAAGTGTGGTGCCGAGCGGTGTAACCCACGTTTTCGAGATCGTTGTGTTTTCCACCCGCTCTCACACAGCGCTGACTCGATACTGCGCGATGGTAATCACGCGTTTGCACACCCAAAAAGGTGTCTTTAAATTGATTCATTCCCGCGTTCGTGAACAGCAGCGTGGGATCGTCGTGCGGTACTAAGGAGCTCGAAGCAACACGCGTGTGTTGCTGCCGCTCAAAGTACGACAGAAACGCTTCTCGAATATCAGCAGTTTTCATGCGTTGGGTCTCTACAAATCAAATAACGTACAGAAAAATTATCGCGCCAAGCCCTGAGCTAACTCACCTTCCTTCATGTCACGACCGGCCAACAGGTGTAGGTGTAAGTGAAATACTGTTTGGCCACCCCCTTCACCATTGTTAACGACGAGTCTGAAAGCGTCCTCGACACCCAACTGCTTTGCCATTTTTCCGGCAACAAGCATTAGGTGGCCTAAGAGCGCCTGATCGTCCTCGCTTGCCGCACTAAGCATCGCAATCGGTTGACGTGGAATGATAAGAACGTGGGTAGGCGCTTGTGGGTACAGGTCGCGAATGACCACACAGAGGTTGTCTTCGTACAAAAAATCAGTCGGTATGTCGCCGCGTGTGATTTTCCCAAAAATAGTGTCTTCCACTGGGTTCACCCCAACTTCTCGTCGGCGCTCAAGGCGCGAGCTTCACCCTCGAGCAACACCGGAATCCCATCGCGCACAGGGTACGCTAAGCCACTCGCCTTACAGACCAACTCTTGCCGCGTCTCATCGTAATCCAGAGGCGCCTTCGTCACAGGACAGACCAATATTTGCAATAACTTTTTATCGAGCACAAAGATCTCCTTCTCGGTAGCCGCCAAGTATACGCGCTTCTGTGCACTAGGGCATGGGCGGGACGAGCAACTGCGGATCCACACGTTGATTAAACCAGCTCATTCGCCAATCCAGATGTGGTCCAGTAGCCCGGCCGGTCGCGCCAATCGCACCCATGACATCCCCAGTTTCAAGGACGTCGCCGACGCGAACATCAATCCGGCTCATGTGGAGAAATGATGAACTCAACCCATAGCCATGATCGAGAATAATTGTGCCACCCGAATAGAAAAGATCGGGCTCAGCCAGTGTCACCAAACCCGGACCGGGCGCATGTACCGGAGTGCCCGTCGGCCTTGCTACATCGACGCCGTAGTGTGGATTACCCGGTGTTCCGTTATAAAAGCGCTGACTTCCATAAACGCCACTAATCCGACCCGTCGCAGGCCAACTCAGCCCCGACAGCACCGCTTTTAGAAACCCTTCATTTTCTATCCGCCGCGCTTTCGCCGTACTCACCAGCTTTCGCTCTTTACGTATCCGCGCCAGCTGCGCTTCAGGCGGCGTCACGGTCCGCTGAGGAACCCCTTCAACCCTCGAAATCCGATACTCGCGTGTTGCCAACTCAAACGTGCAGGTCTGGCGCTCGTTCATCACCAGATCAACCTGCGTCGTGGCGTCTCGACCCAGTCCCAGAACAAAGGAGCCATCAGACAATACCGGCACATCGATCTGACTAAACCGCAACTGACTCCCCGGCTCAACACGCCCCCACACCAATCCACCGGGCATAAAGTCGCCCTTGAGCTCGGGACATGGACCTTCAGAAGCCACAACAGGCACTGAACAAAGCAGAAAAAGAAGCGTGAAGAGGGGCAAAGATCGCATGATAGTATCCGTTCAAAGTGCACAATATAGTCTCTCAAGGGCGCGTATGAATCCATAGCCATACTCTGGCAGCACTCAATTTGGAAAGTCGATGTCTCGATACCAAGCACCACGCATCAAAGGATCCCCCTATATCACCCCAGAAGGCGCGAGACAGCTGCGCCAGGAGTTACATCAACTCTGGAAGATCGAGCGACCTAAGGTCACGGCGGTCGTTCATGCCGCTGCCCTCAATGGTGACCGGTCCGAAAATGGCGACTACATTTACGGAAAAAAACGACTCAGAGAAATCGACAGCCGCGTACGCTTTTTGCAAAAAAGGTTGGATGAACTCAAAGTCGTCGACTCAAAACCTACTGACACGGGCAAAGTGTATTTTGGCGGTTGGGTGCGATTAGAGGACGACGCCGGTATGTCTCACCAGTATCGACTGGTCGGTCCTGACGAATTTGATCTGCGTTCAGGTCTTTTGAGCTGCGACTCCCCCTTGGGAAAAGCGCTTCTGGGAAAAGCGCCGGGAGACACTGTCGTTGTCAACAATCCTGAAGGCAGCTGCGAGTGGTTTATTCACTCGATTTCCTACGCGTAGGCAACGATTGACGACCTGTCAAACTCACAAATACCAAGGACTGACCGCCACTTA
>Ga0208965_1000161_pt1 | contig 31663 bp, 33 predicted proteins | sample AOAMet1_07_M0_10_2_FD_188230 | JGI IMG/M metagenome (GOLD analysis project Ga0208965, IMG submission 188230) | Ammonia-oxidizing marine microbial communities from Monterey Bay, California, USA - CAN11_07_M0_10 (SPAdes) | ecosystem: Environmental > Aquatic > Marine > Intertidal zone | place...
GCGCGACACGATCGGCTTTACAGCCAGCACCATCATCGACCGAACTGAATTCGGCATGGATGCGCTTCAAGGCGTGATATCGAATGACGTCGCGATCGAGTTCTCCGGCGAATTCATCGAGAACGAATAGACCTCCAGACAATCAGGGCTGATACAAGATGAAACTCACAACGACCTTTCTTGCTGCTTCGAGCCTTCTGGTTCTGGCGGCATGCTCCGGCGCCGAGACCGACACGTCCGACACCGCCGAAACAGATACGGTTGAAACCGTAGAGACCGATACCGACGCCGCTGCTGGCGAAGGCGTTCTGGCCGAAGTCGCCACCGCGACCTATTCCATCGAACCGACACACGCCTTTCTGACCGCAAAGGTCATGCACAACGGCTTGTCGGAATACACGCTCAGCTTCACGAGCTTCGATGGCACGCTTGATTTCAATGCTGTTGACCCTGCAAGCTCCCGCCTTGCATTCACCATCGACCCGACTTCGGTCTGGACGCATTTCCCCGGTGACTACAAGGCAGGCCACCCGGACAGCCCGCATGACAGCTGGACCGAGGCGCTGGCCCAGGATGAGGGCTTCATGAATGCGGGCGCCTATCCTGAGATCACCTTCACCTCCACCGAAGTGACCCGCACGGGTGACACGACAGGAACGGTGATGGGCGACCTCACCTTCCTCGGCCAGACCCAGCCTGTCACACTCGACGTCACCTTCAACGGTGTCGCCAATGTGCCCTGGTTTGGCACCCGCGACATTATCGGTTTTGACGCCGTTACGACGATCAATCGTTCGGAATTTGGTCAGGACACGCTTCAAGGCATGATTTCTGATGAAGTCGTCGTCGAGTTTTCGGGTGAATTCCTGCAGCAAGAAGCCGCAGAGACGGCTGCCGATACAGACGGCAACTAGTCTCTCATGACACGGTCATCGCGCTACTCCGCCGTTGCAATCGCCCTTCACTGGGCGATTGCATTCGGCATCCTGTTCATGATCTGGCTTGGCTGGAACATGGATGGCAAGGAATCCTGGTTCCAGTTCCACAAGTCGGTCGGCATCACGATCCTGATCCTGACGGTCGCGCGGATCATCTGGCGGGTGATGAACCCGCCGCCTCCATTGCCCACGGACATGAAGCCTTTGGAGAGCAAGGCCAGCCATGCTGTCCATATCGGCTTCTACGCGCTAATGGTGATCATGCCGCTGACCGGGTGGCTCACCGTTTCGATTTCCTATGATTTCGACATTCCCACCGTGATCTTTGGGCTGTTCAGCTGGCCCGACATTCCCGGTGTCGGCTTTCTGGAAAATGAAACCGCCTATGCGATCATCTCAAACATTCACTCCAAGCTTGCCTATGTCGCTTTCGCGCTTCTTGCCCTGCATGTCGGCGGCGCATTGAAGCATGAGTTCGGGCCCGAAGAAGGCGTTCTGAAGCGGATGCTGCCCGGCCTCTTCGGCAAGACGGACAAGCCGAGCCCGCCCCCCAGCGGCTTCCTCGCAGCTTTCGGCGCGGCCATTGGCCTGTTCCTGATCATTGCTTTCGTCCCTCATATCTTTTCCAGCAGCGAAGGCGAGAATAGCTCCGGCAACGCTCCTGCGGATACGAGCGAGACCTCAATCGAGCCGAACTGGACCGTTGACTATGACCAGTCTTCGATCGCTTTTACATTCACCCATGAGGGCCAGACCTACGAAGGCAGTTTCAGCGACTGGAACGCCGATATCGACTTTGACGCGGATAATCTTGCTGGCTCAGAAGTGCTCGTCACAGTGAATACTGGCTCAGCCGCCACACCGAAGAAGCTTTACACCGACAGCCTCAAATCCGCCGAATGGTTTGGGGTCTCCGCCTTCCCGCAGGCCACAGTCCGGCTCACCGGCTTCGAAGAAGCTGGCCCCGGCTATACCGCCAGCGCGGCGCTCTCGATCAAGGACAGCGAAGTCACAGTCCCATTTGCCTTCACGCTTGAAGAGGATGGCGCGTCAACCGTGATGACGGGCGAAACAACGGTTGAACGCACGCCGCTGAATCTCGGCCAGACGTCTGACGCGAGCGCCGCCTATGTCTCAGAATCTGTCCGCATCGATGTACGCGTCGTGGCCTCGCCTGCTGGCTGATTGAGTGCTAGGCGACTGAGCCATGATGGCCCCAGTCCTGAAACCGGATTCCGCCGCCCTTGATCGGGCGGCACGCCTCCTCGCAGAAGGCGGCCTCGTCGCCATGCCGACAGAGACTGTTTACGGCCTGGCGGCGGACGCGGCGAACGCTGAAGCCGTCGCGCGCCTGTATGCAGCCAAGGGCCGGCCGGCTTTCAACCCGCTGATCGCGCATTGCGCCTCGGCAGAGGCAGCGTTCGCGCAGGGACGGTTTTCCGAGAAAGCACGGGCGCTTGCCGCCAAATTCTGGCCAGGCCCGCTTACCTTGGTGGTCGATGCCATCGATACCACGACAGTCTGCTCACTGGCCCGCGCCGGACTGGATACGCTGGCCCTTCGTGTGCCCGCCCATCCAGCGGCGCGCACGCTGCTGGAGGCTTTCGGCGGCCCGCTTGTCGCCCCATCTGCGAATCCTTCGGGGCGCATTAGCCCGACAACGGCCGGCCATGTTGCGGATGATATGGGAGACAAGGTCGACCTCATTCTTGATGGTGGTCCTTGCAGCGAAGGCATCGAGTCGACGGTGATCGATGCGCGCGGTGAGATGCCTGTCCTTCTGCGCCAAGGCACTATCCTGCCCGACGCCATCGAAGCCTTCTGGCCCGGTCTTGAGGCGGGCGGCAGCGCAGACAGACCGACATCGCCCGGCCAGCTCCTGCGCCACTATGCGCCAGATGCCCGGCTGCGCCTCAACGCCGGCAGCGCGCAGCCCGGCGAAGCGCTGCTTGGGTTTGGGCCCGGCGAAGCAACGCTCAATCTGTCTGCCAAAGGTGATCTCGTCGAGGCAACTGCCAATCTCTTTGCAATGCTGCGCAAGCTGGATGAAAGTTTCGACCAGATCGCCGTGGCCCCTATTCCTGTTGAAGGGCTGGGTGCTGCGATCAATGACCGTCTGGTTCGCGCGGCTGATCGCGGCTAGACAAGCGGGATGCATCCAGCGCCCGCCTATCTTGAGACCGACCGAGCCACCCTCCTGCAGCGCGTGCATGATTGGCCCTTTGCCCTGGTCATCGGCCTCCATAACGGGCGACCTCGTGCGGCCCATACGCCCGTGCTGGCCGGGTCCAACGGCACACTCCGGTTTCACCTGTCCAGGGCAAACCCTGCCGCCCAAGGGCTGACCGACAATAGGCACGCGCTCATCGTGTTCTCCGGCCCCCACGATTATATCTCTCCAGACTGGTACGGCATGGAGAAACAGGTGCCGACCTGGAACTATCTCTCCGTTGAAGCCGAAGGCCCTGTCAGCATCTGTGATGAGCAAGACGCCGAGCAATTCCTCGAAGATCTCTCGGACCGGTTCGAAGCCGGTCTCGCGCCCAAGTCGGCATGGATGGTCGCGTCGATGAACCGGGTCCAACTGAAGCGGATGCTAACCTCCATAGTGACCTTCACACTCACCCCACGAAGGCTGGAGGGGATCACCAAGGTCGGACAGGGCAAGCCTGACGAGGCGCGCATCCGGGCGGGCCAGGCCTTGAAAGCTGCCGACGGAGACCCAACCATTGCGACCATGATGGAGCGTCGCTCATGAACCGCCCTAATGACGAATTTCTGACCGCAGCCAAGGCTCTACTGGGCCCAACGGGCTGGAGTGAAGACGCCGACAAGCTGGAAGAAGCTGCCTCTCCATGGCGTGGCACAAACAAAGGCGAAACGCCGTTTCTGGCGATGCCCGGCTCCACTGAAGAGGCTGCGAGCCTCATCAAACTCTGCGCTGAACATCGCGTCGCGCTCGTCCCGCAGGGCGGCAATACGGGCCTCGTTGATGGCGGCACGCCGCATGGTGAGATCACCGTTTCCATGCGCCGCATGACCAAGCTTCGCGGGGTCGATACCCGTAACAACTCGATGACCATTGAGGCTGGCGCGACGCTTTTGAACGCGCAGCAAACCGCTGAAGAGGCTGGCCGCTTCTTCCCGTTGTCGCTCGGCTCTGAAGGTCAGGCGAGTATTGGCGGGCTTATCTCGACCAATGCGGGCGGTGTGGCTGTACTGCGCTATGGGATGATGCGTGACCTTATCCTGGGGCTCGAAGTTGTCCTGCCTTCCGGCCAGATCTGGGACGGGCTGTCGGGTCTTCGGAAAAACAATACTGGCTATGATTTGAAGCATCTGTTCGCTGGCGCTGAGGGTACGCTGGGCCTTATCACAGCTGCGACACTCAAACTTTTCCCAAAGGTTTCAAAGGCAACCGCATGGGTGACCTGCGAGACGCCCGCCAAGGTCGTCGACCTTCTGGCGCTTGTGCGCGACCACGCCGGCGACACGGTGACCAGCTTTGAGATCATCCCGGCCAATGCCATTGAGATGGTGAAAGCGGATGTCCCCGACACCCGCGATCCAGCTCCTTCCGACCTGCCTTGGAGGGTCCTCGTTGAAGTTTCGATGTCGCGGGAAGATCAGGCGCGGGAGACGCTGATGGCGGCCCTCGCCGACGGGATGGAGCGAGAGCTTGCCGCCGATGTCCTTATCGCAGAGAGCGGCCAGCAGGCTGCCAGCTTCTGGCATATCCGCGAGACGATCCCGCTGTCCAAGCGCGCCTATGGCACGGCCCTCAACCATGATGTGTCGGTCCCCGTTTCGGCCATTCCGGACTTCCTCACCGCGACTGAAGAAGCGATCCAGAAACTGGTACCGGAAGCAGAGATCGTCGCCTTCGGTCATGTCGGTGACGGCAACCTCCACTATTCGGCCTGCGCCCCCAAGAACCCTGAAAACTCAGCGCTTTCCGACAATGCCGAAGAGGTCACCCGTATCGTTCATGCGCATGCAATGAAGTTTGGCGGGTCAATCAGTGCCGAACATGGGGTTGGCCGGTTGAAGCGCGATGAGCTCGCCGAGATCAGGCCGAAGGCGGCGACAGAGACGATGCGGGCTATCAAGCTGGCGCTCGATCCGCTCGGTATCATGAACCCCGGCCGGGTCGTGTCGGTCTGATTCGCCAGCAACAGAGCTTCGGCGACGCGGCGTCGTATCCGGTCGCAAAGTCTGGGCCCGGTCCCGTGGAAAAGCGCCAAAAACACGGTGCAGTGGCGGTGTACTGGTGGTGTTTCTGACGGTGTAGGCAAGCATAGATTGCAATGCAGTAATTCGCGGCGATTTTTCCTTTGCCAAACTGCGATTGGTTCTTAACATCCCGTCAGGCAGTCTGCTGCAGACTGAGCCTTATTGCCCGCCGACCCGGAGTACTGAATGACCAAAATCCCACGCTCGCTTGCCATTCCAAAATCCTGGAAGACAATCGACATGCCCAGCCTGTTTTCGGCCTTCATCTATCCGGCGCTTGGCATTGCCCTGCTCACCACGATGGTTGCGCTGGGCTTTGCGTTGACGCAGATCGAACTCAAGCTCTGGTACATTCCGCTTTCACTGGGCGTCATCGCGTTTACGATTTTCGTCTGCAATGCCGGCATTGGGCCACTTCACCGCATCATGCAGCACCGCGCGGGCGAAATGGCCTGGCCAGCGCAGGTCCTGACCATGGTCAACCTGATGATCGCCATGCAGGGCAATGTGAAAGACTGGGTGAACTATCACTCACAGCATCACCGTTTCGCTGATGGCCCGGGCGATCCGCACAATCCGTTCGAGAGCAAGCGCTGGGCCTGGGTTGGCTGGATCCTGTTCCGCGACCCGAAGGACACGATGCGCCCGATGCCAATCTGGCTGAAGAACCATCCGATCATTGTCTGGATGGATGGCTTCTACAATTCGATCTCACTCGTGATCCACCTGCTCATCCCGGCGATCATCTATCTCATCGTCTGGGCAGCTGGCGGCTCGCTGGTCCTGACCGGCATCATCCATGCCAGCGTCGTCATTGGCCGTGCGATCCAGTTCCACGCTACCACCTATGGTATCAATGTCCTTGGCCACCTGAAGACCCCGGCCTGGGCTGACCATGCCATGGCGCTTCTGACCGGCGGTGAGGCCTTCCACGACCATCACCATGATGAGCCAGTGTCGGCGCTCCACCGTCCGCGCAAGGGCGTCTGGAACCGTATCGTCGATTATAACGGCACCATGCTGCTCATTTATGAAAAGCTAGGCTGGGTCAAAGGATTGAAGATCGCCCCTCGCTTCGCATGAGCGACAAGCCGCTCAAGGACCGCGTGACCCTTGTCTCCAGCGACGTGCTCGCTGATGACTGGGTCCCGCTGGTCAAACATACGATTGACTATGAACGCCGCGATGGGCGCCGTGAGCGCCTGACCCGCGAGGTCTATAACCGGCCCGATGCCGCAGCAGTCCTGCCTTATGACAGCGCGCGCGGCACCGTTCTCCTCATTCGTCAGCTACGTCTGCCCGTATTTCTGAAAGGCGATGAAGAACCGATGTGGGAAGCCTGCGCCGGTGTCATTGAAGATGAAGACCCTGAGCAGGCGATCACCCGCGAAGCCATCGAGGAACTTGGCTACCAGTTGCATGACCTGCACCTGGTGGCGGCCATGTATGCAAGCCCGGCAAGCTTTGGTGAGCGGGTCTGGTGCTATATCGCGACCTACGAACCCTCAGACAAGGTCGCGAGTGGCGGCGGCGCGAGCGGCGAAGGCGAAGACATCGAGGTCGTCGAGCTTGCTTTTGACGACGCCTATGCGCGCATCGCGACCGGCGAGATTACGGACGCCAAGACGATCCTTCTGCTTCAACACCTCAAACTGTCGCTTTGACGAAAAAGAGCGCTTGCAGCCTGACTGCACGCGCCCTCTTAAAGTTATCGAGGCGGTAAAGCCTTAGGCCGTCAGGTCTTCCACGCGGGCTTCGGGCGCGTTCTTCTTGACGGACTCGATGCCATTGTCGCGGCCAGAAGCGCTCTTGTAGTTTTCGGACGTCCCGATCACCTGGCCATTGGTGGACTTCAGATTGAAGCGGAAATTGCCTGCGTCGGTTTCCTTGCGCTCAAAGCGTGCATCATCGGGGGCATTTTTCTTCACCGACTCGATGCCATTCGTTGCGCTGGCTTTCTGCTTGTAGCCTTCGCTTGCGAGAATGACTTCGCCATTTCCGGCTTTGAGCCTGAAGCGAAACTCGCCGGCCTTGTCAGTGTAGAGTTCGAATTTGCCAGCCATTTGGCGCTCCTTTTCATTAGGGAATCGGTCGGTTGATGCTGTCTGAAAGCGTGGCCGCAGCGCTGGGCGGGGTCAAGCAGGTTCAACCCGGCCGAGAGCCCTTGCTCAACCGATGAAGAGAAAACCGCGCAATATGTAGGCCGTTGCGGCAACAATCGTGACGCTGGCGATCGCGATACCCCAGAACCAGGCGAGTCGTTTCCAGAGAGGCCCGGCAGAGCGGCCGGTTTCGTCAGGCCCTTCAGGCTCTATCAGATCAGTCATGATAGGCCTCATCCGGTTCCACCTTGCCCCAGAAGAGCGAGTAGACGTAGCCGGTATAGATGAGGATGACGGGCAGCATGATGGCTGCACCGACAAACATGAGCATCAGCGCATTATCACGCGCGGCTGCCTGCCAGATATCGACTTCGAACGGCACAATGTTTGGAAACAGGCTGACCGCCAGCCCGAGATAACCTGACAGGAAGATACCGGCTGACAGGACATAGGGACGCCAGTCAGGGGCAGACACCTTCCCGCTCAGATCTCGCCAGACAAGTGCTGTCAGGACAAGACCGACAAGCGGGATCGGCGAGAGTGGCAGGATCTTGCCGAACTCAAGCTCTGCCATGGAGAAGCCCCACCGCTCTGTCACGCGGGGATCGATGGAGAGGGTCGCAAGGCTGACCGCTGCGAAACCGACCGCAACGCCAGCGAGCGCCATCTTCCCGCGATTTCGTGCGCGTCGCTGCACCTCCCCTTCGGTCTTGAGAACGAGCCAGCACGCACCGAGGAGAACATAGCCGATAGCAACCGATACGGCGACGAGAAGCGAGAACGGGGTCAGCCAGTCAAACGGGCCACCGGCAAAGCTGCGCCCTTCGACTGTGACACCCTGAATGAAGCCGCCCAGGATGAGACCTTGGGACAGCGCAGCCGCAAGTGAGCCATAGAAGAACGCGCCATTCCAGAAGAGCTTGGTAGGCCTGCGCACCGCCTTGTGCCGGAATTCAAAAGCGACACCGCGAAAGATGAGCGCGGCCAGCATGAGCAGGACCGGCAGGTAGAAGGCTGGCATCAGGATGGCGTACGCAAGCGGGAATGCCGCGAAGAGGCCGCCGCCGCCAAGGATCAACCAGGTCTCGTTCCCATCCCAGACAGGTTCGATCGTGGCCGTCATCAGATTGCGCTCGTCATCGGATTTGGCAAAGCCGGTCAGGATGCCGATGCCAAGATCCATGCCATCGAGAAGGACGTAGAGCATGACCGCCGTCGCGATCAGCAAGCCCCAGATCAGTGGAAGATCAAGTTCCATCGTCTTGCCCTTTCCTTATTCAGCTGGCTTGCGGCCACGTGGACCGGTTTCAGCGGGTTCTTCGACGGCGGCAAGCGGCGATCCAGGGGCGCGGTGCTCGCGCTCTGGCGGCTCCGGCGCGTCGTCCTTGAAGCCGCGCGTTGCGATGCGCGCCATATAGATGCTGCCTGCAGTAAAGACGATCGCGTAGACCACCATGAAGATGATGAGCGAGGTGGCCACCTGCCCGGTCGAGACCGGCGCGAGGCTGTCTTCGGTGCGAAGCTGTCCATAGACCGTGAAAGGTTGGCGACCGACTTCGGCAACGACCCAGCCTGTGATGACGGCGATGAAGCCGAGTGCACCGCCAGGAATTGCAAGCAGGTGGAACAGGCCCGGCCTGTCGATACGTTTGCGCCACCAAAGGAAACAGCCCCAGATGCCGAGCCCAAGCATCGCCATGCCTGCGCCAACCATTATGCGGAACGACCAGAAGACGATTGCGACAGGTGGGCGGTCTTCCTCGGCAAAGGCATCCAGTCCTTGTATCAGACCTTCAGCATGCGGAAACAGGTACGGGCTGGTGCCGGGAATGGCGATCTCGGCAATGTTGCGTTCATTTTCCTCGTCCGGAAAGCCGAACAGGATTGTGGGTTGAACCTCACTCGTTTCCCACCAGCCTTCGATGGCGGCGACTTTTGCGGGCTGATACTCATGCGCGACTTCGCCCGACCAGTGGCCGGCCCAGATCTGCAGTGGCATCAGGACTGCCAGCGTGCCGGCGGCCATACGCATCTGCCAGCGCGTCGGCTCTTCTTCATGGCGACGCACCACCTGCCACGCGCCAGCCGCCAGAATCACTGCAGCCGTCGTGATAAACGCCGCCAGCATCATGTGGACATAGCGTGCCGGGAAGCTTGGATTGAAGACAACATCCCAGAAATTCGTCGCGTAGAAATTGCCGGTCTCAGCATCAATCGCGAAGCCTGCTGGCGTCTGCATCCAGCTATTTGCCGACAGGATCCAGAAGGCCGAAATCGTCGTGCCGATGGCAACCGCGCAGGTCGCGATGAAGTGGAGCTTGTTGCCTACTCGCTTCCAGCCAAACAGCATCACACCAAGGAAGGTCGCCTCAAGGAAGAAGGCTGTCAGCACTTCATAACCGAGCAGCGGACCGATCACGCTGCCTGTCTTGTCAGCGAAAACGGACCAGTTCGTGCCGAACTGATAGGACATGACGACGCCGGACACGACGCCCATCGCAAAGGCGAGCGCGAAAATCTTGATCCAGTGGAGATAGAGACGCTTGAACACGTCACGCTTGGTCCACAGCCACAGACCTTCACAAACCGCCAGGAAGGCAGCCAGACCGATTGTGAATGCTGGAAAGATGATGTGGAAGGCGATCACGAATGCGAACTGCAGGCGCGAAAGGATAAGGGCGTCTAATTCCATGGAATGTTTTCCCGTTTCGCAGAATGTCAGCCGGGCTCCCATAGTCTCCTATGGGGCCCGGCCGAATTAACACTGGCTCAGACCTTGGTAAAGCGGAGGTAGGGCCGTACCTCGTCCCAGCCTTGCGGGAACTGGGTGCGGGCCGCCTGGTTCGTAACGGATGGCGGGATGATGACCTTGTCGCCCATGACCCAGTCCGCCGGTGTCGCCACCTTGTACTTGTCGCCTGTCTGCAGCGCGTCCACGACGCGAAGAATCTCATCGAAGTTGCGACCAACGCTCATCGGATAGGTCATCGTGAGACGGATCTTCTTGTTCGGATCAATGATGAAGACGGACCGGACAGCCGCTGTTTCGCTCTCACCCGGATGGATCATGTCATAGGCCTGCGCCACGGCATGATCGATATCGGCGATGATCGGGAATGACAGGTCGGTATTCTGCGTGTCGTTGACGTCATCGATCCATTTGAGGTGCTCTTCCACGCTGTCGGTCGACAGGCCCAGCGGCAGGACATTGCGGGCTGCGAACTCATCGGCGAGCTGGGATGTCCGCCCCATTTCCGTCGTGCAGACGGGCGTGAAGTCAGCCGGGTGGCTGAACAGGAAAACCCATTTGTCCCCTGCCCAGTCATGAAAGAAGATATCGCCCTTCGTGGTCGGGATGGTGAAATCGGGGGCCGTGTCGCCAATGCGTAAGGACATGTCAGTCGCTCCTGTAAGTCTGGTTTCCCCAAAGGTAGCGACTGGCCCTCTTTCCTTTGCCTGTGCATTCTGCCACGCGGCAGGATGGCGCGGGGGTGACGGGCACTTCGTTCTGGTTCAAAAGATGGCGCATGCCAAAGACCAAGCCCTCCCCCACCGATACGAAAAAAGAGAAAGAGCCGCTTCATGAGCGCCTCAATATCTACCAGTGGTCAGTCGTCGCCATCCTGCTCTGGCTGGTCTTCGGCCTGGTGCCGATTGCGCTGATGCAACTGGTCCGGCTGGAGGATCTCGCCGCGACCCGTGTCTCTCAGTATGGCGCGATGTTCGGCGCGGCGAGCGCATTCTTCTCAGGCTTTGCACTTATCGGCATCATGCTGACCAATAGCGCCCAGAAGAAAGCGCTGGAACTTCAGAAGCTCGAACTGGAAGAAGTCGCCGACAATCAACGCAAGGCGCTGAACCTGCAGATCATCCTGGCATTCATGGACGATATCGCCGCCGATGAATTCCGGCAGGCCTCTGGCATTCTGTTCGACTATGAGCGGGCAGGCGCGCTCAGCCGCTATGGAGTCCTACGGCACAAGATGGACCGCACGCCAGAGGAAGAAGCTGAGTATCAGCGCTTCGATTCTGCCCGCCGTCGGTTCGTTCTCGTCTTTCACAAGATGAAACGCCTTCATGCGGGCGGCGCGGTGGACCTTTCCACTGTCCGGACCGTCTTCTCCCCCGATCTCGTCTGGACGCTGCTGCTTGTCGATGAGCCGATGGAAGAGGCGATCCGCGCCAATTACAGCCACGACACGTTTGTTTTCTTCCAGGATCTGTATGAGCCTGGGGAGATACTCGGCCAATGGCCGAGGACGCCCGGCAATCCGCTGCCGACACGCCTGAAGGGCACAGCTTTCGACCCGGATACGAGCACCTGATGACTGCACCACGCTACAAACTGATTGCCTGGGACTTTGACGGCGTCCTCAATGCCAATGTCCAGAACGGTGTCTTCAAATGGATGACGACGTTTGAACAGGATACTGGCCTGCCGATAGATTCCCTGTCGAGCTATCTCTTCTCTGGCCGGTTCCAGCGGGCCATGGTGGGCGAAGCGGACCTGCACGAGCTGGTCGGCAACTGGGCTGCCGAGCACGGCGTGCCGCACCGGGCGGGTGAAGTGATCGACTACTGGTTCGACAAGGATCACATTCCCGATGAGAAGACGCTGGATATCGTGCAATGCGCGCGCCGGGCGGGCATCACCAATGTCATCGCAACGAATAATGAGGTCTACCGCGCCGACTGGATCGAGGCGCAGGGCTTTGGTGAGCACATGCATACCGTATTTGCCGCGGGGCGGATGCGGCTCGCCAAACCTGACCTTGCCTATTTCGCGCATATCGAGGACGCGCTCGGACATGGCGGCAAGGACGTAATCCTCGTCGATGACATGGCCGAGAACGTCGAGGCGGCCCGCCAGCATGGCTGGGACGCGTTTCACTTCGTGCCGGGATGTCATGATGCGCTGGCGGAAAAACTAGGCCTTTCTGGCGATCGCTAGGTACTGCGAAGGCAAGGCCTAGTCTTTGTCTGTGACGGGCAGGTACCGTTCCAGCCATTTGAACAGGACCATGATAACCAGCGCGAGTATGGTCACCAGCGCCGCAATGGCCATGAAACCGGCACCGCAGGCGAGACCGATTGCGCCTGCCAGCCAGAGCCCTGCCCCCGTCGTCAGACCCTCGAGCCGGCCGCTATGGCGTATGATGGTCCCGGCTGCGATGAAGGCGACACCCGCCGTTACGGCTTCGACGATGCGCAGCGGGTCTGGCCGGATACTCGAGGCGTCTTCAGTCGACTCGACCAGATAGCTCACTTCAAGCGCGATGATGGTGAAAAGGCAGGCCGCCAGCGACACCAGCATGAATGTGCGAAGGCCTGCCGGGCGGTCACGTATCTCACGTTCGGCGCCTAGGAGCGCGCCGAAGATACAGGCCGCCGCGATGCGCACGACGATCTGCATCGTTCCGATTTCGGTCGCAAAGAAGCTGTCGAGCATTTCCATGCTCGCAGCAACGCCTCAGCCGCGCGGGGCGTTCCCGCGCGTCTAGAACCGCCCGCTAACCGTCAGCCTTGCATTGAGCGGCGCGCCAACGCTTGCCTGATGGGTCGCGTGCGCATTCGGGAAGTAGAGCTCATCGGTCGCGTTCTCGATATTGAGCTGAACCCGGACCGCGTCTGAGACGTCGTAGAAGGCCGCTGCATCAACGCGCGTATAGGCTGGCAGGATCGCCGTATTGCCATTGTCGATGAAGCTCTCATCCTGATAGGTCACGCCAAGGCCAATGCCGAAACGGTCGGTCAGGCGATAGGTGTTCCAGATCGACGCCATGTGCTCTGGCAGTTCACGCGGACGATTGCCGGTCGGGCCCGTGCGGTTGACGATCTCACCATCGAGATAGGAATAACCAGCCGAGATGAACCAGCGGTCGCTGAACTCCCCCTGCACCTGAACCTCGAACCCTTGGGTCTCAGACTCGATCACTTCCAGCGTGGACGGATCATTGTCAGCGACCTGCGGGGATTTCTGCTCAATCTCAAAGACAGCGGCCGTCAGGCTGACCCCGCCGATAAGGTCCCATTTGAGTCCCGCTTCGAGATTGGTGAACTCGTCGGGGTCGAGCTGATTTGCATTGCCATTGATGTCGGCAAACTGCTCACCGCTGCGCGGCAGGAAGGTCTCGCTATAGCTCGCATAGAGAGAGATGTTCTCCTGCGGCTTGTAGACGAGGCCGAGGCGCGGAGAGATTTCCTCATCCTTGCGGCTGCGGGTGTCATTGGCGAGGACGTTCAGGACTTCGATATCAAAGCTGTCGAAGCGCATGCCGACAATGACGTCGAGCTTTTCGGAGATCTCGATCTCATCCTGGATATAGACTGAGAACACATCGACTTCGGCTTTGGTGAAGTCGTTGATATCGACAGTGTAGTCATTGGTCGTCAGCTGGCCGGCTGCATTGATACCGACGCCGCCGTTCAGGATCAGAGGGCGACGGATATCGAAGACTTCATTGTCGTCAGCGGTCGTGTCCCAGAAGGCGTTGAACCGGTCATTATCGTTCGACGTGTCGATATACTCACCGCCGACGATGATGGTGTGTTCCAGCCCCCAAGTCGCAGGCTGCCAGACGAGATTACCCGACAGGATCGTGTTCTGGCGCTTGGTCGAGTCCTCATAACCATCCAGCGTGACGAGGCCCGGCGTCGCCGCTTCATTGTAACCGGATGCGTAGAAGTTTCGGTAGCGCTTGTCATAGTCGCCATAGAACAGGCTGACATTGGCTTTCAGGGTCTCGGAGAAACGATGCTGCAGCGATGAGCGCAGCAGGTGCGCTTCAAGGAAGGTACGGTTTAGCTCTGGATCGCCGAACACAATATCACGAAACGCTTCGACAGGGCGGCCATCTGCGCCGGTCGGGATGCCCCGGTCCACGAAGCGCTCATGGTCGATATACTCATATGAGAGGTCGAGCGTCGTCGACGGGGTCAGTTCGACACGCGCTGTCGGATTGATGCCGATCCGCTCGCCGTCATAGAAATCGCGGTAATTATCGAGGCTCTCATACATCGCATTGATGCGAAGCGCCGATGCATCAGACAGGGCGACGTTCTGGTCGATCTGCGCGCCGAAACCGCCAAACGTGTCGACGCTTGCCTGATAGCCTGTGAAGGTCTCTCCGACGACACCCTTCTTGGTGACGCGGTTCAGAATGCCGCCCGTACCGCCCCGACCGAACAGGAGCGCATTCGGGCCGCGGAGGATTTCGATCTGCTCGAGATTGTAGAGCGGGCGGTAATACTGCACGTCGTCGCGCACGCCATCGATGAAGAAGTCGGCCGTCGAGCGCACACCGCGGAAGACGACAGCGTCGCGGTGGCCTTCACCCTGCGACGTGTTCACGCCGGGCGTGTAGTCGATAATATCGCCGACGCTGTTGAAACCCTGCTGCTCGATCTGGTCCGCGGTAATGATGGAAAGGCTCTGCGGTACATCGATGATTGGCGTGGGCGATTTCAGCGCGTTCACTTCATCAGTGTACAGATACTGGCCGGTCACCAGGATGGAATCGAGGACCTGGTCTTCTTCGACCTCTTGTGCGGCGGCGATCGGCGCTGCGAACAGCAGGGAAAGCGCGCTCGCACCGAGAAGGGTTTTGTGCAGGTGTTTCATCTGGTTTCGGGCCCCTAAAAAAATGTACTGGCTGCGCCTACTGCAAATGCGAATGATTGGCAAACTCACGGATGCAGTATCTTGCAGTTGTTGCTTTTGAGGACCACCGGATCTCGCTGACACCCTGCCCGTGACATCGAGGCCCGGATCGACTATGTAGCGCTCTTCAATTTGATGTTTCTGCTGCGGGCCTTGAACCCGCTGGAGGATGAGATGACCGATACAAAGATCGCCCCTGCGGGCGAGCTCAACTCGCTTGGGCTGCCTAAACCCCCGTCCGAAACCCGCGTCGTGGCCGCCATGTCTGGTGGTGTAGACAGTTCTGTCGTTGCCGCCATGCTGGCCGATGAAGGCTATGATGTCGTTGGCATAACGCTTCAGCTCTATGATCATGGCGCCGCCATCGAGAAGAAGGGTGCCTGCTGCGCAGGTCAGGACATCCATGATGCCCGCAATGTCGCAGATCAGGTCGGCATCCCGCACTATGTCCTCGACTATGAAAGCCGGTTCAAGGAACAGGTAATGGAAGATTTTGCCGACACCTATATGGCCGGCTCCACACCCATTCCCTGTATCCGCTGCAACCAGACTGTGAAGTTCAAGGACCTTCTGGCGACGGCCAAGGAGCTTGGCGCCGACTGTCTGGCGACTGGGCACTATATCCGGCGCACTGACGGGCCTGACGGGTCGGAGTTGCACCGCGCCGAGGATGCTTCACGCGACCAGTCCTATTTCCTGTTTGCGACAACACGCGAGCAGCTCGATTATCTGCGATTCCCGCTCGGCGGCCTGCCGAAGACGCGCGTGCGCGAGCTGGCGGAGAAGTACAACCTGCCCGTGGCATCCAAGCCCGACAGCCAGGACATCTGTTTCGTGCCGCAGGGCTCCTACGCCGATGTGGTCAAGAAGCTGCGCCCGGCAGCCGGTCGCGGCGGCGAGATCGTGCATCTGGATGGACGGGTTCTCGGCAAGCATGACGGCGTCATCCACTACACAATCGGCCAGCGCCGCGGACTTGGTGTTGCGACAGGTGAGCCGCTCTTCGTGGCCAAGATCGATGCGACAACGCGCCGGGTCATTGTCGGCCCGCGCGAGGCGCTGCTGACGGCTGGCTTGACGATGGAAGAACTGAACTGGCTCGGCGATGGCAGCCTGCAGGAAGCTTGCGACATGGGCCTGCCCGTGCTGGCACGCGTCCGCTCCACGCGCGAACCCCTTCCAGCTCACCTTGGCTGGGCCGGCGACCAGCCTGCGGTCTTCTTTGACATTCCCGAAGAAGGCGTCGCGAAGGGCCAGGCCTGCGTCCTGTACGATTTTTCATCAAAAAGTCGCGTGCTTGGCGGCGGCTTCATTGCGTCCACAATCGCCGCTGATGAACGGTTGAGCGCCTAAAAATAAAGGAAATTGTCCGGTTCCGGCACACCTGCTCCAGTCGGGGACAGGTTTGCGAAGCTTTGATTAATGGGGACTGCGAGAACGTATCGAATTTTCATGAAAACTCACAGGCTTCGCTGAAAGGTCATTTAAGTCCCGCGCGCTAGAGCAGAGGTCGGGCGCAAAACGCGCCTTCAGGACTTTAACCGCTAAGAAATGGTGGATCTCATGGCGCAGCAAGCCGCAGCTAGAACTCTGAGCATCAAGGGGCCGGACGGCCAGGTCATGACCAGGGAGGATCTGCCGCCGCCAGGTATTCGCCGATGGGTCACGCGTCGCAAGGCACAGGTTGTTGCGGCCGTTCGCGGAGGTCTGCTTTCCAAGAATGAAGCGTGTGAGCGCTACGCCCTTTCCGAGGAAGAGCTGGCCGGCTGGTCGCGCCTCTATGACGAGTTTGGCACCAAGGGTCTGCGCACCACGCGTCTGCAGCAGTACCGCGCCAACTAGAACTGGCACTCCATCATCCCTGTCGAACTGCTTTGATCCGTTAAAGCGCCGTTTACGCTGACAGGCCTAGCCTTGCGGGAAAGATCCCAAGGGGCAGGTCATGACAGCAGGCAGGTCAATTATGCCAGGAGGCACGCGGCTGGTGGCGCTCATTGCGCTCGCCATTACTGCGTGCCTTTTCGCATGGCGTGCCAACACGCTGCTGTCTGACGGCGCGCCGTCAGCAGAAGCGCAGACCTTCGAGCAGCGTCAGCTGACGAACCTGCTTGAGCCGGTGTTCGGTGCCAGGAATGTCCGTGTCGCAACGCATACGGGCAGCGATGGCAACCAGCAATTTCTGCTTCTGATCAACTCCACTGAGCGCGGCGTGCCTGTAGACCGCACAGTGTTCGATCGTGTTGTCACCATACTCGAGACGACGGCAGGATATGATCGCGCCGCAGACAGCCTGCACATCCAGCCTTTCGCATTTGCGCCCGGCACCGCTGGCGGGCTCCAGCAAGTCGAGATGTACGAGCTGGGCGCGCTGGGCGCTGTCGCCCTGCTCATCCTGATTTATATGCTGTTTCCTTTGCGCTCACGCGATGAGGTCACTGACCCGTTTCCACGCGCCGAGGCACCGCTTGAGCTGAAATCCGCAAGCCAGATGATGCGGTCACCGGCAGAGCCGGCGCAAGCTGCGAATGAGGACGAGTTTATCGATGTCAGAGAAGCGGCCATGCGCGACCCGAAAGCAATTGCGCAGGTTGTTCGCGGATGGCTCTCGTCAGACGAGGGCGAAAAATGAGCCTTCCAGCATTCCAGCAGCCAGAGACAGCCTCTCGTACCGGTAACCAGCCAGGTCTTGATCGCGCCGCTCGCCTTATGCGAATGCTTGGCCCTGCGGCCGCGGGCGTGTGGAACGAACTTTCAGCCGGCGAGACAGCGAACCTTCGCCAGGCCATGACTGCAGGGCCGATCCAGCCACGCGCAGAAGACGCCGCTGAATTACGCCGCGCCCTCTCCCGACAGCCGGACCTGCCGGCCAGTGAGCCGCAGAATATCTGGCAGCGCCTCTGCGACCTTGAAGCCGGCGCACTCGCCGGCATGCTGCAGGAGGAGCATCCCCAGACGCTATCACTGATCCTGTCGCAAATGCCCGCGCCCGGCGCAGCAAAGCTTGTGCACGCCCTGCCCCGCCCAGCGGCGATCAAGGCGATGCGGGGGCTCATGTTGCTTGGTCCGGTCCACCCAGCCACACTGAGAACGATCGAAGCCCAGCTTGAGGCACTCGCTGCAACGCGCACCGATGGTTTCAAAGCAGCCGGTCCAGTTGGCGTCGCCCGTATCTTCGACAGGCTGAGCAACGGGCTTGAGACATCCTTCCTCAAGGCTCTCGAAGCATCCGACCCGGGCTGTGCCGCGCGGATCCGTGCGCACATGTTCACGTTTGACGACCTCGCGGCGCTTGGACCTGCCGCAATCCAGACTGTGCTGTCGCAGGTCGACCGCTCTGTCCTGGCATTGGCGCTGAAAGGGGCCAGCACTCCTGTGCGTGAGGTCTTCATGAAGAACATGACAAAGCGCGCTGGTGAGCTTCTCGTCTCCGAGATCGACGCGGCGGGTCCCGTGAAGCGCTCGCGCGTCGAAGCAGCCCGCACAGAGATTACCGACATTGCTCGCCATCTCGCCCGCCGGGGCGACATTCTTGCGCGCGATGACATTGACGATGAGCTGATCGAATGAGCGCCGCCCGCCAGCAGACCGTCACCCCATTCGAGTTTCGCAGCGATTTCAGCGCGCCCGTCCCTGCTCCGATGGGTCCGGAAAAGATCGCGATCAGCATTTCCGAACTTTCCGCGCTTCTCGAAGATACGCGCCGCAGAACGCTGGACATGGTGCGTGACCGTGAAGCGAAGGCACGCAATGCCGCCATCGAGCGGTCATCCGATGCGCTGCGGATTGCGCTCCTGCAAATCGTCGAGCTTGCAAATGCGCTTGAAAAAGCATCGATTTCGGAAAGTGTCCGCCAGGATGCAAAGGCACGAATTCGCAAGATTGCATCCGAGCTCGTTGACGGGCAGGGCAATCTCTTCCAAGGGTGATTCGAACCTGAAATTTTGAGGGGCGAGGTCGCGCGGTAACCCGCGCGAAACCTTTTCGGCCAACCTTCAACACCAAGACCGGGAGGAGTGATACGATGAGCGGGCGTGCGTCTGGATCAAATCTGCTGGATGTGCCTGTGCGAGTCGATGTCATTCTCGGCGAGGCGCGAATCCCGATCGAGAAACTGAGTGCCATGCGCGGCGGCGAGGTCGTCGCGCTGGAGCGATTCATTAATGAACCTGTGGACATCTACGTGTCCGACCAGCTTCTGGCCCGCGGGCGCCTGATCGTCAGCAACGGACAGCTCGGCGTGAAACTCTCTGAAATTCTTGATGAAAAGCAGGCTGCTTAATCGGGGCTCTTTCTAAGCCCGACAGCACGAACCCGACTTTCCATGCATGAAAGTCTGGGGATAACTCTGCCAGTCCTAACAGATTGACAGAATTCGTTAACCTTTCTCGCCGACAACCGATCTCCAGAATGGAGTGATTTGCTCATGCGCATGAAAATGTTCGCAGCCGAGAGTCTGGAAGCGGCAAAGGCCATGATCTTTGCCGAGATGGGCGACGACGCCATCATTCTCTCGGAACGCGAAGTCCCTGGTGGTGTTGAAGTCCGCGCTGCAACCGACAAGCTCGGCGGCGGCATGGTTCCGAGCGAGCCGCGTTTTGTAACCCGTATTGATCGCACTGGCGTCATGGGTCGTCCGCAGGAAAATCCACTGCGCAACCGCGTGCGCGATGCGCTGCTCTGGCATGGCGCCCCGCCGCGCTTTGCGGACCGCGTGGCCGATGCGGGTATTCCAGCCAGCGCCAAGTCCAGCGACCCTGCTGATATCCTCGCCTGCGGCCTCGACGCGCTGATCAACTGCGACCCGATCGCCGCACGCCCGGTGCGCGACATCATCCTCGTCGGGCCACCAGGACATGGCCGCACGGCAACGGCCGCGAAGCTGACCCGCCGGGCCGCCGTTGCTGACACACGTATCCTGCCTGTCGCGGCCGACCTCGACGCAACTGCAGGCGGCGCGCAGCTCGCAGCCTATCTTGAGCTTGAGCAGGACCAGATCCGTGTCGCGCGCACGCCAGATGACCTTTTCGAGCTGCTGCGCACTGCGCGCGAAGATGGCGACCGCTGCGTGATCGATCTTCCGGCCATCGTTCCTTTCGACCGTGAGGACATGGCCAGCCTGAAAGACCTCATTGCCGTTATTGACGCTGAACCGGTTCTCGTCATATCGGCCGAAGGCCACCCTGATGATCTCGCCGATGCTGCGCACGCTTTTGCAGATGCCGGTGTAAAGCGCGCGATTATCTCCAAACTGGATGTGACGCGAAGGCGCGGCGGTATTGTCGCAGCGCTGAGCGGCGCTGGCATATCCTTCGCCCAACTCGGGATCACCCCGTTCATCGGCGGCGGACTCACGCCCGCAACACCGGCCCGGCTATCAAAGATCCTGCTGGAAGAAGCTTCAGCAGATTTCGCACTGAGAGGAGCTGCATGAGATGAGCTTCATGCTTCCAAAATCGATGGACAGACCAAAAGCGCCGCAAGGCAAGTCTCATCACAGACGCGTTGAACCGGGTTCGATCATAGCGGTCGCATCCGGGAAAGGCGGTGTGGGAAAGACGTTCATGTCGATCACACTGGCCAGTGCCTTTGCCCAGCAAGGGCAGAGGACGCTTCTTGTTGATGGCGACCTTGGTCTAGCAAACGTGGACGTCCAGCTCGGCATTGAGCCGATCACTGACATCGCTGCGGTGATCGCAGGCTGGGTTGAACTAGAAGACGCAGTGACGCCGGTTGATGGCGGCGCTGGCGATGGCGGCTTTGATGTGCTGCCGGGCCGCTCTGGCTCTGGTGCACTGGCAGAGCTCTCTTCCGATGAAGTGTCCCGCCTCGCCGCTGGCCTGACGACGCTGTCGCTGCAATACGACAAGATCGTTCTCGACCTTGGCGCCGGGATCGAAGCCAACTGCATGCGTCTTGCGCGCGCCGCCGACAAGGCGCTGATCGTGATCACCGACGACCCGTCCTCAATGACTGATGGCTACGCCTTCATGAAGGTGCTTCGCGGCTATGCGCCGGACGTCGACCAGCACGTTGCTATCAACCAGGCGGCGAACCGCGCCATGGGCCAGCAGACCTATGAAGCGATCGCCATGGCCTGCCGCAAGTTCCAAGGGTACCGCCCACCGCTCGCCGGGATCGTCCACCGCGACGAAAAGGTGCGCGAAGCAGTGCGTTGCCAGCGGACATTGATCTCGACCGATCCGACGGCGCAGCCAATCCAGGATGCGATCGCCATCGCACAGACTTTCATCGGCCGCTCAGGCGGACGGGACCTGCATTATTAAGAGGTGTGAACAAAATGGGGCAATTAATTACCAGTGTTAAACTCTTGGTAATTCTCGCTCCATAGATTCACATTGGTTAACGGGGCGGCTACTGTGTCGCTAGACTGATTCGGGAGAGTGACACATGCGAGTGCTTCTAATTGAGGATGACAGCTCTGTCGCACGTAGCATCGAACTGATGCTCAAGGCGGCTGGCTTCAACATCTATACCACCGACCTCGGCGAAGAGGGCGTGGACCTAGGCAAGGTGTATGAATACGACATCATCGTGCTCGACCTCGACCTGCCGGATATCTCTGGTTACGACGTGCTCAAGCAGCTTCGCATGGCCCGTATCAATACGCCGGTCCTGATCCTCTCCGGTAATCCGGACATCGAAGCCAAGGTGAAGACGCTCGGCTACGGCGCTGACGACTACCTCACCAAGCCATTCAACAAGGATGAGCTGATTGCCCGGATCACGGCGATTGTCCGCCGCTCCAAGGGCCACGCCGAGAGCGTCATCCGCACCGGCGAGATCGTCGTCAATCTCGACTCCAAGACGGTTGAGGTCGAAGGCGACCGCGTGCACCTCACCGGCAAGGAATACCAGATGTTCGAGCTGCTCTCGCTCCGGAAGGGCGTGACGCTCACCAAGGAAATGTTCCTGAACCACCTTTATGGCGGCATGGACGAGCCTGAACTCAAGATCATCGACGTCTTCATCTGTAAGCTCCGCAAGAAGCTCGCAAAAGCGACTGCAACTTCCGACAATCCGGATGGCGAGCATTACATCGAAACAGTCTGGGGCCGCGGCTATGTGCTGCGCGACCCGAAGAAGAAAGAAGACGCAATCGCTGCCTAGCGGACGCTTTCAAACCGAACAGTCAGGAAGCCCCGGCCCTAGAGCCGGGGTTTTTCTTTGGCGCAAGGCGCCCGGCACTAGCCAAGATCATCGAGCGAGTAGGGATACTGGCGCGGCGTGCGCTGTATCGTGATCCAGTGATCAGTGGTGAATGCGTCGACCGCCCAGCGGCCGTTGAAGCGGCCAATGCCTGAATTCTTCTCGCCGCCAAACGGGCTGAAGGGCGAGTCGTTGACCGGCTGGTCATTCACGTGGGTCATACCCGCCTCGACCTTCTTGGCGAAGGCGACACCGCGTTCGATATCGCCGGTGAAGACAGAACTGGAGAGGCCGTACTCGGTCTTGTTGGCAAGACGCAGCGCGTCAGCCTCATCCTTCGCCCGAACAATCGGGGCGACCGGGCCGAATATTTCATTCGTGCAGAGGCAGGAGTCCTCATCAACATCGACGAACACATGAGGCGGAATGACGAGGCCATCGCGCTCACCGCTGACACGGCAATCAGCGCCTTCTGCCTTAGCCTTCTCAATCAGCTCCATCACGCCATTGGCCTGGTCTTCATTCACCAGCGGGCCAACGAATGTATCGGGCTTTGATGGATCGCCGACCTTCAATGCCTTTGCGCGAGCGACAAACTTGTCAGCGAACTCATCAAAGACACTGTCGTCGACAATGATGCGATTGATCGCCATGCAAATCTGCCCGGCATGCATAAACTTGCCCCAGATCGCCGCATCGACCGCCGCATCGATATCGGCGTCATCCAGCACGACAATTGGGCCGTTTCCGCCAAGCTCCAGCTCAAGCGGTTTCAGGATGGCTGACTGCGCAACCGTCTCCGCAATACCACGCCCGACCGGCGTAGAGCCGGTAAATGAAACAAGGCGTGGGATTTCATGTTCAACCAGCGCCGTGCCGACGTCCGAACCACCGCCGGGAAGCACGCTGACAAGGCCTTCAGGAAAGCCTGCCTCTTCTAGAAGCTTCGCGAAGATCGTGCCGCCGGTCACAATAGAGTCGCTGGCCGGTTTCAACACCACGGCGTTGCCGACAGCCAACGCCGGCGCAAGCGTGCGGGCAGTCAACTGCAGCGGGAAATTCCAGGGGCTGATCAGAGCGACAACGCCAACAGGCTGGCGATAGGAGCGGGACTCCTTGCCGGGGATATCCTCTGGCAGAATGCGGCCTTCGACCATGAAGGGCAGCACTGCCGCCTCTCTCAACACGCCGAGAACGAGCTGCACCTCAAGCGCCGCTTTGACCTGCGTGCCGCCAATCTCGCGCGTGATCCAGTCCATGACTTCTTCACGGCGCGCTTCGAGCGTGTCAGCCAACGCTGACATCCTGGCTGAGCGTGCGGAAGGCGGAAGAGCAGACCATTCGGTTTGCGCGACCTTAGCTGCCTTGCAGGCTTCATCGACATCATCGGTCGTTGCCGCCTTCATCTCGAAAATGGTTTCGCCTGTGTATGGGTTCTTGTTCGTCAGCGTCTTGCCAGTGCCCTGACGCCATTTACCGGCAAGGAACATCTGGTTGAGATCGGTATAAGCGTCAGTCATGGGAGCTCCTGTAAGTCAGACAGAAGCTAGAATTCCCGGGCGCACTGTCATGTTCCGGGGGTGCGACAAGCTGAGACGGGGACGGCCGTAAACTCAGGCCCCGATATTATCGCGTAATCCAGACAGAAAGCGCCGGACGCCGGTTTCTGCCGCGGATACCACGAAGGCCTCAAGACTGTCTTCGGTCCACTCAGCCTCTGGCGCGAGCATTTTCAGGAGAGCGGCGTGTTCTTTCCGCTGGGCCTGGCTGAGGGGAAGTCTATCCGCTTCGCGAAGCAACAAGAGCAACTCATGTATACGCCGCATAATGTGAAAGGCACGGCCCATGCGCGACATCAGCTCCGGGTCTTCACGCCAAGTGCCGCCGTTGAAGACCTGCTGCACGACGCGCTGGCCTGCCCCGTGGCAATCGAAAGCTATGCAACCTTTGAAGCCGCAATCTGACAGCTTCTCATGTATGCGGCACCCAAAGCAGTCATTGAGATGCCGGCAAGGCTCACCGCCCGCCTTGTCGAAAGCGAAGGCCTTAGATTTGTCGAAGGGCAGCAAGACGCAGCAGAGCGCGGCGCACTGACTACAATCAGCCTCGAGCGCGGGAACGTTCATTCGCCTTCTTCGCCCCCACCGGCTTCGGTGCCCTTGTCGCCGCCATCACCGTCCACGGCGCGCCCTTTTGGCTGTGGGCCCTTGGTGGAGCGACCACGTCCTCTCGCAGAGCTCTTCACGCTCCTGCTGCGGTTCTTGGAAGGCACGTCGCTTTTATCTTCCGCGTCATCTTCATCCTCACCCGGCGGGTTGAAGGCTTCAGGCGCAAAGCCGTCCGGCATCTTCTCGAAATAGAGAGACCGGCTTGGGAAGGCGAAGCTTGCTTCATGCTCTTCGACCGTCTTCTTGATGAAGAAGGCGAGCTGTTCCTTTATGGCGAGCCATTCGCCCCAGGTCGTCGTCTTCGTGAAGCAGTAGACCATGAGGTTGACGGCTGAATCGCCGAACTCATCGATATGGACAAAAGTGGAGACATCGGAAGCAGCCGCAAAATCGTCCGTCTTCTCGATGTAATCCGCAATAGCGCCGCGAATGCTGTTCAGCGTCTCGCTATCGGTGCGATACTCAAGGCCAATCTTCCAATAGATTCGGCGATGCGTCATGCGCGAGAAGTTGACGAGCGGATTGTCGGCGAGTTTGGCGTTCGGCACATAGACCGGCGCCTTGTCGAAGCGGCGCACCGTGGTGGAGCGGAAGCCGACATCCTCTACTGTGCCTTCAACCACACCATCCACAAAGACCCAATCGCCCTTTGCGAGGCGCTGTTCTGCGATAATCGTCATACCGGCAATGAGGTTCTTGAAGAGGTCCTGCGCTCCGAGGGCCACGGCAACTGACAACAGGGATAGCGAGGCGAGAAACGGAATGACCGGGATGCCCCAGACATTCAGGATGGCCGCGCCGCCAATAAAGATGATCACGCCCTGAAGTATGCGCGTCACCCATCCGATGAAGGTGTCGCCGAGCACTTGCTGGACGCGCCCGGCGAGCTGCAGGAGCGGCTTCACGAGACGATATAGCGCCCAGAAGATCGCGAAGATGATGACCGACTGGGTCAGGGAGATGAAGAAGGTGTCAACGTCGCCTTCGGCCCCCATGGCCTGCGCAGCGAAAAAGATACCCGCGGCAACGGGCAGGAGCGAGATTGGCGCCTTCAGTGCTTCAACCAGCTTGTCGTCAAACTCGGTTTCAGTCTCCCCGGCCATCTTGCCGATGGTCGCGACGATGATCTTTGCAATCAGGCCGCGCGCAAAGAAGGCGATCAGAAGGATGATCAGGGCGAGGACACCTCGGCCGATGGGTTGTCCTAGAAAACCTGTATTGAGCACGCTCTCGACCTGGCCCCAGAAATCCTGAAGTGCCTGGACGAAACCAAGTTCGGTAAGCTGTTCCATCGCTGCTTCCCATTCCCGGGCGGTCGCGCTTCAGACGCACAGCCCTGTCTTGTGATAGCAAAACGCCCCGCAAGTGTGTTGCGGGGCGCTTCAGTGTCAGATGAGCGTGGGTTTAGGCCGACTTGCGGTCGTCGTCCACCTCTTCGAAGTCAGCGTCGACGACGTCATCGTCGCTCGAGGCAGCATCGGCTTTCGCGTCGGTTTCAGCAGCATCTTCCTGCTGGCTCGCATAGATTGCCTCGCCGAGCTTCATGGCTGCGGTCATCAGCGCCTGATGCTTGGCCTGGATGTCTTCGAGGTTCTCGCCTTCAGCAGCTTTCTTCAGCTCTTCAGAGGCTTTCTCGATTTCAGCCTTCACTTCGGTGCCGACCTTGTCGCCATGCTCTGAGAGCTGCTTCTCGGTCTGGTGAACCAGTGCTTCAGCACCGTTCTTGGCTTCGACCAGTTCGCGACGCTGCTTGTCAGCCTCGGCGTTGGACTCTGCGTCCTTCATCATCGAGTTGATTTCATCGTCGGAAAGGCCGCCATTCGCCTGAATGGTGATCTTCTGCTCTTTATTGGTCGCCTTGTCCTTGGCCGACACGTTCACGATGCCGTTGGCGTCGATGTCGAATGTCACCTCAATCTGCGGGACGCCGCGTGGAGCCGCCGGCAGGCCTTCGAGGTTGAACTGGCCGAGGATCTTGTTGTCGGCAGCCATCTCACGCTCACCCTGGAAGACGCGGATCGTCACGGCCGGCTGATTGTCTTCAGCGGTCGAGAAGGTTTGCGACTTCTTGGTCGGGATCGTGGTGTTACGGTCGATGAGACGGGTGAACACACCGCCCAGCGTCTCGATGCCGAGCGACAGCGGGGTCACGTCGAGAAGGACAACATCCTTCACGTCGCCCTGCAGAACACCGCCCTGGATCGCTGCACCGATGGCAACAACCTCATCAGGGTTCACGCCCTTGTGAGGTTCCTTGCCGAAGAAGTCCTTCACGGCAGCCTGGACAGCCGGCATACGGGTCATACCGCCAACGAGAACGACTTCGTCGATCTCGGAGGTCGACTTGCCAGCGTCGGCCAGCGCCTTCTTGCAAGGCTCGATCGTGCGCTTCACGAGATCCTCGACGAGGGTCTCATACTTGGCGCGGCTCAGCTTGATGTTCAGGTGCTTTGGACCTGACTGGTCAGCCGTAATGAATGGCAGGTTCACTTCGTACTGCGTTGCAGACGACAGTTCCTTCTTTGCCTTCTCGGCTTCTTCCTTCAGGCGCTGGAGGGCCAGCTTGTCCTTGGAAAGATCAATGCCCTGATCCTTCTTGAACTCGCTGACGAGGAAGTCGACGATACGAAGGTCGAAGTCCTCACCACCGAGGAAAGTGTCGCCATTGGTCGACAGAACTTCAAAGACACCATCGCCAATCTCGAGCAGCGAGACGTCGAACGTACCACCGCCAAGGTCGTAGACGGCGATCGTCTTGTTCTCTTCCTTGTCGAGACCATAGGCCAGCGCAGCAGCCGTCGGCTCGTTGATGATGCGCAGGACTTCAAGGCCTGCGATCTTGCCGGCATCCTTGGTGGCCTGGCGCTGGGCGTCGTTGAAGTACGCCGGAACCGTAATGACAGCCTGCGTGACTTCCTCGCCGAGATAGTTCTCAGCGGTTTCCTTCATCTTGGTCAGGATAAAGGCGGAGATTTCCTGCGGCGCGTATTCCTTGTCGCGGCCTTTCACCCAAGCGTCGCCGCCCTTGCCCTTGACGATCTCGAAGGGCGAGATCGCCTTGTCCTTCTGCGCGGTCGGGTCGTCGAACTGACGGCCGATCAGGCGCTTGATCGCATAGAAGGTGAAATCAGGGTTGGTGACGGCCTGACGGCGCGCCGGCATACCGATGAGGCGTTCGCCGCCTTCGGTGAAAGCAACCACGGACGGGGTCGTACGTGCGCCTTCTGCGTTTTCAATGACCTTGGCTTCCTTGCCATCCATGACGGCAACACAGCTGTTCGTGGTGCCGAGGTCGATACCGATAATCTTTCCCATTTCTACTCTCTCTTCTTTCAGCCGCCGCCATTTCGTTTTTCAGGGCCTGTCGAGGCAGCACCCCGAAACAGCGGCTCTACGGGTTGAGATGTGCGCCTGCCATCATTGGCAAACACGTCCTACCGCTGCGATATGGGAAGGCCTTTTGCTGGCTCAAGAGGCTGGATCACATTTGAGTGAGCCTGCCCCTGTTTGCTATTGATAAACTCGATACATCTATTTCGAATAATAGTCTGGAACTCTAGCTCACGCCGCCTACTTTCATTGGTATGTCCAGCCTGTTGCCCCGCCTGCCCCGTGCAGTTGCCAAAACGATGACCTATAGCGCCATGCACCTCACCGTTGCGGTGTCGGTTGCCTATGCGCTGACAGGCAATCTCGCTATCTCACTCGGCATCGGTCTCATTGAACCTGCGGTCCAGACCGTGGCCTACATGATCCACGAGGATGCATGGCGACGGGCCGGGAGCCGGGACCAGGCGCCCGAAACCGAACCCGGCCCCTACAACGCCTAGTTTGCCGGACCTGAACTGACAGCGACAATGGCTGCCCGCAGGGTACGCTCACCGATTTTCCAGCCTGACTGGAAAGTTTCAGCGATAGACCCTGATGGGTGCTGGGACGGGATCTGGCTAACAGCCTCGTGCTTGTTCGGATCGAAGGTGGCACCGGGCTCGGCATCGATAGCGGTGACGCCATGCTTGGCGAGCTTCGCATGCAGTTCCTTCTGGGTCATCTCGACGCCGCCAAGAAGGTTCTGGCCAGCTTCGGTCAGGACTTCACGCTCGTCGTCCGGCAGGGCTGCCAGCGCTCGTGCAAGATTGTCGGAAACGCTGAGAAGGTCGCCCGCAAACTTTTCCACCGCATAAGTGCGCGCGTCGACAATTTCCTTCTGGGAGCGTTTGCGGACGTTTTCCATTTCCGCATGGGCCCGCAGCACCTGGTCTTTCAGGGCCGTGACTTCGCCTTCCAGCTCAGCAATTCGGGTGTCAGCGTCCGGTTCGCGGTTGTCGGCTGCTGCAGCCTCTTCCAGCACCTCGGACTCCGGAGAACCTGCATCGAGGTTTTCAGTTTCTACCGCTTCTGGGGGACGCTTCTGATCTTCAGTCATGTTCGCTTCCGTTTGTTCTTCACTTCTGGCGTTCGCCGAGTATCTGGCTGACGATACGTGCGGTATAGTCAACCATCGGGATAACCCTTGCATAATTTAGCCGGGTCGGACCGATCACGCCGAGTGCGCCGATAACCTGTCTTGAGGCGTTCATATAGGGGGCAACAATCAGGCTTGAACCCGATAACGGAAAAAGCCTGTTTTCAGCACCGATGAAAAGGCGCACCCCTTCAGCTTCGCGTGTGGAGTCCAGCACGTCCAGCAGCCCTTTCTGACGGTCCAGGATGTCGAATAGCTGGCGGACCTGCTCCATATCGTCTGCCGCGCGCGAATCAGAAAGAAGGTTTGCGCGCCCGTGCACGATCAGCGCGCGTTCCTCTCCCGGAACTTCGCCTGCCCATTCAGCCAGACCTTTTTCGACCAAAGAGGTCGCTGCGGCATCGAGCTCGGCACGTCTCTCGGCGATTTCGCTCCGGATGGCCAAAGCTGCTTCGCGCAGGGTACGCCCCTTCATCCGCGCAGCAAGATAATTGCCGGCCTCGATGAGTGTCGTGACAGGCAGGCCCTTTGGTATGGGGACGAGGCGATTTTCGACTTCGCCCAGCTCATCGACCAGGATGCAAAGCGCCTCGCCAGTCGCCAGCGGGACAAATTCGACATGGCGGACAGGCCGCTCGCGTGTCGGCGAAGACACAAGCCCAGCCCCACCTGCAAGACCGGAAAGAATCGATGAGGCTTCTTTCAGCACCCCCTGGAGGTCCCGTCCATTGGCGCGAAGTCGATCCTCGATGGCGCCGCGATCATTCTCGACGGGTTCACCAATCTCAAGGAAGCCATCGACGAAAAGGCGTAGCCCGATATGGGTCGGCATCCGCCCAGCAGAGATATGAGGGCTGTCCAGAAGACCAAGCTCTGTCAGGTCCGACATGACGTTGCGAATCGAAGCCGGAGACAGGCCAATCCCGCTTTTTGACAGGGTACGGGAGCCGACGGGCTCACCGGTTTCCAGATAGGTTTCGACAATCTCACGGAAGATAGAGCGAGAGCGCTCATCGAGGCTCTGGAGAAGGCCGGTTGGTTTGAAATTCTCGGTCATGGGCGCGAATTTCCGGGGTTTGCAATCACGCGTTTAATCGGTTGTTTTTCTCTTGGACGCGGACCGCAAATGGGTTTCAGTCTGATCCATGTCCAGTGTGCCAACGAAACTGTCTACCTCACAAGTGATTGCCTACGGTTCGGTCGGTATCCCGTTCGGGGCCGTCGGCCTGCCAATGGCGGTCTTCATCGCCCCTTTCTATGCCGAACAGATGGGCCTCGGCACGGCCGTGGTGGGGATCATCTTCATGATCCTGCGATTCTGGGACCTTTTCTCAGACCCGGTCATGGGCTGGCTGGTCGATACCAAGCCGTCCCGCATGGGCAAGATCAAGCACTGGCTGATCATCGCGGTGCCAATCCTGCTCCCGGCCGTCTGGCTCCTCTATAACCCGATCGGGCCTCCGGTCTCGCCGCTCTTCCTCGGGATCATTCTGTTCATTTTCTATATCGGCACGACGATGATCACGACGCCGCACCAGGCCTGGGCCCCGTCGGTCGCACGCTCCTATGACGAACGTTCGCGCCTGTTCATGTGGCGCGAGCTGTTCACCATTTCCACCATGCTTGTCATGCTCGCCCTGCCCTCACTTCTCGAGAGGTTTGGCGGGGTTACCTTTGCACAGCAGATATCGATCATGGGCTGGTTCCTGATCATCGCCCTGCCGGTCACCGTCGGCGCTGCAGTCTGGCTCGTTCCGGACCCGCAGCCTGACCCGAACGCCCCGAAGGCCAGCTTCCATCCCTCCGCCATTCTCGAAGCGCTTCGCCAGCAGACCCTGTGGCGACTGCTGGCAACAGAGATCTTCATCGGGATCGCCATTGCCGGCACAGCCGGCACATTCCTCTTTGCCTCCTTCTGGGGCTTCGGCGTGGGTCATGGTGCCGCCTCTCTTATCCTGATGGCGCATTTCATTGCCGGTTTCGCGGCAATGCCCGTCTGGGTCTGGCTGTCCAAGCGCACCGAAAAATATGTGGCCATGCGATATGTCTGTATGTGGTCGGCTATCACCTATATTGCCTATTTCCCGCTTTCGGTTTTCGGCGGTGGCATTGTCCCGCTTCTGATCGCCGCCGTCATTTCAGGCTTCGGGTATGGCTCGCCCTTCATCCTGGTGCGTTCCATGATGGCCGACCTTGTCGAGGCCGAAGAGGCGCGCGGCGGGGCCAACCGGGCGGGGCTTTTCTTCTCGCTCATGTCGGGCGCCTACAAGACGGGCGCGAGCTTCGCCATCGGAATTCCCTACATCCTTCTCGGCGTCCTCGTCGGCTTCAATCCGGCGGGCGAGAACTCGCCAGAGACCGTGCGCGGCCTCATGGCCGTCTTTGTCGGGGTGCCAGTGGTCTCCTACGCCTTCGCCGCAATCCTGATCTGGAAGTACCCGATCACCCGCGCCGTACAGGCAAAGGCAGCAGAAGCCATGAGCGGGGGTGGACAAGCCAATCTCGAGTCGCTTCACCCCCCGGTGAAAGAAGGAGATCTCTGATGGCTGACCTAATCCGCCCATCCGGCCGCGCCGCCGACCAGCTTCGCGACATCGTGCTTGAAACCAATGTGACCCGCTATGCCGAAGGCTCATGCCTAGCAAAGTTCGGCCACACACACGTGCTCTGCACTGCAAGCTGGCAGGACAATGTTCCTCCCTGGCTACGTGGGCAGGGCAAGGGCTGGGTCACCGGCGAATACGGCATGCTGCCACGCGCGACGCACACGCGCGGACGCCGTGAAGCCGCCGCCGGTAAACAGTCCGGCCGCACGCAGGAAATCCAGCGTCTGATCGGCCGCTCGCTGCGATCTGTCGTAGATCTTACCGCGCTCGGCGAAAACCAGCTCACCATCGACTGTGACGTCATCCAGGCCGATGGCGGCACGC
>Ga0208965_1000162_pt1 | contig 31602 bp, 22 predicted proteins | sample AOAMet1_07_M0_10_2_FD_188230 | JGI IMG/M metagenome (GOLD analysis project Ga0208965, IMG submission 188230) | Ammonia-oxidizing marine microbial communities from Monterey Bay, California, USA - CAN11_07_M0_10 (SPAdes) | ecosystem: Environmental > Aquatic > Marine > Intertidal zone | place...
CGGCCGATACATTTCCGGAGGTGGTCCACCAAGTGACTCCGGCTTCAGTGCCGATGGTGACCCGCCAGGAGGCCGCTTCTGTTGTACCGCGCTCAGGAGCAGGGTCTGAGATGCTGAATTTGAGCCCAAGGGCGTCACCTTCTTGAAGGTGAACCGTCGATTGCGGAGACAGCCACATGACCGTTGGCGGTGCTTTTTCTGTCGTACAGCCTCCACAAATGAGGGCGAGGATTGCGCAGGTAAAAGCCGATTTACGCCGATGTGCCATGGCTGAAAGGTACTTTGTGGACAGGGGTGTTGACGCGTGGTTGAAAGAGGATGCCGCTGCGCCTCTTTGTGGGGGCTAATTTGGTCCTTCATCCCTTTTTCACTGTGGCCGACAACAAACCCCTCAGCAACAAGCGCAAATCTGCGATCAAGGCACCCATTGTGGCGCCAGGTATGACTGGGATTGGCAAAAAGCCACCTCAGGCCATCGAACTCGAGGAAGCGGTGCTCGGCGCCTGCATGTTAGAGTCGACTGCGGTAAATGCCGTGATTGACATCTTGGAGCCTCAAGCATTTTACAAGGATGCGCATGGGGAGATTTACAAGGCGGTGAAGGAGCTTTTCGGCAAGTCCGAACCGATTGACCTCTTGACGGTTACCGAACAGCTGCGCAAGGAAGGGGTGCTTGGTTTTTGTGGAGGAGCGGCCTATGTCGCTGGACTCACAGACCGGGTGGCCAGCAGCGCCAATGTCGAGGCCCATGCCAGAATTGTGGCCCAAAAGTTCATCCAGCGCGAGCTGATTCGAATTTCGGGAGAAACCATTGAGGCGGCGTTTGAGGACACTACCGATGTCTTTGATTTGCTAGACCGCTCTGAGCAACAGTTGTTTGAGGTTGCCGAAGGCAACATTCGCCAGAGCTATCAGGAAATGGGTGCCGTGATCCGACAGGTCATCGAAGGCATCGATCAGGCCCGACTCAACAAGGACGGTGTCAGTGGCGTTCCGACAGGTTTTAATGCCCTCGACAAACTCACCGGGGGATGGCAACGGTCGGACATGGTCGTCCTCGCCGCCCGTCCTGGTATGGGAAAAACGGCCTTCGTGCTGTCCATGGCCCGAAATATGGCGGTGGACCATGACGTCCCTGTGGCGGTCTTTTCGTTGGAGATGAGCTCCGCCCAATTGGTGCAGCGCCTTGTCGCGGCTGAGTCAGAACTGAGTGCAGAGAAATTTCGAAAGGGGGACCTCGAGGAATACGAGTATCAGCAGCTTCAAAGCCGCATTACCAAACTCGCCAAAGCGAAGCTCTTTATCGATGATACTCCTGCGTTGAGTGTCTTCGAGTTGCGCGCCAAGTGCCGCCGATTGAAGCAGAAGCACGGCATCAACATGGTGATCATCGATTACCTGCAACTGATGACCGCGGGTGGAGAGAGCAGCAGCAAGGGCAACCGGGAGCAGGAGATCTCTACCATTAGCCGTTCGATCAAGAGCATTGCCAAGGAGTTGGATGTTCCGGTCATCGCGTTGTCGCAGTTGTCGAGGTCGGTGGAGACCCGGGGTGGCGACAAGCGCCCCATCCTTTCTGACCTTCGTGAATCTGGTGCGATTGAGCAGGATGCGGACATCGTATGCTTTATCTATCGCCCTGAATACTATGGTATTACGGAGGATGCGGACGGCATCGATACCGAGAACATGGGGGAGCTGATCATCGCCAAGCACAGAAATGGTGGCTTGGATACCGTGAAGATGAAGTTCACCAAGCACCTGGCCAAGTTCTCGGACTACGATGCATTTGCCGACAGCCCCTTTGATACTGGAGGAGGAATGGCCCCCAACGAGAACTTCGCCAATGCCGGTGCGAAGACCATGACGGTGGGCTCGCGGATGAACGAACAGGGTGAGGCGCCTCCTTTCTGATTCCTTTGTGCATGTGGTCCGGAAAGCACCCCGGTCCAGAAGTATCTTCGACCCATGTTTAAGATGCGGTGTCTGATTACGTTGTGGCTAGCAGTTTTCGTTTGTGTGGGCTCTATGCAAGCCAGCAGATTGTTGATCCCTATGGACGAGGGTCAGGCGAATCACCTCAAGGCCTACGGAATGGCATTCTGGGTGTTGGAGCAAGGCTTGGAGGTTGAGTGGTTGCTGAATTACAGGGGGGGGAGTTTCTTGATTCCTGCTGCACCTTCCATTTCTGGTGAGTGTACCATTCGAGGCATAGACTTCGAGCCCATGGCAGATGTTCAGGTTCAACGTATGCTTCAAGGGATCGCTGATCCAGAGGTTAACCAGCAACGTGTCAAGCTTGAAGTGGCACCTAGGGTGGCAGTCTACAGTCCCAAAAGCAAGCTGCCGTGGGACGATGCCGTGACCTTGGTTCTGTCTTATGCGGAAATCCCGTACGACATTGTGTACGACGCGGAGGTCATGGAGGGGAAGCTGGTGGAATACGATTGGCTTCACCTCCACCACGAGGATTTTACAGGCCAGTACGGTAAATTCTATAGGTCTTACCGCAATGCTGCTTGGTACCAGGAGGAACAAGCAAAGCAAGAGGCCAGTGCAGCTTCGCTGGGCTTCTCAAAGGTCAGCGAAATGAAGCGGGCTGTGGCTTTGGAGATGCGCAACTTTGTCTTGGGCGGTGGTTTCCTTTTTACCATGTGCTCTGGAACGGACAGTTTTGACATTGCACTTTCGGCACAAGAAACCGACATCTGCGAGCCGATGTTCGACGGCGATGCTTCAGACCCCTTGGCTCAACAGAAATTGGACTTCGAACAGGGATTTGCCTTCTGGAATTATCGCTTGGTTCGCGACCCCATGGTCTATGAATTCAGCGACATTGATGCGACAGAGGAGCACGGAAAATTGAAGGAGATCAAAGACTTTTTTACCCTCTTCGACTTCTCTGCAAAGTGGGATGTGATTCCGACCATGTTGACGCAGAGCCACGAGCAGGTAATTCACGGCTTCATGGGCCAGACGACTGCCTTTCGCAAGAAATTTGTGCGGCCGGATGCCACTGTGCTCGGCGAAAGTAGGGGTGTGGGATCTGTGAAATACCTGCATGGAACCCTGGGGGAAGGGCAGTGGAGTTACTACGGCGGACATGATCCTGAAGACTACCGCCATTTGGTAAATGATCCTCCTACAGACCTCAATCTGCACCCCAATTCGCCAGGTTACAGGTTGATCCTAAACAACATTTTGTTCCCCGCATCGCGGGAAAAGAAGCGGAAGACTTAAGGCTTCTGGATGGTGACGATGAGCGTAAACAGCTCGCGTTCGTCATCTTGGGTATCGAAACGGTACTCGATGGGGCCGTTGGCCTTCTTGGCTAAACTGAGCAGTCCCAAACCCGCACCTCCTTTTCCGGACATTTCTCCATTGCAGAGCGTTTCGATGTAGGTCTTGCGCAGCACTTCCTCATCCATCCCATTGATTTCAGAAAGGCGGTCGCTGAGTATGGTCCTCATTTCGGTATCGACCATGTTTCCGCATTGAACTTGGAAACCAACGGGTGTCGCCTCTAGCGTCAAATAGAGTTGGGTATAACCATTGTCCTCAATGAGGCCGTGTCGCATGACATTTTGGAGGCACTCGATGAGGACATTTCCAATGCGCTTCATCAAGGTGCGACCACCGGCAGCAGCAGCAGCTTTTTCTGCGAGTGCGAGGAGGCCCTCCATACCTGCGGAATCCACAGGACCGATGTAGGAGAGCAGTGTGCCGTATTGGTCTTCAGCACCGTGGTCTTTTTGCAAGACCATCCGCAACTCTCGCTGCAGGACTCGGAGATTCTGTGACCCTGTGTTCGACATACCTTGGTTTTGGTTCTACTAATTTACTCAAATTATCGACGTACGCCTAAAAAAGAGGCGCTCAATTTCAATAAAGCTCGCAAAAGATAGAACCGACGGAGCCAGTGGGGGCTGCCAAATCGCCAGAATTTTCCACAATAGCGGGAGATTCAAGCTGCTTGGTACCCTCTGATTTGGCCAGCGGGTACGATGGGCTCTCCGTTGGGCTGGAGCAGCATGCTGTAAAATTCTGGACGGCAGAAATGCAGTGAGCCGCGGTAAACCGAGCCTGTGAGGTGTGCATTCCAGACGGACATGGCGGTTTGCTGAAGTTGGCGCCAAGCAAAGGAGCTAAATCCTGCAGGGCAAGGGAAGCCCTGCACATAGTGCCGGGCAACCTTTAGATCTTGAATGGTCAGGGAGGTGGGAATGACTGGACTCATGCTGCAATGGGTTGACTGGGTTGTGGTTGAGCGGAAGGGTGGCCGGACAAGGCCAGTGCCACGCCCATGACCTCATGGATGTGCACATGGACCCAGTTTCGATAGCCTGAAGCTTTGTCCACAGTCGGCTTTGCGCCGAGGGCGGCCAGCACAGCGATGGTGGCCAACCGTGGGGCTTTTTCCCTGAGCAGTCGACTAAATGCAGGGTAATCAAGAACCAGGAGGCTCCGACTGGAAGAAGCCATGGCATGACTTCGGCGTGTCACCACCAGATGAACGGGCATGTCGATGCCGGCGAAGGCGATGGACTCGATGGTCAGTGGCGGAGAAATGTCACGCCGAGTGGAAGCAGAGGCAGTGGTTTGGTGGTATGCAGGAGACGTGGGTGCGGTTTGGGCTTGGGCCGAAAGCGCGGGGAGGAGGGATGTGGAATTGACCATGTGGGAAGCGTTCATGATGCAACGTTCCCTACGGGGTCCGTAAAGGAATTACGGACCCTAAAAAAAGATGGTCTTTTTTACATCAAGGAGCTCAGTTCTCCTTGTTTGTGCTGCCCAATCGTGCTTTTGCAGCTTGGTGAACCCCTTCCATTTCTCTCACCCAAGATTCAGGTGCTTGGGGCAATACCTCCGCGCCGTATCCCAACATCAATTGGTTCAGCTCGTAAGTGGGATACACGTCCATGGTAAAACACCGCCACCCCTCGAAAGGCCCGGGCATGTCCAATGTGCGCTGTGAAGCATGTAAAGGTTGGGTTTCGAGGTAATGGGAAAGCACAGGTGCGGCCGCCCATTGAAAGGTGGTGACGGTGCCGTCTGCCCCTGAGGTGATTCCGAGGCTGTGCTTGAAATAACGATCGGCATCAAACCTTGTGTCCCGGACAAAATGGGCGCCGTCCATTGTGACGTCAAACATGCGGTCTAGGGCGAACGTGCGCACAGCATCGGCCCCTTCCGGCTTGCCTATGAGGTACCAGCGGTTTCGGTATTCCTTGAGCAGATAGGGCTCCAGTGCGCGCTCACTTTGGTCTGAGCTGTCGGCGTTGAACTTGCGGTAGGTAAAACGGATGACGCGCTGCTCTGAAATCCCTGTCATGAGCGTGGAGATGTGCTCTGTCCCCAGCGTGCGCGGGGCTTGCTCGAACTGGATGAATTGCTCTGCCTTTTGTCCCGGTGCTGTGGCGTGAATGCGGTCAAAAATGCGGCCGATGGCGGCGTGGTATTGCTCAAAAACGGGCATGTCCCGGAATTGGAGCAGGGTCAATGTGGCAAAGCGCAATGCCTGCAAATCTTGGTCTTGTAAGTTGAGCCCGCTGATGCTGTAATCAGGGTCTTCGTAGTGGTAGCCTCGGTGCTCTGCACTGTAAGCGATGGGGGCATTGTAGCCCAGTTCGCCCTCGTTGCGCATGGCCCATAGGTCTTTTTCGATGGTGGAAATGCTGATGCGCTCCCCTGCACTTCCGTAAAGGGCCTCTTCACACGCTTTTCTCAACTCCTCTTTGGTGGGGTAGGTCCGCATTGAGTTGGTGAGGCAGCGGTCTATTATCCGGTAGCGCAGTAAGGCGTATTTGTTGGCTGGCATAGATCAGGAATTGTTGCTGATTTCTATGAGCCACAGAATGACGGGCAAAACCGGGAGCGCAATGGAGAGGTCCAACAATGGAAAGCGACGGATGCCGAGCAGGTCCAACCCCAGTCCAAACAACAAAATGCCACCGAGGCCTGAGAGTTCCGATACCATCGATTCTGGGATTCCGGCGCCCAAGGTGGCGAAAGCCAGCGTGAGTGCGCCTTGTATGAGCAAAACAGCCCCCGCCGAATACAAAACGCCCCGACCCAGGGCAGCAGCGAGAAACACCGAGCTGATCAAGTCCATCGTGCCTTTGGCATAGAGAATCGTGGGGTCATTTTCCAAACCGTCGCGCATGCAGCCCACCAATGTCATGGCCCCTACACAAAACAAAAGGGTGGATTGAACCAATGCAGCACCTGTGCCAGAGCCGAGTTTGTCTGCGGCAGTTCGAATGCGCCGGTCTACGCCAATAGCATGCCCTATTGCGGCACCTACAACAAGGGCCACAAACACCGCCACGGGTGTGTGGATGTCCGCCATGAGGTCTACGCCGATATACAGTGTAAATAAACCGATGGCCGAAAACACCACGGTGCGCAGCTCTTCTGGTACGCGTTGCCTCAATGCAAGCCCGATTCCAGCTCCCATTGCAACTGTGAGTGTATTGAACAGCGTTCCGAACATGTGGCCAAGTTACTTTTGATGTGCGCTACAGCGTCCATACCTGATACAACCTGTTGTCCATGTCCTTTAACGTAACCGCCAAAGATCCCCATTCCAATGCCCGCACTGGAACCTTGCAGACGGGCCATGGTATTGTGCGGACGCCCATCTTCATGCCGGTGGGTACCCAAGGGTCAGTCAAGGCTGTGCCCCAAGACGTGCTTGCCAACGATGTGGATCCCGACATCATTTTGGGCAACACGTATCACCTCTATTTGCGCCCTGGCTTGGAGGTGCTGTCTCAAGCAGGAGGATTGCATGGATTTATGGGATGGGACCGCCCCATTTTGACAGATTCTGGTGGTTATCAGGTCTACAGTTTGGCTGAAAACCGGAAAATCAAAGAAGAGGGGGTGACGTTTCGTTCGCACATCGACGGCAGCGCCCATTTGTTTACCCCAGAGCGCGCTGTGGACATACAGCGGGTGATTGGAGCCGACATCATCATGGCCTTTGATGAGTGCCCTCCTTATCCATGTGACTATGAATACGCCCGCAAGTCCATGGAAATGACCCACCGCTGGTTGGACCGGTGCATTGCGCGAATGGCGGAGACAGAGCCTCATTATGGTCATGCGCAGATGTTGTTTCCCATTGTACAGGGTTCTACCTATCCGGACTTGCGCAAGGCCTCTGCCCATGCCATTGCAGAAAGGGGGGCAGCGGGCAATGCCATAGGCGGCTTGTCTGTTGGAGAGCCACACGAAGAGATGTACGCCAGCGTTGCGATGTGCACGGAGATCCTACCCGAAGACAAGCCGCGCTATTTGATGGGGGTAGGGACTCCGACCAACTTATTGGAAAACATCGCCTTAGGGGTCGACATGTTTGATTGTGTCATGCCCACCCGCAATGCCCGGAACGGCATGTTGTTTACACGTCAGGGAACGGTCAACATGCGCAACAAAAAGTGGGAATTTGACTTTTCTCCGCTCGATCCCGATGGGACTGCGGATGTGGACCAGCGGTACAGCCGTGCTTATGTGCGGCACTTGTTCCGCGCCGGAGAATTGTTGGCCTTGCAAATTGCGACGGTCCACAACCTTGTTTTTTACTTGGACTTGATGCGAGAAGCCCGAGCCCGCATTGAGGACGGCACTTTTACAACTTGGAAGAACAGTATTATTCCTGTGTTGGAACAGCGTTGCTAAACGATAAACGTGCGCATTTTAGACCGCTATATCATCCGGAATTTTCTGGGCACCTTCTTTTTGATGGTGGTGTTGTTCTGCGTTGTGGCGGTGGTCTTCGATGTGGCCGAAAACCTAGAGCGGCTCATTGAGAACGGTGCGCCTTGGTCCGAGGTTTTCGGTTCCTACTACGTGAGCTTTTGCTTGGCGTTGGGCAATATGCTGAGCGCTTTTATTGTCTTTTTGACCATCCTGCTGTTCACCAGTCGACTGGCACAGCGCAGCGAAATCATAGCGGTATTGGCAGGCGGCATCTCGTTTCAACGGTTGATGCGCCCTTATTTCATGGCCTCCACATTTTTAGTGCTGGGAAGCTTGCTGTTGGCCCATGTTGTTTTGCCCTTGTCTAATGAGCGGAAACTGGACTTCGAGGTGGAGTACGTTCACAAGGAATTCCACATCGCAGAACAACATTTGTACCGCGAGATACAGCCGGGGACCATTGTGTACTTCCGTTCAGTCAATGCCGGACGTGCTGTGGGGTATCGATTCGTTCTGGAGCAATGGCAGGGGGACAAGTTGGAAGAAAAGTGGACGGCGAGCAAGGCCAAGTGGCTTCCGGAGCTGGATACTTGGCGCATTTCCAATGTGAGGCGGCGGACCTGGAATGCAGCGGGGGAGGAGCAGTTCGAAATCCAAGCGGTCCTCGATACCGCGCTCAACATGTCCATTGACGACTTTGGTCAGCGTTCTCAGGCGATGTCTACGTTGGGTTGGAGTGCGCTTCAGGCGGCCATCGACCGCGAAAAGGCCAAGGGCTCAGGCGCGGAGCGTTTGTTGCAATTGGAGTCCCACACCCGGACCTCCAATGCGTTTGCCATTTATGTGATGGCTTTGATTGGGGTCAGTGTGGCAAGTCGGCGGCAACGCGGGGGGACGGGCATTCACCTTTTGATTGGAGTGGTCGTGGGGTTTGTGTACGTCTTTAGTGCCAAACTCATGTCTGTATCCGCCACCCACGCCGGAATCCCACCTGCAGTGGCGGCGTGGACGCCCAATGTGCTCTTCGGCGCTTTGGGGGTGTTTTTGTACCGCCGTGCACCCAAATAAATGGGGGCAGATTAAGGGGCCATTGGACCACTCCAAGTGGACCACTTTTGGGGAAGTCCCCGGAGCCATGTTGGATCAGGCTCTTGGGGAAAGCAACCGAAAACGGCAGAGCCACTGCCACTCATGTCGGCAAATACAGCTCCATTTGACTGGAGCACATTCAAAGCCTGGGCCACTTCTGGGAAACGCTCAGAGACCGGGGCGGTGAAATCGTTCTGTAACACCCCCTTCCACTCTTGAGGTGAGCTGCCTTTCAAGGTGGAGAGGCTCGGCCTCTGGTCATTGGGTTTAACCCAACCAAATGCAGCGGGGGTTGGAATGTGAACGCCAGGGTGGAGGATCGCCATCCACCATCCTTTAAGATTGAGGTCAATGGGGTGAATGCACTCTCCACGACCCGTGACGTGCGCCGGTGTGTTGCGAATAAAAAATGGGCAATCTGACCCAAGTTGGGCGGCAAACGCCTCACGTTCGGATATGCTGAGGCCCAGCTCAAAATGGGTGTTCAATGCGTTAATGGCAAACGCACCGTCGGCACTCCCGCCCCCTAAACCTGCGCCCATCGGGATGGCTTTGATGAGGTGAAACTGGACAGGAGCGATGTCCTTGGCGCGGCTAAGAAGGGTATGGGCCTTCAGAATTAGATTTTCAGATTCCTGGCCTGGGATGTTCAATCCATGCGAACGCAAAGCATTGGATTCACCTTCTCTGAGCTCTTCAAGTTCCAAAGTGTCGGTCCAGCCGATGGGCACAAACACGCTTTCGATGTTGTGAAACCCATCTTCTCTCTTGTTCCTGACTTGAAGGCCAAGGTTGACTTTGGCGTTGGGAAAGCAAAGGCTTGTTCGGCTCCGGTTTTTCCGTTTATCAGCCATTGAAGTAGCCGTATTGCTTGAGTTTACGTTCGTCATCGCGCCAGTCCTTGTCCACTTTGATGCGCAATTCGAGGAAGACTTTCTCTTGAAGGAAGGTCTCTAGGTCTTTTCGGGCATCTGTGGCAAGCCGCTTGATCATGCTGCCACCAGCCCCAATCAAAATGGCTTTTTGCGACTCGCGTGCGACATGAATGGTGGCTTCGATGCGCCTGAGCATTTTGCCTTCTTTGGTTTGGTCCGCTTTAAACGTGCCTACAACCACCTCGCTGCTGTAGGGCACTTCCTGTCGACAATGGGTCAGGATTTTTTCGCGGACAATCTCTGCCACGAAGAAGCGCATGGGCTTGTCTGTCATCTCGTCCTTCGGGAAAAATGCCGGTGATTGGGGCAGGAGAGTGACAATGCGGTCCAACAGGTGGTCTAGATTGAAGCCGTGAAGCGCGCTGATGGGGTGAATTTCGGCGCGGGGGATCAAACCTTGCCAATGTGCAATGTGCTCTTTCAGGGCTTCTTGCTCTCCGAGGTCAATCTTATTGACAAGCAAAAGAACAGGGATGTCCATGAGCTGGACCTTCTCCAGAGTTTCAGGGTGGGCCAAGGTCCGCTCATCTGGAGTCGTTACTATGAGGAGTACATCCGCATCGCGGAGGGCAGTGCGCACAAACTTCATCATGCCTTCCTGCAATTTGTAGGCTGGGTCGAGTACACCAGGGGTGTCGGAGTAGACGATTTGCCAATCGTCATCCGATACAATGCCCATAATGCGGTGCCGCGTAGTCTGGGCTTTGGCGTTGATGATGCTGAGCCGTTCGCCGACCAGTCTGTTCATGAGCGTTGATTTGCCCACATTGGGTGAACCTATGATGTTCACGAAACCCGCGCGATGGGGATTATTTGCATTCATTGTGGACACGTGCTTGATTTTTCTCTTGCAAAGAAACGAGACCCGTCTATCTTCGCCATCCCGATCGGGATAATGGATCGCGGTGTGGAGCAGTTGGTAGCTCGTCGGGCTCATAACCCGAAGGTCGCAGGTTCGAGTCCTGCCACCGCAACAAAAGCCTCTGATAAGAGGACAGAAAATCAAAGGGTCAGCACTGAGCTGGCCCTTTTTTGTTCCAAGACGTTAAGGTTGGAACCATATTATCCGATTTTGAGGAGAACCACAGATTCTTTGGGTTCTGAGCCACTTGGCTTCACTACATCCAGATGTTAACTACCACTAATACAGTGTCTTGTGTTATTTCTGTGTGCGGCTAAAGGCGGATTGAATTTGTCTGCTGCCACAGTTTCCAAATTGCAGGCTTAGAGGAAATTTGCCGGGTAATTTGTAAACGTTGTCCTACAAGATTCACAAAAAAATCAAGTTTTAATCGCGGTTAGTAAATATTTAAGCGGCGTTTATATCAGTTTAATCGACCACGGTGGAGGGGGGCTGAAGCTTGATTTTCTGATCAGACTGTATAATTCGACGAAGGTGAAGCCGCGGGGCTTGGGCAACCGGGAAGAATTGAGAACTTGCTGAAGCCTGTTTGTGCAGGTAATAACCAATGGAACCAAACCACTTGTGATGCGTCTCACATCTCTCATTCTTGCCCTCTTCTTTTGTTGGGCCAATTCTTTCTCCCAAGTCCAGCAGATTGCGGTCAATTCCGCTCCTGCCCCAGAGGGCTACGATCTCGAAATCGAAGTCGTCTCAGAGGACATCGGCGTTGTTGCCGGCCCCCTCGGTCCGGTCGACCTCACGGGATACAGTTGTACTCGGTTGTATGTCACCATGAACAATGCGACGGACTTTATGTCCTCTGTTTCTGGTGATGCCGTCAATCCGACGTTCGTCAACACCACGACCAACTTCCGCCATGCTGAATTGGGTGGCGCAACGCCAGGTGGCATCAGCCCCGTCTTGTACGGCTTTTATCCAGACCTGCCTTACGACAGTTGGGTTACGATTGGATTGGAGCAGCAGTTCAACGCGAGTGCTGGCGAGGCCGCTGTTGCGGTTGTTCAATCCGGGGACAATCCTTGGGCCAACAACTTCGATCCAGGCTTTGGCGCTACCGGTGGAAACATTTCCATCAACGACGCCATCGGCGGAGCATGGTATGCCCTGAATGGAGACGCCAACGGTGTCGCGGGCGATGACCTGCGCGTTTTGGTTGGTCAGTTCACCACCACTGGTGAAATCAGTGGCCAACTCTACTGCCAAGTCTTTATTGAAGGAGATGGTGCGAACGAATTCCGCGACACTTTCTACTTCGGAGCAGGCGCCCCGGTTTTGGGTTGTACGGATGCTACAGCATGTAACTACAACGAATCAGCTTCAGACGATGATGGTTCTTGTGAATTCCCCCTTGACCTTTATGGCAGTGCCAATGTTGATTGTGATGGCGCCTGCTTGAACGACGCCGACGCTGACCAAGTTTGCGATGAAGACGAGGTAGACGGTTGTACTGACGAGACCGCTTGTAACTACAGCCTCTCAGCAACAGACGACGACGGTTCATGTACTTACCCTGCGGCAGACAACGTGGACTGCGACGGCAACTGCTTGAACGACTCAGACCAGGACTTGGTTTGTGACGAAGATGAAATTGGGGGCTGTACGGATGCGACTGCATGTAACTACAGTGCTTCAGCAACGGATGAAGACGGGTCTTGTACTTACCCTGCAGCAGACAACGTGGACTGCGACGGCAACTGCTTGAACGATTCCGACCAGGATTTAGTTTGTGATGAGGACGAAGTAGCCGGTTGCACCGACGCAGGTGCTTGCAACTTCGAATCAGCAGCTACCGACGACAATGGCTCTTGTGAGTACACAACATGTGCCGGCTGTACAGACGATTCAGCTTGTAGCTATGACGCTTCTGCTACAATCGATGACGGAAGCTGTACTTACTTGGACGGCATTTGTCAGACATGTGTAGATGGTGTGGTGACCGACAACGATGTTGACGGTGACGATGTTTGTGATCAGGACGAAACAGAAGGTTGTACAGACCCAGACGCTTGTAACACAGGTGATTTCACGGATACGGACAACAGCCTCTGCGAATACCCGATCGACCTTTATGGGGTCGACAATGTGGATTGCGATGGCGCTTGCTTGAACGACGCTGATGCTGATGGCGTTTGTGATGAGGATGAGATCGCAGGATGTACAGATGAGACAGCCTGTAATTATTCCACCACAGCTACTGACGACGACGGTTCATGCAATTACCCCATTGACCTTTACGGCATCGACTATGTGGATTGCGATGGCGAATGCTTGAACGACGCCGACGGTGATGGTGTCTGTAACGAGGATGAGACAGAGAGCTGCACAGATGCGGCAGCTTGTAACTACGACGACAACCCCCTTGCTGATTCTGACAATACACTCTGTGTCTATCCCGTGGACATTTATGGAGTCGACAATGTGGATTGTAATGGTGTTTGTTTGAACGATGCCGACGGGGACCAAGTTTGTGACGAGGATGAGATTCCTGGTTGTACGGACGAGGGTGCCAACAACTACAGTGCTGAAGCCACCGATGATGATGGCAGCTGCACAGGTTGCACTGACCCCATTGCAGACAACTACTACTCAGGAGCGGACATCGATGATGGAACCTGCGTCATTTCTGGTTGTACGGAAGCTGAGGCTTGCAACTACTTCGAGCAAGCCAACAACGATAATGGTTCTTGCCAATACCCCATTGACTTGTACGGAGCGAGCAACGTCGATTGCGACGGAGTTTGCTTGAATGATGCTGACGAGGATGGCACTTGTGATGAAGACGAGGACCTCGACGAGGTCTTGGACATCATCAACGAAGTTTCTGGAGACGATTTGGACTCCACCATCACCATCATTGGAGACCTTGTCCTCTCTGGAGGAGGAGGCTCAAGCAACTTCTCAGATGCCTTTGATGGTCTCGGTATTGGATTTGTTCCAGCAATTGGAGGTCAGAGCACAGCCATGGTGGCTACCCTCGATTTGAGCTGTAGCGGAATTGACGATGTCACTTCTGTTCGCATCAGTGGCCCATGGTGGGGCTGGGACCCCAACGGCGGTCCTGAAGCGATGGAAGTTTCAGATGGAATTTGGCAGGTTGTATTTGATCCTGCTCCAACAGACAACATGGAGTACAAGTGGGTCATCAACGGCGACTATGAGGACCTCCTCGATTTCGGCGCTGACTTGCTCTATGGTGACGGTTACGACGATTACTTGAACGGTGCGTGTGCTCCGCTCACAGACTACTTCAGCTATGCCAATCGCCAGTGGCTGACTGGATCAGGTGACATCAATGATACTTGGGGACAGTGCACAGCATGTAGCCAAGTGGCGAGCTGCGGTACGCTCTTCCTCCCAACTGACGGAGCTTGGGCATCTGCTGGATACAACCTTGAGGCGCTGAGCCAAGAGGTCATTGGAGACCTCCTTGCAGGCCACGTTTTCTTGAGCTTCTGCGATGAGTTGCAAAACGGAGAGCAGTTGACCAACTGGTACGGTGAGATTTTCCAATTCAGCGATGACGGAGCTGGCAACCGCGCCATTCAATCCTTGATCAGCGGTGATGTCTACCCCGTATTTGACGGAGCATACAGCTTTGACAGCGGTAGTAAAGTCTACACCTTGGGTAGTGTGATTGCTTTGGCATCAGCTGACCCTTGCCTCGGATGTACCGAGCTGGAGATGACTGGAAGCATCGCAGACTATTCTGTAGAGTGTGAGTCTGAACTCGACGCAGCCATGGCTGCTTCCGATGTTGCTGCCTTTGCCTGCTCTGAGCTTGAGCTCGATGCGGTATACAGCACCAAGATGCAGTTCGATGGCCGCAACCAGATTGAAAATGGTGGTGGAACGAGCCAAACTTGGAATGTTCTTTCCGCTGGCGACGACGCCAACTTCAACAACGGAACGGACGCTTTGCTCCAGTTCTATGACATCGACGGAGACATGGGCCAGGCGGTCTACTTCGTGGAAGACTTGGCTGCGGGTGGTGTGACCATGACCCAGTTCGAGAATGGCACGGCCCTCCTCGAGGGTTCAGTCGTTGACATGGACGATGCCAACCGTGGATTGGATATCCACTTCTACTTCGACAACCGCACCGCCGGAGACGTTTGGGGTGGAGGCTTCAAAAATGACTACGGTTGTGACGTTAACACCGATGATTGGACCATGTATGTCTTGAATGACGACATGAGCTATGCTACAGGTCGTGGAGATTGGCAGTTCGGAACGCTCTTGCGCTTCAACCACCAGCCTTCTAGCCAATACTTCGGCTACCAACTCGGTGATGGTGCCAACAACCACAACTGTGATGCCAACGGATTCTCTGGATGGTTTAGCTGGAGTGGAGCGATCGTCGGTGAGCCTGCATATGGCCAAGCTGGTGACATCATCTCTACGCTTGATCCCACTGTTGGATACGCTACAGATTGTCAAGACGGAGAGTTTGTGGAGTTCCACTACGTGGCCTACGATGAGCTCTGCAACATTGCACAGCTGAACATCCAAACGGTAGACCGCGACGATGCTACTGCTCCGACTTACGTTTCTGGAGGAGATGACATCACCCTTGATTGCGCGATCAGTGACCAGTGGTTGCTCGACAACCTCGCTGAAGACGAAATCGTCTTGTTCAGCGACAACTGTGATGATTCAGAATACGGTTGCGCTGCTGGGTTTGATCCCAACACCTCCGGATTCGCTGATGGCAATGACGTTTACGTTTGCGTTGAGCTCGTCGGAGAGTCTACAACTTCATACACTGCGAGCAGCTGCCGCGTTTTGACCCGCACATGGGTGGCTACGGATTGTTTCGGCAACCAGGCATATCACGTGCAGACCATCACGATTGAGGACAACACTCAACCAGAAGTAACGGTGACGCCTCCGGCTGACATCACGCTGAATGTAAATGGCCTCTGCTACGTTGACCTCGACCCGAGCAACACGGGAACAGCTGAGACGACATACACTGACAACTGTGACCTCGCAACAACAGGCTTGAGCTACTCAGACAATGTGACCGATAGCGTCAGCTCAGGTTGCTACAGCATCATTCGTGCTTGGACTGCCATTGCAACTGACAGCTGTGGCAACGCCATGGCGGTGAGCGGCAACCAGCGCATTGACATCCAAGATCAGATTGTTCCCAGCTTCAGCTACCTGCAGGTGGACACCATTGAGTGCGACCTCTGGGGAGATTGCTCCTATGAGTACCTCAACAGCATTGGGTTGGCAACGGCAACAGACAACTGTGAGTTGAGCCACGTTGACGTGGAGTGCACTCCGCTGTCTAGTGCGTGTACCGATGACTACATCGTGGACTATACTGCTTACGACATGTGTGGCAACAGCACATCAGTGCAGCAGATCGTTGTGACGGTCGACCGCACAGCACCTGAGTTCACGTTGGCTCCAGCTGACCTGACATTGGAGTGCAGCGATGCGTCTCTCACAGGTGATTCGGATGGCTATGCTGTTCCTGAGTACACCCCAGGTGATGGACTCCACGCCGAGGCGATGGACAACTGCGATGCAGACATTACGGTGACTTACGAAGACGTGATTTTGACCACTTCATGTGATCAGGAATACGTGATCCGCCGTACTTATAGCGTTTACGACTGCGACGAGAATCTGGCGCAGCACATTCAGGAGATCACCATCGATGACTCGACGGCTCCGGAGTTCACGTTGTTCCCAGCGGATGTGGTGGACGTTGAGTGTGACGCTGTTCCAGCAGTGGCCACAATCGCCAGCTTGGGTACCAGCGACAACTGCGACGGCACCCCGAACACCACTTACGATGGAGAGGTTCGCACCGACGGCGATTGTGCAGACAGCTACATGCTCGAGCGCACGTGGACTACCATTGACTGCGCTGGCAACAGCCACACGCAGACGCAGACCATTACGGTTCTGGACACGCAAGCTCCTGAGTTGAACATGTCTTGTCCGGCTGAATTCCCGCACATCAACGAGTGTTTCCTCGGTGGTGAGGATGGGGATGCGTCCTCAGAGGCCAGCATTCAGATGTCCACGGACATCAATGGTGAGCCAACTTGGACAGTGAACGACAACTGCGATGCAGACGTTGAGGTGGGCTACACCTACACGGACGACATTGTCGAGATTGAAGGTGAATTCTTCATCACGCGGACGTTCACGGTAACAGCGACTGACAACTGTGGCAATGCGACCACGCAGGATTGCGACCAGCTCATCACCTTCACGGACAGCGATGGTCCTCTGATGTCGGACGATCCGGCTGAGCTGTATCCAGCCTCTATTGAATGTTCCGAAATGGGAGACCCCTACGACGTGACCTTCATGCCGGTTAGCGCGACGGATGGTTGTGTGAGCAACCTGACATATGAAGTGACCGATGCATACCTGACTTCAGGTTCTTGCCCAGGTACTTGGGTCCGCCACTGGGTGGCCTATGATGAGTCAGGCAACGTGTCCAATACAGAAGCCGTCCAATACATCCCGACGTTCGATATCGTAGCACCTGAGGTGAGCATTGCAGCTCCAGGTTCTGAAGGTGACGAAGGCGGTCCCACGACCACCACTGTCTACCTCGACGGTGATTGCTACGCCGACTTGAGGCCTGAGGCGATTGGTTTTGGCACTTTGGAGTACTCCGATGATTGCGATCCAAACCCCACAGTCGATCTCTACTATGTGGATGGGCCTCCCATCTACGAATGCACCAGCTCAACTGGAACCTACACCTTCATCCGTTCTTGGAAAACCACTGTGACCGACTTGTGCGGAAACGAAAGCACCGCTTCTGGTGATCAGGAAATCACGGTGATTGACAACAGCGCACCAGAGCTTACGCTCGACTGTCCAAACGGTTCCAACCTCGTTGACGCTTGCTTTGCAAGTGTGGACACGAGTCTGGCGGCTTTGGGTGAGGTTGAGTGGATTGCCACAGACAACTGTGACGATGACCTGGACGTGAGCTATACCTACAGCGATGAGATTGAGTTTGACTGCAGCATGGTTGGTGTTGACGCTAGCCCAGAGGGCAGCTACAACTTCGTCCGGACCTTTACTGTAACTGCGACGGATTGCAATGGAAACTCTACTACAGAGGTCTGCACCCAGACGATCAATACGTTTGACATCTCAGCACCTACCATCTCATTGACCTGTCCGGATACGGCTACGGTCCAATTGGATGAAACATGTGCAACGGACGTCGATCCTTCCATCACTGGAAATGCGTTTGCTACGGCAACAGACGATTGCGATACAGAAGTGACCATCACCTACAGCTATTCTGATGGAGCTCCATCATACCTGTGTGGAACGAGCGGTTACGAGTTCATCCGTACTTGGACGGCAACGGCCAAAGACGATTGTGGGAACACCTCAGATGAGAGCTGTGACCAAGTGATCGTGGTTGAAGACAACATCGCACCTGTGGCCAGCATCGACTGTCCAACTGACCAAACGGTTTCTTTGGATGCCAACTGTGAAGCTGACTTGAGCACTGACGCTCTTGGAATGGCTACCGGTTCAGGTACAGATAACTGCGATTTGAACGTGACTGTGGAAGTGAGTTACATGGACGGTGCACCTACATACAGCTGCACTGGAGATGATGACCAACTCGACGGTTCATATTCCTTCGTACGTACGTTCACTGCAGTAGCTTCTGACGATTGTGGCAACAGCCACAGCGTGACCTGCGACCAGGTCATCACCGTCAACGACGAGTTGGCTCCAACACAGACTTTGGCCACATTGCCAACGGACACGTTGTACCTCGACTTGAACTGCACGGCTGATCTCACTCCTGCAATGATGCCGGGTGTTGAAGCTGCTGACAACTGTGACAGCGATGTCTCAGTGGAGGTGACTTACGAGGACGACCCTGCCAACTTCGATGAAATCTTTGGCGCCGCCAACGTTGAAATCGATACCGTAGCGATCCACACTTCAGGTGAGTTGAATGGCATGAGCACTTACCGCATCTATGCTGTCCTTCCTGCTGAAGGCGACTTCTTGAGCTCGATCAGCGGAGAGGGTATGTTCAGCACTCAGATTCGTACGACCACGAGCTTCTATCAGCACCCTGACGGATCTCACACACCGAACAATCTGAACCCAATTCTGTACGACATCTGGCCAGAGCTGGAATATGACAGCTACGTGACCATTGGTTTGGAGGGTACTCCGAATGGTGGAGCTGGTGAGGACATCGTTCGTACCATCGAAACACCTTCTGACCCTTGGTTTAGCCGTTTCGAAGAAGGAGAAGACGTGGTCATCAGCAGCCTCTTTGGTGGTGCTTACTACCTGCTCAACGGTGCAGTCAATGGCTACGCTGACGAGGATGGAAAAGTCTTGGTCGCTCAGGTCACCACAGATGGTGACTTGAACGGACAGATCTTCGCCCAGATCTTCCCACAAGGAGACGGAACACAGCAGCAACTCCGTACCATCACATTCGGTGACGGTTGTGTAGGAGACGACGACAACATCGAAGGAAGCTATGTCTTCCCACGTGTTTGGACATCTACTGTGACCGACGACTGCGGAAACGCTGACACGACATACTCTTACCAGTACATCGTGGTCCTCGATACCATCGCGCCACAATTCACAGGCACATGTGACATTGACAATGGTGAGACTATTGAGTACACCTGCTCAGATGACAATGGCAACGGTGTGAACGATGTCCTCGACTTCACGGAGATTCCCGCAGCATGCGCTCCTGGATACATTGAGAACTGTGACAGTGAACCATCCTTGACGATGACAGCCGATACCATGGGATACGTTCCAACAGGTGACATCGCCAACTATTGCATGCCCTTCACGGTTGAAGAGCTGGCCAATGGCGAGACCTGTGACGACCGCGCTCCTGAAGCGATCCGTTTGTTCAACTTCTCAGGTGGTGAGTCATACACACTCGTTGACGGAGGAAGCAGCATTGTTGAAGTCATGCAGGACAGCTCCATGCACATTGTGTTGGAGGTCGAGAATGCTGACGGAGACGCTGGATTCATCTTTGACGCCATCTATGACGGTGCTCATGACTGGAACGAGTGGCTCGCACTGCCAGGATTGCACAACTACAAGAAGGACTGTGCTGAGATCTTCCCAGGTGTCGAAATCTGGACGGAGTGGTTGTACTACGTCATGGACGGCGGTACCATGAGCGGTACAGGTCGTTTCGCAGGTTCTGAGTTTGCACTCCAACACCAGCCATTGAATGCTTACTACGGTTTGCAGATTGGAGAGGGAGCCAACAACAAGAACGAGAACTACGGCGCAAGCGCATGGTTCTTCTGGACAGGTGAGTATGTGCTCGACGGCTTAAGCCAAGGTTCTATGGCTTCTAGTGGAGACATCTTCATGGACCTCGATTGCTGCCTCGGATGGCAGATCGACTACAGCTACAACGTTGTGGACGACTGCGGAAACTCCAATGGCTTCAGCTACACAGACCTTGGAACAGGAACCTTCGGAAGCAGTGCCAACAGCACTGTGAGCGGTGGCCACTCACCAGTGGACATCACGGCAGGTACCAGCAGCCTGAAGGATCCAATCCGGATCACGGGTCTGTCGCCAAACCCAACGAGCGACATCTCGACGCTCGGGTTTGTTGTGAGCAACAACATGCGCCTCCGCATTGACCTCTACACCATGGGAGGTGGATACGTGGCTGAGTTGTTCGATGGCAATGCCAGCGAAGAGGTTCAGTATGTACTGGACATCGACGCCAGCACATTGGCCAGCGGCATGTATCAGATTCGCATGTCAAGCAACGACTACGTGCTCGTGAAGAAGCTCCTCGTCAGCGAGTGATCTTCTGAACCGATTAACACTGATTTTTGGAAGGCCGTCCCGCAAGGGGCGGCCTTCTGCATTCTCAGTGGGGCGGGGAAGGGGAGGGCCGTCCGTTTACCTGAAGTGGAGCTCTGTCTCTCATTGTCGCAGACGGTCCATGACAAATGTCACCGCAGGACTTGACGGAACTCTTCTCGGCAGATAGGGGGCGGTGCATCTTCGTGGTGTCTGAATGGGGAAGCTGGGATCATTCCCTCCACAAAGCCCCCACTTTTATCAGCACCTATGGTTTTGGTTTCTTCTGCGGGAGGTGTGCGCAACGGCGTCCACCTCCCCGCTTTTTTGGGTAAGTTTCAAGTCTGCATGACGTCGATCAACGAAATATCTCCGGCTTCCCTATCCACCGGTCCTGAGCGCAAGGTTTTTCCCTTGAGTAAGGTGACCATGGCCGTGGGGAACATGCTTGAAAAGCAATCCAAAGGGGCGCTCTTTTGGGTCCGGGCAGAGATCAGTCAGCGGAGTTCTAAGGGCAGGCATGTGTACTTGGATCTCGTGGAGGAAAGGGACGGAAACAAGTTGGCGCAGCTGCGTGGAACCATTTGGGCGGGGCGTTTGGAAGCCATTCGAGAAACCTTGGGGAAGGAGTTTGATGAGGTGCTGAAACCAGGTCGGGAGATCGTGTTTTCTGCGCGCATGGCTTTTCACGCGGTTTACGGATTTTCCTTGAACATCCAGGACATTGATCTCGATGTCTTGCTCGGGGAAATGGAGCGGCGCAGAAAGGCAACCATGGAAGCCCTGAAGAAGGAGGGAGCGGTTGGCAGGAATGGCCGACTGCTGCTGGCTTCTGTGCCACAACGCATCGTGCTGATAGGATCTCAGGGTACCGCGGGCTTCACGGACTTTTTGGCCCACCTCCAAAAGAACGCTTGGGGTTATCGGCTAGACATTGGCATCATTGATGCTCCTGTTCAAGGGCTCCAGGCCATAGAAGGGTTGGTTGCCGCTTTGCACCAAGCTGGACGGGTCGGGTTGAAGTCAGGCTTGGATGCTGTCGTGGTGCTGCGGGGAGGAGGAGCAAAGCTGGACCTCGATGCCTTCAATGACCTGACGCTGTGTCGAACAGTCGCTGCGATGGAAGTCCCGGTGATCGTGGGTGTGGGTCATGAGACGGATCAGACCGTGATCGATGTAGTTGCACATACGGCGTGCAAAACACCCACTGCAGTGGCTGACTTCATAGTCGACCGCATGGCAGAATTCGAAGGGGCTGTGGGAAGAGAAGGGAGGTACATTGCTTCTGAATCCAAGGCTCAGCTGTCAGAGAACCGAGGCTGGTTGGGGCAGTTCACGACCTTGGTCAAGGAGCGTCCTCTTGCCCAGGTTCGGGGAGAGCGCGGTCAGCTGTTCTCAGGAGCGAATGCCGTCGTCCGCAGAACCAGAACCTTACTGTCTGAGCAACTTTCCTTGGTGGGGCAATTCAAATCACTCGTGGCTTCTGTGGCGATGGACATTCCGACCGCCCAACAGGACGCCTTGGCGGAGGTGCAGGAGCGCATGCGCTTGGAAGTGGCCCGTAAGTTGAAGCAACAAGAGGAGCGCGTAGGCAGCATCAAAGACACCCTGACCCTGTTGGGCCCTGAACCTACCCTTCGGCGGGGATTCTCCATCACAAGAAAAGATGGAAAGGCCGTGCGCAGCTCCGATGAATTGGTGGTAGGGGACCTGATCGAAACCCGATTGGCGCATGGCACCATTGAATCTAGGGTGGAATCAACCTCACCGAAACAAACCGATATTTGACATGAGCAATGCTGAAACTCCAGAGGGCTACGATGCCGCATTTGGTGAACTAAAAGCCATCCTTGAAGCCCTACAGCAGGATGAGATTGGTGTGGATGAACTGGCCGAAAAAGTGAAGCGCGCCGCCGAATTGATTGCCTTTTGCGGCGACCGTTTGCGCAAGGCAGAAGGCGAAGTCCAAAAAGTGCTCAATGAATTGGGTGAAGGAGATTGAAGTCGCTTGAAGGCCACCTGTGACCTTCATTTACAAATCTGTACTTGAGTCTCTTGAAGAAAGAAACCTCTGCATGGGTTGGTGGTTATTATATTCAAGTAGCCATGAACCGAATTTCGATTGCCCTCCTTTTTGCTTGGGTCCCGCTCTTGTGTCTTGACACAGTAGCGCAAGCGCCACATACAGGATCGACATTCTATGGAACGCCAACGGAAGCGCGGATAAGTGCCGTTGATGAAACTGTGGCGAGGCAATGGAACGAGGTCCTGTTAGAGGCCATTCGCGGGGATTTTGCGCGTCCCACGGTCCACGCAAGGAACCTGTTTCACTCTTCCGTCGCCATGTACGACGCCCTCGCCATCTACCACGAGGCAGATGACCCTGTTTTTTTGGGCAACGTCTGGAGGGGTTTCGATTGCCCGCTAGATACTGCGACCTTGGATATTCCTGAGGACTCCTCTGAGCGAGGCCTCGCCATTGAAGAGGCCATGAGTTTCGCGGTGTACCGTTTATTGACCCACCGCTTTTCGAACAGCCCGGGCAGTGCCGGAGCATTGTCTTCTTTCGATGCATTGATGACCGAGTTGGGACATGATGCAGATTATGTGTCTCAAAATGTCTCCGAGGGTCCTGCAGCTTTGGGCAATTATCTGGGGGCTCAACTCATAGCGTTTGGATTGCAGGATGGATCCAACGAGCAACAGGATTATGCCAACCAGTATTACGAGGCCATCAACCCAGAACTGGAGTTGGCAGGAACGGGGAATCCAAATTTGATCGACCCCAATGCATGGCAACCCTTGGCCATTCCAGTTTTCGTGGATCAGTCGGGCAATGTTTTGAGCGAGACACCAGACTTTCAGGGAGCTGAATGGGGGTTTGTGGAGTCCTTTGCTTTGGAGGATTCGAGCCAAACCTTGACGGAGCGCAATGGTGTGGATTGGCCCCTTTTCTTGGACTGTGGTGTCCCGCCTTTGTATGGCGAAGGAGAAGCAGTTGGTGACATCGCAGATGCGTATGCTTGGGGTTTTTCACTCGTCGCACTATGGAGTGCCCATTTGCATCCCGCGGATGGCGTCATGTTGGACATTGGCCCAGGCAATTTGGGCAACTTGGACGTTACAGGACCTGCTGGTTTTTCCGATATGGACACGTTCTACAATTGGACCGAAGGAGGAGATTTCAGTGAGGGCCATGAGGTCAATCCTGCCACTGGAGAAGCTTATTCTCCAAACGTTGTGCCGCGTGGAGATTACTCGAGGGTTTTGGCTGAGTTTTGGGCCGATGGTCCCGACAGTGAAACCCCACCGGGCCACTGGTTTGTTCTCCTAAATGGGGTTATGCAACACCCTGATTTCACATCCCAATGGCTGGGAGAGGGGGATGCTTTGGATGCCCTGCAATACACCGTTCGCGCTTATTTGACTTTGGGAGGTGCCATGCACGATGCTGCAATTGCGGCTTGGTCGCACAAAGGCTTGTACGATTACATCCGTCCTGTATCCGCCATCCGTTACATGGCTTCTTTGGGACAGCGTTCTGATTCCACGTTGGACTCCTATCATCCGGGTGGCATGCCACTTGTACCGGGTAGGATTGAGGTGGTTGAGGCTGGAGACCCCTTGGCATCCGGAGGCAATCAAGGCAAAATCAAGGTCTTGGCATGGCAAGGTCCAGACGCCGTGATTTCTCCGCTTTGGGATGAAGCTGAGGTGGGATGGATCTTGGCCGAAGAATGGTGGCCTTATCAAAGGCCCAGTTTTGTGACACCACCTTTTGCGGGCTATGTGAGTGGTCACAGCACCTTTTCAAGGGCAGCGGCTGAGGTGTTGACAGCCATTACAGGAAGTCCTTTTTTCCCCGGCGGGATGGGAGAGTACGAGGTCGTCCAAAATCAGTTTTTGGTATTCGAAGATGGCCCCAGTCAAACGTTTAATTTGCAGTGGGCCACATACCGGGACGCGTCAGATCAATGCAGCTTGTCCCGCATCTGGGGAGGCATCCATCCCCCGGCTGATGATTTTCCCGGACGACAATTGGGTGTCGAAATCGCTGAACTTGCCCTGAATCGGGTGACCCAGTTTTTTGCGCCTTCTGCCACAGTGGACTTGTGTCCATTGGATTTGGATGGAGATGGGGTAGTGGGAGCAACGGATTTGCTCGAAGCGTTGGCTGATTTTGGAAGCTATGGACCGGCCCTCACAGGCGATGTGAATGGCGATGAAGTGGTCGGCGTCAACGACGTGTTGGAGTTGTTGGCCAGCTACGGTGAGTCCTGTCCTTAAACCGGGAAACATTTAAGGCTTATTTGCCCTAATTTTCGAAATGCGCTTTTTGAAATTTCCGGGCTCCTTGTGTCACGGCCTCAGGGCATTGACTTTGTTTTCTGTCGCCTCTGTTTTTGGACTCAGTGCCCAAGAGGATTGTGGTTTTCTCACAGGCCCAGAAGGATTGGAAGCCGGGTGTCAAGACTCTTGTGTTTGGGTCGTTCCGGATTTCGAACGCTCACCCGAGACTACAGGTTACGATGTAGACTCCATCGCATATGCGCCCCCGCTGGCCGTTGGGACGGGTACCGCACAGGATGTGCAGGGGACCGGGTATACCGCCAATATTGGCATCCCATTTGGCTTTAGTTTTTTCGACACGGACTTTTTTAGCTTGAAGGTGAGTCGGAAAGGTTTTCTGACGTTCAATACCGGTTTGACCGGGACTTTCAATTATCCCAATCAAGACTTGGGGTCGGCCAGTTTGCCTTCCAATTCCATCATGGCGCCCTACGGCTATATCAGCAACAGTGGAGGTGAGATTCGGACACAGTTGCAGGGTGAATTTCCCTGTCGCCGGTTCATCATCAGTTGGGAAAACCTGCCCCAGACCGGTTGTGGAGGAAACCTGTTGGTGAGCCAGGTGGTGCTCTATGAGACCTCGAATAAAATCGAAATGCACATTGGGGAGTTTGAGTCTTGCTTGGGCATTACGGCGTTGGTGGGCATTCAGGGAGGAGGTAACGAAGGCGGAATCGGCCCCGATGCTTACAACACGGGAGAATTTGCGATCGACGACTTGGCGTTTTCCTTTGCGCCCAATGGAGCGACACAAACACAATTGGTATACCTCCTAGGAGATGAGATCATCGGTCAAGGGGACAGCCTTTCTGTTTGCATTGATGAAGATATAGAACTCGTCATCGGTGCCAATTTTCCTGAGATCCTTCCACCACCGCCTGCACCTGGAAACTGTGATGCTATCCCAGATGAAGCCTGTGATACGACCATGGCGTATGATTTCAACCTCAATGCCAACCAAACGGGGAGTTTCAACTTTCCTTTTGACGGGGAGTTGCTCGGATTTGCGGCGACCAACAATTGGTCACCTGCTGGAGGAAGTTGGCCTGGCGACATGTCCCTGTCCATTTGCGACCCGACAGGATCGTGCGGGGTGATTGAAGGATTCAGCTTTGACCTCCCAGGCGTGTTGATCGGCGACTGGCCTGGAAATTGGAACACGACATTCGGTGGTTTTTATGAGGCTTGCTTCACCGTGCCGAACAGTCTCTTAGAGGGGGATGGAAACTGGACGCTCACGGTTCAAAATGCGTGGGGAGGATCTGGGTCCAATGTCAATTTCGAAGGGTCGGTGACCTTGTTTTACCTCTGTAACCTAGAACCAGAGGAACCCGACACCTCGCAATTCATGGCGTCTGATACCATTATGGTGCAGTTCGCTTTTGAGTCCCAGAATGCCAATTTCTCCGTTCTTGATATGGAGGGTAATCCGCTGGACGTTCTGTGCAGTGGAGACGATGTGGTGTCCCTCGAGGCCAATGCGCCGGGGGGAACATGGTCGGCCAGTTGCCTCGGATGTTTGGACTCCGATGGTGCCATTGATCCCAGTCAGGCCCCTCCAGGGTTGTTGGAAGTGAGTTACACCTTGAATGGCGATTGTGGTGAAGTAACAGAAGTGGAAGAGTTGCAGGTGGGGTTGACTCCAAATGTCAACACGGGCAGCGTTGGCGCGCTCTGTCCCTTTGCCGATCCTGTGCAGCTTGTAGGTACCCCTGCGGGTGGTGAATGGGAGGCAGATTGCGGGGACTGTTTGACCGAGGATGGGGTGTTCGACCCGTCCACTGGTGCAGGAGCATATGCGGCCACATACACTTTTGGAACGTTGTGCACGGCTTCTGGTGAGGTAGCGGTCAACGTGGGAGAAGCCATTTCCATCGAATTAGAAGACCTGAGTTATTGCGAGTCCATCGGTGCGGTGCAATTGGATGGAGATGGGCTGGCGGGCACTTGGACGGCAGACTGTGGAGGGTGCATTCAAAGTTCCGGATCGTTCAGCGCTCCTGGTCCGGGCACTTACGAAGTGAGTTTTATGCCGGGAGCGGGATGCGGTGTAGAAAGTGGAGCTACGGTTACCGTAGATGAGAGTTTGCCGATTGGGTCAGCCAATTTGCCAGAAGCCCTGTGCGAGGATGGAGGTGCTGTTGGCTTGGAAGCCGATGTTCCGGGTGGAACTTGGACAGCATCTGGAGCAGGTTTAAATGGAGCGACCTTTAACCCGGGCGCTGCCCCCTTGGGCGTCAACGTCCTGACCTACGAGGTGGAGAATGGTTCGTGCACGAATTCGGCCAATTTCTCTACAGAAGTACTGCCCATTTTGAGTGTCACCTTGCAAGATGAAGATCCCTTTTGCGTCAACAGCTCTGGAGGGAACATCAATGCGGATGTCGACTTGGCGGCCGAAGCGGTTTGGTCCGACTTGCCCAACTTGGTGTGGTCCTCCGATTGTGGGGGGTGCTTGAGCAACAATGGTGTCTTTGACCCAGGCAATGCTGGGGAAGGCACGCACTCCATTTCCATTGCTTACAACGATCCCCTGGGGTGCAGTGTAGGGGCCACCATAGATGTCCTTGTTGCACCAGCGGTAGACGCTACCATCGATGACATTCCGGACCTCTGTGAGTCAGCGGGAACCCTAATTTTTTCTGCCGCTGATGGCGGCGGCACTTGGACCGCTTCTTGCGTCTCTTGCCTTTCGCCAGCCGGCAGCTTCGATCCAGGAATTGGTGCAGGTGACTACACCGTGACCTACACCATCACAGATGTGTGTTCCGACGTAGATGCCGTGCAAATCACCGTCGTGCCGCAGCGCGATGCCGCCATTTTGGTCGATGTGCCCAACGATGAGTTGTGCATTGGTGTCGAGGAGTGGCAGCTGGGTTCGATTTGGGCTGGAGGTGTTTGGAGTGCGGATGGCGCCTCTGGCAACGGTTGTATCGATGCCGTCTCGGGCATGCTCGACCTCGAGGCTGCCGGGGTTGGCACGGTTACAGTCACCCACGTTTTGGAGGGCTTGTGCGGCGACTCGGACACCCATGTACTGGATATCTTGTCTTGCAGTGTTGAGCTGGTCAACATCTTTACGCCCAATGGGGATGGCAAGAATGACCGGTTGGTATTCAAATACATCGAGCTCTATCCCGAGAACATCCTCACGGTGTACAACAGAAATGGGGCGGTCGTTTACGAAACCGAAGGGTACAGAAACGACTGGGATGGTGATGGCGCTGCAGATGGCACCCATTATTTTGTGCTCCAACTTCCCGAAGGGGTCGAGCATGCGGGTCAATTGATGATCCAGCGCTAAACTTTATCTCTGCTCTTTGCGCATGAACTCTGTTTCAAAGGCGCTGCGTCTCAGGGATGAGCGAAGGTGCCACAGGGCTTCCTCTTGAAATTTCATGAGGTCAGAAATACACCGGGCGGTCACTTCATCGCCGGCATGTTGTGCGGTGGTCAGCAGTTCCCTTTCAAGGCGAAGTATATGAGAAAAGGACTCCCGAATCATGCGCATGACAGCGCGGTCGTGGAATGCCCCTTCGTGCGCACTCAAATTGGACATGTTGAGTATGGCCTCCATAGAAGTAGGGGGAAGGCCTTCGAGGCACCGCACCCTGCGCCCCAGCGCATCAGCAGCTGATTGTGCGTGCTCGATGTGTTCAGGAAGGATGTCTCGAAGGAGGATGTACTGCTCTCCCCAGCCATTCCAGAGTGCGCTGCGCAGATTGAAGCGAAAGATTTCGAAATCTGAGAGTAAAACATTGAGCAAGGGCACCAACTGGTCTGCCCATGTTTTGTCAAGTTGAGAGGAAAGGGTAGTGGGAGCGCTGGTCATGGTTTGAGCGGGCATCGTGTGTGAATCGGAGAAGCATGATGAATGTGATGATGACGCGCACAGCTTGTGATGATGTTTGTCAATGAATTTCATGATGTCTGTCATAAACCTGCAACCAAATGTCTTTCCTTAGTGTCTATTACACTGTAGTCCTGACCATCGATTGACCCCTTAAACATGAAGCATCAACATCCCTTAATTGCCATCGTTCTGACCATCGGAGCCTTTGTTTTGATGTCCAACTCTAGTGGTGTAGCACACCAACAGAACAAGGACCGTACAGGCGCTCCTGGCAGCGATAATACCTGCCAACAGTGTCATGCAGGAGGGAGTTTTGCACCTGAGGTGAGTGCGTTTTTGGTCGTAGAAGGGGACATCGCGCTGTCGAACAGTTACATGCCTGGTGCCACACACACGCTCGTTGTGAGCGTCAGCGCTACCGGCAGTCCTCAAGGATATGGGGTACATGGAACAGCTGTGCTCGAGGATGGCTCCAACGCGGGGGCTTTTAATGATCAAGACGGGAGCGATTGCGTGTGGCTTGACGAGGTTGATGGCCGGCACATTTTTGAGCAAAATGACCTGTGCTCCAGTGGATCTTTTGAAATTGAATGGGTTGCCCCTGCCGCAGGCAGTGGTCCTGTCAGTGTCTATGTGGCGTCGATTGCTGCCAACGGGAATGGCACTTCGGCAGGAGACTCTTTTGTTGGGGGGCAATTTGATTTTGACGAGATGGTGACCCAAGTGGGGGACCTTTCCGTCCAGCCATTTGGTGTTCGTCCAGGGGCGAGCGGTGAGCTTGTCTTTAACAGCCAAGAGGCCCATTCCATCACCGTTTTGACCTTGGATGGCCGGATTTTGTTTGATGGAGCGCTTGAGGCAGGGACGCACAACATGAGCTTGGCCCATGCCGGTTTGGCCATTGTCCACGCAGTATCTGTTACTGGGGTGGCGCATTCTCAAAAAGTCTGGTTGCATTGAGCCGCCTGTTCATTTGTGGATGCGTCTTCTTGCTGTCCATGCTGTTTGCGGGATGTAGCACAGATTCTGGCGCTCCTGTGGCAGCAAAAGGCGCTGAACATGATTTGATCGTAGGCGTTGTTCAGGATTTTTTTCAGGCGCTAGAGGCCCGAGAAAGGGTCAGGCTTGAACGCGTGTTGCATGAGGATGCTCAACTCACGCGCATCGATACAAGGGGGGATACGGTAGCGGTTTCGACTTCAGCAGGATCAGATTGGATTTTATCGGTGAGCGAGCCAGGTCCGCCATTGATTGAGCGGATGGACGATGTCCATGTTCAATTCGCTGGCGGTCTTGCGAACGTTTGGGCGCATTACACATTTCACATCGGAGAGGAATTGAGCCATTGTGGTCATGATGCTTTCCAGTTGGTCAAATCAGGATCAGGAGACTGGCGGATTTTGGGTGTGACCTATACCATTGAGACATGTCGATAAGAGGTTTTTTCTGTGTTTTTCTCCTCGCGGTCGGGGTGTTTTTCTCGGATGTCCAGGCGCAAGTTGACGGCGATATAGATGCCCATCAACTCCTCAAGCTCAATTTGAGTGACTGGTATTTCGCCCGTTATGAATTGTGCTACGAGCATGTGTTGAATGAATCGACTTCCATACAAATCGCCCTTGCGGGCATTGGTGCTTCGGAGGAGTCAGAACGTTATTTCTTCAACAACCTGACCATGATGGACTCATGGGCGAATGTGGAGGTCAACCACAGCGGCTGGAGATTCACCCCCGAATTGCGGCGGTATGCATGGGTCTATGGCGGGATGCCTGAGGGGGTTTTCGTGAGCATCATGGGGCGCATCGAAAATTGGAACTTGGAATTCGATGAAGACATCAGCGACTTTGGTGGCATTCCGGAGGGACAATTCACGGACGAGCTTGATGGCAATTGGAACCAGTTTTATTGGGGAGGAGGAGTGCTTGTGGGGTACCAATGGTATTCGGATAACGGGATCAGCCTGGAGGTCTACACGGGACCGATGTTCCGCAGCTACTCGCGCACTTGGAAGCATGACGGCACACTGAATGTTGAGGAACAGGAGTTGGCAGAAGACAGCGTCGAAGACCGGTTGTTCAGTAGCTCTCGTTGGAGCACGTACCTCAACAGTGACAGTGGTCCAGGTTGGCGTTTTGGCTTGACGGTAGGGTTGGGGCTTTAATTGTATTGGACCTACTCCGTGCATGACGAATGTCACCTTTTGGGGTGACAGCTGTCACTGGAGCATCACCTTTTGGTGTGCAGATTGATTCTCGAACAATGGCGGTGCGCCTAGCGCATCACAAGACAGGTTTTGGTTTGACGGCCCGGTGCGAAAGCGCACCGGGCCGTCTCTTTTGGGCCTAGATTCGAAACATGGATCAGCAAAAAACAAGACGGACCGTTGTCCTGGGTCTGGTGGCTGCCGCTTTCGGTGCCATCATTTGGTCGCTCATGGATCGTCCTCACCGCGATGTGGCGGGTGAATCGGCTCAATTTAAATTGGTGCCTCAGGAACTCGTTTTGGCTTTGAACTCAGGCGATTCTATCGCAGCCCTTTATCTGAACGCAGTCGTTGAGCTTTATGCTGTCGTAGATGAAGATGATGGGACGCGCGCTTTATTCGAGGGCGGAGTGGTGGCTGTTTGGGATACTGTGAATCCCCATAGGGCTTTGGAAAAGGGCGAACTGTTGCGCGTCAAGGGCCGGGTGACGGGTTACGATGACCTTTTCGAGGAGGTCCGCATGGACGGACTTGTATTGGTTGATGCCCCCGGTGCTGACCACTGATTCAGATTCAAGCATCTTCACAACCTCTACATTCTCTTCTACATGTCCCGTTTGCTATTTCAAACCGTCCTGGTTTTTTTGTTTTCGTGGAGCCTCGCGTCCGCCGACGCGCAGCAGCAGTCGGCCCCTTACGCTCTCGAATGGGAAGTGGT